>Ga0209668_10000013_pt1 | contig 90242 bp, 124 predicted proteins | sample FrelakmetPLP11PL_FD_187150 | JGI IMG/M metagenome (GOLD analysis project Ga0209668, IMG submission 187150) | Freshwater lake sediment microbial communities from the University of Notre Dame, USA, for methane emissions studies - PLP11 PL (SPAdes)... | ecosystem: Environmental > Aquatic >...
CCACTGCGGTACGGGGCCGCGTTACCAAACGAATCCGTGGGACAAGGAGAGAGACTGTCATGGCAAAGATCCTCAACATTCGCGAGCGCGTTCATCAACCGTACAGAGACGCGCTCATCCGGACCGCGGGCTTCGCGACCGGCCGGCTGACTTCGTCCAGCGACCTTTTCATCACGCAGGGGCGGGATGAAGGCTGGACCAACCTCAAGACAGCGGCCGTTCTCGCGAACGACTCCAGCATGATCGTGCTCGCCGCACGCGTGCTGCAGTGGTTCCGGGCACCCGTCGTCCGCTCGTTCGACGGCGTCACTGGCGTCATCGATCGCAACGGCGATATCGGACCCCAGAACGTTGCCGACGGTTGGGTCTTCCCCAACGGCGCAGGCCAGCCTGCCATCGGAAACGGCATCGGCGACTTCGAAGACGTGTACCGCCTTCACTGGCAGTGCGCAGAGGGCCTCTTCTGGACGATGGGAGCCGGAGAGAAGGACAGCCTGAAGTCCATGCCCAGCATGTACTTCCCCTACGGTGGCGGTCTTTCCGGTGACATCGGTGGGTCGAGCGAACTCATCCATCTGCAGAACGGTCTGCCGACGCACACGGCCATCCTTCGGGTTGCTCGCGCCATCACCATCACCCCGCGCCAGCTCATCCGCGTCAACGTCAACGCGGTTGCGTACGACGACGGCGGAAACGGGACACTCTTCGGATCGTCCACCACGCAGGGCCGCAACATGCTCAATCCGATCGACAACCTGAACGCGGCCGACGCGATCATGAAGGTCGTTTCGATGACGATCGACGGCTTGCTCAGCCGCGACGTGCAGTAGGCGTATCGACGCTGAAAACAGGCAAGGCGAACGAAGGACACGTAGGGACCAGGAACACGACACATTTCCCACTGCGGTACGGGGCCGCGTTACCAAACGAATCCGTGGGACAAGGAGAGAGACTGTCATGGCAAAGATCCTCAACATTCGCGAGCGCGTTCATCAACCGTACAGAGATGCGCTCATCCGGACCGCGGGCTACAGCACGGGTGGCCTCGGAGCCAGCAGCGACCTGTTCATTGCGCAAGGACGAAATGAAGGCTTCACGAATTTGAAGACCTCCGCCGTCCTTCCGAACGACTCCAGCATGATCGTGCTCGCAGCGCGCGTCATGCAGTGGTTCCGTCGCGGCACGATCCGCACCGAGAGCCAGGGCGTGGTCGTCAACAATGGCGACGGGAACCTGTTCCCGAACCTCGCAGGCCAGCCTGCGGAAGGCAACGCTGGAGGCGACTTCCTCGACGTGTACCGCCTTCACTGGCAGTGCGCAGAGGGCCTCTTCTGGACGCTCGGCGCCGGAGAGAAAGACAGCCTGAAGTCCATGCCCAGCATGTACTTCCCCTACGGTGGCGGCCTGGACGCCATCCTCGGCATGGCGGCGCGATGGACGGTGCGAAGTGAACTGGATACGATTCGGCCTCTGATTCACTTCAACAACGGCGAAGCCACTCACACGGCCATCCTTCGGCTCGCGCGCGCCATCACCCTGACGCCCCGCCAGCTGATCAAGGCGTCCGTGACGGCCATCTCGTACGACGACGGCGGCAACGCCCCGCTGTTCGGATCGCGCACGGCAACGGGCCGCAACATGCTCGACCCGATCGCCAACCTCAACGCCGTGGACTCGATCGCCAAGGTGGTCTCGCTCACGATTGACGGCCTTCTCAGCCGCGACGTTCAGTAGTCGCGCCGCCCGAAGAACGCTTCGGACGATACCGCGTGTGTATCGCGCCCCCGGCGCCCTCGCGCTGCCGGGGGCGTCTCCCAGGAGGAGCGATATGGATCTCAATCAACTTCAGCAAGTTCTCGCTCGCATCGAGGCCAAGGCCGACGGTGCCAACAAAGCCGCACGTCAGGTGTGGGACAACGTCCAGCAGGCTCGCGGCGACGTGGCAAGTGTCGCGCGCGCTCACCAGGAACAAGCAGCGCAGGTGCAGCATCTTCACGGCCTGATGCAGGGTCTGAAGATCGGAGGCGGCAAGACGGGTGGTAGCGGTGAACCCCACCCCGCGCAGGTCGGCCGACCCGACATGCTCGCCATCGAAGAGATTCCCGGGCGCCGCATCCCCTGGGACATCACCGTGCAGATCGGAATCCCCGACTCGCAGGTGAGCCCCTTGCCCGGCAGCTACCCCCTGAGCATGGACGGGCCCTTCGTGGCTGTCGCCAGGTACGCAACGTTCGTGTCCTCGTACACGTTCCAGGTCACCGACGGCGCGAACATCAACCGCTTCACGGGCCGAACCTGGGGCCGGCAGCGGCCGATCAGCAGCGTCCTGGACCTGATGGACGCCATGACCGGTTGGGCAGACGGCGTGGGCATCGAGTCGAGTGAGGCCCCGTGCGAGGAAGCAGATCCTGGCCCGGTTCCCGCTGTGATCTCCAGGCCCACGAGCCGAAACCCGGGCCGATCGATGGTCTTCGACGGCTACGTCAAGCTCACGAACGGCACCTACCCGCGCCAGAACCAGCAAGTCCCGACGTCTCTGTGGGCACCTGGCTTCAACCAGATGCTTCAGCTGCCCGTCCTGGACTATTGGGAGAAGGGCGACACGATCGAGTTCGAGGTCGAACCCTCGCACTCGAACAACGCCCCGCAGGGAAACATCCAAGCGCTGCTGGGAAGCATGCCCTACCTGGACGGACAGTTCGACGGCCAGGAAGGCATCATGTACCCGGAGTGGCAGTGCACTCCCGACGTTGCCGACGTGATTCAGCGCCGGCCCGCGGGCATTCTCATCGTGGGCCTGCTCGGCTTCAAGATCCTGCAGCCGCCGGGCGTCCGTCTCCGGTAAGGAGGTGACCCTTGGCTAATCGAATGCCCTTCTCGCTGCACACTTCCCGACTCGATCGGGAGGGGTGCCCTGTCGATCCGACCTCGCCCGTTCCCCCTCCCTGGGATGGCCCAGGGGCGTCAGGAGCGCCAGGAGCATCCCCTGCGCGGGGTCCGAGCCGCTTCAGCGAAGTCGCTCAGATGATCGCGAAGTGGGGACGCAACCCTGAGTTCCTGCCGTACGAGGAAATCTTCCGGAGCGAGCCCAACGAGGCTTGGTTCGATCCGGCTCGTGACCCCGATCACCCCACGCAGTTCGAGATCGCGAGCGTCCGGCCCGAACGAGGCCAGACGATACTTCTGTTTGACTACGAAGTCATCCCGTACTCGTTTTCGGGCATCACGGCGCTCGACTACCAGCCCCTGGACGACGGCTTGCTTTCGGGCGTGTTCGGCTATTCCTTCCGGATCAACGGACAGGAACCCGGGCAGCTCAAGTACCGACTAGACCCCGTGTCATCGACGATTCGGCAGCAATCGCAGCGCTTCAACCAGAAGCTGCAGAAGAACCTGACCGAGCTTTCCGCCGACGACTACGCGATCTCGCAGTCGCAGAACTACGCTGCGGCCGCAGGCTACGGCACGGGACTGCACCCGCAGACCCGGTCTCACTACGGCGCGAGAGGCGCTCCGTTCACGGAGTTCATCCACGACGAGCAAGTGCTCGCGGTCGTCGGGGTTGTGTACCGCCCTGTCGAAGTGCCGATCGCGTTCATTCAAGTCCGCCTTTCCGGCTTCAAGTGCGGCTCGACGATGGCCAAGCAACTGGAAGCTGATCTTCGCAACAATTTGCGCTAGGTTGTCCTACGAGCGCTTCCGTGTACGATCGGGGAGCGGCGCAAAGAAAAAGCGTCCGCTCACCCTGGCCTTCGTATCCGGGAGCGCTTGTTCATGTTTGATGTAGCCGTCTGCGACATTTTCTCGAACTTCGACTCGAACTTCGCGAACCTCGACGGGTACAACAAGTTCACCCCCGACAACGACTGGATCATGCGGGTCCTCGTGGACCAGTGGGAAACGGTCGTTCCCCCGTCGAGCAAGATCCTCAGCGTCGCGGAAGCTGTCAGCACGACGCTCGCCGTGTGCAATCAGCTGAGCACCTACCAGGTCAAGGGCGTGTGCCTGCAGCAGGTGCCGCAGGGCCAGGAAACGGCTTCGTACAACATCAGCAAGCTGGCCTGGTCGTTTGGCAACCCGTGCAGCAACAAGATCGCGGCCGGCGACGGTACGTGGATGATCGACGTGGTGTTTCGGCCTCGCATCAGCACAACCAACTGGACGGGAGTGGACGGCAACCTGTGGGGCGAATACTTGCAGAAAGCCCTCGCGGGATCGCGAGGATCGCCGTCTGTCAAACCCGTAGCTCTTTTCCCGCTCATGGACGCTTCGGTCGGCGACTTCCAGAACACGTACAACGACGCGAAGGCCTTCTGGTCGAACGTCCAGGCGTACTGGGAAGTCAATCAGACCAACTCTGCCACTTCTACCACCGGCTACGGATACGACCAGCGCCTGCAGATCAACAAAGATGGCCCCGCATGGGCAAGCTTGCCGCTGGTCGGGCAGGGCGGCGCCGGACTGGCGCTCGGCAGCGCGCTGGCTCCGCAGCTTCTGCAGCCGCTTCAGCACTCCGGCACCATCATCAACGGCATGGGGCCGGGAACTCCGGCCAACCTGAGCACAGCCAACCCGGACGATCCTTCTTCCTGGCCGATCTCGCTGCCCGCCGGATGGGGCTCGCTGGCCCCTTCCGAAAAAATCGTGGGCGTCGCGGCGGGTCTGCTGATCGGCTACGGCATCGCGAAGTGGTACCTACGCTGGTAGAGCCCGCGCGCCGTTGTGCGTTTGGGGGCTCGCCCGTAGCATAGGGGCAGGAGATAGCCCCATGGTTTGCTCGTCCTGCCTGATCGCGCTCGCTGGCTTCGGTGAAGACACGACGCCTGCTTCCCCCGCGCAGACTTTGCCCACCGCGGTGGGTGCTGAAGTGCTCGGAAGCCTCATGTACGTCGTCGGCGGTCCCGTCGTCGGCGCGATCGCGCTTTCGATCGTCGGAGCCGTCGCGTGGAAGTCCCACCGTGTGGCCGGCGGAGCCCTCGGTCTGGTCGGCGGAGGCATCCTGGGAGGCCTGGTAGGCTCCTACTTCGCCGCTCGCAAGATGGAAGCCGTCTTGCCCCAGCTGCAAGACGCGCTCGACGCAGCAGCGGAAAACTCCATCCCGGTGACGCAGGAAGGGATGTTCGCTCCGCCCCCCGGCGGCTGGACGATCGGGCCCCTCGAATTGCCCGCCGGCACGGTTGCGGCTCCTGGCTTGATTCCGGGGAACGTGTCGGTGCGGCCCGGCCAGCTTCTCGGCCTGCTCAGCATGGCCAAGCCACCGCCGGCCAACTCCGCTGGCCCCCTGAAGATGAACATGGGCATCCCCGCCAAGCAGCCGCCACCTCCGGCCGCCACGGGCTGGAAGGTGCCCGTCATCAAGGCGTCGAGCCCGGTCGTGAAGGTGCCTGTGCTTCGTACGGCTTCGTCGTACGCGGCTTCGGCCGTCAAGGTGCCAGTGCTCCGAACGGCTTCTTCGTACAACGCCCCAGCGGCGTCGCAACCGGCGGTCGTGAGCACGAAAAAGGCATCTTCGTACAACGCACCGACCTCTTCGGTCGTGAGCACGCGCACGGCTTCTTCGTACAACGCGCCGCCCGCCGCGGTTGCGTGCGAGCAGCAGTGCTCGGACAAGTACTTGCCCAACAACGACCTGATGAACTGGGGAGGCTGCGTTCTCGGGTGCAATCCTTCGGCACCGGCGCCTGCCGTCACGTGCAAGCAGCAGTGTTCGCAGACGTACGGCCAGCAGATGCTCACCGGCGACAGCAGCGGCTGGTACAAGTGCTGGGTCGGCTGTGAAGCCGCAACTTCCCCGCAAGCTACCGCGGCCGTGAGTACGCGCACGGCGTCGTCGTACAACGCTCCCAGGACAGGAACGGCGTCCACCAGCCCCCTGGCTCGCATCGGAGCGGCTATCCAGACTCTGCTGGCTCCCAAGACGGCCATCCCGTCGAGTTCGGCAGTGAACCTGATCATGCCCGGGACCCAGGCCCCCACTTCGGGTCAGCCCGTGGTCAAGCCGGTCCTGCAGATCAGTTCAACAGCCCGTCAAGTTGTCGTGCCCACTGCAGCGGTCAACACGCCGTCGTACGGTACGACGAAATTGCTCTGATCCCATGCTGCCGCTGATGCTCCTTTCGCAGAACAAGCACGTCACGGACAAAGTCCTGGCGATCGCTGGCTATCTTGGCGGACTGGGCGAAATGGACGTGCGTGAGCTTTCAACCACCCGCATCCCCGTCTGGGCCGTCGCAGCAGCCGGAGGGGTTGTGGGACTGGTCGGCGGCTTCTGGTTGGTGCGCAAGCTGCCGGCGTCATGGGTGCTAGGCAAGGAGCATCGCACGCGATAAGCTCGCGCTCACGATGCCATCCATCCTCGACTTTTTTCGGGCGTCCATCAGCGGAGGCGGCGCGCAGGTAAATCCCCTGCACATCGCCCAGGCCGTAGGGCAGTTCGCTCACACCCTGGAATCGTACGGAAATGACCGCGCCAAGGCTCTGCTCACGCACGTCCTGGCCCCGTGGGCGATCGGCATCGCGCAGAAGGCTCCCACCAAGTGGCTGCTGCCCGCTTCCGTTCCGCCCGTCTGCGCTCACGAAGAGCCCGCTGGGATCTGCGCCCAGTACGCCATGGGGGGGTGCCACCTGTGCGGCCGACCGGTGTGCCTCGGTCACGCCCTGGTCAGCGCCGACGCTACGCTGGTCTGCTGGGCCTGCATGAAACTGGCAGCTCAACACGCCACCCCCTGGCAACCGAGCCCTCAGCAGGCCCATGGCGTCGCAGGACAGGCCAACGATTGGGCCTACGACCTTCTGGGGATCGAGAGAGACGCGACGGCGCTCGAAGCCAAGAAGGCGTACAAGCGAAAGATCGCCCAGTACCATCCCGACCGGCACGACAACGCGTCCGCCGACGAGAAGCGAGCCAATGGCGATCTAGTGCGAAGTTTGAAGAAGGCCTATGATCTGGTTGTTGCCGACATAGAAAAGCGAAAAGGCCGCCCAAAATGAGTTACGAACGCGCCAACGTGCTGGACAAGACCCCCGGGCTCGCCTTCGAGGCCTTCATTCCCGGAACAAGGAACCCGATGATCCCGCAAGCCATGTACCGACCCCGCGCCGCCGGTCCCCGCAGCCTCGTCGGGCTCGAAGGTCTCGGCGCGCACCAGTACTACGCGCCCCTGCGCCAGATGCGCCTTCCCCTGCAGGGGCTGGGCGCTGACCCCATCACGGACCTTCTCGGCGGCACGCTCGACCAGGCCCTGCAGATGGTGATCGTGCGCAGCGCGCCTTTCATCCAGGCCCAGGTCAAGCCGATGATTCAGCCCATTCAGATCCTGATGGGAATCACGGCTTTCGCGTCCGTCGTCGGCGCCGGCTTCGCTTTCCTCGCCTGGAAAAAGAGCAACGCTCTCGGATATTAGCACGCGCGATGCTTGACGTAAGCACGTGCGCGCGCGTAGTCTCGCCGACATGAGCGAGCCGAAGTCCGCCCCCCCCACGCAACCCGCCCCGCCGCCAGCCCCAGAGACCGCGCCGCAGCCTCGCGCCCCAGAGTGGGGCATGATGGCGGGAGACAGCCCCGCTCCCTTTGAGGAGGCGCCTGCGATGACGGACGAGCAACTGGACAGGGCCGTCGGGCTGCAGGAGCCCGAGGTCTGGGGCGCAAAGGGCGTCTGCCTGCCCCCCGGGGAAGCCAACAAGTATGCCGGCATCCAGGGCATCGTCCGGGGCGGCACCACCACCAGCGCCTACGACAACGCCCTGCAAGCCTCGATGGCCGATGCCGAGAAGCGCCGGGACCAGGACGACGCCGACAAGCGCCTGGCCCAGGTGCCCGTCGAACGCGGCGGCGCCATGATGTTCCAGCGGGAATTCGCCCCTCAGATGACCTCGCCCCGCGTGCTCATCCGGTACGTCGGCAAGGGCCGAGACGTCCTGAGCGAACAGCTGTGCGAACTGGTTGTGGATGACTCGTCGGGCCGCGAAGAGCACATGCTCATCTTCGTTTGCCCGGCCTGTTTCGAGCGTGGGGTACCCTCCGGATTTGCCCAGTGCCACGTCAAATCGACGCACCGAAAGTGGTACATCGATACGAAGGAAGCAGGGCAAATAAAGGCTGCTCGAAACTCCGATGCCCCCAGCGGGCAAGAGTTTTATACCACCGCCGGCACCGTCATGGATACCGACGTTCTGCGTTGCGACAACGTAAACTGCGGCGCGGCGTTCAAGATTCACAACAACGTCATGTACAGGGTGTAGCCGATGGTCCAACCGCCCGATCTCGTGCCAGGTCTCGAAGAATTCTGGACGCCTGACGAAAGCCTGGAGGGGCTCGAAAAGGAAATCGCTCGCAAACCCCCCAAGTTCGGGCTCGGAAAGCCTCACCAGCACCCCTTCGGCGTCACCTACCGGGGCCCCTGGGAGACCATGCACGACGGCGTGTGCATCGCTGTTCGGCGAAACGCTTGCGCCCTTCGCAGAGCCAAGATTCCCGTGTTCCTGCAGAGCTTTTCACACAAGCACTGGAACCGCGGCATCGTCGAGTCTTCGTTCTACAAGGATTTGCCCCCGGCCGTCATTGAAGAGGTCGATCACCTGACTGAGCTTCACCACGAACGAAACGTGGCCATGATCCATCACTTCGTTCCATCGAAGGGTGAGTTTGCCGGCCAGCTTCACCCCGGTCCCATCCCCGGCGGCGAACAAGCTCGCGTGAGCATGATCAAGCGAACGGCCGCCTACGCTGCCCTGGAATACGACAAGATCCCCGAGCAGTGGATCGAAGGCTTCAACGCGTTTGCGTGCGTCATCGTGCCCTGCGGCACCAACGCAGGCTGGCTGCGAGCAGCGGGCATCGGTGTGCCCGTGCACGTCGTGCCCCACCCCATGGCTCTGCGCGACCCGATGCGGTCGGCGAAGGCAAAGTACACGGCAGGGACGTTCAGGTTCCTGCACGTGGGCAAGTGGGAGCCTCGCAAGAACCAGCACGCGGTCATCGGGGCTTTCCTGCATGAGTTCGGCCCCAACGATGACGTGCAGATGGTCCTGAAATGCACTCCGTACTGGAGCGGCAAGGACTACCCGCAGAACGTGTCCGAGAGCGTCATGTACTGGTTGAAAAACCCGAAAGTGATCGAGAAAGGATGGACGGGCTCGAACGTTGCCAAACACCTGCAGGTTCTGTGGAAGAGGTCTCTGACTCGCGAAGAACTGGTGGACCTGTACTCTTCTTGCCACTCGTACCTGCAGATCGGCCGGTCGGAAGGGTTCGACCTGCCGGCGTTCGACGCGCGGGTTGCGGGACTTCGGCTGGTGGCGATGGCGTGGGGAGGCCCCGCGGACTTCATTGGCACGGACGACATTCGCATCAGGTACACCGATTTTTCGGCTCCTGCCGCTGCGTACGAGGCACCCGAAGGAACGCTGTGGCCCAAGCCCCCGATGGACGAACTGCAGGCCGCCATGGGAGCGGCTTTCATTCTGAGAAAGACGCCTTACGAAGTTTTCGATGCTTCTGCCTACACCATTGACGTGATCGGTCAGAAGTTGAGATCGATCGTCGAAACGATCGCTTTGACCGTCGGAGCGGACCTGGCGGGGTACGAGGCATGAGCCGTTTCGTTCGCCTGTACGGCTGTTTCACCGGTCACAGCAGCATGGCTACCGTCACCGCCGGCTGGCTGTATTCTCTGCAGAGCGCCGGCCTTCTGGCCGGCATACTGTGGCCCGAAGAAGACATCCCTGAGAGCATGAGGGTGCTCAACACCGGTGAGGACGCACCGGTAGCGATCGTGGCGGACATGCGACAGTTGGGGATCGAGGGATTTTTCAATCACGCCAAGACCTACGTCGTTCTTGCCACGCACACATGCTGGCTTCCGGAAGACATGCTCGCTTTGATTCGATCGACGAAGGCCGAAGTGCTTGCGCCTTCTTCTTGGGTCGTGGGGCAGATGCAGGAAATTGCTCCCGACGTGCCTGTGCACCTGGTGCCCCACGGCGTCGGTCCTGGTTTTCGACCTCTTGTGGCCGAGGAGAGAGAGCAGCTTGTAGCGTCGCCTCTGTGGCCAGCGTTCCGTGGTCCAGGCACGGCTTTCTTGCACATGGTCGAAAGTCATACCGACCGAAAAAGCACTTACCCCCTGCTTGAAGCCTTCGAGAATTGCCTTCGAGAGGGCATGGACGCGTCTTTGACCATTGTGTCCACCGGCCTCGAACGAATGCGCATGGCGATGCGAGTGGCCGACAGCCCCATTCTCAAGGAGCGCGTCAGGGTCATGCCCCGGCTCGACGCGGTTGCAAGCAAGCTTCGGTGGGTGTACTCGTGCTTCGATTTCGTCGTGCAGCCTTCTCGGGCCGAAGGCTTCGGGTTGTGCCCCCTCGAAGCGCTGTGCTGCGGCACACCGGTTGTGGTGACCGTGGACTGCGGTCATAGAGAATGGGCTGACGTTCATCCAGTGTTCCAGGACACAGGCCTTCCGGGCGAGGTGGACGTTGAAACGGGGCCGGAAGGCCCGACGGAGTTCGATCCCGCGCCGGCACCGACGGTCACGTCCGAGATGATTGCCGACGGCCTTCGGCACGCCTACGAACACAGGGCCAGGCTCAAGCAGGAGGCCGAGCAGGTCGCCGTCGATCTTGCTCGCGAGTGGGACTGGCTCAAGGTTACTCGACCGTTTCTGTCGCATATTGAAAGGGAATTTTCATGATCAATCTCGCCGCTGCTGTTGACAATGACGTGTTCCTGCAATTCAAGCACGGAATCTACCTGATTGCGTCCCAGGGCGGGCGGCTTCTGCCGATCGTGACGGGAGAGCAGAACAACCCGGGCCCTCCGATGATCGTCGATCACCTCGAAGGTCGCCTTCGCGAGGACAAGGGATCGTTCGTTCTGTCGTACCTCAGCCCGATCGACCGGCAGTCGCAGATCGACTACGTGATCGATCCCGAGAACGTTGCCGGATGCTGGATGACTCGAAAAATCCAGGTAGTGTCGGCCATCACGGCTCCGTGATGGGGTCGTCGTCGTCCTCGCCCTCGAATTCCAGAAGCACACACTCGATCGTTCCCCCTTCCAGCTGTCTGACCCCGTAGGTGGCCTTTCGCCACCCGGTGCGCAGGCAGGCCCCCACGTCGCTGGAGTCGGCTCGGTAGGTCCCAGACCTCCGAGCCCCCGCGCAGGCCCTCAGAGCCCTGCCAGGCTCGCTCATGGCCCCGGGGGTGCGCGTGTACACGAAGGAGTGGTCTCCGATGACCAGGAAGGGCGCGTGGGCCAACAGAACCTGATCCGCAGCGCTGGTGGCAGAGGGGGCTTTGGCAATCACGAGCCTCTTGAGGGCCGCTGTTCCGGGATGACCCACAACCGGCGCGAAAGTCGGGGTCAGGACGATTCTGCCGGCGGGGATGGGAAAGATTACGCACGAGGCCTTCATCGGACCGTGAGGCAGAGAGCGCTTGGGGACGATCACCAAACGACCGGACTCGACCGACACAATGCTTGGCTCGCTCATGGAGGAGAGGGTAGCACGAAATTTGATGCTTTCTCACTCCCCTCGCTTGGCTCTCACGGCATGCCCGCGTGGTACATGGTGAGCATGTCGGCGGCACTGAACACCGTGTCGTCGAAACCAGCTTCATGGTACTTGCCCGCTGAGTGCCGGTAGGAAGCCGTGTTCCAGCATCCGAGCGACCATCCTCCGGTCCCGGCGCACACGATGGGTTCGGCTTGATCGTAGTGAGCAACTTCGATGCCGTCGAGATACAGGCGGCTGGTCGCCCCGTCGTGCGTCAGACCGAACAGGTGAGGCACTCCCCAGGTCACGATGGCTGCGGACTTGAACGATGTCTGCAGCGAAGTGTAGGTGACGTATGCGACGGCTTTCTGATCGGTTCCGACCCCCAGGATGAAATTGCCACCGCTGTCGAAGTATCCGTGACGCCCCCAGATTTGTGGCAGCTTCCCGGCTCCTACGTCCACGGGCGTGTGCCATGCCCAGATCGAAACGTGGTCACCGAAGAACGGCGCGTCGGCTGCGTCCTGGCGGTTCCATTCGATGCACTTGGCTGTCGCGGCTGACATTTCCAGGCATACCCCACCGAAGAGGCCACCCGCTGCGCCGTAGGTCGGAGCGCCGTCGCCTGCGACGTAGTCGAGGTTCAGGCCCACGCCGCGCAGCCCGTCGTTCACGAGCGGATCGGCCAAGTCTTCCAACTTGTACCACTGCTGCGCGAACGACATGTCCATGCGATGAGCTACGAACGGACCAGTCCCGCTCCATCCGTGCGGGGGCCTCAAGTGCGAGGGCACGATCAGTTGACTGCTTGGGCGGTGGATGCTTCGTGGGCTCATAGCAATGCCTGTACGGCTGGCTCAAACAAGGAAGCAACCACCAAGAACCCCGCGTCGGTGAAATGCACCTTGTCCGCTGTCCGGTAGGTCAAGTCCGAAGCGTTGGCCATTCTCGCGTCGGCTTGGATGTCTACCCACCCATCGGAGTAGGTGGCATGGTTGGCCTGGATGGCAGCGCGATATGCTGCGTACTCTGCCTGGATCGCGGGAGTGATCCCGGCGTAGTCGATTGCGGGCAACGTCCCAACGACGACCTTCCACCCGATTGCACGCCTTGCCGCGCAGTAGGCGGCAAGCTCCGCGTGAGTGTCCGCTCCAGACTCTCCAAGCGCAATGTCGTTGGTGCCGTGCCACATCACGAGGACACAAGTACGGGTTGCGTCGTATGCCGCATCCACTTCATAGGCCAACGCAATGGCGTCTCCAATGAACGACGATCCGACCGCTTGATTGAGCCTCGCGTGCGGCGTAGTGGCGAGCATGCGAGCAGGGTACGTGTATTCTGGCCGCGTAGCCGCGTTGCCCTGTGTCAACGAATCCCCGACGTGGCAGACGATGGGAGCCGTGTGCGGAGTGAACGTGCGCTGAGTCAATCCGAATTTTGCCACGGCCCACGCGGTGATCTGCTGGATCTGCGCGTCCGTGAGCGCACTGGGAATCCACTGCGCGAATTTGACCGAAGCATCGTTGACCGCGCCGCTGATGCCCTGGAGCCCGATTGCGCCTGAACCCAGGGTGATGGCTCCCGCCGCGTTGGCGATCTCTTCTCCATCCACCAGTGTCCGCACGCGGCTGGCCTCGTAGGTACGGACGTGGACGTGGTACTCGTTCATCCAAGCGATGGCAGTTTCTGCCGCGTGAGGGAACAGTCCCACGTCGGAGCCGTACTGGTAGTCGCGTTGTCCGCTGGTGCCGATGAACTCGATCCCGGCCGCTACGCCCTGAGTGAGCGTCGTGTGAATCACGGTCTGATTCGCGGCAGTTTCTGGGTACGCTACGACGAGCACCTGTGAGTGCGAGGCGTTGCCAGTCACCCCTCCTGATGCTGCTACCAGTGCGGTGTTCGACGCTGCGGCCATTGTGAACACGCCGTTTTTCACCGCAGGGCGTTGAGGTGCCGATGCTGCTGTGAGCAAGACTGCTGGGTCGCGAAGGTTCTGCGCCGATTGCGCTGCGAGCCCGCCGATCACGGCGACCGTATGCTGCGCGTAGGGAGCAACAATGATCCCTCCAAGTTTGGCAGGAATATCGAAGCACCTGTCGATTAGCCACGCGGTTTCGTTGGCGACTTCCGCGTCGGTGATCGCGCGACGGGACACGACGATCCCTCCCGCACTCATGGCGGTGTATGCCGCGATGACGCCGAGCCGTCGCCAGCCGCCGACAGTGAACTGCCCAGGCGTTGCGACGCCGACGTTGAGCGCCGCTCCGTTGATGACCTTGATCCCGTCGATCCAAACGTCCACGGTTGTGCCGTTGAATCGGACGGTCATGATCTGCGCGACGGTCGATTGCGTGCCGCCGCTCGCTGTAGCTGACGCGCCCGTGTCGTCGTAGCGATAGACTTTGTACGCACCCGCATTGTACGTCGGAATCATCGCGCCTTGATTGACCGCGTCTCCGATTGACCAGAGGCATTGCAGCAATGCGGGAGCGTTGATCGTACCTGCAATGCTGATCGTAAATGGCGTGTCGTCGCCAGCGAACCAAGCGCCGATTGCGTCGGCAGTCATGGTGTGAGTTGAGCCGTTGAATAGCAGACCAGGATTGCCAGCGAAACCGAACTCAGAGTATCGAGGCGCGAGCGCGTGCGCTTGCACGAGCGGCGTTGTGCCGACGACAGGCGTCCAGACCGTTGCGTTGCGGTTTGTCGGAGTAGTGAGCGCCCATTCGGTCGATCCGCCCACGGCTGTGTAGAGGATCGGCAGGGCCGTGCCGTTGCACGCGAACTCGATGTCGAAATCCTGCCACACCACCGATGACGTGCCCTGCCACTGCACGCCGAGAGCCGCATCCATCACAATCGGGATGCCTGTCGCGTCGCCTCTGACCTTGCCGACGTAGCGGATCGTCGTGCCAGATACGGACGTTCCAGCCTGATACGCAAAGCTACTTGCTCCTGCGATCTTGAGTGCGTTGCCCCCACCGGGAGCGGTCGCCACCTTCGACAACGCAGCGCCGCCTCCTGCTGTCCACGCGCCCACACCCGCTGCTGCGCATGACCAGTCTGTGCCGCCGAATGCTGGGACAGCGATCCCGTACGACGCCAGCCAGATCGCGTCAGCGTTTGGGGTCAGTATTGCCTGCAAGACGCCAGGGACTTCGTTGCGCGTTGGGTCGAGACAACCTTGAAATGCTCGCATGGTCTTACACCGTGGCGTCGAATGGATCGAACATGGGGAAGCTGTCGGAGCGCAGAACCGATCCCAGGCTGATGTACTGACTGGTGACGTGACTGGCTTCCGTTGCTTGAATCACCTGTGTCCAGGTCGTCCCCCAGGCTCCTCCGCACATCCAGATCGTCATACGACAATCGGAAGGACGCCGGTTGATGATCACCTCGTATTGCGTGTCCGCGACGATGCTGCCAACAGGACCGCTTCCAAGTGACGTGGCAACAGCCCCCGTCAGGCGAAACAGCCAAGGCTGACCGGCACTCAGGTAGATCATGTAGCCGTTCTGTCCGGTGGCAGCGTAGGTTCCAGGCTGCGATGCGATGAACAGCACGTACTGCTCGTTCACGCTCACGGTACCTGGGCGCATGAAGAAATGCCAAGTGCCGAACGCTTGCGAGCTTGGCCTCGACGCGGCCCCGTGGCCCGCTCCGATGTGCTTCATGCTGCGCCGACCCGTCGCGCTCTCCACGCAGGCCCAGGTGTCGCCGTACAGGGTCCATGGACCGATCTGCCCACCCGCCGCAACGCTCGCGGTCAGCGTCACGGGCACGTCCTCCAGGGTCTCGCGCAGGATCAATCGCTGCGCCCACTGCAGATACTCTGTACGAACCTGAGCCGCTGTGAGAGCACGATTGAACATGCGTTCCTGTTTCGCCGCGATCTGAACCGCGACGCCAGGGTTGCCATAGATCAGGCTTCCACCAGCGAGGTTCGGGGTAGTTGCAGGGACGGGTAGTCCAGCACCAGCAAACGTGAGCGCAACCTCTTCCCCGTCAACATACAGCTTCAAACGTCCCGCGTTTCCGACGCCTGCTCCATCGAACACGATAGCGACGTGCTGCTGCGTTCCCGTGCGCCACTGAGTTGAAGTAGTCGTAGCGGTGAACGTCACGCCACCCACAACCCATGTGATCGTGAGTGGTTGAACGGCGGCAGATGCAGCAACGTTGGACAGAACGATGAGATCCGCCGGACCCTTCCCGAAGATGTAGGACAGCGCCGGAATGTTCCCCGGTCCCGTGTCAATCACCGTCTCGTAGGTGAACGCCGCCACGCTGTTGAACGCCGTTACGTCTCCCTGGTTCAAAGAGCATGCAGACGAAAACAGCATCCCCTCGTCGTTCTGCCCCGGCACCGGAATGCCAACGATGGTCCCCGGATAGCTGCCGACGAGGTCACGCACGGTCGTTGCGTTGATCCGCTTGAAGTCTGTGTCGAGCACGATGCCAGCCGCAGCGTACTCGCTGGCGCGCTTCGCGGGATACTGGTAGACGAAGTTCTTGCGGGCGAGGTTCTTGACCCAGCCTTCCTGCAGAAACTCGTCCCAGAGTTGGGCGTGTTGGGCTCCGGTCAGCACGAGGTCGCAGACGCCTGCCAGCAGAACCGTTCCGCCGAATCCCTGCCCACCACCACCGGCACCGATACGAAAGTCGCTGAGTTGATTGACGACGGTCAACGTGGTGATCCCGCACGGGACTCCGTCCACGTAGAGAGTCGTGCCGTTGACAACGCCTGACTGGTACGACATGGCGAACAGATGCAGCAGCCCGGTTGGACCCTCGACGAACGTGGAAGCTCGCCACAAGCCAGAGTTCCAGTCGTACACACCGAATGCTCTCGGCTCTGCTGCCGGGTTGAATCCGAAGGTGTAGGCGTTCTGCTTGTTCAGGATGGCTTGGTACGCGGCTGTGGCCGACTCTGTCCTGCACCCCACAGCGAAGATCGTCCCGGTGTTCAGTTGAAGGGCAACCGGATTCCCAGGCGACACGTAATTCGCTCCCGCGTTGGGTGTCCACAGCCCGTCCCCTCGATCCGTGTCCTTCCACAGCGGAGCCCCCGTGATCGCTAGAGCACCGAGAGCGCTGCTGCCCTGGTCGATGAGCGTGCCTCGCTTGAGGGTCGCGTACAGGGGGAGGTGCGATGTGGCTTTGAGGTAATCGATCAGCTTGCCCATGGTTCGATGCTACCTCACGTCGAGAGTTCCGACAGCAATCGGTTGTGAAACACCGATACCTGCTGCGGCGTCATCGGCAGTGGCCACACCGATGCGTGCAGCATCTTGGCTGTCGTGCGCCCCAGAAACACGCCGTCGCCGCCGACGTAGGTCGTGGTGCCCCCACCATCGAGCGCCCCGGTTGCAGCCGCGCTTCGCACCAGCAACCCATCCACGTAGAGCGACGCGATGCCCGTTGCGCCGACGTAGGTGCCCATAACCGTGTGCAGACCACCATCCGCCAGATCGATCCCCGCTGCGGAGATATACCTACCGAATCCAGTTCCCCCAACGTAGAACGTCGGGATGCGCCGACCCCCACCGTCAAGCTCTGCAGATAGCGACCATCCGGCGGTGCCCGTGCAGACCTTGCCCATCAGGCCGGGGTAGTTCACGGTCTTCTGCAACCCGACGAACTGCACGACTGCCGTGATGTCCGTGAGCGCCGGAAGGTCAGTGAGGCAGCGAAGGTTCACACCAGCCGCACCGTTGAGCGCAACGCCTCGACGCAGGCTGATGGAAGGGGTGAGCATCGTGGGAAACGTGGCCGGGGTGAGCCCGTCGCCGCACTGCACGTTGGTCGAAACGCTTCCGATGTTTCTGGTGAGGCACAGGGACGGGATGGCTTGCAGATCATCCGCATCCCAGGACTGTCCAGCCCCAAGCACGCCCTGATACAGACCTATCTCCGCGTCGGTCGCGACGAACAGCCCGGTGTCGCCCTGTTGCCATGCGTTGTTGACCAGACCTGTCCACCGGACTGCGCCGCCACCGTAGATTCTCGGCGCGAACGTGCCGTCCGTTTTCTGCCACACCACGATCCTGTACGTTCCGCCGATGGTCAGACCGTTCTGGTATGCGTCGGTCGCTCCCCCAGTGGATACTGCGTGCAGAACCTGCGTGCCGCTGCCACCTGGGCGACTGCCAGCGATCTTGGACAACGTCACGGCGGCTGCTGTGTAGGCAGCAGCGGTGGGAGCTTCCATGTTGCCGTCCACGACGGGATCTCTGGTCGCATCTTCCTCCAGGTAAATCGACCGCAAGGGCAAGTAGATCAGCGGGCGGCTCATTGGGGCGTGATCTCCTGGGCCATGTCCTGCTGGTAATCGTCCAAGGCTTCCTCTGCGCTGAATGCGAAGTTGAACACCCTGAGAGTCTTGATCCGAAGTCCGGCTCGGGCCGCTCGCACAAAGTTCTCAGACAGAAAATTGAGCGGTGCGTTGACGGCTTCCAACTTCGCCGGAAGCGTTCCCGTCGAGTGTGACACTCCCACGGGCTGACCGTTCAGGTACAGACCAAGCGTCGGGCCTGCGCCGTTGAATACCCACGCGATGCGGTAGGCGGTGTTCGCCAGGATGACTGCCGTCGTTCGGTCCGTGCTTGTGTTTCCAGCGGCCACGTTCGTGATGAACGAAAACAGGTAGGAAGACTCGATGTCGAACTCCCAAGCGCGAGATCCCGCTGCTCCGAACCGGCCGAACAAGATGCTTGCGTTCACGATGTTGGCAGGCGTCACCAGATCGATCACCCAGGTGGCTTGCGTTGCCCCGTTCAGCACTCCGTGACCAGAAGCGAAGCTCACGTCGTCGGTGTTGTCCGCGCTCACCAACAACCCCCTGTCGATGACCGGCGTGCCCCTGACTATTCCGCCCAGATCCGTGACTGCCAGCGTGTTGTAGAAGTCACAACGCCAGATCATCCCGTCGCCCGCAACGTGTCCTTCCTGAAGGCTCATTCGTACACCGCCGTGACGTATGCGCTCGCGCCCGTGATGATGAAGTACAAGCCCGTGTAGGTATCTCCCCCGACCTCGATGGAGACGGGAGAAGCATTCGCTGCAAGGTTCGTGTTGACGATCATGTTTCCGGCAGCAGGCGCAGCCACCGTGTCGTGGACGACGATTGTCGCGGCGTTGTTGCCCGTGTCAATGATGATCCTGTGCAGACGCCCTGGCCCAATCTTGATGCAAAGCCCTGCCGTGGCCTGCATCAGCTTGATCATAGGAGAGGTGGACTCGCGGCCCAGGCGCGTGATCGAGCCCGACCACGTCTCCATCGAAGCCGACGTGCCCAGTCCGAGCGCCAGGAAGGTCGCGGGCAAGTGCTGCGTGCCCGACAGGGGGGCCGTCGTTCCGTTGAAAGTGTGGATCAGGTTTCCATCGATGATGAAGCGCGCCTTGGAGATCGTCCAGACCACCTCGTAGGCATGACTGTTCTGGTCCACCACGTACTGGTTCACGTCACCGTTGAACGCGCCGCTCGCGACGGTTCTGCCGACTCGCGATCCGCCGACGTAGCAACTTAGGTTCAGCACGCCTGCCGCGTCCACGTCGAACGTGTAGCCGTCCACCGGGGCCAAGGGAGAGCCCGTCGTGGTCATCGGACCCCAGATACGTGTTGCGTTCGCGACGACGACCGTGGGCAAACGCACACGCTGGTAGGACCGATGCGCGTTGAGGTTGGTGTACCTCGCTCGCCGCACGGTCTGGATCTGCGAGTGTGCGGGGTTCGTGGTTCCGGTCACAAGCGTCACGACGCCAGCGGTCACAATCGAAGCCGTGGCTGGTGCGCCGCCACCGCCAAGCAGAGCTACCTGCCAGAAGTTTCCGTCGATGCCTTCCGCGACCGTGCCGAACATCGTGCCCACGAGCCGGTAGGGCTGGTTCACATCCTGAAATCCGTGCGGGCTCATGCGAGCTTCGTCACCGAAGACACTGTACTGCCCGTAGGAAGCGACTCGCAGGTTGTTGTGCGCGTCCGTGGCCCTCGGAAGCGGCTCTGTGATCGGACACAGGAAGCCCGCGATCTTCACACCGGTCGAGATCGCTGCACCCAGGTTCACCACGCGGATGCGCCAGTACGCTGAGACTGCCTTGACCGTCGTGCCGATGGGTCGTCCGGGGACGAAGTCGAGCAGATCCGAGATCGTGGCCGTCACGGCCAAGGGGTTGTCATCCTGCTCGATGTACACGCTTCCAGGCTGGCCCATGGTGACCGTGGCCTGCAGAGCCGCGACCCCCAGCGTGCTCTTCCATGCCCCGGTGAAGCTGCCGCCGATGGCAATGTTCGCCGTGCTGCTGTTGCCAGCATCGACTTGCACGTCCTGAACGACAGCCACCGACCCTGCGCCGACGATTCCACCAAGGTGCATGGCGACCTCCTACGAGCCCCATCCGTACGTCACGTAGGCAGTCGTGAGAATTGCGTTATCTCCTCCATCGACAGAACATGTGGCTTGAAATTGCACAAACGGATGAGAATTACTCACGTCCCATGTGACTGCGATCTTCTGATCCAGATCGATGTTGAGTTTCATCCGCTCTGGTTCAACGCCTATCGTCCATGTACCAGCAGCACCGGCAACGGACGGGTTGTAGATCGGCAGGCTGTATTCGTCTGCCCCAGCAGAAGTGTGCTTGCCGAGACATCGAATCATGATCCCGGTCATGGCGTTGATGTCGAGATCGATCCACAGCGTGATGCGAGTGTACCCTTGCAGAGGGATCTCCGGTCCAACGTCAACCCAGTTCGGCGTGGTGGTTGTGATCGTGATCGGACCACCAAGAGAAAACGGGGTTTGTACGTTTCGCGACCAGAGAGGAGCCGTCTCGAACACGCGCACCGCGTTGCTCGCCGCGTCGTATCCCTTGACGTTGACGTACAGGTAGCCGTCCGCGTCGATGTTGAACTCGCAGTAGTCTCCGTCCGATCCCGCAGAGTTGATCGGAACGTCTCGACGCACGGCAAGGATGTTCTCGCCCCAGTCGCCCGAGGTGTGCGCCGTATCTTCCTGGTACAGGCCCCAGGCGGATGGAAGACCGGGAGTCACGGCGATGCCCAGGTCCGTCAGGCCGAACAAACCCCGGGCTTCGATTGTGCCTGAAGCGGTCGGGTTGGTCCCGCCCGTGAAGCCGATCGTCACGTACACGTCCGGCGACTCGGAAATCACCCTTTTCGGATCGGGCATCACGTTGTTGGCGGTCTGAATCTCGTGCGTCCCGATCAGTTCGACCGTGCCGGTCTGAATGCGCCAGAGAAACAGAATCAGAGAAGTCGGGTTGCCGGTTGTGACCAGGTTCTGAACCCGGAACTCCACGATCGACATGTTCGCGGGAAGGGCAACGCCCGAAGCTGCTGCAGGCGGCCCGGGGGCGTCGGCAACGGCAGCAACCAGGGTTCGGATCAGGGTCCAGGCGCTCATGAGCGATCTCCGGGGTTCATGGGGACAGAGAATACGCTGACGCGGCCCAACCTACCAGAACGCACTGGTTGCCGCGCGCGCCAGCGGGTATGCTGGGCGCATGGCCTCGATCCATCGCTCCTCGCTCCTTCGTCAGCCGATGCAGGGCAGCTTTTTCACCTCGACGCGCCGTCGAAAGGCCAAAGACATGCGCTTGGCGGCGAGCGACGTGTTCAGTCCGATGCCCGGTCCAACCGATGGGCAGGGAGGAGGGACATCTCCTCCTGGTCCGACGGCCACAGAGGACGGAAAACTCGTCGGAATCGTGATTCGGCAGACGCAGTACTCTTGGTTCGCTTATCGAACGAGCACGTGGGGTGGAACCGATTTCATCACGGACACGATGAACAAGGCCCGGCAGTGGTTGGAGGGCGCGTGCGGAGGTCAGGTTCTTCGGCAGCACCAGATCCAGCTGCCAGGCGGGGCATTGGCGACCGAATTCTGGAACGACTCGTACGTGGCTCCGCCCTGATCAGGCGCTTCGGAGGGCTGCGAAGGCGAAGTCTATCGGGTGAGGCAGCGCGACGCCTCGTTTGGAAGGCGCATTTCGGATGATGCCCGGTTTCCACCCGTTGGGAACGTAGGACCCCGTGGCGCGGCTACCGGCTCTCTTCCAGTACGCGTACCGTTGCATCGCCCCCTCCCACCGGATCGCTCTTTCCAGAGGGTGCATGTCGGGATCGTTCGGCCATCCCATCTGCTGGACGATCGGATCGGCCGCGTCGTCGGTGGCAGGCGCTGGATACTGCGGCCACCTTGGTGCCCAGGGGCGCACGTCGAGCCAAATTGGGGGGCCTTCGGGGTTCTTGAGCATCGTGCTCGTTCCCGGGAATTCAACCGCGATTACCGCGGCTTTTCGCTCGAACTTCGCTTCGGTCATGGGCAGCAGGTTTGCCCCTGCTTTCGCCTGGCCGTCGCCCCGCTCGGGATACTTGTATCGAAAACGCAGCTTTCTTTCATCCATGTCCCAGAAAATTCGTGGTCGAAATCGCCTCAGCACCTGCTCGTAGCGGCGAAGCCGGGTCAAGTCGAAAGCTCCTGCGTAGGTCGGCGTTCCGAGCAAGATGTACTTCGCCGGGCTGCGAACGACGGTCCAGAACAAGTTCGGGTCGAGTTCCAGGGTTGTGTACCCCCTCTTTTCGGCCGTTCGAGCCATCTGTCCAGCTGCAGCGTCTGCTTCTTCGAGACGCTTTCGTCGCCGCTGCTCTTTTTCCTCGGGACTGAGCTTCGCCTCCCTGGCGGCCGCTCGTTCGGCCTCGAAGCTTTCGGCGTACTCTCCGGTCTGCTTGGCAGAGACCGGCGGGAAGGGGGAAGGCGGCATCGCTGGGGGGGGCGCAGGCGCTTCGGGAGCCGCCGAAGGCATCGGAGCAGTGGCCGGGGCTGAAGGCGGCTCCTGGGGCTGCTGGGGCTCGGGGACATCGGGCTCCGCTTCGATCCGATCGAGCGCCTGCTCTTCGGCTTGACTGCCCGAAACGATCTCCACCATCTCGGGCGAAAGCTGTTCGACGAATTCGTCGATCTCTTCGATCTCGCGATTCCAGAAAGTTTCGACGGCTTCCGGCGGGATCTGCGTGATCGGTCTCGCCCCCTGCCTGGCGCGGGCTCGATCGCAAAGGCCCGACCACATGACCTTCGAGGCCTTGATCAACTCGTCGATCGTTTGCGGAGCCTTCCAGCCGGCGTCTCGCATTCGTTTTTCCATCTCGGCCGGGCAAGGAATCAGAGAGGAAAGCTGCAAGTCGAAGTGCCGGACGATCAAACCCTGAGTCTGCGACTTGAGGCTTCTTCGTCGCCGGTCCCACAGCACCCTGATCGCTCTTCGGACAACGCACTCGGAATCGGTGCCGTATTTCTCGAACCAGTACCGCTTGGTGGCATCATCGTGAACGATCGTGCCGGCGGCGTTGAATGTCAGCAGGGCCGGATCGAGCAAGTGCTGCATTCCGGCCCGTCGATCGAGCGTCGGCGTGAAAGCCGCCTGCACGTCGCTGAAGGGAACGCCTTCGGCCGTGAGCATTGCCGAGAGCCTGGCTTGGATTTGCTCCTGCAAGTTGGCCGCCGGCAGATCGGCCGTGATGGCTCGAACGTCGATCGTCTTGCCCTCCCACGAAAACTTCGGGAAACGATCGACGAAGAAATTTTCGATGCGCTTGGCCGAAGCTTCCAGATCGGCCATGTCCTTGGCTCCCGCTTGCCCCCGGGCCTTCGCCTGGTCGAACTGCTGGCGCCACTGCACCAGCCTGACCAGGATCTGCTCGGTCCACTGGTCAAATCTGACTCGGCTCGGGCGCTGTCCTTGAAGAGCCAGAATCCATCGCTGAAGCTCCAGGCGTTCGGCCGCCGGAAGTCCAACGTTCTCGTCCGTTAGCGGATCGGGCACGAAGAACCACGGGGGCAGGGTGTCCATGGCTGCGATGGCGATGTTGCCCCGGTTCTTGGCCGTCTTGTAGCCGGTTGCGGCCACGGCTCCGCCGTAGTCCTCCAGCCAAGCCATGATTTGTTCGACGTGGTGCTCCCGAACAACGCGCGCGTTCGGTGTGGACGGAGTCTCAAACGAGATCCAGCTGTCCTTTCTCTCGGCCATGTCCCGGGTGAACTGCACGCTCGCCACGTCAAGAAGCTCGCCCAACCAGATCACGAGCGCTGCAGCTGCCGTCGGGCCCCGCGTGTTCCAGAATTCGTCATAGAGCCATCGAAGCTCTTCGAGAACGTACGCGTCATCGGCAGTTTCGGGGGCGATCTGCGCGTACGACAGGATGGGAGCCATCTGGGGTCCTTCCCATCGGTTGGCGCGTCCTGCCCACCAAGGAAGCCGGGACATTTTCCCTATCCGGAAGGTGGTCCAAAGGTGCCTGGCCCTGGCATCAGCCATCGCATTGAGACCCTTGGCGTACTCGGCCGTGTCTTGAGACTGCTCGGCAGCGGTCACGATCTGCTGGGCCGCCATTTCTCGATTCTTGGCTTCGATGCTGAATTTCGTGGCCGAAACTCCCGGCAAGTACGCGAGCATGGCGTCGCCAGCTTCGTAGGCCCAGAACGGGCTGGCAATGACTTGCTCTTTTTCGGGCTCGGACAGGGGAGTGACTCTCTTGGCTGCAGGGCCGCCGCCGCCGGGGGCCGCAGCGAGGGGTTCGGCCTCGACGATCTCTGGTTCTTCAAGCGGGCTCTGGCTTCGAGGTTTCATGGAAGCAAGCTCTTCGGCCGTCATTGCAGTCTGCCGGTTGGTCACGCGGTAGACAGCAGCCGAGAACGCAGCCGATTTCTGAGGAGCGATCTGGATGTACGTCTCGGTCGTGCGAATCGAAAAGTGCCCCAGCATGTCTCGCACGTCCGTCAAAGGCATCCCTCCGAGCGTGGAAGCCGTGGCTGCGTAGTGGCGGAAAGCGTGAGGGTGGACACGCTTCATCTCGTGATTGCAGACGCCGGTCTTGCACTGCGGCAAGCACTCGGTCAAGCGCCGCACCTCTCCCGTCGCCACGACCCTGACGCGTGCTCGGAGCGCGATGCGATCGATCATGGCTCGCACGCCGGACGTGTCCAGCCCTTGTCTTGCGTCAGAAAGTGCTTTTTCAGGCTCCTTGTCGGGATTGTTGCACCCCCACCTGGCAAGAGAGGGAACCAGGGGCGCTTCGGGATCCTGCAGAGCTTTGGCATACAGGGCGTTGTACGTGGGAACGCGAAGCGCGCTCTCGTTGACCATGGTCTTGGTCGCTTCGGCTTCGAGCGCTCCGTTCAAAAGAGTCCACGCGTCCTTGATTACCCCTGCCATGGGTAGCAAACGAACGAAATTTCCCTTGCCAAGAACAGCGATGTTGAGCACTCCATCGACGACGCGCACGTCCGATCGAAGCAACCCCGCGAGTTCTTCTGCCCGAACCCCTAAGTACGTGAGCATCGTGAGAGCGAAGAAGTCACGGCGGTTTTCGAGTTGCGCACCGAGCGCGGCATTGAGCATAGAGCGCACCAAAGGAATCGTCAGACCACGCTGCAGGCCGGATGCTTGAGCGTTCGCTCTCTCAAAGCGAAGTCTCTTGGTCCACACAACCGCGGGTGATTTCCAAGGATTGAACACGAGCGCGGGCTCGTCGGGGGTTGTGGGCTTTGCCATCTCGCCCCACACGGCGCTCAAGGCAGAAAGGTGCGTGCAAACGCTCGAAACGGCAAACGCAGAGCGACCGAGAATCGCATATCGATACGTGTACGGATCCTGCTCGCGCACCGTCCAGTAGGATCCTTCTTCCCTTCGGATCTCGTTTGCGTTCGGCATGCGCACGATTTGGCGGCACGAGCGAATGAGCCTTCCCATCATCCTGTGAAGCTCGAACACGTTGAGTTCCTGGCGCGGATCGGTCGAGACCCGAACGAGCCTGTCACGAAGATCCCTCGGGAGAGCTTCCGCGATCTGCACGATGTTGGCTTCGCCGTACTGGCGGCACGACTTCTCCAGCGCTTCGTAGATGCCCACAAAGTCGTTTCCGAGCGCGGCAACGAAGTAGCGGCGAACGTCGGGACCTGCCTTGTCGCCGTGAAGCCACAACGCGTACTCGCTCGCTGTGTCGATGCTGATCTCGCGCGGAGCAAGCTCTCGCCCCCAGTTCGCGATGCTGTAGTACGACCACAGTTCCAAGGACTTCAGGTAGGTGCGGATCGTGTTGTTCTTGTCCTGCGGGCGGTCCTTGCCTCGCCTCTTGCCTCTCGCAGAAGACCCCGAAGCGACCCCGCCAAGCGTCAGCAGCCTCGCTACCAGGCGCTCGACAGCGGCTGCGTACCTGCTCTTGGAGTACGCCGCGCTCGGTACTTGAGACACGAGCGAATCAGGAAAGATTCCCAGGGCGTCGGGACGGTTCGCCAACGCAAGCTTGTCGCTATCTTTCGGGTCCATGCGGGCGAGACTATCATGGGTACGCTTCGGTCAAGTGCATCTTGCGAATTTCCTCGTTCGCTTCCTTGCACAAAGCTTCGGCTTCTCGAAGGCTTCCGCGGACTTTCAGAAGCTTTTCCTCCGTCTTGCGCGCGCCCGTTCCCACCACGAATACCTGGCCGCCGGCCAGAACGGGCTTGGTGACCAGAACGCCCATAGCGATCGCTCGCGTGATGAGATTTTCGAGCCTCTCTCGCTGGTAGGTGTCCCGGGAGCTTCGAGCTTTCCGTACTCGATGCCGCTTCGCTTCGGGCTCGGCCGTGTCCTCTACGTCGGCCGTCACGTCGTCCTCGACAAGAAGCATCGGCCTGGTGTCGAGAAAGACGCCCTGCGCCCATTGTCTGAAGCGCATTTCGTCCTCGGACGTGGCCGATGTCTCGGCCGCGAGAACGACGATGATTTCAAGAACTTCCTTGAGTTCCTGTACCCAGGTGTTCTCGATGGTCGCGCCCAGGCCGTTGAGAAGAGCCTGGATGTGCTCTCTTTGCCGGGCGTCGAGCCGCTGAGCGAAGATCGGAGAGTTGGCGGCACTTCGACAGGCGACGGCCAGGGCCACCATTCCCGAAGCGGCTTGAAGTGCCCCGGCGGCGCAGCCGTGGAAAGTCATGCTGATTTCGGGGATGATCTCGGTTTCCTTGAGGACACTCAAGGCGTAGGAGATGAGGCGCGCGTCCACGTGGCGCCGGACGATGCCATCTGACATGGCGCTTAGCATGCACCATGCATGTGATAAGAGTCAACGGGGGCGTTCGGCGGGCCAGGAAAAGCACACGGGATGCATCCCTGGCAAGCGAACCTTGACCACAACCGCCGTGCTCGGGCGGCCTCGGGGGTTGAGCCGCACTATCACCGGAGCGTCCACGGCAACCTCGCCGCCGAACAGAATAGCCATCTTCTTGGCTGTCGTTCCCACCTTCTGCTGCGTTTCCAGGGCGAACGCATCGGCGGAGGTGTGCGGGGAAAAAGCGGCATCGCTCACGACGATGGGGTTGCAGGCCCCGGTGAGAAGGCAAGCCTTGCTGGTGATGCCCTGCAGGACGGGACTTCGCACGTCGTAGCCCTGCCCGACGGCGTCTTTCAAAATACCGCCTTCGCGGAGAGCAAGATCGTTGGCGATTGCCATGCCTTGCAGGATCTGCTTGTTGTCCACGGCCGCCATGAACGAGTGCTCGATTTCGAGCGATTTGGCGATCGCACGCGCGTCGTTCTTTTTCACGTGCCACGTGAGTGTGGGGGGAAGGGGCAGTCTTTCCTCTCGCAGCAGAAACGCCAGCCCGGTCGTTTCTTGAAACGCAACAAACTCTCGAACCAGCACGCGCACCAAGGCTTCGCTCACCCACCCGAACTTCCGACCCTCGTTTCGCGCGGCAGTCGTGAGAAACTCGATCGTGCTGTCCGTGCAATCGTGCAAGCGAAACGCGATGCTGCAGCCCCGTTGAACCACGAGCCGGATGATCTCCGACGTGCTCACGTCTTTGATGCGATCGGCGCCGACAACCAGCATCAGGTCGCGGGCGTCGCTGGGCCCATGAGCGCTTCGAGAAACTTCGGAAACACGCTCTTCGGGTTCTGAATCGCGATCTGCTGACATAGCCACACCTCTCCGTCTGTAAGGGGACGCTTCGCTGCGCGAGCGAGCATGGGTTCGATGAACTTCGAGACGCGCTCGGGAAGGCTTCCGGGCATCTTCCACCCATCGAGCGCAAGCTTCGCGGACACGCGCTGCAGTTCTGTGGCCTTCGGGTACTCTTTTCGGGTCCCCTCGGGTTGTGCGTCGAGCGCTCGATCGATGACGAATTGTTTCTGCAAAGCCGACGCGATGACGAGAGCTTCGATGGATCCGTCCACGACCAGGTACTGGATGAGAACGGGAAATTGCTGCCCAATGCGATGGATTCGATCTTCCATCTGAAGCAGAACCCACGGCAGCCAGTCGCCTTCTGCGAAGACCATCAGGTCGGCCGCCGTGAGCGTGATGCCAACTCCGGCCGCGTGCATGCCCGCGATGAAAACTCGGATCTTCGGGTCGGTCTGGAAGCGATCAACGACGGCCTGCCGGTCCTTGACGGGCGTCTCGCCGTACAGGGAAACAGCCATCGGCCCGAACGCTTCTTCCAGGGCGCGAATCACCGATTGATGGTGCGCTGCGATGACGACCTTTCGAGGGGAAGCTTCCAGCGCATCGCGCACGTGTTCGACAACGAGCGGGACCTTCGCCAGGGCCGTGGCTTGGCGTTCCTTGGCGATGGCTTTCGCGTCGATTCCCGACAGGTCGGTCTGAAGTCGAGTCAAGGCCTGCTCGAACGCGAAGGAATCTCCCACGGCCTCGGCGAGCATCGCTTCGAGAACGGTATCGCTCATGGACGGCACGAGCTTGAGCCAGGCTTCGCGCTCGGCGTCGGCTGCGTCGCGGATCTTGTCGCCGGACAGGGGAAGGATCTGGCGCGTCTTTTCGGGAAGGTCCGCTAGCACGTCTTTCTTGAGTCGGCGGATCATCAGGACCGAACGGAGCCGCTCCTGAAGCTCGTCCAGGTTGGTGGCCCCGTCGAAGTTCATAACCTCGATCTGCTTGCCCCGGCCGCCCTTCACGTAGATTTTGTCGCGCGTGGGACCGCAGTACCGGAACAGAAAGTCGCCTTCCTTGCGGAACACGTCGGGCGCGAGAACGCTGATCAACGCCCACAGGTTCCGGACGCGGTTCGGGATCGGGGTTCCGGTCAGGGCCAGGATTCGATTGGATCGCTGCGCGATTCCCAGGGCCGCTTCTCGCTTTCGGCCTCGTCGGACTCCGAGCACGCGTTCGGACGTTGACGCCTTGAGGTTCACGAACCGGTGGGCCTCGTCGAGGATCAAGAGGTCCCAGGTGGTGGCCATCAGGATCTGCCAGAGGTTTCCGGCGCGCTCGGCACCGGCGAGATTGTGCGATGTATCTCCGATGACATGCGTCCAGCCGAAGGGTTGATCCTGCAGGATCACCTGCCCGACGCCTCCCGGCGGGACCCGAACGATGATCGGCCCAGGATGGCTGGCGAACACAAGCTCCCCGGGCGAATAGCCCACGGAGTACAGGACGCCCTCGGGAAAATCGGGTTTCGGAACGTCGGGCCACGCAACCCACAAGATGCGCTGGCGCTGATCGAGCTTCACCAGCTTGGCGAGGCGCTTGCCTTCCCTGTCCGGTGCGATCTTCGCGGAAACGCTTTCCGCGGTACGTGCACGTGTCGAAATCAGCCGCTCGGCATTTGTCACGCACCACTCGCGACCCGGGGCCGGGTCGGGAACGTCCTGGCCTTCTTCGCAGAGAGTCACCCTGGGGTTGTGAGCGTCCCAGAGCATGATTTCCTTGCGCCAGTTGGCTTTGAGAGACGCCGGACAGATCACCAGGATCCGGGATGTCGCCGACATCGTGTTGGCAATCGCGATCGCCTCAATCGATTTCCCGATCCCCATCTCGTCGCCGATCAGGACTCCCTTGCGGGTCGCGGCGTAGGCCACCGCCGCCAGCTGATACGGCCGCAGGACGCGTCCGGGGGGCAGGGGCACTCTCACCATCGCCGAATCGGCTCGGGACGCTTCCAGCTGCCCAGGCGTGCGAGCAACCAGGGCTTTCGCGGAGGGGCTCAACTCCAGGCCCGTCTTGGACGCAATAGTCGGGTCGCGGGTGAACCAGACGAACGACGGAAGGCCAGCTTCGCAGGCGGAGCATCTCGGGGGGCAGCGCTGATCGCCGGTGGACCAGTGGAAGACCATGCCGTCTTTCTTGAGCTTGGCGCGGAGGTCGGCGTCCGTGTACGGAACGAGCACGTAGAACAGGCTCGCCTTGGCTTCGATGACGCTCATTTTCGAGCCTTTTTCTTCGTTCCGACGCCAGTGCCCTGGCATTTGGGGCACATGTTGGCTGCGGTCATGAAAGTGACGGCGCGAAACGAAGGATGGTTTGGATTTCTCCCCGTTCCCTGGCAGTGTGCACAAGGGGGCCCCTTCTGCTTTCGCAGGTGCGGAGTGAGAGCAGGCGGCGGCCGCTGGTTCTTGTCGTACACGGGAGGGGCGACGGGCTCCGGCGGGATCTCCTTCACGTCAAAGTCTTCCAGCGCCAGGTGGTATTTCGCGCACGCCTTCTGCCGTGCGTCGAACCACGTCTCCGCTTCCACGATTCCGATCGTGTTGATGAGCGTCAGGGGGCGGCCGTCTTGGGTTTTCGCGCTGGCAAACCTCTGAAAAACCTTGTACTTGCGAATCATTCCGGGCCTCCCACGGTTGCGGCGTTGTCGTACGATGGCATCCACTCGCGAGCGTTCGTCCAGAGCGACTTCTCGCCCTTGGCTGCGAATTTTCGCCAGGCGCGCATGGCCTCGAACGGCAGCAGAATTCCCGTGTGCGCTTTCTGGCAGACATCCTCGCCACGAAGCAGCCAGTCTGACAGCGTGTGCGGATCGAGCGCGAATCGACTCCCGGCCATGTGCAGGTCGAGGTTGCCTCGAAGTAAACCGAACCCGTCGATCGCGCACATGAGCGCGAATCCGAACATTCCCGCCGCCGCGCGAGGGGGCATCACGTTCAAGGCGATCGCTTCGGGATCGCCGAAGTTGCGCTTGCAGACCCCCGCGGCGGGGCTGAAAACCGAGCGGCAGGCGATCGGCCGGACTGCGTACGCGGCGCAGGATCTCTTGTGCGTGGGTTGATCTTCAGGACCGATCAACGCAGCGCACGGGATCTTCTTGGCGCAGTACGAGGTCAGGTCCCCCTTGCTGATCCGGTTGGCCGTTTCGCACACGTCGAGCGCGACTTTCGCCCCCTGCTTTCGCATCCAGATTCCCCACAACGCCGCCTCGGGCACCGTCACCCCCACCTGCTGGTGGCAGCAGTAGGCGCAACCCGGACCGCACTCGGGCTTGGCGTTGTCGGGCAGGTCCGAGATCAGGCGGTTGGTGAGGGTTGTGAGGTTCGCGTAGGATTCGGCCTGCGCAGCGAGAACGCGCCGGGGTTCCTTGCTGGCGATGGCCCGCTGCATCCGGGAGTACTCGCGAAGGGCCAGGGCGGTGATATCGCGGCCGTTCATTTCTTGCCCCTCTTCACGCTCGGGTTTTCCATGACGGCCACGATTTTGTCCAGGCGAACGCTCACGTTCCTTCCCACTTCTTCCGCCTCGTACCCCCGGACATCATGCAGGATCACCCAGTCGCCGCCGTCGATCGCGCACGACGCGAAGTCAAAGGCTCCCGTGCTCACAATAGCGCGCCATCCCCTCGGCACCGCGGGTCCTTCGCACGCTGCCAGAAGCTCGACGGGGTAGATGTTCATGCACCGGTCGCAGTGTCCAATGCGCTTAGGGGGCATCTTAGCCCAACAGATAGTGCACTCCCCGGGACCGGCGAGCACTCGGGTAAGATTACCCGGGTTGCCGACTTGCTGCTCAACGGGCTTGGGGTCTAGGTAAACCTGCACCCACATGCCATCGGTAGGCAGCTTGGTGCGATCTTTCTGGGCGACGGTGTAGGTGGTTGCGTAGCCGCGCGCCATCCACGTCTCCGCGGATTTGCTCCAGTACTCGTACGAGCCGGACTTGTCGGCGGCGCTCCCCCCCTTGCGAATGACCCACACGAGCTTGCTTGTTTGCTTGTTGCTCACGACATGCCTCCCAGTTCCCACAGTCGTTCCAGCGCCTTTTCAAACCCGTGCTCGTGAAAGTACGCGAGCGCTTCCGCTTGGGCCTCGCAGGACACGACCCGGTTGTGGGGCTCGCGCTTGTTGTGGATTGCCAGGGCGAGGTCGAGCACCAGGCGTTCGTCCACGCTGGGTTGCTCAACCATCCAGAGCTGCATCTGCCGGGCCTTGTCGGTCATCGTGCGCTTCCCTTCTCAAGCGCCACGCGCTCGCGTTCGGAGGTTCGGATCGCGCTGCGAAGCTCGCGAAGGGCTCGCTGGCGGTTTCGCTCCCACCTCGGGTTGGCGTTCGGGCCCTCGGCCTCGATCTTGTCCACCTCGCTTCGCAGCCAGGCGAGCCCGCGATCGACCGCCTCTACGTTGAGCGCAAGGGCCATGGCTACGCGCCCTCCTTGGCGTTCACCCAGACGAGCGTTCCGCCCCTGGGAAGCTTCTGGGGCATGTCCTCGACGCGAAGGCCCATGGCCTCGGCGATCTTGGGCAACCACTCGATCCACATCGCGTTGGTGACGCGCCCTTCGCCCGGATCCCCGTACCCGCGATTCAAGTCTTTGTGCCCGTTGTAAGACTCGCTGGTGGCGAGCATCCACTTGGGGCCGTAGTAGGACGAGCATCCCACGCCCGACCATCCGGTGTGCCCCTTGGTCTTGCACACGCACACGCCGCCCTTGCGAATCATCACGTCCCTGTCGGTTCCCCAATCCACGCCGCAGGAATGCCGGGGCAGGATCTCACGGTCTTTTTTCGTCCACGCCATCACATGCCTTCCAATTCTGCGAACGCCATGTCGCTGTAACCGGCCCACTCTTCCTCGCTCACCTCGCAGCGCTCGCGCGCCAGCTTGTCGAACTCGCGCTGTTGCTTCGCGCTAGTCGGTCGGCGGACGGGAACGCGCACCTCCGCTCCGCACGTGTCGCACCAGCACGTTGCCCAGTCTCCGTGCAGAAAGCACACGTTCTGCTTGCCTCCGCACCCGGGCTCCAGGCACGTGCCCACGGTTTCGCCCTTGATGCCCAGGGCGAACAGGGTTGCGGATGGCAGGCTGCGAACGACCGCGCTCAAGTTGCGCCTCCCTTCCCACCGGTGGGTAGGAGCATCGCGCAAATGTACAGGTATCCGTAGGATGCGTTCGGGTTGGCGATCAGGCGCAACCCGGGGCGCTCGATCACGACAAGCCTACGCTCGTCCGGTCGAAGCCCAAGCTCCTTGATGCGCTTGCGCAGGATGGGAAGGCCCGTGTCGTTGCACCACTGGCACAGCTTGTGAAGCTCGGCCTTGGGGCCAGCGTTCGCTTGCCTGTCGTGCAGGATGTCAATCATCAGCCCGCCCCGGAAATCATCCTGCAGGATCGCTCGCGCTCCCCATGCCGCGACGCAGGGAACGTCCGGTTGCAGGCCCCAGGCGAGGCGTTCGATAGGCTCGGGAGCGGGCGCGGTATCGTTGCTCGGCTCGGGGCCGTTCTGATCGTCCTGCAGGTCCACCTGCGAGCACAACCACTGCCAGTACTCGGGGGTGGGCTCGCCTCCTGCCCGCACACGGATCGCGCACTCGGGCACGCCTTCCATGCACGGTTCGATAGCGCTCAGGCAAGTGTTTTCGTACTCGACAGCGCTTTCCACGTTCGAGAACCGACCCAGGTAATCCTCACGCGTTGAATCGCTCACAGTGGCCTGCCTTTCCGTGCCGCTCATTTGCTGTCGTCCTCGTCCGTGCGGTTGCGTTCGGCCTCGTACGCAGCCAGGAACACCTCGTAGGTGATGGTTCCCTCCCGCACCAGCCGGTCGAGGATGTTTGCGGCCCATCCCTGGCGCTCTCCAATCTCGCGATCGAGGAACATGCGCGGGGTCTCCTGCACAGGCTCCATCGCGTGTACGAGCGAAGCCCACTCCTCCCTGTCGATGCGAGCGTCCATGTACGACCAGCTTCCTGTCCAGGCTGACAGGTAGGTGATGTGCTTGCCGTTCGCATCCTTGTCCACGAACCGATCCCGGACGCGCACGATCGTGCCCTTGCTCACGACCGGGCATTTGCGCCAGTCGCGCTTCATTCGACGGTCGGGTTCAGGCGTGTGCACGTCGCACGTCAGCACGTATGTCCCAGGCTTCACGTCCGCGAGTCTCATGTCGGTCTGTCCCTTCCCGCACGCCACGCGTGCGATTTACGGTCGTACGATCAGAAGCGCGCTCGCTCCCCGCTCGAATTCCATGTGCTCGGCTACACCCGAACGCGCATCCTTCGTTCGGAGCACGCATCCCTGGCGCATGGGGCATCCTTCGGGCCGATCCGCGTCGGCGTACTCGTCGCTCACAAGGAACGCGACGGCCGGGCTGAAGTAGTCGGTCAGTCGGTCGCCCTGCTCGGCTTCGAGCACCTTGATCTGCTCCCACAGCCGATCATTCACCAGGGCGAGCGTGTACTCGCCGTGTCCATGGTCCACCAGTACGATTGCGCTCATACGTCCCCCAGCTTCGCCACGTACAGCATCCGATCGATCAGGTTCTGCACGTCCGCGCTCGTGAACGTGGAGCCCTCGTCCTGGCTCGCGATGATGCGTGCGACGCGAGCGAGCACGATCGCTTGCTGCATTTCGCGCCCGATGAAACGCCAGCCCTGGCTGGAGCCCACGCTTACCGAAATGCACTGGTCCACGAACATCCGGATCTGCCGGGTGGTGAACCGCGCTCGCTTCTTGGTGGGCTCGCCCTGCCCGGGAATCACGCTTCCGTCAGGGAGCGTGAAAGGCTCGCGAAGCGCGGCCTGTACAAGCTCCGTGTTGCACCAAATGGGCGTCAGGTTCGGGAACGCGATCGGCTCCTTGCACTGCGGGCATCGCGTCTTGCCCGGTGGGGCGTACAGCCCATCGTTGTGATCGTGTCCGCTCTGGTTGACCAGCCGCGTGTTGCAATGCGGGCACGTGACTGCGACCGCCGAGACGTGCATGTTCACGGGCCTGTAGTGAATGGGCTTGCTCACAGCACAATCCCCTGTCCGCCGCAGTTCGGGCACTCGGGGTTCACTTCGATCCAGCCCGTCTCCGTGTTCGGCTCACCGCACCCTTCGCACCCGTGCGTCTCGTTCCAGGCGTTCTGCCCGTCTGCGTCCGCGTAGGCCACGCACTTGTCCCACGTCTCGGTCGCACACGGGAACGTGATCCCGTGCGGAGGAAACAAGCTGTCCGTGCCCTCGCAGTACCCCTGCACGATCACCTGAAACACGCCCTCGCCCTGGGAGTTGGGAATGAACGCGACCGAACAGCCGCACGACGTGGCCTTGTAGACCCGGTTGCGAATGCGCGAGATGACAGCCGCCGCTTCGTCGCCCTGGCGCACGTCGGCACCAACGTGTTCCGCGAGGTCATGCAGCCCGCCGATGATCCCTTCGGCCAGCCTGCGGGTTCCGAACGCGCTACCGAACGTGTCCGCTTTGTGCGTGCTCATGATCTGCTCCCCAACAGGCCCCGCGCCAGTCCACGCGGGAAGCTGTCATAGTCGCCGTACGCCTTGTTTTCCTTGAGCGCAGCCTCGACGGGCTCTCGCACCTCCGCGGGCAACTCGTCGCCGTCGTGGTTCTTCCAGCCTGCGTCCTGCAGGTACTTGAGCAACGCTTCGCACTTGGTGTTGCGAAGGGAGCGCTCTTCCTCGGCGAGCGCCTTTTCCAGCGGCTCTAGCTGCGCTTTGATGGCGCTGATCGCGTCGTGGAAGGGAGCGATGTTCGCGTGCTCCACGAACCACTCTGTGGCTACTCCGCGCAGCAGCAAGCGCTTCTGCTCCTCTACGAACCTGTACTGGTGTTGGCTCACAAGCTCTTGGATCTCGTAGTTCGCTTGCTTCACGACCGCGGCCATAAGCTCGCCTTGCTCGATGCGCTTGCGAAGCTCGGCGGCAGCGTTCGCCCGGCGCGCAGCCTTCTTGGCCTCGGTCGCGCACCCCCGGTAGTCGAATTGGTCCGTGAGCGTAGTGGCCCAGAAAGCGCGCTTCTGCAAGCCGTTGAATGGGACCGTGGGCATGACGTTCGCCGCGTCGATCTGCGCGTACACTTCATCGTGCAGCACGCCGCGTTGCTTGCCCCACACGGATGTGCCCCCCTGCGTGGCCTCGTGGAATTCCACCTCGCCAAAGACGAAGTCTTCGGGCACCAGCTTGCGCACCAGGACCACGTACCGGTCCTCGGGAGCGAAATCCTTGCGCCCGATGGGGGCGATGGTGCGAACGACGGGACCGATCGATTCCAATGTGCTCATGATCCTGAACCTTCCTGCCCGCCACGCGGGCTTATGTGCTGCTCGCTTTGTGGGCCGCTAGGTCGGCGGCAACGCGCGCCCCTCCCCGGCCTTCGCGATCTTGCACGCTCCGCACTCGCAGCCTTCGGGGTCGCACAGGTCATGGCCGCAGTCCGTGCAAAGGGTGTTGGTGTAGGGTTGTACGAGATTGCAACACGCGCACGTTTGAATGCTCGGCTCGGTGATGCTCACCGGCTTTCGCTCGCGCGAAATCCACACGTGAGCACACTCACCGTTGCTGCACACCAAGTCTCTGCTTTGCCCCTTGTAGCAAGCGGTGCCCTTGAAGCAAATCGGACACGGAAACCCGGGTATTGCTTCGCGAACGTCGTCTGACCAGCCTCCGCTGTCTGCCCAACCTACGCTCTTTTCGTCCACGCAGAACGCTCCCCATTGCTTGCACAACGCGCACTGCACCTCGCATCCCAGATCCGTGGACGAGCACGACCGGACCGTTGCGTAGTCGGGCTCGTGCCTGCAGCGCGATTTTTCCAGGCGCCGGCAGGTTGAGCAGTCGCAATCCGCCGGATCGCCCAGTTCCACGCGAGCGGGCAGCGCCTCCAATCCTTCCAGCATGGCTCGCTCGATTACCGTGGGCCAGTCGTTCTCGCTTTCGCTGTCGAGCAACTCGATCAACGCCTCGACGGTCCTGCATTCGAGCAATGCTTTCCGTGCTCGTTCCGCAAGCTCAGCACGAGGCGTCGTCGAGCGTGCGTGCATCACAACCGTGTAGGGAACGTGGAGTACGGCCATGCCGTGGGCATTGAATCGCATCACGCACCTTCCTTCGGAACGATCGACAGCGAGTCGATCACGCATTCCACAACCTGTTGTGCCCATGAGCCGTGCCCACGCTTCACGTCCATCTTGCAGACGCGATCCGGGATCGCTCCCCTTCCCCAATGCCGATCCCACACGATCTCTACGATGTACTGGCGCACCGGCGTCCAACCTGCCCTTGCAGCGCGGTCCAGGGCGATGTCCAGCGTCGGACCGTACCCGAAGGCGCCGCCTCCTTCCTTGCCGCAAGCGATGCTCACCTTCCACTTGGGTTGCGGAATGGGCTCGTTCTCGGGATAGTCGGGAGCGCCCTCCCGGAGCTTGGCCAGGGTCATGGCCGGAAGCGGGGGAACGTCAGAGAGGCGAGATAGTTCGTGAGCCTTCAGGGCAATCATCGTTGCAGTCGCTTTCTGCACGCCACGCGTGCGTTCCGTCACTGGCAGCGCTCGCCGGTTTAACCCGACCAGCGCACGTGCAGGTTAACCGCTGCACCGGGATCGATCACTCGATGACTTGATCCTCCAGCGGGGCGAGATCGTCGGGCAAGTCCTCATCCTGGGAGAGCAACCACCGCGCAGCTTCTTGCGGTGATACCCACTCCGCATGCGGCAGGGTGCCTTGCCACTGGCTCGTGCACTCCAGCCAGTATCGACCCTTTCGCGACCGGTGAAGCTTCTGGTGCGTGAACTGGCTACCCGTGGCACGGCTCACGTGGTTGTTGCCGTTCCAACGTGTGCCTTCAGTCCAGGACTGCGTTGCATTCGCAGTGTCCACAACCGTCCCATCTTCCATTCGGTATCTGCTCATCGGTAAACCTCCTGCGCACGTGGCGCATTTGTGTTTTCGTTGACGGGCAATTCAGTCGTCGCCTTCGTCTCCTTCCTCGTCGTTCTCTTCGTCTGCGTCGGCGGCCCCTTGGTTGTCCGGGTCGTTGGCGTCCTGGTGTTCCTTCTCGACCGTGGGCCAGTCCGTCTGCTTGACGGAAAGGGCCAGGGCAGCGTTGAAAATCGCCTCGGTGCCAGCGTGCAGTCGCGCCGCGAGAATCAGGCCCATGAACGCCAAGTCCTCGTTTCCTTCAGACTCATCGTCGGCCGCATTCGCAATCTCGCACGCAACGTCAAACGCTTCGTCGGCCGTGAAGCTGGAAAGCGGAGTCACAGGCGCGGGCCGTCGCCCGTCGCCTCGTTCCGATCTCCTACCTCCGCCGCCCCTTCGATGTCCTCGCATTTTATCCTCCACACGTACAGGTTTGTTTCGCAAGTCGTAGACCTTGACGCCTGCTGATCGCAAGGCTTCGAGCGCACGAGCTTCCCTTCTCTTGGGACAGCCGGCCACGGCTAGAATTCCCCCTGCCCGATGTTCTTGACGGCTGCGGCGTAGGCTTCAACCAAGGTCGTGCCCTTGCCCTTGCCGATCGGCGTGGATTTGTCCGCGATCGTGGTCGAGTAGATCGTGACCCACGCCTGCCCGTTCTTGCCATGACCGGCCGAAAGCGACCATTTGTGCAGGTCGGCTTCGATCAACGGGTTCCCGATCGGAGCGGCCTCGACGGGGGCCGGGGTTGCGGGTGCAGTTGCCTTGGTTGTCGTTGTCTCGCTCATGGGTTGCTCGGCTTTCTCGCACGCCACGCGTGCGGTTTCGTTCGCGGGCACCTCGCCCGCAGGTTGGATTGCCACAATGGGGTAGGGGTGCGAGGCAATGTGCTCCTCGACGGATTCAAAATGCCGCCCGACCGTGCGGTCAGCGGTGAAGCTCACCGTGGGATAGCTGTGCCAGGGTTGATCGATGGTCATGGGTACGCGCAAGCGTCCCTTGCCGCCGTGCCACGTGAACGTCAGGCGAGGCGCGCGACCGTTCCATCCCAGGTTCCAATCGATCCGGACGGTCCAATCGCGGCACCGGAGCGAATCCAGGGTGCGAACGACGCTCCGGAGCTTCAACGCGTCCGCGTACCAGCAATGATCCTCGAAATCCACGCGTAGGTTTGTTCTGCCCTTGCAGGATGCGAGAATGAGCGCCTTGAACGGTACGCGCTCCAGGATCGCGGTCCAGTCATCGTGGATCATGCTCGCCTGCAGATGCGACCGGGCCGCGCAAACGGTGGGGTGGTCGTTCGGAACTGCCTCGCCCCTTTCGTCGGCTCTCCGTGCGCCACCTTTGACGCTTCCCAGGAACATGCCCGCGAGCTTCGCGTCGTCGATCGCTTGGATCTGCTCTCGCAAACCGTCGGCGCCGGTGTGCCACCAGTACGCGAAGGCGTCCAGGCTCGCAATCATGGCGTCGCGAATCTCGAACGTGTCGGCGCCTTCCTTCGGAGCGTCCGCGATTCGGTACTCTTCATCGTTCGCCTTGACGATCCTCTTTGCCATCTTGACGATCGGAACCAGCATGGCCTCGAATTCGTGGCGCGTGCACGGGGGAACGGGTTCGGGCGTTGCTTCGCTTGCTTCCACGTCAACGGGTTGGCAACTCATGGCGCATACCTCACGCATCGGATCTGGAATTCCGCGGCCGCCCCTCCGCCGCCCGTGTACGTTTCACCGGGCTCCAAGCGTTGGATCGCGTCCAGGACTTCCGCGAGGTACGTGTCAGCCTGGACGTCGTTCGTCGCGCGCCACTGATCGAGCGTAAACAGGGCCGGAAAGGCATCGCCTGTTTCCGGGTCTAGTTCCTGGTAAAGCTTTGTCATCACGCCACCAGCCCGATCCGTCGCTCGTACGCAAGGCACGCCGCGCACGTAACGACCGGGTTGGCTGTTCCCGCGTCCAGGACACGCCAGGACCGCGGCACGTAGGCGACCCACCCGTGGACCCGGACCACGCGCCCGCAACCATCGCAGGCCACAACCACGGGCCAGCGCGATGCGTTCGGGGTCCGCTCGCCGGGCTGGACCTTGACGGCTCGGCTACTCACGACACGCCCCCAGGGCTCGGGAAGGACACGCCTTCGACAACCACGGACCCGGGGGGCGGGGTTCCGTCGCGCATGGCGCGCGCGGCGTTCGTCGCGGCTTCGAGCACGGCCACGGGATCGGCTCCGATGGCTTGGGCCACCTGGACAAGGCAATGCGTGAGCGCTGCCATGACGTCCGCCGGACCATCGTCGGGGCCGGTCATGACGTTAACCATAATCGGGGGGGAACTGGGATCGTTCTGGCTGGACATGGTTTCTACCTCCGGGATCGACACTCGATCCGTCCGGGCGAACTGCCCGGGTGCAAGGTGGATGGTACGTTGCAAGGTCGTAACAGTCAAGGGGCGATCGCACCTAACCCTGCGCTTTTCTTGCGAAAACGTGTACGTGTTTGCAGGGTGCTTCGCTCGTGCGTAACACGCGCACGTGTCCGGAAGGGTGGGGTGCGGAGCGTTGCAAGGTCGCAACAACTTGCGCGCCATGGTCGCCGCGGTCGGAACGGGCGATCGGGTAGGGGGCGAAACATTGCGCGAAGCGTGCTGCGGCATGGCGGCGATCCCTGGGATGGCGGGAAGGGGGAACCCCGAAGGGTTCCCCCGGTGGACCGTCAGCCGGCGGCCGGCGGGGTGGAGCCCGATCCGTTGCCTTCGGCAACGGGAGCGCGCGCCTTGAATTTACGCGGCCCGGCCTTGCCCACGCCAAGGGTTCGGAGCGCTTCGCGCGCCCCGTCAAGCTTTGCGGCGATGGCATCGCGAGCGGTTCCAGACTCCCGGACCGCTTGCCAGTCCGCAACCCCGTCCAGGGTCGCCTTGATTTGTGCAGCCACGGCCGCGAGCGCCGTATCGTTTGTGACGTCCTTGGCGGCGAGATCCTTGAGCCATCCCTGAAGGCTCGCGATACGGACGTCGCGGAACGCCTTCCGCTTGCCATCCTCGCCCGGTCGCAGCAGGGCGGTTAGTTCATCGAGCATGGTGCCCGCTTGCACGCGTGCGGCCGCCCGGATTTCGGCCCACGCTTCGCGCTGCTGTACTTTCATCGCTTCTGCATTTCGGGCCGCCATGGCCGTGTCCAGCCGCTTTGAACCCGTGAGATCCACCCATGTCGTGCTCGCCGTGTAGGACGCAACCGCGACCGATCGCGGCACGTAATCGGACGCGCGCCATACTCCCGGCAGTTCACGGATCCCGGTCATGGGATCGAGCCGTTCAACGACGTCCCGATCGTCGATGACAGCCTGATCGTAAACGTTGCCCAGCGCTTGCACCAGGGCAGGGCGGGTGCTGGTGATATAGTCGGCGGCGAGCGCTTCAACGCGATCCATCAAGGCGATCGGCACGGGATAGATCCCGCGCAGCTGGGAAGGCAACGCAACGGACCGGATCGCGAGCCGGAACGAATTGTCAGCGGCTTCGATGCTCGCATGCTCCGGGCAAGCGCTCAGAAGCTTGACGGTCGTTTTTGTGGACTTTTTACCCTTACCGCTTGCCGCCGGATCGGCCGGCGCTTGCGCGTCAAGGCTCGTTACCCGCACGCGATCCGTGATATCGCGGCCCACGCCAAGGCGGCCGAAATCCGCGCGGAACCATACGACGTTCTTAAACGGATCCGTGATTTCCTTCGGCGCTTCTGCAAGGGCAGCGCGGAGCGCGGCATCCTCCGCCGTTTCACCGGTTGGGCCTTCGGCGGGGGGGGGCGCATCGCTGGACGGCTCCGCCGTCGCTTCGCTGGCAGCGGCCGCCACGGCCGCCGCGCCTTCGGCCTGTACCTCGATCGGGTTGCTCGCAACCCGGGCTGGCAAGGGTTCGGGCTCCGGGTCCGCTTCGGGTTGCGCGACCGGTTCGACCGGTTCGCCTACCGCGATCGATTCGAGCCATCCCACGATCGCGATCCGAGCATCCGCCCGGGTCCCCTTCGGCAGCGCTCCGAGCAACGCGGCCGCCGCGCCGAACACGGGCAGCGCGGCCGTTGGCATCGTAGCGGCTTCGCGCTCGATTTCTGCCACGATTTCGGCGCGCTTCGATCCGCCGTCGAAAGTCGCAAGCAACGCATTGGACAGAACCGCATATTGATCAGAGGTGAGGGAGTAACGGGTTGTGCTGGTATTCATGGCTTCGTCTGCTTTCTGCCCGGACACTCCGGGCGTTTGTGGGCCTATTGCTTGATCCGTTCGGGTTGCTTGGCTTGCTCGCGTACCATGCCCTTGACCACGCGAGCGGAGCTTTCGATCGTCACGTTCGCCGCTCGCGCAAATGCCGCGATCGCGTCCGCCACGGTCGAATGCGACGTCTGCATTTTTCCGGTCACGATCTTGATCACCCCAGACGGGGCGATCGTGATTTCGAGCGTATCCGTTGCCACGGTTTCACCGTTCGGGCCGTGTGAATGATTGGAATTGCCGCACATGGTTGCACCTACCTCCGGAACGTGAGCTTAACCGCCCCGTCGCTTTGTTTCACCGTGCTCGTATGCTTGAATCCGAACCGTTTGAGCGACACTTGGGCCGCCTTTGTGCCGTACGCCTGTCGGATCTCGCCGGTCATGCGCTCGACGTCCGCTTCCGTCCCTTCCTCGATCCGGATCCGCGATCCGGACTGCCGAACGTTCAACGTTGACGTCCCCTTGCGAGCTACCAGCAAATCGCTGGCCAGCTTGACGTTCCGAGCATGGCCCCGAACGATCGCCCCTTCCTGGTACAGGGTGACGGTCCAACCGTCGCTTTCGAGCGCTTGCGCCAGCATGGCGCGATCCATCCCGTCCAGGTTGAGCCTGGAAGTCGTGTACTTTGTATCGCATGGCATGACTAAAAATCCTCGCCCGGGTCGGGAGTTTCCGTAGGGGGGGGCGCAGCAGGAGCCGGAGCGGCCGCCCGAAGCTTGCGACCGGCCGCCGGTGTCATCAGTGCGGCCGCAGACGGCGCGACATACGGGCGCCCCGTGGACGCGTCCGTATAGCTGTTTTCTGCGGCGATTCGATTGCGCTCGGCTACTTCCTTGCCCACCTTTCGCAAGCTTGCCACGTGCCGCTCCGCCGCTTGCTGGACGGTGATACCGTAATCGAGCGACTTCTGGATCGCCTGCACGATATCGCGACCCGTCCATCCCTGGTAGAGCGCTTGCGGCGGCCGCTCGGACGGCGGGAGCCCGAATTTGCGCAACTGGGCAAGCCAGATCCCTTCCAGCTGGGCAGCGTCGGGCACCCCAAAGTAGAACGTCTCAACCATGCGCGATGTAAACTCTTCGCGAAATAGCGGGGCGCCGGTGTCATCGTGCGTCCGATTGCAGGTTGCGAACCATAGGTGCACGCCCCCGAACGCTACCAGCCGTGCGAACGCTTGCTCCGCGTTTCTTTTTGACGCTCCGACATACTCGTTTTTTAGACTGTCCGTATCCAGCATGACGATCGGGCACTGGGCAAGGCTGGCCACAACCCTGGCCAGCGTGGACTTGCCCACGCCCGGCAATCCGCTTGACAGGATCGTGATGTTCCGGAGCACGCGCGGATCCGGGTAAGCAAGGTGAGTGAGCAGCGACTTGAAAATCCCGGCCGTCGCTCCGCCGTCGCGCGCATCCGACCCGGATTGTACGATTTTTTCGGCTTCATCCAACAACACGACAAGGCGGATCGGGATCCGCTTCACTAGATCCCCTGCCCAGTCCAGGACATAGGGTATGCCTGCGAAGTGTTCGGGCCGTTCGGGCTGATCAATCGTGATACCGGGCAGCGCGCCCAACATTTCGCGGGTCCGTGCGCCGACCACGTCAAGGTCAAGGCGTCCCGTGGCGCACCCCAGGGATCCAGCCTGCGACACTTGGAACCCCGTGAGCGAAGCCGTGGCCCCGCTTGCCGCCGCAATCGAGCGATCGTCCGCGGGAATGCTATTTTCCGCGCACAAGTCGCGAACGACCCCGGCGCGCTCCGCGTCCGATGGCAAGGGATCCCGGACAAGCAAGACGTCACCCTGTATCAGGGCAGGGATCCGACCCGGGTCGTTACCCAACCCAATGACCATGGATTCCGATCCGCCCGCACAAAGCCAGTCGCGAAGGCGTAGCAGGGCGAGCGCAACCCCGGGTTTGTTCCAGACGTCGTCCGCGTCCCACCATACCAGGACGGACCGGGGCGGGATCCCGTATCGTCGGGTTGTTTCCGGGTCGATCCAGGGGCGCATAGCCTTGCACGCTTCAAGCGGCTCGCAAAGCATGCTCGGATCCTTCTCGCCGCAGAAGTCGCCGATCGAATCGCGCGCAGCGTCGTTCAAGGGTTCGAGTCCCCAGGTTGAGTCAAGGTGCCACATGGGGGGGCAGTCCAGACCGCGGGCCGCCGCGTCGTTGGCGATCGATTCTGCGATCGCCGATTCGGCAGCAGGCTGATCACCCGTGGCGAGGTACGCGATCGGAACGGATACGCCGTACGCTAGGACAATTTGAGCCGTGAATTTCGGGGCCGTCATTTTCTGTACTCGCTTTCTGCGGCGACACTCGCCGCACCAGGGAAGTTAGCACGTGCACCGCACGTGTCAACGGTAAAACGTACGCGTGATTTTGGGGAAACCGTGAAACGGTTTCGAGGGTGGGGCGATTATTCGAGCTTGGTCAGCAAATCCGCCAAGGGCGGACCGTCCAACGCGGGCAACGCTTCAAGGCGCACGTTGAACCCTAGATCGTGCTTGTCGCGAACGTTCAGCGCTTCCGTGAATGCTTCCGCTATGTTGCCCGATTGCAGCAGGGCAACGAAGCGATCCCATTTGACCGGATCGTCCAGGAGCGCGACGTCCAGAATGCAGGAAAGCGCTTCCCGTTGCGCGCTTTCCTCGGTTGGACAAAGCGCAACGTGCTGGATTTGTTCGTTGCGGTCCTGGAACACTACAACGAAGGCCACGGGCGCGTTCATTTGCCCCCCTTTGCCGCTCGGCTCCACGCAGCGGGAAGGAACCCACCACCGCGGATCCATTCGTCCATGGCCAGCACTAGCTCTGCTAGTCGATCGGCTACAGGTGTCATACCGCCCGAAGGTTTGCCGTCAACGACGGCAGTGGCAAGGCGGACTTGTTCGGCTAGGTTCGCGTCCGGATCCATGTTTCAATCGCTTTCTGGGGTGCCATGCGCCCCATTGGGTTGTGTGTCTGGCGCATCGCACATGTTGCGCACCTGCGAAGCATCGCCATTTTTTGCGGAGGGTCTGATCGGAAACATTGCGTCAGGCGCGCTGGCCATCGTGGTCGGCAGCACGGGCCAGCGATCCGCGGAGCCCTGCCCGGCGACTCGGCGGACGTCGGCCAGCGTCCGGCCGCAACGCCAGCCTGCAGCCGTCCGGAGGGCTCGCCCGCTCACCAGGGAGGGGGCGCAACCCGGGCGCACCAGGATGGCCACGACGCGAAGCAACCGGGAGGGCTCGCCGGAGTCAAGCGCTCGCTCGGAAGGTCGGGCGGACGGATCGGGGTGAGCATCAAGCAGGACAAGCGCCCCCCCGTCAACCAGGGGAAGGACTGCGCCAGTGTCGCGCACCCTGCGCTCCCACGTCGAGGGGGCGAAAAGGGAGCCATCCGAAATCCCAGCTTGCCCACACGTGAGGGGCAAGCGCACACCATGCGCGGCAAGGACAAGCGCCAGCCTTGCGAGCGGTTCGGGGTGCGTTGTTCGTTCGGATACCATGCAAATATGCCTATAGCACGCGAGAGATCCGGGTGCAACCATGCAACACGCGATCGATCATACGCGCAAATGTGCGCCCGGTTCACGGTCGGGTTGTGCCGTACCAGGGAGCGGCCCGCGGTTCCTCGGACGGCGAGCCGGTCGGCACGGTCGGCACCAGGGGCGGACGGACCGATCGAGCCGTGGACGGTCGGATCCTGGTAGAAGGGCCAGCACCCCACCCCCTCCGGACCCCGCCGGGATGTCGTGGCGATAGTGCCGAACTATCTGCACGATGTCGAAAACATCGTGGCGATAAGAGAGAGTCAACGAGCGCGTGCGATCCCTCCTTCCCCTGTGCCCCCTTCCTCCCTTCTTCCCGCGTTCTTCCTTCGGAATCCCGCTCCCGACTTCGTCGCCCGATCGCGTTCCTTTTCCCTGGAGCGCACTGGAGTCAACGCTAGCTCCCGTGTACGATTCGATCATGGGACGAAGACCCCGCAACATCTATGGGACGCCACAACCCAAGAAGCGTAAGCTTCCCCCTGTGTGCACTTGCAGGGTTTTTCAGCACTTTGTTGGGCACAGATGCACCCCGGCCTATTACCTTCGGGGACACGGAACGGAGAAAGGAAGAATCGTCCAGGTGCTACGACGCGACGAGCGGTTCCTCACCGCTATCGTTCTCGTTCGCTGGGATGACGGCGAAGAAAACGAGCGGCACACTGATGACTTGTGGATTTGGTGACACTCGACTGACCGGGTTTGGTGCACTTCCATCAAACAGCCTATTACTGGTAAGCTTTCACGATGTGCAACGGATGTGCTTCGCAAAACGTGCTCGGAAAATCGGGTTGCTCTTGCACCAAAGGCCTTGGTGCAACGCCAAATCCGAACGCTGTGATTTGGGGCGCTTTCGCTGTAGGAGTCGCAGGTTTCCTTGGCGTGCTGTACTTGGCCATGCGAGGCATTTCTCGCGCTTCGGAGCGATGACGTGCTGCGAGTGACGTTTCGACCTGGGCTTGGAACTGAGGTTCCAGTCGCTGCACAACCCGGGCTCCCTGGCTCGGATCCGACCCCTGCTCCCGTTCCAATTCTTCCCATGCCCCTGATGACGGTCGAAGACCTCGCGCGGCTGCAGGGCGCGGTTCTGTGCCCGCACTGGCAGAGGTTGAACCTTCGCGGCAACTGCGTGGACCAGTGGTGGGTGGGGCCTCCGCTCTCCTGGTTCGCGGCCGCGGTAGTTACCACGCTCGGGATGGGACTTATCGGCTGGGCCCTGGTTGCGGCAAGCAAGATCAAGCCACTGGAAAAGACGGTTTTCCGGATGCGAAAGGTTGTGAAAGCTCCCACGTGGGAGTAGAACGACCCGATCATGCGAGCGGAAGACTACGAGTACAGGGCGAGGGCGAAGGACTTTCGGTTCGATCAGATGATGCAAGAGGGCCTGTCGAACTGTTGTTTCGAGCGTCTCGAACTCGCGAAGCGAGAATGCCCGGCGTTGCTCAACCCGAAGGACCCCTTCGCTTGCTCGGTGGTAGCTCTTGCTGCTCGTTCAGGAAGAAAACCCGCGGCCTGAAAATCACACGAGCGCGACGAGAGAAGCTTGACGAAGAAGCCATTAGCGTGAAGCCCATCCGGATGTGCGCCTTCCAGATGCAGCATCCCCCTGCGAAGCTTTCGAGGCTGCGGAAGCAGTAGAACGTCACGGCGTTTCCTCCGGCTGGCAGTCAGGTGATGTTCCCTTTCCCTGGCATCGACGGCACTGGAACCATCCCAGCATGACCGTGCCCCTTCCGTCGCACCAGAGGCACCGTTCCGGTTGAGGGCCAGGCACGTTGGGCCACACCAGGAGCTTGCGGAGCCAGGCTAGCATCACAGCACCAGCCCGTTCTTGCTCACCGCGATGATGACCGGGATCTCCACGAACTCGGGACCGTTCGGATCGAGGCGAAGGCGCACGCGAGTGCGGAACATAGGCTTCACACGAGCCTTTTTCTCCCGTTCGAGTCTTCCATCGTTCCACCAGCGCCGGTCGCATTTCATGACTTCACAAACTCCACGTTCGAGCCCGAAGCGATCTGCGGCACGTGACCTTCAATCGCGGTCGCGGGAAGGCAAGTCATCGCAACCGGGGGGGATTCTGGCGAGCCGATTCTGATCTCCGCCTGCACCATGATTGGCAGGTTGAAGTCTACCGGGAACGTGCTCGTGAACAGAACCCGGGCGAAGATTTCCTTCGCACCCTCGAACTTCGGTCGCAGCTTCAAGAGGTCGCCTTTCATCCACTTGAGCTGCCATTCTGGCAGGTCGCGAGCGGGCGTCTGGGAGTCTCCCATGTCCACGTAGTCGATCCAGGTGAGCCGGTCGAGGGAAGAGCCCGCAGCCGGGGGTTGAGCGAGGGAAGGCTTCGGAGGGATGACGCCGAAGATGTCCAGCTGGTCGTTAGCGATCTTCATGCGGGCGGCTGCAATTCTCCCACGGAACGGGACACAGACTCCATCCCTTCAGCGATAGATTTTCCACATGTCTCGATCGCCTCCGCAACGGACATTCCCTCCCGTTCGCTGTATTTGAGGGCGTAGAGCAGTTTCGTTTGCGCCTCAGCAACAGCGTGAAGGCCAGCAGCCACGTTCAAGACCGCGTTCACCATCGGATCATCTACACCTACGAAATTCACAGGTTTCCAGTCCATTTATCCTACCTCCATCGTTCCGTCCCATCCGAGCGCGAATGCCTTCGCGAGGCCCAAAGCGCACGCGTTCGTGTAGTCGTCGCCGAAACGCGTGATGACGTCCATTTGCGAAGAACGCTGCTGCGGCAAACCGATCCACACTTCGATCCAGCGCCCCTCGCTTGCCTGCTCTTTCGATGCCGCGTTCTGAGCCGCGGTGCGATAGGGAGCAACGTCGCAAAGGGCTTCGCTGCGCTCTCCCAGCAAGCGCACGAGGAAGCGATCTTCGCTCCATCTCGCCGATGCCACGTCTGTGCCGAAGAACTGGTGGATGACTTTGAGCACCTGCTCGCGCGAGGGCTTCACGCGTTGTCCCGAGGTTTGGCCGCTCTTGTGCTTCCAGTACACGAAGATGTCACTTGCCATCGCGCACGACCTCTCCTTCCGTATCGCTACCGACGCGGAGGGATCCTTCGGGTCCTTTTTTCTGGTGCTCGCGCACCACACGGATGTTGTGGACCTTCATGTCTCCGCCCATGAGCGCGCAGTATAGGATGCTTCGCGTGTCCGCGACACCAGTGGTAGATCCAACACCCACGAACCTGCCCTCCTCGTCGGTGACGATCACCACAACCCGGCATCCGGGCTCGGGTAAAACAACGGCTTTCGCAGTGGATTGAGCGAGTGTTGCCATTTCTTCGCGCTTCATGTCCTCACCAGTCCTGCTTGTTGCGCCATTTGAAGTACGAGTCGCCGTACACGGCGTTCATGGCCGCTTCATACACGTAGTACTTGAAATCGTCGTCGGGAGCCTGATGAACGACTTCTGCTTCCACTCCCCTCGCGATCACCTGTCGAAGAACAGTGAAATCCGGCGAGGCGACCATCATGGGAACATCTGTGGCCGCGCGCGTTCTTCGTTCGAGTTCCTCCGCAATTTTTCCCTCGCGCATCCTTCGCTCAAGCTCCGCCTGAATCACGGACAAGGGAATGTCTTTGAGTTCGGTCATGGGTTCTGCCCGCCTTTCATCGCTTCTGCGTTCGATCTGGAGAGAGCGCGAGCGGCCGAACTGGCGGAACGAGCTTCGGGTGACGACGAAATGAACCGGTGGCCGTACGGTCGGTTGCAATCCAAACAGACCCATTCGGATCCTTGACCGTAGTCTGGACTTTTTAACTCGACGCGAGAGCCTCCGCAGTCAGGACAAAGAACCTTACCCATTCTGCCCGCCTTTCTTGGCCTGCCGGGTCGTGTACCAAGCTCGCAACCGCTTGGCTTCCCTCTCCAAGGTCGCCACCACGTCCTCCGTGACTTCGTCAGGATGGCCGCAGAATCGATGAACGCCCGTCTCGCAGCCCCCGGAGCACCAGACCCAGTGGAGCGCGTCCAGGGCCCGGTTCCGGCGCTCGGCAGCGGTTTGCATGCCGGCGATCGTCCCTCGCAACCGCTTGATGACCGCAAGGGCCCCCAGGAGCTTCAGCTCGTGTGCCGACTGCTCGCACTGGCTCTGCGCCTTGGCGACAATGGCTGTGATAATCTGCTCGGAAATGATCGTGGCTCCGCACATGGCGCAGCAGCCGTCCTCGTCGCACTTCTCGACCTGGCCGCACTGCGGGCACCACATGGGCTCGGGCCGGGCGGGAACGGCCAGGATGGAAGGGGGCGGAGGGCCGGCGTTCACGTCCGAGACCATCCTGTAGAAGTCGTCGCTGATTCTCCGTGTGCGAAAAGCAGCTATGCGGAACTTGAATGCGCACGTTCCAGCGTCGCACGTGGACAGGTTGTCCGGAGTGGATTTCTTGCAGTCGTTCATCACAACCTCTGCAGTTCTTCGAGGATACGACTGATCGCCCACGCCTTTTCGGGATCGGTCGGAAACTCGTCCTCGGTGTCGGGATCCTCAGAACCGTCCTCGCCGTTGGACTCCTCCCGGGCGTTGTCGCCATCGCAGTGGCCCTGGATGTACGCTTCTTTCACGAGCGATCGAAGCCTGTTGGAGACAAGCTCCGCCGTGTGCGCCCTGCACCGCCAACGCTCGAACGCTGGCGACGGGCCGTCTGGATCTGGCCCTTGCGCCTCGCGGGCTATGTGAGCTTCTAACCGCTCTATGTCTTTGCGATCGATGTCTCGGCACCTTCGCAACGTCTCGCATTCGGCTTCCGCGCTCTTGGCCGACACGAGCGCGTCCACGAGCTTGGCGCCCATCTCGACATTCGCTCGGATCGTGTTCTTGTAGTCCTCGCGAAGCTGCTCCAACTCCACGAGGAAACCCGCCTTCAAGAACGATCGAGCCATCGAAAGCGCGGCGCCACCGAAGCGGGTCATCTTCGCCAGGAACTGCTGCTGGCGGAGGTGCTTGTCGCGCGAAGGCGCCCCCATCCAATCCACGAAGGTGCGGCTGAGTTCTTCCAGCTGTTCCGCGGTCGGAGCGTTCATTTTCGCGTCTCCACAACGGCGTGCACCCACTGGTCGAAAATCTTGTCTTGATCGGGCGTGTTGGTGTCGCATGGCCGGACGAGGAAGAATTGGCCGTCCACGAGCTTGCGTGACAGGCGAATGATCTCGCGTGCAGTGTCTCGCTCCCTTCGCATGATCGTGATCGCGGCCAGAGCCTTCGCCATGTTGGTGCCTGGCTCGGGGACGGGAAGCAGGAGTTCTCCGGCAGCTGCAACAACGTCGGCGCGAGCTTCCCTCAGCTTCTCATCCAACTGCCGAACGAGGTCGTGGCGGTTGTGCATCCACTGTCCCAGGCTGCCGTTGACTTGCAGGTCCCAGCCGAGCTTGCGGGCGTCCTGCGTGAGCGCGTTCAGGACTTCGTCGCGTTCTTTGACGCGTTCTCTCAGTACCTCGATCGTGGTCTGGCAAGTGGTTGCCTCTCCCACCAGCCCCTGAAGGAATTCGTCCGACACCGAATCGGACAGGCTCGCACCGATCGCTCGCCCTACGTCAATCAGCGTGGATCGAAGCGCACGGACACGATTTTCTTCGTGCTTCCAGTTCGCGCAGGGGTCGCAAAGGGCGGGGCTGTCATCGCCCGCTCCGTGCGAGACGGGCCAGACCAGGCCACAACCGGCGCATCGGAACGTGGCGTTTGGATCGATCGGTAGAACGTCGAGGACCGTGTCGAAGCGGCCACCGGCCGATGTAGAGAGACAGACGCCGGTGACGACCGTGTAGCGTTGCCCACCCTCGATGACTTCTTGAAGCGTGTCACTGTTCGCGTACAGCATCTGCCGGGGACCGGCAGCGAAGCACCAGCCCTTCAGGCCTTCGGGGGCGGGCTCAACTGCGCGGTGTTCCGTCGGGTTCAGCGTCTGCTTGTGGCTCCACGTCACAAGGTCCTCGACCGTCGAATTGCCCATGCGTCGTCCGGTGCAAAGCATGTAGTTCGCCACCAACTCGTCGATCGCCTTGTGAAGGAAAGCATGGCGCTCGACGTGCTCATCCTTCGCTTGTTGGACGGGTTGCGGCGAGGGGGAGCCGGGGCTCGGGCTTCCCGACTTCTTCCACAGGCCCTCGAAGTAGGAGGCGTTTGTGAACAGGCGATCGATTGCCTTCGCCACCTCGTGACCCTTGGGCGTCAGCTGCCCCCAGGCCTGCCCCACAGACGCTTGCCACAACCCATCGAGGTCCCGCTGGTGCATCGATCGCTCGTCGTCGAGCGCGCGCTGCGTGGACGCGAGCTTGTCTCTTAGATCCTGCATTTCCTCTTGGGCGCGGCCCCAAGCCTTCTGGTTTGCTTCGAGCGCCGACTTCGCTTCGGCAAGCTCGACCCTCACGCTGTGCAACGCGGCACCTGTCAGTTCCCATTCCTCCGGTCCAGGGGCCTTCGACGACTTCGCATCCGGCCCCACGAGTTTCGCCCAGTACACGAGCGATGCAGCGTACGCGCACGCTTCCGTTCGATCCATGTACGCCACCGCCATGCCGCCGGTTTCAGGAAGAGTCATCGACAAAGCGACGCATTTCTTCCCCTGCACCGGCTCGCCCAATCCGACGGTCACGTTTGCTCTGAAAAGTTCCATGTGCTCAGCACCCTTCCGTCATCGCGTCCTGAATTTGTCGGCGTAGATCGTTCACCTGCGACATGAGCTTGTTGCGCTCATCGGCCGCCGCTCCGTACCGGCGTTCGCTCTCGTCGAGGAGGTGTCGAAGTTCCTGCACGTCGGCGATTGCGGCATCGACCACAACCGGGGCGTTGCCTGCGCCGGGCTCCAAGGCCTCCCCGATCGCGCCGAACAGACTGCGCTGCGTTTGGACGAGGCAAGCGTAGCTGTGATCTCGCGCCGCGAACCCGTCTGCCATCTGCTTCTTGAGCGATTGCACGACCAAGGCATGATCCTTCTCGTGCTGCTGGCAAACATCGAGTTCCCTCATCAGCCGCTTGGCTACGCTGGTAAGAGTCTCGGTTGAAGTGCTGTGCAGAATCCCGTGCAACACGTCTGCCTCGTGCTGCTCCATCGGCTCAACATCAGGCATGGCGTGCACGAGTTCGTCGCGCCAGTCGGCGCGGAGCCTTTTCGCCTCGTCTTCCAACTTCACGAAGCGCTTCTCTCCTTTCATCAGCGCCCGATCGATGTGCTCGCGAAGCAGAGCGGCCATGGCCGTCACCTGCTCCTTCGACTCCGCGCGAAGCTTCTCGGACATCGCTTCCACCTGGCGTTGCGCGCACTCCCCAGAGTGATTTTCCGCGCCCACGAGCACCTTTCCGCAGTACGCGCACGAGAAGGTTCCCATATCAGCCTCCCACCATCACGACCGCCTCTTCCCACAACCGGGCGAGAAGTCCGTCGGGAGCGATGACGCGCACTTCTCTCTGGCGACCGCAGTTGTCGCTCACGTTGATGTGCACTTGCCACAGTGGGCCGTCTGCCGGCGTTTCTCTAAGCACTTCGGCGTTGCAATTCGAGAGGATGAAGGGGCGATTGTCGAAGCGTCCCTCGCCTTCCACTGGATCCAAGATGCCCGGTCGCGCCTTGCTGGCGAGGGCCCGCACCATGCGCGCCAGCCTGATATCGGTGTCCCTGTCGAGGATGGCGAAACTTTCGCTCACGGAGAAGCCTGTCTTTCGCGCCCAGGCAACCGGATCGTTCACCCTGCTCCCCAGGATCGATTTCTCGTAATCGATCGCCCACCGAAGAAGCGCGTTCTCCAGCGGCTCCACGTCTCCTGCCGCCCACTCGTTCCATGCGCGCGTGAAAGCCCGCAGCCCGACGTGCAACCTCTCCCCGTCGCCCTTGTAGGATTGGCCGTTGCTGGATGCGTGCAACACCAAACATCGATCGGGCGTGTCCCCGTCGCCCAGCATCACGCATCCTACGAAATGGTGGATGGAGGTGCCGGTGATCGTGATGCAGTCCGCCTGCACGACCGCCTGTGCGGACACGCCCGCCTTCGTCACAGCGGCCGACAGGATCTGCCAGTCCTTCTGCGACATGTGAGAGCGCTTGCACCAACACTGGCTCGGGATGGGAGGGACGCTGAGTTCTCGCACCTTCTCTTCGTATCGCTCCCGTTCCTTGGCAATCTGGGCCACGCCGATGCGCTGAATGAACGAGCCTTCCAACTTGAACGTCATTGATCATCTCCTTCGATCTCAGGATTCGCCAGCATCTTGCTCACCATGGCGTCGATGTGCTCCGGCGGGATCCCCTGCTTCACCATGCCCTTGCGCACGGAAATCAACGCTTCGATCGCTTCCGGCGTCATCGTGGTGACGCAGCGGTGGCACTCCTGGTAGGCCCATCCCGTGCGTTCCTGCAGAGCGCGCGCCTTCTTCTTGTGCGGGCTTTTCTGCGTCATGGTCAGCCTCCCCCTTCCATCATGGAGCGGTAGGGATCCCAGCACGCATCGTGGATCCAGAATTCGCGCCCTTCCTCGCCGATGCTCAACCGGCGGCCCTTCTCAACGGCCTGGTTGCACCAGACGCATTTCGTCGGCTTGGGGGGAACGGTGGGGGGCGGCGATTGATCGTCGAGGGGGCATCGCATCGCACATGCTTAGCAAGTGCGTAGCTTTGCGTCAACGGCTATTTCGGAGGGGCGTCTTTCGCGGCTTCTTCGGCGGCGAACACCTCGCACAGCGTCTTGCCGACGGGCTTCACGCTCAGCCACCGACAGACCTGCACCTTGGCTGTACCGTCCTCCGCGAACGATTCAACTCGCCACATCCAGCCCGGCGCTCCGGGAACCAGGAAGTGCCACGCAGCCAGGCGGCTTTTTCGTTGCGCGACGGTGTCGTACGGCTGCTTCAAGTGCTCTCGCACGTCAGCTTCGATAGCGCTCATTTTCTCCGCGGTCATCATCACTTGTACCCCGTGCTTCCCCACCGGCCGCCCTTGAGCGCGAAGTTGCAGGACGAGATCAGCCTGTGGGCGCTTTCTTTCTTGCACTTCGGGCACACCTTGTCGGGATCTTCCTTGATGCTTTGTTCCTGCTCCCAGCTGTGCGCGCAGTCAGGATCCAAGCACTCGTAGTCGTAGGTCGGCATCGCTAGTTCACCATCGTTGTGGGAGACAGTCCTCTCTTCTCGTTCCAGGCCGCCGCACACTGCCCTCCGCACACGGGCTTGTTCGTGCCCATCTCGAACCACCAGCCGTAGACGGACGCCGCAATCATTTGAGCTTCCTCCGCGCCCGCCGGAGTCGATACGATGAGCATCTTCCTGCAGTTTTCGCACGTGAACTTGTGCTCGACCTCGATCTTGGCGGGCTCGCTCATTTGCCTTCCTCGTGGATGTTCACAACCCCGGCGTCGATGCACTTCTTGAAGGTTTCTGCGTTGATATGCACGTTGTACACCGTGCCGCCGATCTCGACGCCTGCGTAGTAGTAGGGTCGAGGCGCTCTCCCACCGACAAAGGTCACCGGAAGCAACCGAACGTGCCGGATGCTGAGCGAGAGCGAGGCTTCCTGCTCACGCAGGTGTCGAACAAGCTTTCGGAAAGAACCAGCAGCGGGCATGGCCCGTGCGTATCACATGCTTACGGCGAGGGCAAGAGGGTCGCGACCGGCCCGGAGGGGGTGGCGGCCACTTCGATTGCGGGCGGCGCGGGCATCGGCTTGTTGTTGAGCTTCTTCGCCAACCGGATTCGCCGCTCGCTCTTGTTTCGGCCGTCTTCGCTCGTGGCGTTGCCGGCGGCGTAGATGACCAGACGGTAGTCGAGAGGCAATCCTGGGGTGGATGAGAACGAGCGTCGGGCAGCGTGGAGGGTGGCCCGGATGCACTTCTCCCGGTCCTGGACCAGGTCCCGACCGCTCCAACCTTCAGATGTGCGTTCGGCGCTGTCGTAGCCCCCTCCGGGAAGCATCTTGAGTCCCAAGTTGTGCTGGCCCATGCACCAGGATCGACCGTGGTCCTGCCATCCGGTGCCTGCGAGTCGAAGTCGGTCGATGTCCAAGTCCACGTCCCGGCGCCAGCCGGCAGACTCGTGGAAAGTGAGCGAAATCAGCAGCGAAGCAGTGAACTTCCGAGAAAGAACCGGTTCCTCCGAAGGATCCTGAACGACTCTACGAATTACCTCTGCGATTTCCGTGTACCGCTGCTTACCGTCCTCTACGCTTTCCTTGGCAGCGGTGATGAATGTGGGCCGGCCGGGAGGGGCCAACGCAACCATGGTCGTGAAGATCCATGTACTCAAGGTTGTGGGGTCCATGGCCGAAGTGGTGACACAGGGCCGGTCGTGAAGTCAACACGGCCCGTTCACGGTGGCGGGCGCTGGCCGGCGGCGCTCTCGTGGGAAGCAAGCGGTGCGGGTAGGATGGGTTTATGGCGAGCATGGTTATTTTGCCGGTGTGGGACTCTCAGGTGGCGATGACGGGGCGCGCGGCGGGGTCGAAAGGCCCAGGTCGGGGCGGCATCTTTGGATTGGGAGCGGCCGCTCCTCTCACCCCGGCGCCTGGCCCCACGGACGTCGTGGTTGACAGCCTCCCGGCCAACTGTCCCGACTGCCCGCCGACGATCTCGTGCGCTCCCTGCCCCCCAACATCCTGTCCGAAGCTCCCCGAAAGCCTGGCGAAGCAGGTGGGATGGCACTTCTGGGGGGACCCGGCCACCGGCAAGACCATGTGCGTCCGAACGCGCGCACCATCAGAGGCAATGGATGTCACCCCGGGATATCTCGCATGGATCGAGGCCCACGCGATGGTTTCCGCCATCATCTTCGGCGTCGGAGTGCTCGGCATCGGAGCCTGCGTCGCTTACTCTCGCCGCCATGGTTGACACGTGCTCAGCACACCGATAGCGTGTGCGCATGAGCCGCCTCCCCGAATCCCTCATGGCCCTGGCCGACGTTCTCGAAGAAGCCCTACTCTTTGACCCGTGCGACTACGACGCGGCCATTGTCGGTTGTGTCGAAAACTCGAAGGGGGAGAAAGTCGTTGCCTACGACTACGAAAAGCTCGCGGAAATTACCGCGCTCATCTGCGGCGCTTCACCAGGAACCCCGGGCTGGGAAGACGCCTGCGAGGAGGCCATGCAGCACGTGGACTACAACATGGTCCGCGGAGCGATGTACATGCAGAACAAGCGAGGCCCGGTCGTGCTCGCGAAGGTTCAGGACGAGCAGGCCCTGCTGGAGGCCGACGAGGACGACCCGACGGTGATCGTGGAGCTTGCCGGAGAGCGCTGGACGTACGCTTGAGCGACTGCCGAGCTTGCGAAGGGCGAGGAAAGGTCTGGGTCCGGCACTGGGACCCGTGGATCGGCCTTTGCGTGGTCTACGAGGACGTGTGCGAAGCCTGTTACGGCGCCGGAATTGACCTGGCGGACGACGATGCTTGGGAAGAAGCGGGCCTTCCGAACAAGCCAAAGCCCCGAAGCCGATGAGAGCCGCGGGCCTCAGCCCAGGCGAAGGCGAACGCCTGACGCGAAGGGAATGAGTCATCATTCTACGCGCCTACCCCTTTGCCGTCAACCCCCTTCGATCCAGGCTTCGTCCAGCCAGGTGCCAACGTCCGGCAGCGGAGAGTCTCCGTCGATCGCCCACCACAGGTGCTCGACGCCTTCCTGCTCCGGGTCCTGATCGTGCTTGCCTGCGCAGCCGTACGGCATCATCACGTGCAAAACGATCGCGTGCTCCGGGTAGAACATGCGATGGAGCAGGTTCAACTCAGAGCGCCTCACGGGCTTGCCGTCCCGGTGGCCGACGATCAGATGCCACCACCTCTTGCCAGAAGCGTCCTGGGTGCCAACAGCGCGCGCGCACAGGCCGTCATCGCGCTCGTACATCCCCCCGTCGTGGCAGTTCTCAACCCGGGCCCAGCCCTTGGGAAGCCGAGCGGGCAGGTTAAGAAGGGCCCACGTGATGGGAACGGGCTGGTCCTTGATCATCTTCGCGAGGGTGCCAGGTCGCATCCCCGGAAACTACGCGCGTGCGCAGCATGCGTCAAGCTCTGACAAAGCGCGATGTTGACGGCACGTCTAGCACGTGATACGCACGTCTCATGTCTGCAGCGACCAGCAAGAAATCGACGAAGACCCCCAAGCGCGAAACCTACGAGGCGACGGTGATGCTCAGAATCACCAGCGAATTCACCGAGCGGTTGGACAGGGCAGCAGACTTGCTCGCGACCAAGGAGCGAGCATTCGGGCGCGCGAGGAAAGTTGGCCGGGCGACTGTTGTCTACGAAGCGATGGTGCTAGGGCTTCCATTGCTGGAAAAGGACGTGGCAACGAAGAAGGGAGCGGCCGATGACGCAGCAGAGTGAGGAGAAGCCGGGTCTGGCGAAAGCCGGAGTGCCCGCGGAGATCGCGGAAGTGCAGTCGGAGCCCGCACCCACGATCGAAGTGGTCGATGCCCAGGAAATGCTGCTTCAACGCGTCTTGCAGCACGCTTTGAACGTCCTGGTGGCCTTCCGGATCCGCGCCATCGATCGCACCGTGTACCTGCTCAAGGACATGAGCGCCGAGGATCTAGAAACGGCCGTGTCCGTGGCCGAACTCACCAAGCTCGCGATCGAGCACAAGTGCGAGGGCATCGACCTGCTGACCAAGCCGCCCGTGGTAATCGTCACCGAGACGGCCATCCGCGACAGGAACGACACGGTAGTGACCGGTGCAGGCGGGGTTTTCAACGATCGCTAAGAGGTCGCGGTATCCGCGGGCAATTCGTCCGCCATCTCGTACTTCGCGAACTTCGTCTTGCTGCCCACGCGTTTGACCACTCCCATCGATTCCAGCCACTTCATCGCCATCCGAACCCGGAACCGGCTCACGCCGAAGCTCCGAAGGTGATCGTGCGCTTCGGTCAGCGAAACGGGCGCTCCGATCGAAATCATGAAATCTCGAAGCTCGGACCGGATCATGTCCGGAGACGTGTCCTGCATGCAGGCAGGCCCGCGAGCGTCCGAGTTTCGGGCTTTGCGGAGCGACTTGGCGACGCGCGCTCGCTGGTAGCCAGGCCCTGACAGGTGATTGCCTCCCCTGCCCTCCGCCGTGATCGTGAGGCGCACGTCTCCTTCGGCGACCGGAACGGCCGACAGTCCGCGCGCGAACTCGATGTGCAGCTGCGCGTGCATGACCGCAAGAGAATCAGCCACGTCCGCGGGGTAGTATCGCTCGAATACTTCCTTGAAACCCCGCTTCAAATGCATGTGATTGATTGTGTCTGGCACGTGCTAAGCATCGCATGATGCTTCGCCAGGCGCAACCTACCGTCGGGGTGGGCCGCCGAAAGCTTCCCAAATTCGCCCGGTGATATCCCAATGGATGTCGGCGAAGAAGAATCCCACCGTGGCGAGGCAGAAAACGACGACGCCCGCTTGCATGCCCACTCCGACTTCTCCGCCCACGGCTGGTCGGGCCAGGCCCATGTTGGCGAACGTGTTGGCCGCGCGCACGAAGTTCGCGACGTAGTCGTTCTGGCCGTACATGCCCAGAATGCCGGGGCCCGAAGTCATACCGGTGTCCTTGCACGCGCTGCCACCGTTGTAGGCCTTGACGCCCGAGAGAACGCATCCTCCGTGCGCGGCCGTGTTTTTCAGGATCACGTCGGCCGCATCCGGGATCTGATCGGCCGGGTTCGACATGTAGTACGAGCAGTCGGGGTGGCCGTACATTCTGCAGGTGAAAGGCATGAACTGCATCAACCCGCACGCGCCAGCAGACGAGCACAGTTTCGGGTTGCCGCCCGTCTCGATCTTCATGATCGCGACCAGCCACGAGGTCGGGATCGAGTATTTGTCGGCGGCGGCCTGGATCGGGACGCCCCAGTCTTCCCAAATCTTCGCGATCTGCTTGCCGTGCGCTCCCGCTGCGTCCCAGGCGGGGAAGCCTGCCCCCTCCACTTCAAAGCGGCCGTCGGGCAGCCAGCGGTAGGGCACGCCGCAGGGGTTGTGCCAGGTATTCGGGGCGATGAGCATGTCCCCGAGGATAGCGGCGTTGTGGCGATCGCGGGAGTGCGCGTACCATGTGCACCATGGAAGTGCAGTGGAAGTGGGTGATGATTGCGGGCGGCGTGATCGTGGCGGTGCCCGTGATCGCGTACCTGCTGGAACGAAACGCCCTGGCGGCACTCCCCGTTGGGGTCCCCGGCACAACCGGGGGGACAGCCAACGCGCAGTCGCAGGCGAACTTCGGGCCCCTTGAATTCGTGCCAGACCCGCAGTCGAACAACCCGGAGGCGATCAAGATCACCAACGGCTGGGCCGAAGCGAATGTCGTGAGCGTCCCGATCCCGCAGCTGGGCAAGAACGTCGCCTGGCACCGGAAATGCGCTGACCAGCTGGTGCAGCTGTTCGACGCCTGGGAGCAGGCTGGGCTGATCGGACAGATCATCACATGGGGCGGCTCTTGGAACCCGCGCTTCGTGAGAGGTAGCCGCACCAGTCTCTCCAACCACGCGTTCGCCACAGCATTCGACATCAACGCGCAATGGAACCCCATGGGCAGCCCGGCAGCGGCATCCGGCGAGTACGGCAGCGTGCAAGACCTCGCATTGATCGCCAAGTCTCTCGGCTGGCGCTGGGGAGGGGATTACACCGGAAGGCCCGACGGGATGCACTTCGAGCGGCTGTCCTGCTGAGCCAGATCGTTCTGGATCTTATTTATATGGCGTGGTAGACATGAGTGGTGTCGCACAGAAACATCGAGATCGCGTGGACTCCAAACGGAAAAGCCGCTTGGGCGACGTTCACGGCCAGTCGCAAGGAGGCTGCTCGTCTTTGGTGCGATCTCGTCAAGCGCCACGCGCGTCTTCGTCGGCTTAACTGGAAATGGCCGTCACTTTCTCGCTGGCAGCGCTGGGGCAAAAAGCGGTATCCGGGATTGCTAGCGCAGAGCGTTCAACAGATCATTACGGAATTCTGCGAAGCCGTGAATTCGGCGACGCAACTGCGCAAGCGGGGTCACGCCGACGCTCGCTACCCATGTCGACTTCCGAAGTATCACGACGTCACGTACACGAATCAGGGTGCCCGCATTCGCGATGGAAATTTGTTTTTGCCAAATGGCAAGAGCGGTACGCTGCGTGTAAAGATACCCAGCACGCTAACGCTGCCGGGACGATTGATGGAAGTACAGGTGGCTTTCGGGCGAGTACTTATCTCGTGCGAGATAGCCGATGATGTGCGCCACGTCTCGGGCGTGATAGGGGTGGATCTCGGCGTGAATACGCTGATCGCGGCAGGCGACGACCAGCGCGCCGTACTGGTGAGTGGGAGAGAAGCCAAGGCCACGGTGCAGTGGCGTGCCAAGAAGCTCGCGTCGATATGGTCGGCACAATCTTCGCGAACGAAGGGCTCGCGGCGGTGGAGGCGACTGGAACGCAGAAAACATCGCATGCTCGACAAAGCGCAGTTCCGTATCCGAGACATCACGCACAAGGCGACGAGAATCGTCGCGGACGCCTTCCCGCGCGCCAGTGCAGTGGTGGGAAAGCCATTCAACGGCGCTGGCGACAAACTAGGAAAAAAACAAGCTCAGCAAGTGTCTCAGGCCTGCAACGCGAAAATAATCGCGTTGCTAGATTACAAGTGTTCGGGAGCTGTGGAAATCCCCGAGCCGTACACCTCGCAGACCTGTCCGGTATGCGGGGAGCGTCGCCGCTGTGGGCGAGTCTTTCGGTGTGCGTGCGGACTAGTGGTCCCGCGCGACGTGGTTGGTTTTACGAACATTCGACGAATCGGGTTGCGCGGGAGGATGGCCCCGTCTCCCGAGGTTGCAACAAACATCATGTTTGTGAGGCCGACTCGCAAGTATCCCGTGGCAGCACGGGTAGTTCCGGCGGAACCCCGGCAAGTAGCTCAGGCTCAAGCCTGAGAAGCCCCATCCTTCGGGATGGGGAGGTTCACCAGTGGGGTGGTGGTCGCGTGGGAGGGGGATAGGGGCCAAGTTCTCGCTGGTTTAGGTCATTTCGGCTGAGCGCGGTTGTGCGCCGCTTGCCTATCGACGTACCATAGGCCCGTGGACTACCGCGCCTCAACCCCCTGGCTTCTCGGCGGCATCTTGATGCTCACCGGCGTCGGCATCGTGTACGCGATGCGACAAGGAGCCGGCGTGTGCAACGTCTCGGTGCGGCCGGGAGACCGGGTGCTGCTGTTCGGTGACAGCCTGGCCGTAGGTCTCTCGGCTCCGTTCCGATCGGTCGCCAAGCAGGGAGGATGCGATTTCACTTCCCAGGCCGAAACGAGCACGAGCATGGCGCAGTGGCTCAGCGAGCCACGCCAATCGCAGCTGCAGGCGCTGATGGCTTCTTTTCAGCCGACAGTCGTGCTGGTGAGCCTTGGGACGAACGACTCCAAGGGAAACGCGGAGACGTCGAGACTCGCCGCCCAGATCGTGCAGATCCGAGACTGGATCGCGAGCACCGGCGCCAAGCTGGTCTGGGTGCTGCCCCCGAAGCTTCCCTTCCCCGAACGCGTGAGCGCTGGCGTTCGAGCCGCAGGCATTGACGGCTTTCCGTCAGCGAACCTCCCCTTGCCCCAGGTGGACGGAATCCATCTGACGGGGCGAGGATACGCGGGGTGGGCCGAACACATCTGGGCCTTCCTCAGTTGCTCTCCCACGCCCTCGGACGCCCTGGCGGGGCTGGGCGCGGCGCTGCATCCTGTCCTGCCGTCGTTCATGGTCCCTGCGCGGCCGGCGCGAGTTCAGCAGACTACGCAGGCGCAGCAGCAGATGCAGCAGAGGTCGCGGAGCAACAAGAGAAGGCGGGGCAAGAAGCGGAGGATGGGCTAGTACGCGCAGCCGATGCATGTCGGCGGCATGTCCAGTTGCGATCCCGAAGGACCGCCGGGCAGAAGCTTCGCGCACGAGATGGCTCCCAAGTCGTGGATGCAATCGTTGCAGTATCCCGTGGCCGGAGTGTTGCACCCTCCTTTGCAGCAGTCGGTGACCTCGGCCTGGGTAGGGCTCTCGCAGGATTGCCCCGGAGACAGGCTCAGCCCGCACTGCACGAGCTTGGTGCACAGAACGCTCATAACGTCCTCGCAAACTCCGTAAACGGTGTAGGTGTTTGCGGCCGGTTTGGGGCTCGAATCAGAAGATGAGCACGCTGAAAGAGCAGCGAGCATCGAAATTAGAATCGACAGTTTCATGGGTGTCCGACTTTCTGTTGCACTCACGCCTTCGCTCCGGGCTTGCCGCCGGTTAGAGTTGCTTCCATGGCCGAAATGAACGATCCGAACGCCGGCCCTCCCGGGTCGAGACCGTAGAGCTTGAACAGGGCGCGGAGGTCGTTAGCGAGCCGCGCTTCCCAACCCGGGGTGCCGAGATGCTTCTCCGGTGCGGCAGGCATAGGGAAGATGATCTTGTTCTTGCCGTTGAGTGTGCACCCCCAGCAAGTTCCGTGTTTCTCGTGATGCGCGTACACAGTATCAAACATGGCCCCAACCCTCCCGGTGCCAGGGCAGTGGTTTTCCTCGATGTCCTCCTGCGCGCTGTACCCACCTTCTTCGTCGTCGGGGACTTCCACTTCAATCTCGTACGTGCATCGAACTCGAACCTTTCTCACTTTGCACCTCCGCCCTTGGCCGCAGCTTCCGCCCTTCGAGCGGCCACGGCCTCGTCGTGCTTGATCTGCGCTTGCCTCATCGCAGGCAGCACTTCTTCGAGCCTGTGAGGCAGCTTCGGTGCCATGGCGAGAAGGATGCGACCGGCCGCGTAGGCGTCGCCCTTGGCCCGGTGCTTGTGCCAGTCGCCGACCCCCCACCTCTCTGCTACCGAGGCCAATCCCCTTCCCTTTGCGCTCGGATTGAGCACGATGTCGAGCGCCATCGTGTCCAGAATCACCTTGTGCTCGCTTTCGATTTCGTCGAGGGAAGCTTCGGAAGGCTTGATCGTGCCGGCAGCGAGGCACCTGGTGATCTCGACTTGAAGCATGCGCTGGTCAAATCGAGCGTTGTGGGCCACGCGAACGGCCGCCTGGTGAAAGACGTGCCTCACGAGCCAGAAATTCTGGGCAAATGTTGGCGCTGTTGCGATGTCGGCGACAGTCAAACCGTTGACCCCAAGCGCCTCCACAACCCGGGCGTCGGTCGTGTCTATCGAGCCGGGGTTCACGAAGAACGCCCAGTCAACGACCTTGACGCCATCCTCCCAAAGTACGGCACCGAATTCAAGGATGCGAGCGTCGTCGTCCGTTCCGGTGGTCTCGGTGTCGAACGCGACGATCCTGTGCGCCCACGAGGGCAAGACGACCGGCGCGGGCGGGGGCTTGGGCGGAGGGGGTTTGGCCGCTGGCAGCTTCGCGCCCTCGTCTGGCGGCATGATGAAGTCGTCGTTGGGATCGCTCATGGCTAGTTGTTTCCCGGGGGAGGGGTGCTGCGGAGCATGTGTGCTCCCTCCGGCTCCATCACGGTCGCAAAGCCGTCCCACTCGTCGATCGCGGTCAAGCCGAAGGATGCGATCTGGCTCGACTCAGTCAGGCCGTACTGGTTGGCGAGCGAGCATCCCACCACGTACCAGGGGCACGCGAGATCGGAGTCAGGAAGGCAGTCGATCCCGTTCTTCACCAGGAAGCGAATCATCCCGGCCAGGTACGCCAGAAGCGGAGCGATCGCTTCAGCTTTCACTCCAGCGTGAGGGTTAGGGGAAAGCCTCTTGAATGATTCGACTGCGGCTGCGCGGTAGTCGGCCATCAGCTGAGCAAGCGGCGTAGGAGAGCCCACAACCCTGGCCTTCGGGGGAAGGCGTTCGACGATGTTGTCTCGCTCCGGCTTGCCATGCCCTCCCCGGCATATTCCCTCGCACTCAGCGCACAGACCCTGATCCTTGAACCAGCAACGGGTCGAGATGACTTCGGCCCGCAGCTGCACGATCCCGTCCTCGAACTGCACGGCAATGGGAACGCTCACAAAAGCGTAAGACCAGTTTTCCTCGCCCACCGTCGATCGCCTGGTAACAGTGACCACCTGACGCTCTCCGGCAAGCGTTCCTGGCTCCACGGTAATAGTCATCCCCCGGGCCTCCATGGCTGCATTTCGGACGGAAGCGGGCGCTCCAAGAAGCTGGAGCAGGGCCGTGCCTTCCTTGCTGTTAAAGGAATCCTGCATGACCAGGGGCGTGACGCCTTTTTCCGTCGCCGTCAGCGGATGCGCTGCATGCAGGTTCCTCATCTGTTCGGGACTGGCCTGGGCCAGGCACTCGACCACTTCATCGACGCCTTCCATGACGTGAAGAGGGTCGTTGAGCGTCGGCTTGGCCTTGGTCACGTCGGCAAGGGTTTGGAGAAGCTCGCCGATGGTCGGTGCCGAGACGCACAGACCGAAGTTCGTCTTGGCCGTGTACGTCACGTTGGCACCATCGACCAGGGCTTCCATGCAGATCGATCCCACGCGGAACTGCTCGGTCATGACTGCTCCTCGATGCCCCGGCGCGCGAGACGGCGCTTGCGCGTGCGGCTGTGGGCGTAGGCCGCTCTGAGTTGATCGTCGGTGTACCAGTCGTCGAAATGGACCGTTTCTTTCGATAGATCGTGAATGGCTCGGCGCTGGTGGGGTTCGGGAGCGTTTTCGCCTTGGCACCATCGGTAGACGGTGGGACGGGCTACCCCGAGAAGCGTCGCGAGCCACCCTTGGGAGCGATCTCCGACCAGCCATTCGGCCATGTGAGCGATCGCCGGAACGCAGGTTGTGTCCTTGGTGAGCATGGCGGTAGGTTGCGTCGGGCCGGGCGGATTGTCAAGTGATTTCTCTTTGTGCTCATGCAACAGAGTGCTCCTCTTGTTGTGCGGAAACGCGACCAGCTTCCAATCGCAGACAGGCCGGTTATGCGCATTCATCTATGATTGAAGCTTTACGCAGGTGCAACAAAGAAAGTTCGCATCTGTTGTTGACAGCACGTTGCGCATGCGTATAGTGGCTGCATGCTCACAGCTGCCCAGATCAAGATGCGCCAGACGGGCCTGACGGCCACGGACATGGCCTCGATCTCGGGCGAGAACCCCTTCGGCGGGCCGGCCGGGGTCTACGACGACAAGACGTGCCCCTTGGATGTCCTTCTGGAGCGCAGCCAGCGGCCCACCAACGAGGCGGAGACGGGGAACGTCTTCGAGGCCGCCCTGGCGCGGCGATACTGCATGGCGGCCGCTCCGGAGCCAGGAAAGGTTCTCCGGGTCGTCCAGAGCAGGCACAAGACCTTCCGGCACCCCACGTGCGAGTGGGCGCTGGCTACGCCTGATCGATTTGTGATGTGCCTGGACCGAGGCGAGCAGATATCGCACGCGGGCCTGGTGCACGGGATTTGGCCCGAGAAGTACGAGAAGTGGCTTCTGGAGTGCAAGCTCGTCGGCCCCCGGATGATGCGCGAGTGGGACACGTCCCTGGATGCCGACGAAGATGCCGATCGCATCCCCTCGTACGTGTACGTGCAGGTCCAGTGGCAGATGTTCGTCCTGGAACACACTAGGTGCGACGTGGCCGCCCTGCTGGGGGGAACGACCTTTCGCCACTTCAGGATCGACCGAGACCAGCCGTACATCGACGCACTGGTGAAGCTGGGAGACGCTTTCTGGCGAGAGCACGTTCTCGCCAGGGTCCAGCCGCCCCCAGACGGATCGGCATCCTACGACCGGCTTCAGGCCCGGCTGTTTCCCGAGCCTCCCCAACCCCCGGCCCCCGCGCCGGCCGGCGTGGCGGAGCAGGCCTACCAGCGCATGATGAAGCGGCTGTTTCCGAAGCGCTTCGACAACCTGGTGCCAGCGCCCGAGGGAGCCGAAGAGATCGCGCTGCGGTACCGGCGAGCGAGACAAGCCGCTAAAGAAGCCAACTACCAGCAGAAAATCTGCCTGCAGACGCTCAAGCAAATCGTGGCCGAAGCTCCGGGCATTCGGGCGGAACGCTTCCAGGCCTTCTGGGCAAGCAGCAGAGGAAACATTGACGTGTACGCGTTGGCCGCTGAACTAGGGATCACGGCCGCGCAGCTGGACAAGCACCGGAAGCCTCCGCGCAGGGGCATGCGGGTGACGGTGTACGGATCCGATGGGATTGCAGAAGGCGAACGAACGGACGAGGAGGAGTTCTGATGAGGAAGGCGAGAGCACCACGCAAGGCGAAGATGGCGCGCAATGATGAGTACGGCGCGCAAACCCGGGGCCAGACGCTGGTCTACAATCCCAACGACCTGACGCTGGTCACGGACCCGACGCATCCGCTTTTCGATCCGTCCGTGCACGCCAAGCCGCCAGAAGAAATGGTCCTGAGCATCCTGGAGCACGGGGTGCTCGTTCCCATCGTGATCCGTCGCAACGGCACCAACAAGGACGGTCGGGCGATCGTCGAGGTTGTGGACGGCCGCACCCGCGTTCTCGCTGCCAGGGAGGCGTGGAAGCGCCAGTCGCAGTCCGGCATCCCCAAGGAGGGGCGCGTGGTCGTCGGAGCCGTGCTCAAGAAGACCCTGCGCGACGCGGCAGCCGAAACGGCCATGGTCATCTGCAACGAACACCGGCGCATCGAGGACGTTCTGACCCGGGCCGAGAAGCTCCGGCGCTACCTCGCGCACGGGCACACGGAGTCGCAGGCCAAGGTCGCCTTCAGCATGAAGGCTCGCGGCTTCAAGGTGCTCATGGACGTGCTCGAAATGGGCGACCCCCTGAAGGACGCGCTTCGTGAAAAGAAGATCACGCTGGAGATAGCGCGCACGATGGCTGCTCTTCCCGAGAGCAAGCAGGCTGCGGCGCTGACCGACGTGCTCGCGAAGGGAGCGGGGAGAGGAGCCGATGCCAAGGGCGCGGCTACCAAGGCCACCAAGGAGCGGGGCAGCCAGCCCAAGCTCACAACCCAGCGGCCCAAGACCTACCGCCAGATCATGACCGCGATCGACACGGTTGCGTGCATGTCAAACGAGGTGCGCCGGTCTTGCATCCTCGAAGCCCTGGAGTGGGCTGCGGGGACGAAGAAGGTCGTGTGGTCGGGAGAAAAGACGTGAACGTAGTCGTCGGCGGCAGCAGGTTTCTCGCGGATCGGGCGTTCGTGTTCGCGACCCTCGATTCCATCCATGCCGACACTCCCATCAAGCGCCTGGCGCACGGCGACTGCGACGGAGCCGACAAGCTCGCCAAGGAGTGGGCGGTGGCTCGCGGGGTCGAGCAGATCCCGTACGAGATCACGCAGGCGGAGTGGAAGGAAATCGGCCGAAGCGCTGGCCCGAAGCGCAACGGTCGAATGCTCAAGATCGAGCAGCCCCAGCTGGTGATCGCGTTCCCGGGAGGATCGGGCACCCGGGACCTGGTGAGACAAGCGCGCAGGATGAACTTCCGCGTGCTCGAAGTGGCGAAGTACTGACAGGAGGATTCAATGGCTGATCTCGCGAAAGTCGCACAGAACCGCACCAACATCATGGGACAAATCAACGGGGCCAAGGGCCTGATTGTCCCGCTGCTTCCCAAGCATGTGGATTTCGATGCGCTCGTGGCGCGGATGAACAAGCACATGCATGAAAACCTCCGGCTGCTGGAGTGCTCGCCCACGAGCGTTTTCTGGGCGTTCGTCCACGCGGCCGAGATCGGCCTGAGCGTCGGGGATTACGCCGGCGAGGCCTACATCCTGGGGTACGGCAACAAGCAGAACCCGAACGGCCCGAAGCGCGCGCGCATGATCCCGGGCTACAAGGGATTGATCAAGCTCGCGTACCAGTCGGCCCTGGTGTCCCGTGTGGACGCGTACGTGATCTACGACCGGGACGTGTTCATCATCGACCTGGGGCGCGAGAAGGATCGCGTGCACTACGTGCCGTACCTGGGCGGAGAGAAGCCCGGTAACGTCATCGCGGTCTACACGCAGATCCAGCTTTCCAGCGGCGCGGTCAAAGATCACGTGATGCCGCTGTGGCGGCTGGAGCAAGTGAGAAGCAGGGCCCCGAGCGGAGGCGACGCTTCGAGCCCTTGGAGTACGGACCGGCCGGAGATGTACAGGAAGACCGGGTTGCGCCATTCGCTCAAGGACGCGCCGAAGAGCACCGAGATGGATCGCGCGCTGCGGCTCGACGAAGCTGCCGAGAACGAGGACGATGACGATCTGCCCGATCTGCCCGCGCTCGACGAGCAGCCGAGCGGGCAGGGGAGGGCGGCCAAGAGCCGCCAGAGGGTCGAGCAGAGGGCGGAGCAGGCCCAGGCAGCGCTTCCGGTGGGAACGGTCGTGCAGACGCCACAGTCGGCTGCGCAGCCCGCCACGGTGGCAGCGCAGGGCGAAGTAGGGGGCGACGACAACTTCGACTGAGGAGACGGTCATGGCTGAAGGCGACAGAGGCGCATTTGATCGATTCGCGGAGCGGTCCCGTAACCGGGTGCGATGTCTGCATTGTGGCATCAGTCCGGCGCGGACGTTCCCGATCGTGAACGAGCAGCTGACCAACGCCTTCTGCTCGGAGACGTGCGCCCTGGCCTGGGCCTTGGCGCACGCCCGGCTGCACTACCACTGGTGCAAGCCCGTCCTGGCGTGGCGTCCCGGGCCTCTGTTCTGCAGCGACTGCGCGCCGTCTCCCGCACCCGAGGAAGGAGGTCCAGACTGATGGGCAAGCAAGGATACCCCGCGCTCAGCAGCGCTCACGCCGCCGCACTGATGGGTTTCATCGAGGGGCTGGTGAGCGAGCCGAAGAGCGCGAACTTCGGCCGACGGTACGCTGGCAACGACTTAGAAATCGAGATCGTGGTGGCTGTGCGCGACCGGTGGCTCATCACGCCAGGCGTGTGCGTGGCGCTCCAGTCGCTGCTGGCCGAACTGACAGGCGTGCCTTTCCCGGTGGTGTACCTGAGCGGGGCTCCGCATGAGACCGCAAGAAAGGCTATGGCGCACGAATGAAACGAGGAACGCTCTACTGCGGCGACTGCTTGCAGGTGCTCGAAGAGCGCCTGGAGCCCGAGTCCGTGGACCTGATCTACCTGGACCCTCCCTTCTTCTCGAACCGGAACTACGAAGTCATCTGGGGCGACGAGTGCGAGAAGCGGTCGTTCGATGACCGGTGGGAAGGCGGCATCGAGGTCTACGTCGCCTGGATGGGCGAGCGGCTGCGAGCGTGCCACCGGGTCCTGAAGCCGACGGGATCGATCTACCTGCACTGCGACTGGCATGCGAGCCACTATCTCAAGGTGCGGATGGACGAGATTTTCGGCATCAAGAACTTCTTGAACAACTGCGTGTGGATCTACGGCCTGGGAGGCAGCAGCAAGCGGTACTGGCCTCGCAAGCATGACGAGATCCTGTGGTACTCCAAGATGCCCGACAAGCACTTCTTCGATCCGCCGATGGTCGAGGCCACGTCCAACGCGATGAAAGGCAAGCTCAAGAAGATGCTCGACTCGTGGGACATCCCCGCGATCAACAACATGGCGAAGGAGCGGCTCGGCTACCCGACGCAGAAGCCCGAGGCCTTGCTGGAACTGATCATCGCTTCCAGCAGCAGGCCGACGGACGTAGTTCTCGATCCGTTCTGCGGCTGCGGCACGACCATGGCCGTTGCGCACCGCCTGGGCCGCCCCTGGATCGGGATCGACATCTCACCCACCGCGGTCAAGACAGTGCTCAACCGCGTGAAGCCTGGCCCGGACGAGGTCAGCGTGCTCGGCCTTCCCACGAGCATCCCCGAGCTTCGCGCGCTCAAGCCTTTCGAGTTTCAGAACTGGGTCGTCCGCGAGCGCTTCAACGGAACGCTGGGCCCCAAGGGCGGCGACAAGGGCATCGACGGCTTCACGTTCATGCTCCACGAGCCCATCCAGGTGAAACAGTCCGAAGGCATCGGCCGCAACGTGGTGGATAACTTCGCGTCGGCCATGCGCCGGGTCAGCAAGAAGAAGGGCTATATCGTCGCGTTCTCCTTCGGCAAGGGAGCGATCGAAGAGGTGGCGTGCCTGCGGCACCGAGACGGTGTGGAGATCGTACTGGTGACCGTGGGAGAGATCCTGAACGCGAAGTTTGCGAGGGAAGCATGAGCTACAACATCGAGCTGGTGGGAGAGAAATGCCCCCACTGCGGCGTGACTCCGGCAGAGCCCGACGACTGTCCCGACCCCACCTACAATCTGGCGGGCATCTTTCATCTGGCTCTCACGGGACGGCGCATGAACGATCCGGACATCTCCATTTTTGGCGAGGTGATACTGAAGGAGAAGGTGTCCGCCCCCCGAGGACTCTGCGTTCTGTCGGGCAAGCGCGCAGAGGAAACGGTGGCCGATCTGCAGCTGGCAATCCAACGCCTCCAGGACCCATCGCCCGCGAGCGTGACGGACTTCTGGCTGCTCGAACCCGACAACGGGTGGGGGAATGTCGAGGACGCTATCTGGGTGCTCGACAAGTTGCTCTGGCTCGCGAGCAATTACCCGAAGTACACGTGGAAGATCAGGTGACCGACATGCCCATCAACCCGTTCGACGAGCAGGATAAGTTCACGTGCCCCCGGTGCGGGTCGCACAACTTCGGGCCCTCCGGCTTCCCTCACGAGGTTGCGTGCAACGGGTACGTGGAAGGGGGGAAAAGACTCTGCGACTACCGCTTCGTCCGCGAGCCCGCCGCTCCTCCGAAGGAATCCCCCACGATCCGCGTGGGCCGATGGTGGCGGCACCGAAACTCGACCACGCTGGTGCGAGTCTACCGCGTCGAGGCGTGGCCCAGCTGTCTCACTGGCGAGCCCGATCGCCAGGAGGTGTGGTTCGAGACGAGCGACGGAACGAAGCGGCAGGACCGCCTCCTGGACACGCTGTTCTTGGAGTACTACCGGCCGCACTCGCAACCCGGCAACGAGCACGAGTCCGATGCCCTGCCCGATCCTCCGTCGCTCAAGTGCGAGGGGACATCCGACTGCAAGCAACCGGTCACGCACGCCGAACATTACAACGGTCGCATCCGGGGATGGTGTGAGAATCACACGCCCTGGAGCGGGCACGGGGAGAGGTGCGGGGATCAGTGCAGGAAGTGGGGCGGAACGGGCGTGATGGTGAAGACGGACAGCCGAGACGCCGCCACGATCGCGTTCGACGAGATCGTCAAAATCTGCGACGTGCCCACGTGGGACTACCCCGGCCAGGTCATCCGAGACGTGAGGATGCTCCGGGACCAGCGAGATAAGGCGATGAGAACGCTGGCTCGACTGGTTAAGGCATGCGGCGCCGATCGGCCCGATCCTGTCTGTGAAGGCTGCGGCCGACGCAAAGCGACATCGATCGGGTTCGTCCACAACGCGGTCATGCTGCTGTGCTCGGAACTGTGTGAGGGGATGTATCCGGATGCGCCACAAATTCGGCTAGACGAGGTGCTGAAGTGAGTGAGCAAGACAAGGGTGTCGTTTAGCAAGACGAGAACGGAAAGCTCGTTTCGTACTGCGCCTGCTGCAAGAAACATCACGCAGATGCGGACAACGATCCGGCCGTCACGTCGCTCGTGGAGTCGCTCGACCTGATCGAGGACGTGCAACACGACGGTGATCGATATCACCCGGAGCCGTGCTGTCCCTGGTGCTTCGCCCTTCCAGAGGAGGCTCACGAAGCCGACTGCAAGGCCGCGCTGCTGCTTCGCAAGCACGGGCGCAAGGTGCGCTTCCAGGGGGAGCCATGATCCAAGAAACACAGTTCGTGGAAGTCCGCATCGTCTTCTACGACTTCGCTGGTGCGATGCCGATCGTCAGCGTGGGACAGCACACGCAGGCGAAGGTGAGCAGGAAGGGTCTTGAAGTGCTCGACCTTGCGGTCATTCGGACGTCGCTGCTCAAGGGTTTTTCGCTGGTTGTGAGGGAGAGGGAGCCATGAAGAACGAGAAGGAACCATGGGTAGATCTCGGCCCCGAGATCATCACGCACGACAAGCCTGTCATGCTGCAGGCAGATGCGAATGGTCGGCTTCTCTGCAAGTGTCCTTCGTGCGAGCGCGAGCACTCCGTACCGATATTCGGAGGATCGGATCTGCAACAAGCCCTCGACGCGATCGAATCAGTGATCCTCTTCAGCCCCCCGGACCTAGCCTCCAGCCTGTGTCCGTGGTGCGAGACGTGGTGGAAGGCGTCTCGCGATAGCCTTCCGCACGCCCGCGACTGCAAGGCTGCTCTGCTGCTCCGCAAGCACGGGCGCAAGGTGCGCTTCCAGGGGGAGCCATGACCTTGATCGTGGACGGGAAGGAAGTCGTCGGGATCGCTGCGTCCTTTGAACCGTGTGCGACCTGTGGATGCCCCAGGTGGCTTCATTACAATGGTCGCGGCGGGTGTTCTCGTAGTCCTGGCGATCATGTTGGGGTGGGGGATCACTTGTCGAAGTACGTGGAGTGCCCGCGATGGCGCAAGGTGCGCTTCCAGGGGGAGACATGACGGACGACTTCGGATTCGACTTGACTGCACCGCCCAAGGCTCCCAAGCCACCGACCCAGTTGTCATTCTGGCACGCCATCCCTGGCGTCGCTGCGATTCTGGCCCTGTCGGTTCTGGCGTCCTGGGTCGGCCAGATCATCTCCTGGTACACGGAGCCGTTGTACATGGAGCGGTGCATGCCGCCGTACTACACGACGTGGACGAAGTGGGTGGACGCAGACAAGGTTCGTCTGACCATTGCCGAAGAGCAGCAGGTTGCGGTCGAACGAGCGTACTGGACCGGATACGAGGCGGGTACGAGGTCTGGGTGCGTTCAATGCGCAGCCGTCTGCGGAGTGCGACGAGATGCTGCCGGAGGAAAGCCATGAAAGCCTACACGATCACGCTGACGGCAAAGCAGTGGCGGATGGTGCAGACTTCGATGTCGGAGTACCGAGCGACCAGTGATGGTGAGGCGGGGTCAGGACCATGTTCTCACCAGGAAATGTGGCAGTGCAGGACGGATTGTGTCCGGGTGTGCGCGTGCGGGCATCTGTGCTCGATCCACGAACAGATGGATTCTCAATCGAGCCGTGGCGACGATCCACTTGGCTTCAAGCCGTGTCTGGAGTCCGGTTGCCAGTGCATGCAGTTTGAGGAGAAGCTATGACGCCGGAAGCCGAAGACCGGTTGTGGTGGACAAAGTTCTGGATCGTCTGGGCCGTCGTAGTAGTAGCGGTTCTGATCGTCATGGTGAGCGACTACAGGTATGCGAACCGCGAGCGCTTCACAGGTGACGGTGTGACGATTGCTCGCCGCACCGTGTGGGCGTTGCAGAACGCGTACCTGTGGGAGAGCGGGCGAAGGCAGGGGCTCCAAGAGGCACTTGTCGTGTCCGATCTGATCTGGTCGCAGGCGTACTGGGACGGATGCTTGTCCTGGATGCGGGAAGTGCCCTGCGACGAATACGCGGTGCGCAACATGTGCTCGCGACTCACCAGCGAAGCGAGGAAGCCATGACCCTCTTCTTTGGAGCGATTGCCTTCGGGTGCCTTCTCTACGGCGTGGTCAGTATGTCGATGCGGATCGTACGCGCCGAAGAGCGCCTGGACCAGCAGGAGCGCGAGACGCAGTCCATCCGCCAGTTCCTGGACCGGCACATACAGGGCGTGTCGATGCGAGAAGACATCGAGGACACGAAGACCGACATCGGCAAGGACGTACTGGAACGCTTGAAAGGGAAGGTGTAGCCGTGGCCTGGTTCGAGCCCCTCGTGCTACATGCACACAACCCCAGGTGGCCTGGGCCTCTCTGTGAGTACGAGGTGGCCGCGGGGCTTCGACCGAACCGGCGCCCTCCCGTCTTCGCGGACACGATGGAAGGCGTGACGTGCAAGCGGTGCCTGCGACGGCTGGGCAAGCTGCCGAAGCAACCGATGCCGGGGCAGGCGTGGATCATGAAAAAGAAGCGCGAGATGTTCGGAGGTGCCTCGTGAAACTTGAACAACTGATTGGCGCCGTCCGAGAGCAGCTGGTGAGCGAGTATGAGAAGGGCCTCCTCACCGACGCACCGCGCGTGCACCTGGCGTTCATGCGCGAGCCCTACATGCAGCTCGTACTCGACGGCAAGAAAACGATCGAGTCGCGGTTCTCGCGCAACAGGATCGTGCCGTTCGCTCAAGTCAGCGCAGGCGACGCGCTGATCTTCAAGCGGTCGGGTGGTCCCATCACAGCGCTTGCGTTCGTGTCGGCGGTCCTGTTCAAGCGCAAGGAATTCGCCGAAGATTGGTGCAGCCTTCGCGACCTGGGAGAACAGATCGGCGTGGATGCGTCGTTCTGGCGCGGCATGCAGGATCGCCGATTCGCCACGCTCATGTGGCTTGCCGACGTGACGCCGCTCGCACCGTTTTCGGTAGAGAAGAACAATGGCGACCGGCGCGGATGGATCGTGCTTCGCGACAAGCAGACGCAGATCGGAGCCCCGGCATGAACCGCCGCGCGTCCCGAGCTTCCGAAGCCAACGGCCGACGGCTCATGAAGAAGGGCTGGTCCGACTGGGAATTGATGCCGCAGCCGGATCTTCGCAAGTATCCCTCGCTCGATCGAGTCACCGCAGTTTGGAAGAACAACATGTACATCGTGCAGGTGTTCGTCGAAGCCGACTGCGAGTGGGGGCCCATCGAGCGACTGCTGGTGCGCCGCAACGACGGCTCGAAGGTCCGGGACTGGGCCGACCTGCAGCGCATCAAGAACGAGATCGCCGGGCCTGATCGCGTTGCCGTGGAAGTATTCCCGGCCGTGGCCGCGCTCGTGGATTCCGCGGACGTGTACCACCTGTGGGTTCTGCCCGAGGGCTTTCAGCTGCCATTCTGGCTCGAAAAGTGAGGACACTGTGAACGACTATCAAATGCACTCGAAGGCAGAGACGCTCGCGGAAGCTCTCTCCGGCATGAGCCGGGACGGCCAGATTGCCGTGCTCGTCGAGGCCATGAAGCTCGCCGCAGCCGACGAGCGGAAAGCGTGCATCCGCTCCCTGCAGGAATGCGTCCAGTGCACCGCGAGGCAGCACGACGTTGTGAAGTGCTGCGTGACCGTGCTGGAAATGCGAGAGCATACGAACGTCCCCGCGCCGGTGTGCGTCCGCCAGTTCCGAAGGGATCGCAAGCTCAGGGCGAGGGCTCGGCGGTGAGCTTGGTCGTCTACACCGCCCGCATAGGCTCCTACCTTGGACCCGACGTGCTCGACATCACCCGCTCGACTGCTCACAACGTCGGCGAGGTCATGCACCGCGAGGTGCCCGGCGCCATCTTCGCGCCCAGCTGGTCGATTCTCAACCGGTGCGACCGCTCGAAGGACGCCGCCGACCGAGAGCACGCGTACGGCCGGCTGCAGCGCTGGGATCACATGCACCAGGCCGCGTGGGAGCAGTACTGCAAGGACTACACGGCGGAGATGCGAAGCTCGTACCGCGTGAATCGCGCCGGATGGGACGCTCTCCTGAAGCGAGACGTGGTGACGTTGGTGTGCTTCTGCGTGAATCCCGCCTTCTGCCACCGGACTCTGCTCGCGGGCATGCTCGGCAAGCTCGGCGCGGAGGTTCGCGGGGAACGAGAGAGCCCGCAGCGAAAGCTGCCGGGATTGGAGGGCTGAATGCCACCGAATGAGCAAATCACGATGACGTTCGACGAGTGGGTCGCCAAGGGAACGAGCCTGTTCGGGCCCGATCGGAACACGTGGAAGTTCGTCTGTCCGGTCTGCGGCCACGTCGCGACGCCCGCCGACTGGGCCGCCGTGGGGGCAGGGGACGGCGAGGTGGCGTTCTCCTGCGTCGGTCGGCGCATCGAGGGGTCCAGGAAGGCCTTCGAGCAAGGGGGCAAGGGGCCGTGCTCCTACGCGGGCGGCGGGCTGTTCCGGCTCAACCCCGTGCATGTCAAGACTCCCGACGGCCAGGAGCACGACGTGTTCGACTTTGCGGAGGCACCATGACGATCGAGTACACCACGGCCAGCTGGAACACCCTGGTGGGTTGCGAGGCGCACTCCGTCGGGTGTCACTCGTGTTACGCCGCGCGCGAGGCAGGCACGCGTCTGGCGCACATCCCGGCCTACGCCGGACTGACGATCAAGCGGGCCGACGGGGGCTTCGCCTTCAACGGCACGGTGCGCTTCCTGGAGGACCGGCTCGACCAGCCTCTTCGCAAGACCAAGCCCCAGCGATACTTCGTGTGCTCGACCAGCGACATGTTCTTCGAGGGCGTCAAGGATGAGTGGCGCGACAAGATCATGGCCGTGATGCTGCTGTCCCCGTGGCACACGTATTTACTGTGCACAAAGCGGCCCGAGAAGGCGTACGAGTACCTGACGGCGCCGGACCTGTACGAACGCGTGCTCTACCAGGCTGCCCCGATCCGAGCGGCGAGGCCTGGGCTGTGCAGCGTCGGCGTTTCGGACCCGACCAAGGGACCGTTCCAGCCGTGGATCTGGTGGGGCACGAGCGCTGAGCGGCCGAAGGAATTCAAGGAGCGCATCGGATGGCTCCGCCGGCTACCGGTCGCGCGCCGGTGGCTGAGCCTGTCTCCGCTGCTGGAGGAGATCCCGCTCGATGGAGAGCTGCAGGGCTGGGGCAGCGAGTCGCAAGACACGGGCAACCTCGCGCAGATCGACTTCGCTGTGCTCGAAGGCGAATCGGGACCGAACGCCCGGCGGTGCGATTGCGGCTGGTTGCGGAGGATGATTGCATCCTGCAAGGCACAGGGGACGGTCGCATACCTGAAGCAGCTGGGAGAACACTCCACGGACGTGGAGACGCCGAATACGCACACCGGAGAATGCTCCGTCGGCGAAAGCCACGTCGGCCGGCGAGGGCATGCAGCTCGCGCCGAAGAGTGCTGGCCCACGGACCTGCGCGGCAACAAGCAGCTGCCTGCGTTCTGGCAGCCAGACGTAGCAACCCAGCTGCACTTCCCCACGATGGCGCGCAAGAGGAAGGAAAAGTGAGCACGATGGATGAAAAGATCACGCTTGAAATCAGCCGCGAGGATCTCACCAAGGCAATCGCGCAGGTGCTGGTCGAACGCAGCCAGGGGGCCGACCGCCTGCAGGCGATCGAAAGCCAGCAGGTGTCACGGCACATCCGAGACCTGCTCGCGGACCTGAACATGAAAGACCGGGTCTGGAGGTTGGCGGACGAAGCCCTCAGCGCGGCGGTGAAGGAGAAGGCGGCCCCGGCCCTCGCCGGCATCCAGAACCTGATCGATGGTTATTTCCTGCCCACCGGCCCCTCTCGCGCCTCGCGCGCTGAGTTCGCGGTCGCGGACGCAGTCAGCGGCACGGTGAGGCAGATGCTCATCGACAAGCGCAAGACGATCACGAAGATGGTCGAGGATATCGCCGATCGCCTGGTGGTGGGGCCGCCCAAGGACGGGAAGTAGGCGCCGGACGGAGGCTGGAGGGGGGGGATCAACACGCGCACCGCCCGGCGTTGAGGTTCAGACTACGCCCCCTCATGGTCCCCCACAAGGGGGCGCCCTTTGACGCTTCCTGGCCCCGCAAAGGCCTTCCGGCCCCGGACGCTCCCCTGCACGCCCCAGAACCCCAGCCCCTACAAGGGGCAGTTGTGGCCCGCGGCGAGCCAGGCGACAATGCTGGCATGCGAGACGTTGAAGCCACGGGCGTCCCAGGCACCCTGAACCCGGAATCCGAGCAGGCCCTTCGCTCGGCCGGCTGCGTGGTCGAGCGAGACGGCGACCGAACCCGCATCGTCTGGCCCAAGGGGACGGTACTGGACTCGTTCACGAACGAGTATCGGTTGCCGTCGGGCAGGTTCTTTCACGTGCGGGGGTCAACCATCACAACCCGGGGCTGACATGTCGAATTCGATTGGCCGGCACACCTATCACGGCTCCAACCCACTTCAGACGTGGAGAGCGCACGAAGAAATCCGCATCGGCAACTTCTGCTCGATCGCGGAGGGCGTTCTGATCTGTGCCGGCGGGCGCCACCACACGCAGTTCGCTTCCACGTTCCCGCTTGAAGCCATCCTGCTGGCTCGCCACGAGAGCGAGCGCAACTACCAGACCACCAGGCCGACCGAGATCGGCAGCGACGTGTGGATCGGAGCGCGCGCCATCATCGTAGGCGGCGTGCACGTCGGCCACGGTGCCGTCATCGGAGCGGGCTCGGTCGTCTTCAGCAGGGTGCCGCCGTACGCCGTCGTCGCGGGCAACCCCGCCGAGGTGCTCTTCTACAGATTCGACCGGGAAAAGGTCAAACGACTTCTCAAGATCGCGTGGTGGGACTGGAGCGATGACGTGATCAAGGAACGCATCGAGTGGTTCTACAAACCGATCGCTGAGTTCATCGAGAAGTTCGATCCCGTCACGCCTTGAAGGCAACGGCGAGCACTCCCGCCTGTCGGAAGCCCGAAAGAGCCGCGCACTCTGCGATCGCGTTGCCCCCGCTCCGGTCCACGTCGTGTTGAGCCCACACCCCACCCGGTCGAAGCGCTGGCAGCCATTCTTGCATGTCGCGCTTGACCGACTCGTAGTCGTGGCTGGCGTCGTGGAAGATCAAGTCCACCTCGCCGGGCTCGAACAGCCGCGCCGCCCTCAGAACCGAGCAGCGGATCGGGTGCACGTATTCGAGAACCCCTTCGCGGCGCATGTTCTCCAAGAAAACTCCCATGAACCCAGGCGCTCCGCGATGCTTTTCGTCCGCGAAGATTTCCTTGGGAGACACCTCCGGCGTCACCCGCCACAGATCGACCGTATAGACCTCGAACTCGCGTTCTCTCGCGATCGCTCCCAGCAAAGCAGTTGACCTGCCCGCATACGCTCCAAGCTCGACCACGGTTCCTCCAGGCCGAACATTGGTTCTCACGACGCTTGCCAGCAGCGCGCCTTCTTCGGTACTGAACCACCCTTCAACATCATGCCAGGCCATGCTCTCTCCTACGGCTGAAAGTACTGGGTTGCGAGCGGTCGATTCGCGGCGAAGGTGGACACGTCGCCAACGTGCTGAATCAGGCACGGATGACACGCCAGCAGGGGCGTTCGGGTGTATCGGCAGAACGCCTTGACCGCGTAGTCGCCAAACCAGTCGAAGCGAATGCTTTCGATAGATGACGCCCTGGCCCGCCGGAGCATCTGCCCGAATTCTCCAGCCACGGACGCGGGAAAAGCCAACCCCTGCGCTCCGTAGAATATCTCGGGGTTTCTCCAACGAGTGAGTTGCACCCCACAAGGCGTGTCCTGATAGTTTGAAAAATCTGATGGCTGGTAGAAGTAAATCAGCGAGAGCACCCAACGCTTCGCGTACGACAAGTCGGCCGCCTGCACCAGGTGCGAGAGCTTTTCCACCCAGTCGGTCGTAAAGCGAACATCGTCCTCGAACACGCAGCCCCAGCCGTCAGGCGCCTGCGCAACCCAGTCGATCGCGCGCATGAAGTTGTACGTGCCCACTGCAGCCTGGCCCTTCACGAACGCCAGTTCGTCCGGGGTGCGAGTGAGAACCTGGACGCCCGCGGGAACGGGCGGCGGCTCGATCGAGTCCGAGAAGACCAGCACGTCCTTGGCCTGCAGAACGCCGCTGAGCGTTGCCGACAGGTAGTCCACGCCTCCCGGCCTCGGAGCGGTGATGACGGCCGCTCTCACTTGCGGCTCGCCTGGTCAAAGTGAAGGCACATGCGCCCGGGCCTGACTGTCTCCCACTCGTAGAGCGACGAGACATCTCCCACGTGCTGAATCAGGCACGGGTTGGGAGCGTAGATGCCGTAGCGGTGCTCGACCGCGCACATTCTCCAGATGCCCTCGTCCATCATCCACCATCGGCGCTCGGGCGCCGGCAGCGTGAACTTCAACTCGAACAGGTCCGCGAAGCCTCGGGCCGTGGAAGCGAGCATCATGTAGCCCTGCGATCCCCACAGCGGTCCCTGCTCGTTCCACTTCATGATCTGCCCATCGCAGCCTTCAACCGCGTCAAAGTGCCCCTCGTGCGGGTAGAAGTGCTGCAAAGTGAGAAGCCACGGCTGTTTTCGTTCGACCAGGCGGCGGCAAATCGCCAGCCCCCGCGACTGCCAGTCTCCCGCAAACTTCACGTCGTCCTCAAGAACACACACGAACTCGCTGTTGTTGGCCGCCCACCGGAGCGCTCTTTGCAGGTTGAGTGTTCCGAACAGTTCCTCGGTACGGATCCGATCCAGTCGATCCTGATCGGAACACTCGACGTGGTTGAGCCACGGGGGCAATCCTTCGGGCAACACCAGCGAGTCGCTGAAAACGCCGCAAGGCCTTCCTGCGGCGCCAGGGTCTTGCTCGGCCATGTCCTTGAGCGTGGATGGAAGGTAGCTGGCGCCTTTGCGAGGGCAGGTGATGACGGCCGTCTTAAGCTCTTGCATCGGGTTCGGCTCCAGGTTGGATCACGGCGATGCGCTCGGGCAATTCCTTGTCCGCCCACACGCAACCGTTGTGGATGTGCATCAGCTGAAGTCGGTGTGTCTGCCGTCGCACCAGGAAGCTGCCGCATCGGGGGCACCGGGGGGCGTCTTGTGGCGGAGCTAGCCTTTCACGCAGAGCCCGCGCGAAGCGGTCGAGGCAGGCGGGAAGCGAGATCATGGCCGCCATCCTACCACTGCCCTCCGAACGTCGGCAGCCCGGCCGCTCACGGCTCTCGGACGAAGCGATGGCACTGGATGAACGAGTACTCGGGGCACGATCGGCCGATTTCGTTGAGCCACACGTTCACTTCCTCGTCATTGTCCGTGATCGACCGGATCTTGTCTCCCAGCTCTTGTTCCATCGACCAGTACGGCGCCAGGTGCACACCGCAGGCCTTGTCATGGCGGAATCCGTGCTTTCGGACAGCGTCGATCAGTTCCGTGTAGCCGAACTCGTGAATGTGATCGTTCGAGCAGTACGGCGCTTCTCTTTTGAATTTTCGACTCATCCGGCAGTGCAGGCTGTCTCGGTTGGGCGTCGTTAGAACAAACCAGCCCCCGGGCTTGAGCACGCTCGCCACAACCCGCAGGCCCTGCTCGGCGTTGGTCCAGTGCTCGATTGATTCTTGAGCTACGACGAGATCGAACGGTCCGTCGTACCACGACGCCTGGGCAAGTACTTCGATGGCGCTTGCCTCGAAGTGACCGGTGGGAAAGTTGTGGCGTGCGCGCTCGATAGCGACCGGGCTGATGTCGATCCCGATCACGTTCCGGTGCGGGAAGAAAGCCGTGATGCCTCCCTCGCCGCACCCGATATCAAGAATGCGAGCGGTCGGATCCTGAGCGAAGGGAGTGGACAGGTGCAGGCTGGTTGCTCTGATCTGGTTGCCTCGGATCGCATCGAAAACGAGCGCCGACTGGTACGCCTTGCCGCTGGCGTACAGAACGTCCATTTCCGATCGCACTTCATCGACTGTCTTCGTCATCGTGCGCGAGCGTAGCACGAAATTGCGACCATTGACATCCCATGCGTAGCACAAGCATATTTCGGTCATGCAACCTCGCGTCGTGTGGGTCGCCCAGGCTCCGCTGCTTCTCAACCGGCTGTGCCGGTCCCGATCGTGGAACATGCAGGTGGCTTGCCTACAGGACGCCGACGGGCTCGCCGAAATGGCGCAGATGCACGCGCCGAAGTGGGATGGAAGCCCCAAGGGGGTCGTCGCCGCCTTCGCGTGCGCTCCCGACCACGTTCGATGGGTGCAGCAGCACCTGCCCGAAGCCAAGCTCGTGATCGTGGCGCACCAGGGTTACGCGCAGAAGCTCCCTCCGGCCCCTCACACCACGGCCGTCGTCGCATTCAGCAGCCGCTGCGCGTTCTTCGTATCCTCGCAGATCGTCCAGCAGGTGAGTGTCCTAACGCCCGCCTACGAGCCGATGCCTGCCTGGTCGTGGGCACCCGGCAAGCTCTGGACAATGATGTCTCGGCCCAAGACCCGAGAGCACATTTCCTTTGCCGCTCTGGATGATGCGCGCAGGATCGCGACCACGCGGATTGATATCTACGGCCAGGATCAGCCCGCCGGCTTTCTTTCGTCCGAAGTCAAAACGAAGCTACTTTCCTCATGCAGCGCGTACTTTGAAGCCCTGCCACCACGCGCAGGCTTCGGCCTCGCGGAGCACGAGGCTATGTCCGCTGGATGCCCGGTCGTTGGAGCGGCGTGGGGCGACATCTACACGCGCCTTTCGTGCCAGAAGGCCTTCGCGGACTACGGCAACATCTACGGGCTCGCTGCGCTCGCAGACCGTGCCGCCAAGGACAAGCAGTGGGCCGAGGAACGGTCTGCCGAACAGCTTCAGTACATCCGGGACTGCTTCTCTCAGGAGCGCATGGACGAGAGCGTGGAGCGAGCGATGGCGCACATCACGGCTGGGTAGAAGGCTTTCGATCGAACACGTACTGGGGGACAGGGAAGCAGGACATGACGCCCTTCCACAGCGCCGGCTCGCAGGCCTTCACGTCGGCGAGGATGTAGAGCCGCGCGTACGTCCCGGCGACCTTGAGCCAGGCCTTGACGCACTCGTCGCGAAGAGCATCGAAGCGCTTGTCGGGCGGGTTGTCGATCACGAACGTAGCTTCGTGGATGCGGAGGTACAGAGCCTGCAGCGTCTCGTTCACCGACGGAGCCCGCGAATCAATCAGGGGCCCCCGAGCCAACCATCCCACAACCCGGCAGCTGGCGAAGACGTGCCCGAACGGCGCGCTGTGCCGAAAAGGGCTGCTCATTGGCGGCATCAGCCCCGCCTTCGACAGCGTTGCCGCGATCTCCGCGTTGTTGCCGCCCTGCGTCTGGTTGGTCTGCGTCGAGCAGTGGAGACCGAACAGCTTGTCGGCGAACGCGTGCGTCTTGCCGATCACGCCGCAGCCGTTGTGCAGCAGGGCCAGAGCGATCGGAGCGCGGACGCTGATTGTTCTCATCGAGTCTCGGGCCCGTCGTACTCGCCGGGGAAACCTTCGTCAGCGCCTCCCGCACCTGCTTCGTCCTTCGGCTTGGTGCCGGCTGGCCGAACGCGATCCGGCCGGAAGTTGTGCATCGTGTACTTCTTGCCGTCGATCTCCTGCTGGTACGACTGGATGGTACCGTACACGCCGACGGCTGTGCCCTTCTTGCACCACGTCAGGTTCTTGCTTTCAGCGCTCTTGCCGAAGAGGGCGAAGCGCATCCAAGTCGCGCGCTCGATCCAGTTTCCGTCGGCGTCCTGTTCGGGCGTGTTGACCACAACGGAAATGCTGGCTCTCGCCCTTCCGTTGGGAAGTTTGTCGAGCTTCACGTCCTCGGAGCACGTTCCCAGAACCTGAAATGTTGCGAAGCCTTGCATGCGATGATCTCCCGGCCCCGGGAGATCCGGAAGCCTTCGCATGTGATACGCGAATGCTTAGCAAGTGTCAACCGTCGGGTTCGATCCCGTCGCCGGGATGATCTTCGAGGTTGCGAAGGAAGGCCCAGACGAACGGCTCTCCGGCGGCGAAGGCCGCGAAGCAACGGTGGTTGCCGTTGCGAATCTGCACGCTTCGGTATCCCAGGTCCGCCTTCGTCCACGGCCGGGCTCCGGGGATGGTCGCAACGATGTGCCCCATCCCGCCCGAAGTGATGTGCACTGGACCCGAGCCGCACCCGTACTCCTGCGATTCCTGCACGTCGATCGGGTCAATCTTGCCCACAATCGCAGCGACGCAGCACGGGAAGATCACCTTGCGAGCGTTCCTGATCGTCTGCACGAAGTACGCGAACTTGAACGGGTCGAACGTGTTGTCGGCGACCGGGTACGCTTCGGCCGGGTACACCTTCACCATCTCGCCCGGGCTTCCCATCCACACGCATTTCTTGCCGGCGAATGGCTTGCCGCTCATGTCGTCGCCCTCGTAGCGGTACCGCGAAAGCGCATGAGGGGGTCGGTAGCCTTCGCGCAGGAGGTACGCGGCGTAGTAGAGCACGGGGCTCCAGTCCCAAGCGGGCGGGCGGTTGTGGCGGCTCACGGGAACCCCAGCTTCCTGCGCCAGTACTCGTTTCGCGCTCGGAGATGTTCTTCCAATGTCTCGTGCTCGTCCTGCTGCTCACGCTCGGCTTTCCGTCTCCAAGCACCGTGCATCTTCGGCTCGTGCCATTGAGCGTAACCTTCAAAAAAGGTGATGGGCAACCACTTCTCCAGCTGAAGCTGCGCCTCGGTTCGGGCCTGCTCCCTCTTGGACATAGCGCTCCACTCGCGCCTTCCGACGCCCACGATTCTCTGGTGATCGGGTTCCCACCAGAACATCAGGCGGCCCACGGGAACGGGCATTTTCGATCTCGATGCGTGCTCTGCCACCTGGATGACAACCAACCCGTCTTCCGCGAAGCCCACTTCGATCATGCGCGTGGTGTACGTCTTGTCCTTCGCAGTGGCGATGATGCGAGACCGATCGTACGCATGCTCAAAGGCGAACACGTCCCAATCGAACCACTGCCGAGGAGTCGGACAAGGCCCGTCAGGATCCACGCCGAACTTGTCCCACGGGCGGTTGTTGGGGGTCATTCGGGATCGCCTTCAATCAAGACTACCATCATCGTACTGCCGCAACTGGGGCATTTTTCCACTGAGTTAGCTCGCCCCACTCGTACGACTTCACGCCGAGCAGAGGCACTGCGTTCCACTGGCTCTCGGTGAACGATCGGCCGCAGCTGCAGCGCTTGATCACCGGACCCGCGAGCGACCACTTCGCGTTCGGGTAGTACCCCCGATTGCGAGTGAGGTACTGCCAGAGCAGGTAGCCGATCAGGCCTGCGACCCCCACAGCGATCGCCGTCTTCGCAGCCGAGGCAGGATCCGACAGCAGGTTGCCGATCCCGCCAGGCCGAACGTCGGCCATCCACGGGGCTCCGTAGTACGACATCATCGGGGTGGCGAGCGCGACCACGTGCCAGCCGTGCGGGCTGTACTCGCCGCCGCAAGGCTTTGGCAGTCCCGACGTCATGGTCTCGTAGTGCAGCCAGATCAGGTTGCCCACGCGCATGGCCTTCGTCGGCTGAGGCATGCCCGGGGGAATCTCCGGCGTGCTCACACTCAACCCCGCGCCGACGGCCGCGTTCCAGACAAGCTCGAAGCACTGCGCGCCGCTCGTGATGTTGAAAGTGGACACGTCGCCGCCGCCGTAGTCGTACGAGTACGAAAGCGCCTTGCCCCACGGACCGTTCGTGGTCGCGGTCATCATCTTGCCGCCGGTGCCAGCGGCTGCCTGCTTCGCGAAAGCCGCGTACCCCGCGTGAGGCTGCGTCGCTCCGGATCCCAAGAAGCACGCGTCCGCCAGGTGCACGTAGCAACATCGATCGAAGTCGGCCGGGTTCTTCAGGAAGGCATTTGCGAAGCCGTGAAACGCGCTGAATCCGCCGATGCCGACGTTGCCGAGAGACGCCGGATCGATCTTCGCCTTCTCGGCCATTGCTTTCCAGGCGTAGCCGTCGCGCGCAGCCAGGTTCTGGTAGACCGCGGCCTGGTCGGTGGACGTGTTCTTGACGGTGCCCGCGGCGACGCTCAGCACCTGGGTTGGCCGCTGCCAGGCGACCTTCTGCGCGTAGCAGGGTCCAGCGGGTCCACCGAATGCCATGAGATCAGTCATCAGGGAACCACACTCAGTTTGTACACATTCTTGCCGAGATTGATGCCGCACGCAAAGTACAGTCCGTTGCTCGTGCTCCATGCCGTGGAGGCATGCGACTCCGCGAACGGCGAATCGTACAACCGTTCCCAGATCACACCGTCCGACGTGTGCCATACGTCGTTCCGATTCAGACCGTTTGCGTAGCCGCCCAGAATCCACAGTTCATCGTCAAAGACGGCGAGGCATTGGTACCGACGTGGGGGCACGGAAGAGACGCAGACCAGTTCCCACGTGATCCCATCTGGACTACGCCACACGTCGCAGTATTCCACGGCAGGCTGTGCACCGACCGCACTCGGATAGATTCCGCCGCAGGCAACCCACATGTACCCGCGCCATGAGACTGCGGAAAAGATCGATCCGCGTGGTCCCCATCCACAACCGTCCGCGATCTTTGTCCACGCTGCGCCATCCACGCTGCGCCACACGTCACTGTACGTGACCATCGGACCGGGCACTATGTCCGGGATCGTCTGCCCACCCAAGAGGTACATGGCCCCATTGTGAGGCACAACCATGTGCAGACAACGATCACCCAGTCCCCAGTCTGCCGTCACCTGTGTCCACGAGGAACCATCAGGAGAAGACCAGACATCCGTGTGATAGAAGCCAGAGTTGTTGTCGCCTCCGATCACCCAGAGTTTGGAGTCGAACTCGCAATGCCCAAAGCTATGGCGCGACGCCCAGCCAGGGGCGGCGGTAAGAAGGTTCCACGTGGCTCCATCGTCGCTGCTCTTCCACACCTCGGAACATGTGAAACCTGGGGCCGGAAACACACCGGGATTCCAACCACCATACAGATACAGTTCGTTTCCGAGAACATCTCCCGCTGCACCATCACGAGCATCGTATGCGGCGGCGGCAGTGGGGCTCGACCACTGCCACCTACTCAAAAAGGGCCGTAGCCCATTCTGCCGATGTACCCCATGGCCTGCTCTACCTCTGCCGGGGATAGCGCCTTCATGATCACAGCAAGGTAAGCCATTCGGCCAGTCATCGGCGCGCTGCTCAGCCCGTTGGACCATTGGGTTCCAACGCTGAAGGTCTGGAGCGTCACCGCTGTCGTGTCGCATGCGGCTGCGTTGATGTCGATCTCGCCGTCGATGTACGTGCTCACGGTCGTGCCCGAGAACGAGACGATATGTACGTGCGCAGCCGTGTCATGCGCTGCACCGTGGATCCAGCCGCTGTTGTCCCCAGCGTCTGCACGACGCCAGATCGTACGCACACCGCCATCGTATCCGTACAGCCAGTTCGGCGTGGTCGATGCGTTTGCGCCACCGGACCACATCACACGGTTGACGTTCGCTGCCGTTTCTTGGAAACAACAAATCACGGTGTGGGCAACGTCGCTTCCTGCCAGAAGCGCGCCAATGGCAGCGCTGATCAGGTAGTCCGTCCCGTCGAACAGGATCGACGGCTTGCCGTTCCAGCCAGTCGGCTCGTACGTTGGCTGATCGGCTGCTGTCCCCTGCGTGAGAGGGCGACCGCTGACCTGATCCGCGACGGAGGTGATCTTCCCAACGCGCGTCACGCCTTTGTCGGCTGTCCATTCCGCCCATTCGACGCCCAACGAATCCGGCGTCCACGCGTTGACGATCGCTTGAATTGTCATGGCTGTGGTGAGCAAAGTCGCTCCCGCAGCAGCCGCCACATAGGTCGGCGCTTGCTCCGGGTGATCGACAGGCTGAAAGATGCGAGCGGGAGACGTGTCGAACAGCCACGTCCCAGGGAGCAAGATCAGTGGCCACCCATTCGCGTCCGTCACAGCTTTGACTGCTAACAGACGCGCCTCGGCACTACCGGACGCCAGAGGCGCAAGGTAGACCTGGCCGAAGCGTGGCCCAACCGCATCTGCTGCCTGCGAAGCAGCTAAGGTTGGGTCGGTCTCATAAATGACGCCTCCCACCGAAACGCCTGCCGAACTTGCCCGCTTGTAGCCCGGCCCTACGCTCCCGACTCCGGCCCCCCCCGGGACGATGAAGTTCAGACCGTCGTCCGTTCCTGGGGTATCCGTGTACTCGAACCATCCGGCGTCTTGCGGAGACAAGGACTCTGTAAAGGCGAAAACTCTGCCGCCACCTGGTCCACCGATCCAAGCCTGATTGACGCCAATAGCCTGCTTGGGAGAAAAATATGTGATCCGCTTTTTCATGAGATTCTCCGAACGTACCAGATCCCGCCGCCAACAACTGCGATCAGAAGAGCCGCCCCGACCGCGATCCAAGTCACCTGCGGCAGGCCCTTCGCCCACGTCACGAGCGCGTTTGGCGCCACCGCTGCAGGCTTCACGGGCACGATTGTCTTGAGCCTGGACGCGCTGCTCTTCGGCACAACCGGCGCGGCCGCCTTGGCGAGTGTTGGCAGGGTCAGGCGCGTGGTCGCGCTCAGCTTCACGGGCCCCGCCTTCGCGTCATCCATCGCCTGGACTACGGCTGCGCCGATGACTTCCGGCACCGCTTTGGTCAGCGCTTCCAGTCGGTATCTCCAAACGTCCGAGATGCACTCCGCGAGCTGCTTCTGGGTGTTCGGGTTGAGATCGAGCGGCCAGTTATCCGTCTTCACCCCAAACGGACCCATTCCGGCCCACACGTTGGGATCGGCCCCAGGAGGACTCGCTCCCCCCATTTCGACCGTTCCTTCGATCTCCGTGTTCCAGACCCAGGCCCACCGACCGCTTCCCAGATCCTGCTGGCATCCCTTTGTTGTTTTCCAGCCCTTCACGTACGAATTGAGCCAATGCAGCAAACACTGGTCCGCTCCCTGGATCACGCTCTCTGAACTTGTCAGGCCCCCGATCAGTGACGAGAGCAAGTCCGTGGGCGCGCGCTCTGCCGGCGACACGGGACGAAGAAGGCCCGACCTGATCGCGACGGCGGTAGAGGGAGGAATACCTTGCGCCTGACGAACAGCGTCCCATGCCACCTGCACCGCGGCCACGGCCTGTTTCCACACTCCCACCAGTGGGTATTCCCCGGCTGGACCGTCAAACATGCTGCCTTCGACAACAGCCGCGCTGATGACCCCGTGAGCAGGAAACGCCTTCTGCAATAGAGCTGTCACACCAAACATTGCCGCCACGAACGGCATGGCCGGCGCCGCGCCGGGAATCAAAGTCATCGCGGTCATGGCAGCAGCGACAGCGGCGTCCTGCTTGGCCTTCGCGTCGCCATTGGTCATGGCATAGGCAGCGTCCGCTGCCTGCATCACGTAGCCGTAGCCGGAGGTGACCGACTGCGGGATCACCGCCGCCTTCGTTCCGTACGACAGGACCGGTGCGACGAGCGCCTCGGCACCAGAAAACCCTCGGGAGATCCTGATCATGCCTGGATGTTACGCCGACCCCGCAACCGGGTCACGTGCGCCCCGAAACTACCGGTGCCTCGTGAGAATCATCCACGCGTACACGATCGCCAGCGCCGGCTCTCCCTTGAGCAGCGTCGCCACCCCCTCGGCTTCGGCCGGGTCGCTGAAGCTGTGCCCCCACAGCGGCTCGTCGTGCCCCAGCAGGTGCACCACAACCGTTGATCCTTCCGCGGTCTCGCTCACCCCGACGCGGACCTTGCTGCCCTGGGGATGGCCGTCGCGGAAGTTCTCGATCGCGACCAGAAACAGGTAATACAGGAGATCCTCGCGAAGATGAGCGCCGGCAATCATGGCGCTTTTCAGCGGGTCCCGCTTGATCAGGTCATCGTGCTCGTGCTCAATCTCCATTCCGATGCGAAGTTGCTCGATCGTGTTCGCGTCGGTGGGAAGGCGCAGAGCGAGGGCGTATTTTCGGGCGTCTGCCGTGGTGTAGCGGGAGGGGCGCATGACCGGATGGTAGGCTGGGACGCCTGAAAGGACAACGCCGACAACCTTGCGGCGGCCGGCGTTGGGCACTGACCCCGGTTTCGAGCATGAAGTCGGGTGCCCCTCCGTGTTCCCTCTCGGGAACCAGCGTGCCTTGGGGTCTTGCGTCCAGACCTACCAGGACGCGCCCAGGGGGTCAACCTCAGCGAGGAGTCCACTGTGGGCTCGGCGAGCCCTTGGCACCCCCGTCGCTGCTCGCGGCGAGGCTTTCCCCGCCGTAGCAGCACATGCCCGCGGGACAGCTGCTCCCAACAGCCCCTCCGCAGTCTTCGGACAGCCAGCAGCAAGAGAGAGCCGGAGCCGTCGAGCACACGCGCGCACGCGTCCCACAGGGATAGTCGGGCGACACGGGGTTGGGAACGGGCTGGTTGCAGCTGCCACAACCCGCGGTGGCTACGCACAGCGCGAGCATTCCAGACTTGAGCATGGGGGGACCCTCCGGTGCGGATGTTAGCACGTGCTTACTTCTTGCGTCGCCGCTTTTTCGCCACCGGCGGCTCGTGGTGCCAGGGGCCCCAGTGCTGGTACACCGCGAGCATCGTCGAAAGCTCGTCCCAGGGGTACGAGGCCTCGGGAATCGCGTTGAACATCTGCGAGAACAGGTACGCGTCCCATTCTTCGTCGGTGATGGGCTCGTAGATTTTCGACCCCAGGTCCACCCACGCATGCCCGATGCGGGGATTCCCGAACCCCTGGATGCTGCCGTGAACGAGAACGACATCGCCTTGCGGAACGGGACGGCGTCCCCG
>Ga0209668_10000014_pt1 | contig 81997 bp, 65 predicted proteins | sample FrelakmetPLP11PL_FD_187150 | JGI IMG/M metagenome (GOLD analysis project Ga0209668, IMG submission 187150) | Freshwater lake sediment microbial communities from the University of Notre Dame, USA, for methane emissions studies - PLP11 PL (SPAdes)... | ecosystem: Environmental > Aquatic >...
AACAATTTTCGAATGATGAATTCTAGCATTATCCATTAATAAATATTTTGGTTTATTTGTATTCCCTACTACTTTCATTATAAATTGTTTAAATGATTCTGCATTTGACGATCCTTTAATTACTACATTATGTAGGATTGATTTATTACTAATTGCACTTATAACGGTATATGTTATTCTTGACTTTTTATGAACTTTAATTATTTTTGTCCCTTTCTCGCTCCATCCATAATCCAAACTTATATGTGTATTTATACTAGTTTCATCGACAGATATTATATCATCTTGAGATATTCCCTTAATTTTATTTTTAAACTGTTTTATCATTAATTTATATTTATTTTTATTTGGTATTATTCTTTGTTTAAATTTTTTTCTAGTTATATTCATTTTACCAATAATATCATATAATAACGATTTGGATATTTGTATATTATATTTCTTTTTAATTGATTTCAGTAAATTTTTATAATAAAAGTTCGCATGTTTCATTATATAATTACGTATGTAACATTTAATTTCGGGTGTTACAATACTCTTTTTATTATAAGGTTTTTTTTCATTCAAGATTCCTTGTGTATATTTATTGACCCAACTATATAATGTACCGTTTGATATATTGAATATCTTAAGAATTTCAGTTATTGACTTCTCTTGTTTATATTGTAAGTAGTACTCACATACTCTTATTTTGTAAATTAAAGGATAGCAATTTACCATTATAATATCTTAAATATTATAATAAAAAAATAATATGAAGATATATTATTATATCTTTATAATGACAACAATTAAAAAGCCTCCTGATGAAATTAGGACTCTTAAAATACCATTAAAGAAAATTATTAAAAATGAAAAGTTAATACCGATTATATTTGATGCTGTATCAAGAACAAATCAAATCATAATACATACATATATGTTTTTAAGGTTATGGATATTGGATAAATATAATAATAAAATGGATATACCTACAATTACTGAAGATATAATACATATGGGATTCAAAGCGTTGACACTCGAGTCTTTTGGTCCGAAACCAAAAGGTCAAAATAAAATATATTATGAAGAATTCTTAAAATTTTATGAGAATATATACAAACAGTTAGGATATACTCAAAAATTAAATGGGAAAAACTTATCACAAATACTGAACTATTCAGCAACAAGTATTAAAACATGCATAGAAAATAATATTAAACTTCACTTTTTCGATTATATGAGAAGATTTGTTAATACATCTTTTTCTAAACAGCATTCTGAAATTCTAGAATCATATAAAGGTAAAGAGAAAACAGAAATGACTGAATGTTTAAAGAAAGAATTATTAGCCGTAAAACAAGATTTGTTGGATAATACTAAACTATCGGATAAAAAGTATCATAAATGGATTGATATTCATAGACCAAATATATTTCCGAAAGATATTGAAACGGTAACTCAATCAGATATTAATGGCGATCCTTGTAAATTCATTAAGAATATGATTTATATGGTCACTCAATTAGAAAATAATGATCAAAAATTATTCCAATTTTTTCCATTAAGAACAAGTATTATACCAAAATATGCAACAATTGATACAAAGACTCTAATAGAATTATTCGAAAAAGATAAACAGGAAAAACTTAAGGATATTGAAAAATATAAAAAAGAAATATGGAAAACACATTTTAAAACTGACTGCAATATATTTAAAATGAATAATTATTCCTTTAATTATCTTATATCCACAGACTGTTATGCAGTCTCAATAAATTTTATTCATGATGATTTTTTAGAAAAGAAAAATGAAAAAAGCAAATTAATGGCGAATGGTAGAATAAATCAGAAAATAAATACCAAAGGACTCTCACAAAAGGAAAAAGATAAACTCAAACATGATAAAAAAGAATTACAAAAGGCTAAACAAAAAGCAGCACGACAGAAAAAGAAAGAAGAGTTCTCTAAATTAACAAAAGAAGAAAAGAAACAATTTATGGAAAATAAGAAAAAAAATACATATATTGAGTTTCCGTATATAGATGAATTATCACAAAATACATTAAAAGACCTTCTTAATAATTGTATTTATATAGATCCTGGAAAACGGGATTTATTAAAAATTATTGATGATGATGATAATTTATTTACATTCAGTAATAGAGAATACATTAATAAAACAAAAAGAAAAGAGTATAGTAATTATTTTCAGAAGTATAAAGACAAAACTGGAATTAGTAAGATTGAGGCTCAGTTAAGTGATTTTAATTCGAAATCATGTGATATAGATAAATTCAAAAAGTACATATCTAAAAAGAATGAAATCAATGGAAAATTATTTTCAGCATATTGTCATGAAAAATTCAGAAAATATAACTGGTATTCATTCATTAACAAGCAAAAAACAGAATCTAATTTACTGAATACAATCGAGAATAAATATGGTAAAGAAGGAAAGAAATTAAATATCGTTATTGGTGATTGGGGGAAAGGTAAACAAATGAGAGGGTTTATTTCAACACCAATGATAGGAATGAAGAGAGTATTAGCAAGAAGATTCAATGTATACACTATTGATGAATTTCGAACATCAAAATATCATTATAAAACCGAAACTATTGGTAAAAACTTATATGTCACTGATAAAAACAATGAATCAAAGAAGATACATTCTGTCGTAACATTCAAGATGGAAAATAATTGTATGGGATGTATTAACCGAGATGTTAACGCAGTAAAAAATATGAGGAAACTAGTAAAACATTGGATCAAATATAACGAAAAACCAGACGTAAAGTCATGAACTTAAGCAATTAAATGTCGTAGGATTCCAAATGAATCCTGGAACGGGTGTAATTTAATAGATAAAGATAATTAAAAATTGAATATATCGAATAAATATACTAATTTCCAATTATGATGCCTTTTTAAAAAAATTGATATTTTATTTATTTGAAGGTCCTATGATAATAAGATTTATCTGAGGAATATTCAGAAATGCTATCTGAACCCAACGATAAGTTCATTGAATTTAATCATGTAATCAGCAGAATCAATAATATGATTTTCATAGGAAATTATATGTCCCTTTCTGAAGGGATTCTACAAAAGTATGAAATTGACTCAATCATAGTTGCTGCAAATGGATTGGAAGAGTATATCAATTATTCTCCTGGAAAAAGGGATGAACTTTTTCTCGGTTTGACGGAAGAGGATGGTGAGAAGTTGGAACCAGCACTTATGAAAGGAACACAATTTATGCATGACAAAATCAAGCATGGCAAAAAGGTTCTTGTCACTTGTCGTTTCGGGATGAATCGTTCGGTAACTATTGTATTGTGTTATTATATGCTTTATTTGAATTGCACATTTGATCAAGCGATGCAGATCGTCAAAGAGGCACGACCGATAGTGTCTCCGATGGAACGATACATCATTGAACTTTGCGAATTTGTCAAGAAAATTAATGATACCTATGTAGATTGGAAAAATGTTGATACGATGCATCCTGATGATTTTCAACGATTGTTTGACTATAATATTGGTCCTTTCCAAAAAAATACGGACAAATATCCAGGAAAATTCAAAGATATTACACCTCTTGATGATGATGTAATTAAAATGCGAAGGGATAAGGTAATTCCTGACAAATCGAAGTCAACAAATAATCGTGAGAGGAAGGATCACCCAATATCTTTGATTGAAAAGAATGAGAAGGAAACTTTTCTTCTTTTGAATGGATATTATCAAATTCCTAAACCAAAAAAATCGCATTATGATCTTTTGCAAAAAATCGAATTGACGAACAAGTTCATTTTAGATTTAGATGTTGATGCTATTGTTAACACAGCAAATGAAGCATTGCTCGGTGGTGGAGGAATGGATCAACTAGTACATACATATGCTGGGGAAAGTTTGAAAAGGGAAACAATGGCATTACCGAATGTTATAAATAATGAATACTCTCACGAGTATGGTATTAAATGTTTGACTGGAGATGCAAAAATAACATCCGGTCATAATATTAATGTGGATTACATCATCCATGTTGTAACACCATATTTTGATAAAGATGGAAATCCAGATAAAGTAAACCATGTAAAATCATACAAATCAATCCTAAAGTACATTGATGGTCTAAATATTAGAAGTTTGGCATGTGGACCAGTTTCCACAGGATATTATGGATATCCTATGTTGGAAGCAACAATTCTTGGTTTGATGACTATTCGTAATTTTATTGAAGAGAATTATGATAAAATTGATAAATTATACCTGTGGATCTACAATGAAACACAATACAAAATTTATGATTATCTGTTGTGTAATATGTTTCGTAGTCATTAAACTTGATATACTGCGTTTTGATAGTTTTTGAATGAGGTATCATATTTGATACTATAATTGCTTTTATCTATGAGCTCTTGTAATTAGCCTCATATATACTTTTTAATATTATTAATTTATCATCATGTCTTTTTTATTCTTGAAATAATTATTAAAAATTCATAAATATTAAAATAATTATTTATAAAATTTAATGTTTTTTATATTTACACCTATGTTTATTATGTAATAATTTCCAATGAACAATACCTTCATACCTAGACCAATACATATGTGCATTTAATACTTTCATTATTTCTTGAAAATATATTATTTTCTTAAATTTTCTTGATGAATAATTATCATAATGTACAAACTAAGAAATTAAAATAAATATACTAATAAAATATTTATTTTAATAAAAGTAAAAGAAGTGTTAATTATGAAAGCTCATATATAAAATCATACCATTAACTTTATTTTTTCTAAAAATTCTAATTCATAACGCAAAATTTCCGGACATTTATTATCTGTGTAAAATGCATTGTTCGTCTGAATTTCTTGGATTATTTTGTCGATCTCAGCAATATTCTTATCGAATATTTTTTTACATTTATGATTATCATCTTCTTTGGCATCGGTTGTGTAATGTAATTTGCTATGCATAAGAATAATAGGAATTGAATTTGATGGAACATAATTACTGAGTAGGTAGAAATCTCTTGAAAGATACACGAGGTCAAGAGTTTTTAATAAAGATTGTTTTATATTAGCGATTGAACTAGTTATATCAACTCCTCTCCCTTCTTTTTTCGCTCTCACCTCAATCCGTTTCCATAATTCAAAAAATGGAATAAAACAGAAAATAGTAACAACATCATACCCATTTTGATAACATTTAATTATTTTTCCATGGGACGGACAAAACCAATTACCAGTACTCTCCATTGAAAAAAGTCTCTTTTCATGTAACAGCATATCAAATAAATTATCCATTATCTTATAACCACCAATGTCCTGCTGGGCATTCCACCACAAATCTTCCAATTGTTTATTAGTCATTCCGTTGCGATACCTTGCCTTATAATAATCAGATTCTGTTACTAGTTTGTCTAGATCAATTAATGGGAATATATTTGAATTCCATCCAAGGATATTGTCAATGAATTTATTAGTTGCTGTTGTTTTACCACTCCCCATTGGTCCAATTCGTAGTATAAATGTTCGATTATCAGGCCCTATATAATATTTTTTCCATTTCATTAGAGCTTGATCATAATTTCCTCCAACTTGCTTATAATTTAAATATTTATTCTTATATTTTATATAAGAAGAGTAATAATTTTTTCTTTTGTGATTGTCCATGTATATATAATAATAATATTTTTATTATTATTATAAAAAATAGATTTATTGATTACCAAAATTGCATTTATGAAGGGAAAATTTGATGATGAATGTTGTTATACAATTAGACACATTTAGACAATGGGTTATAAGAATGATGTTAAGAAGAAAAAGGAAATCAAATATCATTTCTGTAAACTGAATATCGATAGAGATTTTGCAAGAGCTCGCAACATAATGCTTCGTGAAACTGATCTGTAGAAAGTTGAATTAGTTCAACATAGGTATCGCTACAGCTTCTTAAAATGCTAAAATTTTAAAAACTAAATCATTTATTCACACAAATAGAATAGTCGCCGACAATTTAAATCAATAGAAAGCGGGAATAATTGGTTAATTAAACTGTAGAAAAATTAGCTATATATACTTTTTATAATTCATACATGAACACAGATAGAAATTTATTAAATTGAATTATCTTATTATACTACGCGGCTGTACATCAACACAGTATAACTATGTTGAATTTATGGTACATCGTAGTGGTATAATGTTGTAATATTTCCGCGTTACACCATCTAAATTAATTTATATAAATTTGCGCAGACGTCTAACAACATGGATTTATTGCGTTGAATAAAAATTAAATAATGTATAGCGCAATAAATCAATGTTGTTATGCAGCTGCGGACGTATTGAATTCATATATTTTTATAGTTGAAAAAATATAATAGGATAATTTTTCTACAGATTAAATGCAAATATTTATAAAATTTACTTTTTTTATTAAGCTTTCGCAATTAACGCTTTTTTACTTTTATTAGTAAAATTAAAATGGTTAATTATGAAAAGTTTATAAAAATTAAAAAAACAACTATATATGATTTCTTTTAACTGATCACATAATTTCCCTTTGATAGACCCGATTCTTGGCAATAGTTTTATTTTCAAGTCTTGTTGCATCTCCACCACGGGTCCACGATTCAACTGTATGTGTTGGGTCATTGAATTGTGGATCAATGTAATCAAAATAATTTTCTTGAGGATTTCTATATCCATAAGATCTATTATGTGTTCGAAATGACGGCATTCCTCTGATTAATTCATTTTCCATTTCTGGATCCATCATATCTTCATCATCATTTAGAAAATTTACAAATCTATAACCACTGTAATCTAAATCACTTTTTGATGTTGAACCAATATTTGGAATAACCATTTTATGTTTTGTATCCATGTCTGATGCTGCACTATATTTATGAGCTTGATTATAGTTATATTTTTGTTTGTCATTTGATGATTTTAAAGTACCATATTGCAAATAAGAGTTGTCTTGTAAATCTGGCTTTAATTTTCTTTCATTAAATGCTGGTGGTGTTGTTCGTGGTTGTTGATATGGTTCAGGTTTATAAGGATCTTGCGGAATTCTATATTGTGATTGATATTTACTGTGTATTTCAATACCCGGATCAATTTTAGGATCAATTCTTGGTTGAAATTTATTATCATTTGGATCAAAACCTCTTCCATCAAAAAATTTTGGAAGATCTCTGGAATTTAATAATTGATCATTATTATTAGTTTTTGTCATATCTTCATAAAATCGGCCGCTACCTTCTGGAGCAAACATACCTCTATTAATTGGTGCATCAGTATTTGGCATTTTTTTGAGTTTAGGAACTCGTTCATCATTCATTAATGATCTAGATGCAAATTTATATTTCCTTTGTTTCCCTTCTTTTTTATAAAGATTTGATACTTTTTCATAAACATTTGTATTTCCATTAAGATATTCTTTTATTACTTGTATATCTAGAGAAGTAATCTGAAATTCTTTTTCTAATGGAAATGATGGTTCAATATTATTATCTCTATAATATTTTTTTTTTGTTAAATATTCTTGTAATCTAGGTTCTAATGACATTTCACCATGTGATGACTCAAATGTCGATATTTCTTTTGATCTTGAGAAATCCATATATTAAATATAAGAAAAAATAAAATACATTTTACACTTAAAAATAATGATGATTATATATTTATCATGGATGAAGTTAATTTAGATGAGTTAGATGATTTTACACCAGAAGCAATAGCTGATGCATTATTTCATCAGGAACCAAAAGATGCATTATCGTGTCGACTTGTTGCCAATCCAGATGAAGTCGATAGTATTTATTTATTTGAATTATTAGTTACAATTTTAATGGAAGGAATGGATATTATTGTTGGTGATTTATCCAAAATTGATTTGTCTGGATTATCAATCGAACATATAACGAGTTTAAATCCATGGTTTCACAGCTTAGGATTTTTGGTGCGTGTTGATTTATTAGATAAAAACGACGATACTACTGATTATGATGAATATTATTGTAAAATAATTTTAAAAACAAAATTGCATGAAATAATTTTTGAACATAATGGAATAGACAAAAATTATCATTTTTTCATAAATGGATCTTATTTAGAAGACAATGAAGAAAAAGAAAATCTAAAAGAATTGTATGCAGTTTTTATTAATAATGATGATGTTTTTAAGATTAGTTTTGATTTTTATTTACCACCAACGATTCACGTAAAACTACTTTGATCTTTAATATATGATTACATCGTTAGATAAATAGACGCTAAAGTTGATATTTCTTGATACTTTTATCATTGCTTTCACAGCAGTATAAGTATCTACATTTTTATGTAATCGTCTAATTTATTATATTTTACGAACTTTTTGTAACATTCATATTACAATGTCTCTGTTTATTGACCTAGATGACAAAGGAGCTAACGCTCATTCAATTAATGGTGTTTAGATAAATTCAATATTTCTCAACAAAATATTTCTTGTACCATTTACATTCATTTCCATATCCATTTAGACTTTTGATATTTATAAGTAATGAGAATAAAGTATTGATAATACTTAAGAATTCTACCTTAATGATCTTAAATCACACAAAACTACCATAATACTGACCAATAAATAAAACTAAATTATATGGCTTATATCTAATGTAATACATAAATTGATGATTAGCAATAAATTCAATATTTTGTGGTGGTATGTCTAAATTTAATGATGATTTAGATCCAGATTCATTAATTTCAATTATAGATGCATGAATAATATCTGTAACAAAGGCCTGATTATTATTCATTGGTGGAATAATTTCACTAATGTCGATATATTGAAATATGTCTTTTAAGCCATATTTCTTAAATAGATTTGAAATGCTATATCTACTATCTATTTTGAACTTAGGTATTCTAACAAGACTAAGACACGTTGTTTTGAGATTTGAAACATAATAATTATATTGATCATGTGTGATTATTGGTTCTATATATTTATTTTTTGGTAAAATGAATCCCATACTAAAAGAATCATTAATATAATCCATTTCGAGAATTTGATTTTGTGCATCTTCAAAGTAATTATGTGTTACTTTAGCCTGAGACATCATTTGAACTTGTGATTTTGAAAGACCATAAAATATCTCAGAACGGGTATTAGCAGGATTAAATGAAAATTTCCATTTTGAATAAATATAACTAATATTAATCGTAACTAAATTATTATTTTCGAGCATTTGTGGCTGAATAAAATTACCGAAAGCCCCGTTTGTTGTTTGTAATATCATTTTATTTACATTTTGTGTATCTCGATGCGGACTATTTTGATCAAATGGTAAAAAATAACCTATTCTATTAATAAATGTTGTATATGCTTCATTGATTGTTAAATTATTTGGAAAACAAATTATATTGAGATAAGATAAAATATTTGAATTTGCCAACTCTTGATTTATTTTGTATAAATTTGTATGGGTATATTGTTTATTTGGAAAATTAAAATAATTTTTTAATAAATTTTCTGTTTTATTCTTTGATCCAATATAAAGCAAGCAAAAAGATTGCATGATTAAGTGAGGTGATAAAACAATGGATTTTTTTAATTTTGAATTTTCAACAAATTTTTCAATAAAATCAAAAGTAAATATATTAGAAGATTTAATAATTTCCATTGGCTGTGATGATTTTAATATAGGTTGATCTATGTCATTCAAATTTGAAAATTGGAGATTATATTGATTAAAAGATGATACCTTAATATTTGGCTTTTCTCTATATAAATCAAAATCAAGGTATGTATTGTCATATGGTAACGCATGGTGAACAGAAGAAACTATGTTTGATCGCATTGGCATTCCTTTGTCAATTGGTGGTAATTCCATATATTCACCAGTTATTTCACCATATTTATCATGATCATCATTGCGATCAGATTTTGAACTTGATTGATTAAAACTATCTCTTTCCATTAATCTTCTATTAACATTGTATCCATATGAACTCATATCCGTTGTTTGACGATCTCTAAAGCCATTCATTATATTGATACTTTATAATTAAATTAATAATTATTTGACACAGATATTTATTGAAAAATATTGATTTAATAATTATAAATAATTATGATTCTAAGCAAACAATTATAATAACCATGCAAATAGATTGGAATATTAATGATAATTATATTATTGCAAGAACACATAATAAAAGTCTTATAGGTTGTAAAATTGCAGCCTTTGATCTTGACCATACACTAATTAAACCATCAAATGGTAAAAAATTTAGTGACAATGATGACGATTGGGAAATATTTGATAAACAAATTATGAATAAATTAAAAGAATTACAAAATAATGATTATTATCTTGTTATTATTTCAAATCAAAAGGGTATTTCAAATGGAAAAGTGAATATAGAAACATTCAAAAGTAAGATTGAAAAAATAATAAATTTTTTCTGTTTAGATTTTGTCATTTTATGTGCAATAGAAGATGATTTATATAGAAAACCAAGAACAGGTTTATGGGATAAATTTATTAAAGGAAACACTAAAACATCTTTTTATTGTGGTGATGCAGCTGGTCTAAAAGGCGATTTTAGTGATAGCGATTACAAATTTGCATTGAATATTGGATTAAAATTTATATATATTAGTGAATTCATATCAGGAAAAAAACAAAAATTGGATCAACCCAGTCTTCCTTTTAATATTCAAGATAATAGTAAAAATAAACATATTTTTGTTCCAAATCATCAAGAAGTTATTATCAATGTTGGATTTCCTGGATCCGGAAAATCTTATTTTACAAAGAAATGTGTCATATATGGATATATTCAAGTAAATCAAGATACCTTAAAAACAAAAATCAAATGTTTAAAATTATTTGAGTCTAGTATAAAAGATGGAAAAAGTGTAGTTGTTGATAATGTCAATATTACAAAAGATCAAAGAAAAGCTTTTTTAGATATTGCAAAAAAATACAATATTAAATGTCGATGTATTCATTTTACAACACCAAAAGAAGTATGTATTCATAATGCATATTTTAGAAATTTTATAACTGATGGAAATATTAAACCAATACCAAATCTTGTATTCAATATTATGAATAAAAAATTTCAAGAACCTGAATTATCTGAAGGATTTTACGTTATTGATAAATTACCATTTGTTATTGATTTACCAGATAATTTGCTTAATACGTATACAAAGTTTTTCTATTAAAATTTTTGTTCCTTCACAAAGATAATAATAATTTTCGACATTTGGCAACATTTATTATAATTATAGTTTTTTTTTAATTTGGATATTTAAGATAATCATATTTCATTTCATAACGGAGACAAGCCGACGTATCTTCTTTACAATTTGCACTTGTTGGCAATTTATACAACCAGTTTGCAAATTCAGTCTGATTGTTTGGAACAGCTGTATTTGGTAGTGTATAAAATTGCCTTTGTGAATTCTTCCTTTCAAAAACATCTTCAACATCTCTAAAAAGTTCATGATTAAAATTAACTTTAATATCATTTTTAATATCTTCATCATCTGCATTACATGCTGCTGGCAAGCTATATTCCCCAAATTCAGTTGCTGCTGGATTCATAAAAGGATTATTAATTGTTGGTTTTCTACATAAATTTTGAATTCTATTTACTACACCTGTTCCTGGTGGACAACTTGGCGGAACAAATTTTGTTGGTGTTTCTTTAGTATCTAAAATTAAATAATCATCTAAATTTTCCATATGTTCTTTTTTATTAAGTAGATTCCATAGTAAAATAATAAGTAAAATACCAAAAATCATACAAATGATATTTTTATATGGGTTTGAAATATCCATTATATAAAAATATTAAGAAAATAAATTTAATGTTTTTCATTATTTTTTTCCTGTTCCTCTTTCAATTGTTGAAGTTTTCGTAATTGTTGTAATTTTTGAAAACTTTGAGCTTGCATTTTTTGATTTAATAAGTCTAACTCTTTAATTTGTTTAACCTGCTCTTGTTTTTTTAATAATTCAGCATTATGATCTGGTTGTTGTGACTGTTGGGGCTGTTGGGGCTGTTGTAGTTGTTGTGATTGTTGTTGTGAATTTATTTGAAGATTATATTCAGTTAGTAATTCTTCAAGAGTGGAATCTAAATTATAATTTTTAGTCAATTTGACTCCTGCATTAGACATATTTCTTAATTGTTGTAAAATCTCCATTTTTTTATTAAGTAATATTAATTCTTCTGTAACTTGTGGTTGTTGTAATGGTTGTTGTGATGGTTGTTGTGATGGTTGTTGTGATGGTTGTTGTGATGGTTGTTGTGATGGTTGTTGTGATGGTTGTTGTGATGGTTGTTGTGGTGGTTGTAATAATTGTTGTAATGGGTGTTGTGATGGTTGTTGTGGTGGTTGTTGTGGTGGTTGTAATGATGGTTGTTGTAATAATTGTTGTAATGGGTGTTGTGATGGTTGTTGTAATGGTTGTTGTGATGGTTGTTGATTTTGCATTTTTTCAAGTAAATTTAATGCTTCAAGTTCCGATCTTTTTTGATCTTCTAATAATTTTTCTTTTTGTTCAATCTCTTTTCTTTTCTGATCTATTTTTTGTTTGAGAACATTTATGGCGCTCAATAAGGATGGTTCATGTGCACCTTCAACAAATGCAATTTTATGACCTCCAAAATAAAAGACAAATGTTGGTGTATATGCAAATTCATTGAAATATTTATTGTTTCCCAATTGATAATTTGCCCTATCAATATAAATGAACAAAATATCTTTATGTTGTTTTGATAAATCCACAAATTTTGGTTTTATAATTTTGCATGGGCCACATTCTTTTGACCCCAACATTACAATTGTCATATTTTGAATATTATTTTCTAAAATTTCATCAAAATGTAATTCATTTATTACTTGAAAAAGATTTTGTTCAATATTTCTGTTCATTATATTATTATATTTTAATAAAAATACAATATTATTAACGCAGATTATTTTTTAACAATTACATTTTTCTTTCCTTTTTTTTTATTTCCGGATTTCTTTTTAGGTTGTTGGTTATTTAATAGTTGTTCAACATCTCCTTGTAAACCCATGCTTTTAAGCATATTATTAGCTTGACTCATCATTTGTTGTTCATTCATTGGTTGACCACCTCGTCCTGCCATACTTGCGGCCAATTGATTTAACATAGCAAACGGATTTGATCCTTCTGCAAATATTTGATTTCCATCTTTATCTTTGCATTGTGATGCAAATGCTTGTGTTGAATTAACTAATTTGTTAATATCAAGTTCGCCATTCTGAATTTTTGGTTTCATTTTTCCAGCAACAGTTTCTGCAACACTCATTATATTTTTAAATGGATCACCACCTCCTAAATTTGCTGATTTCATTTCTAAAGATATATCAGATAACATACTATTTAACATAGATGTTGTTTTTTCATCCATATTGTTTCCTAACATTTCTTTAATATTATTAGTTGCATTCTCGATGTCTTCTGGTTTCATATTCTTTAATTGTTCTGATAAATCTTCAAAGTTAACCATTTTATCTAATCCTATTAATTTAGCAATTGATGTTAATCCTGGGCCAGAACCACTTTCTTCATCTGGCATATTAGCTAGTGACGCATACATTTGTTCTACATTATATCCCTGAGCTGATGTATTTCCTCCAACACCAACATATGGATCAAAAGCAAGTGGTTCTTGTTGTGGTTCTTGATGTGGTTCTTGTTTTGGTAATTGTTCTGGTAATTGTTTTGGTTGATTAACTAAAATATCTGATTCAATTTGTAATATTGACAAATATGTCCATACTTTTTGTTTTCTATTACTCGCCAAATCTACCCAACATACAGCTACATCAACATTTGGTAAAATTTCGAATGATTTTTCAAATAATGATTCATCTTTAGTAGAAATTTTAGTATTATCTTTTAATAAAGTATATATTCTATAAATAACTTTAGCCATATCTAGCTTATTGTAAATTTCTAATGCTTGTTTTGTTCCATCTGTTTGATGATATCTATCCAAGTCTTGAACAAATTTATAAAGTGTTGTTAAAAAATTTTCATAGTGTTGTTGCATCATTTGTTATATATTATAATATAAATATTACTTTATATAGATATCAACCGCATAAAAATTGATTAACACACAATAAATATTAATAAAGTACTATACAATAAAGCTATGAAGTTTTATAACTTCTTTTTAAAATTATATGGATTAAAATTTCCATTTGATATTAAAGACAACAATGATGAAATTGAATTCAATGAAATAATAATAAATGTTGGTAGTAATGGTGAATTACAACAAATGGTTGATTATAAAAAGAATAATTGTCTTAATAATGAAACAAAACACAAAATTATAGGGATTGCCTATTTTATATTTATTTCTTTTTTATTGTCATGGCAATGTATTTATTCAATAATTGCTTCAATTATATATTCTGATGGCCGATATTTCACATCAACAATATATTCATATATGTATTTAGGTCAATTCATTAGTGGTGTAATATTTTATAATGGAAAATATTTTGATGATGCAATAAAAAAATTAAAAGATTATCATACAATTATGTTAATAATGTTCATTATTTCAAATGTAATTTCTATTCTCTTGGGATTGATTTCAATTATTCTTCTTATTGATGGATACACTATTATTAATTATACAAATTTATATAATGGTTCAAATGGCACTGGAAAAATATTTCTAATTATTACATTATTTGTTGAAAATATATACATTTACAATATCTTTTTCATTAACATCATTGTGTTTGCAATTATACTTCATTATCAAAGAATAAATATTAGCCTATATTTAGATAAAATGGATAAAATTATTGATGGAAATATACATGATATGACAATTACAAGTGTTATTGATGAATTTTCGAAAATGCAATCTTATTATAAAAAATCGGTTGATAATCTAAATAATATTTTTACATCTGTGACTTCAATTGGAATTATAGGAGCATATTTTGTAATTATTAATATTGGAAATACATTTGTAAGTATTTTCTCATATATTAATTTGGCATTGTTTTTAATAATTGAAGCTGTTTATATAATTTCTATTAATAAAATAAATGACAATAAAAAAAATATTAGAGTATTAATTGGATCAGCAACATTTGTTTCAAAATTCTTAAATAGAAAATTATTAAGTCCGCTTTACGGTGATATTTATAATGAAAATTTTCAAAAAGCAAGAAATTTTGATTCGATTATTAACAAACTAAATGATAATGATTTTGATAAAAAAGTAGATTTAATTAAAAATATGACATTTAGAAGTATATTATTATCGACTGAAAATGGCATAGAACTTGACTGGATTATATTATATAATAAACTGTCTGAAAACTGGCAACAATTCACATTGTTTGGGTATGACTTCGACGATACACAGATTATCCAAAAATTATTTGTCCTTGTTTTTGGATTTAGTGCAATTTTAAGACTCAATTTTAAATTTGGATTATAATTGTGTTCAAAAGGAAATAATATATTTAAAAATATTTTAATATAATAAACTAAACTATGAATCAAGAAACCATGCAACTCATCACTGATTTTAATAGCACTTTATTAACATTAGCAAAAAATGTAGCTAGCATTTGTCCAACATCAATTATTGGATCAAATATAAAGGATATTGAGAAACAAATTAAGAGAAAAGAAAATTTTACAAAATTCATTGATCTTTTTTGTATTAAAGTATTACAATATAAAGATCAAATTGATTCTGGTGAAGAATCATTCTTTATGAATAAAGATTATAGCAAGGATATTGAGGGACACGATATTGGTCTAAGTGATATTATTTCATTACAATCTGTATGGAAAGAATTTAAAAAAGAAAATAAAGATATCGTTATTTTAAATATGCAAATTTTGTGTGATTTAGCACAAATGTACTTTGAAATTGCAACATCTAATTAAATTTAAGTTTTTCTTGTTCTGCATGTATGACAGCTTGAATTTGTTGTTGCTTCATGTAATTAGAATATTCATTGTCTTGAGCATTTCTTTTATCTTCGAGATCTTTAATATTTCTGGTATGTTCTAATTTATCTATTTTTTTCTTTTCTAATGGTGCTGTAAAAATTATATGTTTATCATCTTCGCCTATACCTACATATGTATGTGGTAAAGCATCATCTTTTTTAGTGAATGCAAATCCATCTGATATTCCACCCATTATTTCATTGTCATAACCTATTGGGCCTTGTTGATTTGTGTTATTTATTTGGTTTTGTTGGATGATTTTTTTATTAACATCCATAATTTGCTGTTGTCTAATAAATTTCATTTGATTGATCCATTCAAAAGTTTCTTGACCAACAAGTGGTCTATTTAAATTAACAATAATCATTGTTGGAACAATCATATTTGCTGGCAATTTATCTAACATTGTATCAACACATACTAATTTAAAATATGCTAAAAATCCTTCATTCTTTAATATCATTAACAAATTCATACATGTATTACATCTTTGACTATAGAATAAAATATTCATATTACTATTTCCATTCATATATTCATTATATTAAAAAAAATTTAATAATCTAAACGATTACAATACATAAATCTTATAGTATTTATACATCTTTTAACACATTAGTTACTTTGATATGTATACTGTACTAACATTATAAATGGAAAAAACGTTCAGTATGTATTGTAACTTATCAATGAAAAATCTTTTGGATATTCATTAAATTTACTGATCAAATATCGATATAATATTTTTTTTTAATATTTTATCTAAATATAATCTTTGTTTTAATAAATCACAAAATGCATCTATTGTTGAAATAATGTCAATAAAGTTTTTATCAAGAGTGTCATGAGCTAAATAAAATGAAAATGCATTTGAAATTTCTTTAAAAGTTTTTAATTTATGTGAGCATTTATCAATCATATTTAATACATCATTAATACAACATGTTTTTTCTGGTTTCCATTTGGAATATGTTGTTTCACATTTATTCTTACAGTCATTTAATTTATAATAATATAATTTTTTATCTTTAAAACATGAATAAATAAATATTTTATCTTCTTTTATTTCATAATCAAACCATTCAATTGGTTTGTTGCCAACATAACCACTTTTAAATAATTTTTGTATTATATCATATCCTATACTTTTTTTTATTTTACCATTTGAATCACATTCTAAAGTTGTTTTAGTTACCACTAATGATTGAAGCAAATCTTCATAATTATTACAATCACTGTTTAGTGATTTTTGTAATAATTCAATAAACATCAATATATTATTTATAAATAAAATTAAATTTATATAAAATTTAATTTTTCATTTTAGAAATCACATTTATCAATTTTTAATTCTATTTTATAAAGAAATCTATTGATAGAAATTTTTTGTTCAACCAAATTGCAAAGACAATCAATAACTTGAAGAACATTATTAAATTCAAATTCATCAACAATATCTTTAATAATGATAGGCATCAGCATTATTACAATTTTTGGTATAATTATGATAATGTGGTTGATTATCTTCATCATTGAGTTCTTCAAATGCAATTTTACTACAATCTCTTATGCATTCAGCAAGATCTAGTTTCCAAATACAAAACTAGTTTTTATTTATGGTATAAATAAAAAAAGTATATGAAATAACAAAAAATTGAATAAATAATAATAACATATATAAACAAATATTTTGTTAATATATATAATATGGATTCCATTGATATTAGGATAAAAGAAGTTAGTAAACATGAATCAAAAAATCTACAATCTAGCCAACTTTCAATAGAAATTTCGGGAACATCTGCAAATGAAGTTCTAGTTAATACATTAAGAAGACTGGCATATGATTATGTTCCAACGTATGGCTTTCCTTCAGAATTAATTACTATTGAAAAAAATAATTCCATTTTTGATAATGATTATATGCGGCTTAGATTATCAGAAATGACAATTCCAAAGATAGAAAATAAAGTTTATTATTTAGAAGACAAATATTGGAGAGATATTGATTTTTCTAATCCAAATAGGGATAAACATCCAGATGATAATAAAGTTCTCGAATTTTATATCAATGTTACAAATGATACAAAAGAATTATTAAATGTTACAACTGAACATGCTAAAGTATTTGAAAATGGAATAGAGTTAAAAGATAAATTTGATCATAAATATCCATTGCTGATTATACAATTGAGGCCAGATACTTCATTTAATTGTCGATGTGTTGCTGCACTGTCTATTGGAAAAAATAATCATATTTTTTGTGCAGCCGGGAATGCATATTTTGATGAACCGGATCCAGGTAAATTTATATTGACATTAGAATCTCAGGGTCAAATGAGTGAATATGAAATTTTATATAAATCTTGTTTAGTTTTAAAAGAAAAATTAAAACAAACTAGAGAATTAGTGAAATCAAAAGAATTTACAGGTAATTCATTAAAACTTGAACTTAAAAATGAAGATCATACACTTGGATATTTACTCAATGATTTTCTTCAAAGCAACAAAGAAATATTATATGCTGGTATTGCAAAACCTAATTTACTTGTTGATACAATGATTTTAACAATGGCAACGGTATCGAAAAAAAGCCCATTGGTTGTTGTTCAAGAAACAATTGATCATATTGTAAAATTATTTGATAATATTCAAAATCAAATAAAAAAATTAGGAAATATAAAATGATTTATTTTTTTGTATTTTTAAACATGATTGCACATTGCGTCATCGTATATATGCAATTTTTATTAAGAAATGTCATTTTTGGATTTTCAATTAAAGTCATTCTGTCAAAATAAAGTTGTCTCAGGTCCTTTCCTGGTAAAGCCTTCAAATAATTATAAACATCGAAGACATTAATGGCTCTTGGAACTTCAACTGATTTATTATCAACACCATCATTGAAATCTTGTTTTCTATTTTTAATATATAAACCATGTATTTCATATATGCATTTTTTATATACATTTGTTAAACTATTATATAATTCATCGCTTTTTTTATTTCTTGTTGCATGATACAAATCTAAAACTTCTTTTGCAACATTTTTCATTGAATTGTTAATTCTTTTAACAACTTCACCACCATATCGAGTAAAAAATGGCAAAAAGTCTGCTAATTTATCTTGTTGGTATAATTCGAGAAAACATTGATTAATATTACTATTATTCGGTTTCATTTTCATAATAGTTTCATATATTCCAGTTTGTAGTTTCATATTTCTAAAAGGACTATTATGAACTTCTCCAGTATAATATCTTAAAATATATCCTTCTGTAGTTACTCTTTGATATTTTACATCCATGTCATTTTGATGTTTTAGTTCTTGTAAAAGAGAAGCAAGTGAATCAAATTTTTCTTCTTCAACATATCTGACTTTGTTATTGATATCGTGATTAACTTCATTTAAAGTATATTTTTCAGTAGTTAGAACATGTAATAATTCAGCATAATCTTGTCCAAGCCATGTATATGAAACAATATTTCTATTTTTATTATGGACAAGGACAAAATGATAACAGTAATTTTGATTTAATTCATCAAATGTAAAAACGCCATTCATTGCATCTGTAAACATGTCGTAATATGAATTTCCCGTAACCCAATTTGAATCTTTTGCATTTAAACATCTTCTTGTTGAAACATACCATTTGTCATCATGATAAAATACAACTATTAATGTACCTTCATAACATTTTTGAACAGTGACCTGTGACCAATCCTTATCTACCATAAAATTTAATGTTTCCTGATTATAACAAATTTTATTTCCTTGTGACATAACTAGTCTTAAAGAATTTTTCTCAATAACAACACTACGGCAACTATTTTCTAATTCTCTATCATTTGCATCTTCTGGTACATTATTATATGAAATCATGCATAATTGATCATCTTCTTTTAGTTGCAAGTAATATGCATTCTCTTTAGTTAATTCATTTTTCAATTCATCAAATGTAATAGGTGATCCCTTTTCGATTGTTAGGCGGTTAATAAGTAAATTAATAGGTAAATTCTGTAAAGATGCCATAATAATAGATAGTAATTAATAATAATTTTATTATATTAAACAATCTTTATATCAATTTTTTGCATTTGTAAAAGTTATCAAAATTTTAATCTTATGGTATAATATAACTAGATATGTATATCGATCAGATAGATGATCTAATTGATAAAATTATTGATGATTTTTATTCAAAAAGTGTTGATAAAAAAGATATTATGAAATATTTTGAAGAACCAAATTTTGTAAAATACCAATTAGAAATAAATAAAATGTGGGAAAAATACATTGAAACTATTGATAAAAAGAGTATTAATGCTATATTAAAAGATGAATCAAATACAGAAAAAATGATTGATTATATTAAAAGATATATAGCATATTATGTATTGATGATGTTTGCATATTTTTACACAGCTAAATCGGATACATATATAAATAATGTTATAGAATTTAGTAAAAACCAACCTAGCTTTAATTTTAAAATCGCAAATTTTTTTAATGCTGAAAGTAATGGAACAACAATACAATACTATTCTTTAATAAAACATATGGCTGATTTGATCAATTCTGATGCTGTTAAATTTAAACAGTTAATGAAACATCCATCTTACAATGATGCAGTAACATTTTTATCAAATAATAATCTTGATGAAGAAATAATAAAGTCAAGCTTTAGTTTTAAATCACTTGGCGGAAATAAACATGTCCAGGCACATAATATTGTAAAAACAATACTTTTGATGGATTTATATTTTAAACACGATAAAAAGATTGTACATGAATTTCTTGATAAGAAGGAAGTAGATTCCGGTGAGTTTATTTACATTGATATTGTTGTACCTGAAACTGACTACATTGACTATAATACAATTGAATTGTCATTATCACAAAAAGACATTGAAAGAGGATTTGCATCTGAAATTTATGATTTATTGACTCAATATGATCAATCTCTTTTTCATAAATCAGTATCACATGATGAAAAAATAAATGAATTATTAAATAGAAAATTAATTATTCCAATTGTTGAAGATTTTTTACTTTATCACAAAGATACAGAAAGATATGAAAAAAATATACCAACACAAAATCAAGATACAAATACAAAAAAGAAAGATGAAACAAGAATTAAATATATCATTAATAAAATAGATAGCGCAATTGAATTATTTTCAAAAAATACTAAAGACAATAAAAAATTAGAACAAAATACAGAAAAAATATTTTATGGCCCACTTTCTGATAGGCGAGCTGTACTTATAAATAATTATGAAGATATCAAAATTATTACAAAATTACAAAATCAGGGTAGAAAAGCAATTGAGAACAATGAATTTTATAATGATTTATTATCATATGTACAATATCCATATGTGAATTTCAAAGATTTTAAAGGTTATGGTTTTGGAATCATACCAGAAAGAACCATTGATGCAATTAGATCCATTGATTTTGAACTAAACTCAAATAAAATAATTCAGTCACGTGTTGGCCATTCGGAAAGACCAATTAATATTATTGGTTTTGTTATACCATCAATTGCAAAAGATATAAAATGTTTTAAAAAAAATGAATTAATCGATGTTCGTAGAATAGGTGTCACAAAAGATAAAAAAATATCAAAAATATCGAATGGATATACAATGTCGTTAAAGATGATCCAAAGAAATATAACATCATATGGAAAAAAATATCCTTACGTTTATTGGCTCTTTGATCTTGATAAAGACAAAGTTTCACAAGATATTTATGATGTGGCTGTAAAATTAAATAATAGTGAGTATTTTAAAATTGTTGTATCAAAACTTCATGATAATATAATGAGTCTAGTTGGAAATCATCTTATTGAATATTTTGAAAAACACAAAGACACATCAACAATACAATATTTTTATAAATTGATAAGGAAGATAAATTCAAATATTATTGTAATACCAGATAATTCAAAAATATACAATGAACTTGAGAGATTAGCCTATTATGAAAAAATTATTAAAACAAAAGATAAATATGATCATAAAGATGATGAATTTCCAGGTTTAATAGGTGATGTTATTAAACTACCTATTTACAATAAACCTCAACCCGGGAAAATGCAAATAATCAAATTAGAGAAAACAATTGTAAAAGGAACTTTGCCAGAAAATGAAGAAATTATTGAAAGTGGGGCAATATGTCAACATCATATTACATGGGATAATATTTCTGCATTAAGAACTAAAAATCCAAATAAATTTAGTGAATTACTGTTTTCATTTTTCCAACAATATGTTGATATTAATTATGAAGGTGATTATGTTTGCAAGAGTTGTGGTATCTTAATTAACTTGAAAAATTATGTCACTGACGGAACATATGATGACGATGGAAGATTTGTAAGTCTAAATATGACCATGCAAGTCAATGTTGAGGACATACCAGGATATGAGAAATATAAATCATCTATTAGAAATATTGAAAAACTTATTGACCGTGTTGCATCTATTTCGAATATTAAAACACTTACTGGTACATCAACAACAATAAAAAATAGAATTGGAAAAGTTGTTAAAGATACAATTGATTTGTTATTAGTTCATAATTCAAGATTAAAAGATATTTATAAAGAGAGAAGTCAAAAAATATCAGCATATGGAATTAACAAAGATCTAACAAATTTATTTGTCTTTGAATTAGATAATAGCATTTTTGTTTATTCAAGTAAAGATAAAGATACATATAAACCAATCAAAAGAAATAATATTCTATTATATTTAACATTTTTAATTATGTTAGAAATAAGTGATTCACAACTATATTTTATGACTGGTGATAAGGCATGCAATTATTATTTTTTCACTAAATATGGAATTACTTGGTTCGAGGGTTTATACATTAGAAAAAATAATCAAAATACTGTAACCAAAATCACAAATTATGGTGTCTTGTGTTATATTATATTTTATATATCATGTATGTTGACAAAATATAATTTATGGCAAAGAGAATTATCACCGGAAGGGGAAGTACAACAAAAAAAGAAATTTGATCCAACAGTTCAGAAAATTATCATACATACTCTTGTTGATTTAATTAATAGTATTATTGAAATATACAGCACTAAGAAAAAAAATTATATATATGATATTGTAGCTAATAGGTTTTTTAATAAATTATCATCAACTTTCCAAAATGAAGAAATTTTAAATAGAATTAAGACAATTGAAGAGAGGAAAATAGTTACTGATGGAAAGAAAATAAAGCATTTAGAAGTAAAAGTTAAAGCTATCCCTGTTCCTAATGAATATGAAAAAAATACATATAATGAAAGTTTATCTTTGTTAGAATCTAAATGTAAAAATCCTAAATATTTTATAACAAAAAGAAATTTAGATGAAATAATAAAATATTATAATATCAGTTCAATAACAAATTGTGATGAAGGATCATTCCATAAATGGTCATACACAGATAATACATTAATTTGTTCAGTTTGTAATGTTAAAATTACTGATATTATTAATGTGCGATATCAAGAAATGGATAAAATTTCAAACAATTATAAATTAATAATTGCCAAGAAATTTTGCAAGACACAAAAGTCAGGAGAAGCTTGTAATAAAATGAACCAAAAAGAAATAGAAAATATATATGATAAATATCAAAAGCAAAAACAAGAAAAAGAAGTGAAATTACAAGAGAAAGTAGATAAAGATGAAGAAGTGACGATGAGTAAATCTCAAAAACAAAAGGAGTTTATTAATAAAATTAAATCCGAATATGGTCAAGCTAAAAGACACAAAGAAGATTATTATAAATTTATTGATTTATTTATTGATGAATTAGAGAAAAATCTTGGGAAAGATAAGCAAAATTTAAGATATGATACCTATATTATTAATCATGATCATAATGGATATCCAGTTACGCCATTTTCAATTGTTAATGTTAATGATAAAATTATAATTAAGAAAAATCATCCATTTTTCAAAACAGATGTTATCTATTATAGAAATTTTAAATTACAAATAGATGTATTCTATGATGCTATTAATAAATTACTTTTGGGATACAAAGAGAAAAATAAAGAATATAAATATGCAAAGAGAACTAATGTCTATATGGAAGTTAATTACTCAGTAAAAAGTATGATAAGACAATTATGTTATCCATCAAATCTCATAAATATATCTGAAAGAATGGAAAATTATAAATTTATTTACAAAACTCCAGAAGAAAGAATTAATAATGTAATTTCAGACATAAGTCGCGAACGAATTCAAGGTCTTAAGAAAGCAATTACTGATTTTCAAAAATATATTTATCAAGTCTCATACAAATATGAAAAACAAAAAGTTATGGATGATGAAGATCCTGACATATTTTTAAATAATTATAAAGACAAATTAACTAAACTTGTTCTTAGACAAGATAAAACGTATAAATTTTTAAAGAATTGGAAAGCAATAAAATATGAATTATTCTTTGAAGATATATCAAATAAAACAATTAATATTTCACAAGAACAAAAATACGTGTCATTAGATGAAATTAGTGAATATGATTACAGTGGAAATGTTATTCTCTTTTATATTATTAATGAAATGAAAAAATTAATAGAAAATAATAGAGATAAATTTATCAAAACCACTCTATGTAATTTATTGATAGATATTATAATGAGAATATATTTTGAATATGATAAAGAAAAAGATATGACCAATGGTCAAATTAAAAGATTTATGTATATTACACAATTGAAAGATTATAGTCAAATTGATGATACTGAATTTGAGACAGAAGGTATTTATGGCGAATATAAAGATCCTGATGCTACGCCAGATGAAGAATTATTAGAAGAAAAAGAAGATGCTAAAGAAGAAGAGGATGCTTTAGATATAGAAGATGAACTGGATTATGAAGTTGATTATACACCAGAATTTTTTTCTTAACTTTTTAATATATAATGTTGAAAAATTCAAGTATAATATTAATTGCAATTATTTGTTTATTAATTATTTATTTAATGCTTGACAATAGATCAACATCGACATCACAATTAGAAAAATTTTCCGGTATAAGAGCCCAGCCAATATACAAATATAAATATAGAAATAGAAATGAAGAATCAGAAATGAATCAACTAGTTGATGATGTTGTTAGTTGGAATGGTGAAAAAGAATCCGATGTTGTCAAAGAAAAATTAAATCATAATTTACTGGATATTCAATGGCATAATGATTATAGGGATGTTCAGGATGGAATTCAGAATTTAGTTGCAGATAGAAGACAGAGATTTAATTTGGCTAATATTCCTCTTATTTATTCAGAACCAGAAACTGATGAAGTTAAAGTTCTTGTTAATGATTTCATTTATGTTCTTAACGATAACATTCGTTCTAGAGTTCCACGTGAAAGAAATCCAAATTCAGGATGGGATGAGGCTGTTCCTGACCCAAATATTAAATCAGGATGGGAAAAATCTCAAGAATCTCTCGGTTTGCCAACATCACTCTATCAAAACCCAGCACCCAAATCAATTGTTAGATTAATATCTATTGAATATGTACAAAAATATGAAACAGATGATGAAATTAAATATAGTGTGGTTATGGTTTTACAAAAAGAGAATGTTGATGATCAAATGGTTGTTCAAGCAAGTTTTGTTCAAGATAAAAGACCATTGACTGATGAAAATAATTTTTTCATTACTACAAAAGTAGATATGAAAATTATTATTGAAGATGTATACATCAAAGGATTTTTAAGTAATGATGGACCAGATGCCGGAATTTTAGCAGCAGCTGACAAAGAAAAATTCTATGATTTTGATACTATGGAAATAAATAATATGACTGATCCAAAAGAAATTCAAAGAATTTTAATGGAAAAATACAGAATTAAATCTCAAGAAATGGAACAACGGAATGCAATGCTTGATGAAGAAGGAAGGGAATTTCATAGGACATTACCAAGTTTATATGATTTTTCAAATGTTAAAGGTACAAGAACAATTTTTGACGATTTTAATACTAAAAAAGTTTTCTATTAATATAATATAATGATATTTGGTACAAGTCCAGTGTATAATGCAATTCTTTTTTATATATTCTTAATCATTATATTATTAGTTGTTAAACCAGATATAATGTATAATAATAAAACAAAGAAATTTAAATCTTTTGGATGTGGCAAGGATCAAACCTTTTTTGCATTTCCTTTAGTAGTACTTGCATCTGTAATATTATTTTATTTTTTCTTTTTATTTGGTGATATACTTAATAATTATTTGGAATCCCAATAAATCATTCCTAATTTTGGAAACTTATAACTTTTTTTAAATCTATCAAATTCAATGTCAAATTTAGTAGCTATTTGAACAGATCCAATTATTTTGTCAATATTTATATTTTTTATATTAAATATTCCTATTAATTCAATTGTCAATGATTCTTTATTATGATTAATAAAATATTGAATATTATTTGATGTTACATATATTCCCTTAGTTGGATTTGAATATATATTATTCATAAGTACAAAAGGGAAAACAAATGATGATTGATTACATAATAATAATATTATATCATACATTTTCATATTCTTGAAATTTGTTAGGTAATTTATATTTTTTTTAATATAACTCAAGAAATAGTCTTCTCCTCTAGTATATTTTCCATTTAAATATAATTCTGATCTTTTGAAATCTAATTTAAATTGTTCTATGCGTTTACTATCATTATTTAAACTTTTTTCTATTTTTTCTAAATATTGATGTATATCAAACATTATTAGTTTATTTGATATATTATTTATATAATCAACATCATCATTTGTGTCATTTGATTCAATAATCTCATAATTGTCATAATTGTTTAATGATGATGTAATATAATCAATATCATGCGAAATACTCGGATATAATTTATTATAAATATCTTCAAATGATCCTTGCATTTGTCTTATATTATATTAATAGAAAATTCTTTTATTATACTTTTTATCACTTAGGTATGTTTTAGGTATGTGACCAGTATCATTTGTTGTCTGATTATTTTTTCTAAGTGTTTTTTAGATTTAATATGGTGCATATAGTTAGTTTTCTTATCTGAATGAAACTTACAATTTTGACAATTATATTTAGATATTATATTGGTATACTGTCAATCTGTAGAAAAATTATCCTATTATACTTTTTCAACTATAAAAAATATATGAATTCAATACGCCCGCAGCTGCATAACAACATTGATTTATTGCGCTATACATCATTTAATATTTATTCAACGCAATAAATCCATGTTGATAGACGTCTGCGCAAATTTATATAAATTAATTATTTTAGATGGTGTTACGCGGAAATATTACAACATTATACCACTACGATGTACCATAAATTCAACGTAGTTATACTGTGTTGATGTGCAGCCGCGTAGTATAATAAGATAATTTCTATATTGATTATCAGATAATTCAGTTTAATAAATTTTTATCTGTGTTCATGTATGAATTATAAAAAGTATATATACCTAATTTTTCTACAGATTATATATATTTTTTTTAGTATTTTTTTCAAATACATGTGTAAAATGTATGACTTATGTGTATTTTTATGCGTAAATGCCTCTTGATGTGCTTTTGTCAAAATCCAAAAATTTAATTTTTTACTAAAATTTTAATATTTTCATTTCGCTTAAAATATCTATTTCGATACCTTATTGTTTTTTCTTATATAATGGTTTCAAAAATATTTATTTTAAGAAAATTTCCTAGAGAAAGTAATTTTTAAAATATTATTTTTATTAAAATTCTTAGTTCGTATATCACTTTTTTCATTAGATTATATAGATTGATTTATTTAGATCATTTCTTTTAGTTCTTTGATATTATTATAGTTTAATTATTTGTTCCAATAGCAAATTCAGGACTATATATTTGGTTATTTTCGATGCTAATGAACCATTGTTTATTACATTGGAATAATTTCTAATGCAGCTTTCAATAAACTAAATTTAGGTTCATCTGTTGCACTACTGTTTTCTTGACAAAATTTGAATAATTCGTCTTTATAATGTTCTTGCACTTGGATCAGTGGCTTCAGTCCATTTTGGCATCCAGAAATGTGGAATGAGTTTTGCTTTCTCATCACTATCACCAAAATATTCAGTAAATTTCTTTCTATAATAATATGATTCTTTAGTAAATGGTGTATTATGTGTAAATTTATTTTTATTTTCATTATATTCTTCATCTGTAACCAATGTTTCAATATGTTCTTGAATTATTTGATACCATGATCTTTTAATACCAGAACATCCATCAGACAGAGCTTCTTTAATTCTGAAAAGTATATTAGTTGGCAAAATGTTATAATTTTTAAAGGCATTTCTTAACAAAGCTTTTTCGAGTCCATCTTTTGGAGCAGTTAATTCAGATGGAAGGCTAAATACATAATCGATCATTTCAGGATCAGCGAATGGTAGTCTAACTTCCAAACCATGATCTGACATTGTTCTGTCCGTTCGTAATCCGTCATATCGATGTACTTCTCTTACCAATCTTATATTGTCTTCTCTTAAAGAATCAAAATTGGGCGCATAATGACTATATTTATATCCAGCATATAATTCATCAGAATTTTCCCCACAAAAAAGTACACGAACTAACGAATTCGATTTAATATAACGAGCGACAAGTAATTGCATAGTTGATGCCCGAATACTGGTAATATCATAACTTTCAATTGTCATAATAGTTTCATCAATTGCACTTAATGCTGTGTCTTCATCTACTTCAATGGTATGATGCTCTAATCCTAAAAACTCAGCAACTTGTTTGGCATAGGGTAAATCAGTGCTGCCACTCTTAAAGGCAATTGTAAATACAGGAAATTTCAAATTTGGTTGTAAATATTTAATAGCTCCACAAACTAAACTACTATCTAATCCACCACTTAATAATGCACCAAACGGCCTTTCTGTCATAAGTCTTTTCTGAACACAATTTAAAAATCGTCTTCTAATTTCAGAATAAATATCTTCTATTGGTGGAACATATTCAAGTTGTTTATATTTATATGTATAGTATTTTGTTATATTAAAATTTCCATTTTCATAAACCATATATGATCCAGGATTAAAAACATATATTTGATCATAAATATCATGTAAGCCTTTAACTTCAGATGAAAGACAAATTGAATCATCATCTATACCATAAAATAGCGGTCTAACACCAATTGGGTCTCTACCAGCAATTAGTTTAACTTGACCATCTTTACTGATATCAAGAATAATAAAGGCAAATTCACTTCCCAATAATCTAATCATGTTATCAACACCTAATTTTTCATATAATGGAATAATAATTTCGCAATCAGACTGTGATTTAGTTTTTATATCATAATCTCTTTTAATTTTTTCATGATCATAAATTTCACCATTACAAATACAATAAACACATGATCCATCTTTTCTAACATAATGGAATGGTTGATTGCCATCTGCACTTAAATCCATGATTGCAAGTCTATGGAATCCAATTAATAATTCTGGTGTTACCAAATCAAAACTGCTGTAATCTGGGCCTCTATTTTTTATTTTCATAAATGAGGAAAATAATTGTCCATATTTTTGAGATTTAATTTCTGATTTTGATAATAAAGCCCAAATTCCACACATTGTAAAATTGTAAAGATAATATTATTTAAAAATAATTAATTTTTAAATCAAATTATCAATTTTTTATATTATATATAATTATATATAAATGAGTGATTATATGCCCGGTACTGGATCTATGTCTCAAATGAGTTCATCTGCCTATTCTTTATCTTATGTTTTATGTTGTCTATTAATAATTCTAGTATTATTAAAAAAATTATTTACTTAATATGTTCATAACACCAAAAATAAATGCTTCTAAGTGAATAATTTCGCGGCGACCTCTAATCATATTATGTTCATACTTTGCTGCTATTTCAGCTATTCCAAGTTTACTTTTTTCATTAAAATTTTTACTTAGAAATATACAATTAACTATATCCTTCATTATTTTTGTTCCACTTATATTTGTAATCATAATATTATAAATATGACTTCTAATTTCCAATTCAGCTGATACATTACAACTCAACAATAATTCAGTTATTTTTCTAATTGATTTTTCATATGATGTTTCATATGAAATTCCATATTTTTTAAATTGTGCTAACCATAAAGCTTTTTTAATATTTCCATTTGCTCTAGAAATTATTTCTGTAAAATCTTTTAATTTTAAATTTATAGACTCTTTGAATGATATTTTTGCTAACAATTCTAAAATATCGCCATCAGAAGGGGCTTGAATACGAAAACAAAAACATCTACTTCTTATTGGTTCAATAACTCGAGATAATGATCTACACCACATAATAAATCTACAATTTCCAGAAAATTTTTCCATTGTTCTTCTTAATGATGTCTGAGCATAATATGATAAATTATCAACACCGTTAATAAGAACCATCTTGAAACTTTTCTTTTTATCAAAAACATTGAGAGGACCTCTTCTTGCATATTCTTTAACAACATCTTGAATCAAATATTTATCAAAATTATTATTATTTGGTTCAATAACAATATGACAATCGCTTTGTTTAATAATAACGTCTGTTGCATTATTTCCATTTTTTTCAACTTTATATATTGTATCATTAGTTTTTATTAATTGATCATTATAAATCATTGACATAAATTTATTTATAATCGTTTTTTTCCCCGATCCTTCAGGTCCATAAAATATAATATGTGGTATTGATTCATCATCACTCATTTTTTTTAAAATATCCAATTCCTTTTTATGAATAACAATGTCACATGTATCTATATTGTTTGAGATAAACATCTTAACATTTATTATAAATTAAATTCTTAAATATATTTTGTTATTGAATCAATTTTTTTTATAAATAAATTATAATGACACACTATTTTGGTGCACATTTCGATTTATATGATTTAATTGAATCGGCAAAACAAATAAAAGAATCTGGTGGAAATTTAATACAAATATTTTTCACATTGCCAGGTACTGAAAAAGCATCAAAAAGAACAAAAAAAGAATTAAATGATTTTAAAGAATATTTACAAAATCATAATATGAAGTCCGTTGTTCATTCATCTTATATTCATAATATAGCAAGAGACTGGGATGAATATTCATGGTGGATTCAAAACATAATATTAGAAATGAAATATGCTTATGAAATAAATGCAATTGGTTTAGTTTTACATTTTGGTAAACAATTAGATTTGAGTATAAATGAAGCATATAATAATATGTATAGCTCATTAATTTATATACTTAATCAAACTAAAGAATATCCTGTTCCTATTTACCTAGAAACCCCCACTGGTCAAGGAAGTGAAATCTGTTATAGATTAGAAGATCTTGCATATTTTTATAAAAAGTTTTCTAATAATCCTATTAAAGAATTAAAAGAGAGAATAAAATTGTGTGTTGATACTTGTCATATTTTTGCAGCTGGATATGATATTAGAACAAAACAATCTATTCATGATTATTTAGAGGCTTTTGAAGAATTAATTGGCATACGCTATATAGCTTTAATACATCTAAATGATTGTAAAGTTAATCTTGGGGGTCAAAGAGATAGACATAATAATATTGGAAAAGGATATATTGGTTTGAAGGGTATAAAATATTTTTATGATTATTTCAAAAAGCTTAATGTTCCTATTGTTCTTGAAACCCCAGATTTTGGATATCGAACAGAAATTAAATTATTAAAAAATAATGTTTAATTTAATCTCAAAGAGAAAACTTTATGGATAACATTATTTCCATTTAATCCTGAATCTATATTAAATCCATATTTTTTATAGAATTTAACTATCTTTTTATCTCGTGTATCACATGTTAGAACAATCCAGCTAACACCTCTATTTTGGCATTCTTTAATCAACATATTCATTAATTTTGTTCCAAGCCCACCATTTCTATATTTTTCAGAAATGAAAACATATGATATATAGTATCCATATCTATTATCCGGCAAAGTTCTAAAATCACCAACCATATAGCCAATCAATTTATTATTATGAAATAATAAATAACATAAGTTTCCATTAGCAAGTAAGGCATTCATTATATCTTTTTGTGTGTGTTGTAATTCTGGATATTTTACTAAATAGTTGAAATTATAATAAATAAGTTGTGCTAATAATTCTGGATTTTTAATTCTAGTTGTTTTAATACATGTTATGTTCATTATATTTAGGCAATAAATTAAATTTTTCCTTTCTTATTTTCTCTTTCAAGACTAAATCTCTTTTTAAAATCTTCTAATTTTTTAATTATTTCTGGCCTTTTATTAAACTCATTAAATTGATCAATTGTCAGTGTTTTTCTTGTATATGGATTTTCATCTTTAATAAGTAATTGTTTAATAATAGTCGATCTGTCAAAATAAACATCACCACTAGAAAAACCAACCATATCCGGTAAAAGACAAGGTTCTTCTATCAATGTAAAAGTAATTGGGTCAATAAATTCATCTGAATATTCAATATTGTTTTCATTAGTTTCTTTTTCCTTTATTTCTTTTATTTTTTCTTTAATTTCTTTAATTGCGCTGGATATTCCGTATGTTGTTTTTTTATTAAACTTTATATAATATTTTATATTAAAGTTGTAACTATCAACGATATATGTATAATCATATTCAATGATATTTAGTGTTGCAATTATTCCACCAATTTTATCAAGTAATTTTGTTATTTCTTCAATATTAAGATATTTCTCATAATTTATCTTTGATGAATATGTGAATACAAGATAATTAATGACAATTGCTAATGCTGATGATATTTCTCTTGATTTAATAATATTGATTAGACTTTCTGTATCCATGATTCTTGTTAAAAGCGCATCAATTAATTCTAGTGACATAATATAATATTTTAGAATATTGATCATACCATCTATGAAATCTTCCTTTTCAATACTTGTTATTTCATTTGAATTTATTTTTTCATTGAACTCATCGATAGTATCATTACATTCTGACAAGTCCATAAGTAATACATTTAAAAATTTTTTTGTCATTTCCAAATTATCTTTTAAAGAATTTTTAAATTCAAATTGTTTGTAATATAACAATTTATTTATTAAATTATAAATTTCCTGCTTTTTCAGAAATTTGTAGTCGGATCTCACATGAGCACTATGTAAATCATTATGTGAAATAATTAATGCTCTAGAATATTCTTCAAAATTAATTGGAAATTCATGTCCAATATTATTTCCAACAAAAATTGCAAATTCAATTCTTGTATCAATGTTGGCCGTATATTTTTTTGATCCAACAATATCAATTCCAAAAGAAATAATGGAATTATCAATTATAATATCTTTTGTATGGATGTAAAATTTAACATAGTCATATAATATATCATCAATAATTTTTTCTTGGTTAGCTTGGTCTTTTAGCCATTTTGTGGTCAAATAATAAAAATTATTTATCCAGTTATTCAATATTTTTGTACTTGTAATTATATTTCCCATTTCCAAACTATTAATAATTATTTCCCGTTGGTTTTTTAATTGTGAAACTACAAAACTTGATGCAATTGCAGTTCCATTCTTTAATTCTTCTATTTTACCATCAATGTATTTTAAATATTCATTCCATATTTTTGTTCGATGCAAAGTTGGTATATATCCAACCCTCATTGTATCAAAAATAAGAAATAATAATTGATTAAGATATGAATAATCTTTATTTTCTGCAGTTTTCTTTTTATTCATCCATTTAATATCACAGTTTTCCGAAGTGATATAATCATAATCTAATATTTTTAATCTTTGATCATTAATACCTTCCATCCAAAAATTTAAAAACACTCCTAACATATTTATCAAATAATAATCAGATGGTAAAGTATGATCATAATTTGTCATATCAATATTAATTTTTTGAATGGATATATTCAATATTCTAGAGCACCAAGAAACAAAAATATTTCTACTATTATTTTTATTATTAATTATTTTCTTAATCAGCATTTGTAAATTTTGTATTTCTATTTCCCATAATTTTGAATTACACCGCAGTTCATTAAAAAATAAAACCAATAATGAATCCCAAAGTTCATAATCTTGTTCAGAAAATAAATTTTGTATGCTTTTTGGTTCTATTATCTTATTCAACAAATTCATTTTTTGTGAAATTGAGGTGTTATCATCATCAATTATATTATTTATTAGGTCAATAGTAATATTTCGTTTCAAATCACCATCTAACTTTTCTGTTATATTAATCCAAAAATTTTTATTTGAAAAATTCAAACAAGTAATATATTTTTTAATATTATCTTCGAAAATATCATTTTCAGTCAAATATAATTTTTCATAATTGAGTCTTTGTTCGCCATTAAGTTCATTTAAAAATTCAGGCCCATGCTCAATGAGATTCTGAATGATTTCTAGATCTTCCATTTGGATATCTTTGTATAATAATATAATGAATGTATATTATTATGAATTAAAATCATTTTTTTCATAAATAAATTATTTTTTTGTCTTAACAACTATCACTCCTTTCTTTTTAGAGTTTCCATTAGTTTTTCCCTTTTTTGTAGGTTCTTTGTTTTTTTGATTATTTTCATCAACCCATTTCTTGTATGCTGTTTCAAGTTCATTTAATTCATTGAGCCAAATATCTTGAATGCTTGTATTTTTATAAGTATTGAATTCATCTAATTTTTTAGTATATTCATCTTTGAGTTTATTTCTTTCTTCATCTGTCAATGCAAAAATAGTTATTCCTGTTAAATAATCATATGTCTTATCTTCATTTGATGCGTCTGGATTACTAGATAATTTTGGAAATGATTTTTTCTCTAATTGTTCAATGACATTTTGTTTTGATCTTGCTTTCTTATTTTCAAAAACAATGATATCACCATTAATTACACAATCAAGAAATTTTATTTTCCATCCAATAATATTTAGTTTATTTTCAAGAATTTTTAGATAATGCAATTTTCTTTTCTCATACATTCCCAATCTAAAAGTATAGAATTCGCTTAAAATATCCAGTGAATTTGTATAGTGTTTTAATATACCTTTTTCATCATATAGATTCATATTGCTCATGCTATGTTTATTAATTAATTTAAGTTTTTTAGGAATTTCTGTTTCACCTTTTTTCACTAGTTTTTGTAATTCACCATCTAGAAATGTAATTGTGAAATTAATAGTGTTTCTTCCATTAGCCGGTATAATTTTCTTGAGTATTTGTCCTTTTCCAGGATTCTTTGGATCATCAGCAACTAATGATTCAAGATATGATTTATAATTATCGGTCCAAGTACCAACTGGTAATTCAGTAATTTGAATTGTATCAACATCAGTGATGTCATAAATTCCATGAGTTTCATATGCATTATTATTTGTACTGTCTGTAATTACTTTTCCAGTAAAGTTTCTAAACCATGGTGTCATTTTAGTTTGCTTTTCACCTTTAATTAGAGCTTTTTGATTTTTAATAATATCTAGAGGATTGAATGGTGGAACATCTGTACTAAATCCAGTACCAATACCACTCGAACCATTAATTAATGCATTGCAAATAATTGGCGCATATACTTCAGGTTCAACTGCAACACCATCATCATCCATATGTTTAAGAATACATTCATCCTCATCTCTAAAAACCAATGGAACTAATTCATTTAATTGTGTAAAAATATATCTAGCACTTGATGCATTTTTTCCGCCTAAGGTTCTATCTCCAAAAGCACCATTTGGAAGAAGCCAATTAATATTATTTGAACCAACAAAATCTTGGGCCATGCCAACAATTGCACCTTGAAGACTGGCTTCACCATGATGATATCCTGCTTTGTCAGATACAAAGCCTGCCAGTTGTGAAACTTTAATTTCTTCTTTGAATATTTTTCTTAATATTGACCCATATAAGATTTTTCTAATTGATGGTTTAAAACCATCACAAACTGATGGAATTGATCTAATATTATCATAATTTGAAAAATGAATCATATCTTTATGAATAAACTCAGAATAAGTAATTTTTTGAGAATTGTTATCCAATGTAATATCTTTATTGTATTGTTTGAGCCATTTCTTTCTATCACTAATTCTAGTTTTGGAAAAAGCTAAAGTAATGGCATCATACGACGGATTAGTTTTATCAATTACTTCACTTTCTTCATTATCATCAGTTTTTGAGCTTCCATCATCATTATTGTTTTCTTGGTCATTATTATTTTCATCTTCATCGTTATCATCGTATTCTTCTAAATCAATAGTTTGTGTAGTTTTTATATCGTCCCATACATATTGAATAATTTTCTTTTCAAAATCAATGAATGATTCTTTGGCTTCATTTTCTGTTGATGTTCCTAATCCTTTATAGTATTTTGGTGGCATGATATATTTATATAGTTCATCTTTATGTTCGTCTTTCCAATTTGCATATTCACCAAGTGTGTAAAAAGTAATAGGATCTGATTTTTTTTTATCAGTTTTCTTCCATGTTTTCATAATTGGTGTTTTAATGGTTGCAATGAATCCTGGAATTTTAGATAGAGATGGCCAAAAATAATCAACAAAGTTAATGATTAAACCTTTAATATGTGAACCATCTAAATCCTGATCTGTTAAAATCAAGATTCTTCCATATCTCAAATCATCAACCTTTGTGTACTTTTTTCCAAATTTTAATCCCATAATTTTTACCAAATTTTTTATTTCTTCATTAGTTGCTAATTGTTTAGCTGTTGCTTCACGAACATTTAATAATTTTCCTTTTAATGGAAAAACACCGTATCTATTAACTCCTAAGACTTCAGTACCACTAACAGCAAATGATTTAGCTGAATCTCCCTCAGTCAAAATTAATGTACAATGTTTAGCATTTCTTGATCCAGCTTCAGTAGCATCATTCAGTTTTGCAATTCCTTTCAAATTTGGTTTCTTCTTACCATCATTTTTCTTAAGGTCTTTTAATGCTCTGAATTCTGCAAAACTAACCACTTCATCAATAATTCCTGTTTTTGCTAATGATTTAATAAAGTTTTGACTAACTTCACATGTTGATCCAAAATTTGCTACTTTACTAGCTAATAACTCTTTTGTTTGACTACCAAATGATGGATCTTCAATAATGGAATCAACAAAAAATGTTAGATTATCTCTAATAGTATTCTTTTTAATCTTGAGATTTTTATTTTTACTTGTGACAATATCGTATAATCCTCCAACAATTTGGTCCACAATATAAGTTACATGAGATCCACCTTGAAAAGTGCATATTCCATTTACATAAGAAATCTGTTTATAACCAGCATTTGGATCAAATACAACACCAACTCTCCATCTTTCATTACATTGTTCATAAATAGTTGGTTTTGCTGTTTCTTTAATTTTATTTTCATTATTGTTTTCATCATTATTATCTAATGTATCTGATTCTGACGCCTCATAAAACATATTTATGTATTCTTGAAAATCTTTAATTTTAATTTCTTCGTCATTAAGAGTTACTTTAATATTTGTGACAGCAGCAATATCATAAACTCTCTTTTTAAACAAGGCAATCATATCATCTGATAATCCTTCAACACCAAACTGTTTGAAATCTGGTGTAAATGTAATTTCTGTAAATGATTTCGATTTTCCAGTTAATTTAATAATTTCAGGTTCTTCTTTTTTATACATATTATCATAAAAGTTCTGTATAAACTGCAATTTATTTTTGGCATCAATAACATTAACTCGAAAGTGTGTAGAATAAATATTTGATGCTTTGGCACCTAATCCATTAGTCCCTCCAACTATCTTTTTATCTTGTTCATAGTTACTGGATGTTCTAATTTTACTAAAAATCATTTCAGGAACATAACATTTTTCAACTTTATGAATCACAACCGGAATACCATTTTCTCCATTATTCCAGATACTTAATTCGCCTGTTTCTTCATTAATCTTGACTCTAATCTCTGTGCATGTCTTATCTCTGATTTTCTGATCACGAGCATTAATTAAAATCTCATCAAAAATTTTGTATAACCCAGGGATATATTTGATAGATCGATACACCATCTTTTTGATTTCAGAATCAAATACCCACATATATATATTGTCTTCTTCAATACCACCAATATACATACCGGGCTTTTTCAAAATATGTTCATGATCTGTCATACTTTTATATGTTTCTTCAACTGTGAGTTGGTTGCTCCCCTCATCAGATTTTTTAATAACATTTTTAGAAGAATTCTTAGACATATTTATATTAATAAATTTATTGTATAAACGATACTTTATATAGTTTTAAAAAATCAAATTTTTAATAATATTTTGATATTATTGGGATCCAGTGGATAAATTTTTATGATCCATCTCATTAATTTTCTGAATTATGTGTAAAATGAACATAAAACTTTATCAGAATAATATTATATAAAATGAGTGATATACAAAAGAAGCTGTTAAAAGAAAATAATAAAAGTCTTGTTCCTGGAAAAAGATATTTTGAGCAACCACAAAGCTATAATTTATTTCAACAAAACACATGTATAACTGATGCTGGTCAGGCTGTCCATACACAAGATATTTATATGAGAAATGATAAAGATAATTATGATCCTTATTATGGTTATTTGTATGATCGGGGATTATTATTAGATGGCCATCAAAGACGAAGGTTTAGTTCTAAATTTATTTCAATTGATAGCAGACAACGAAAAAAGATCAATAAAATAGTAACTAAAACACCAATAATATTAGAAAAAGACCCTTTAATTTTTGATAAAAAATTTCCAAGAGTCATGAAAATTAAACAAAATAATCATAATTTTTCTACTGGTGACACAATACAAATCACAAATGCACATTCAAAAGAATCATTATTAAAAAGTACAACATCATCTGGTCCGGCATTTATTATTTATGAAAATACAAATATTATGCAAATATTTTATAAACATTCAATATCACTTGATCGAATTGATCATAAAAGCCAAATAATTAATGTTAGTCTTGAAGGAATTAAGGGCGATCAAAATAATCCAAATTTTATAGGATCAATTCCAATTAATTTAATTAACGGTGTTCATACTGTTCATATTTGTATTAATAATTATCAATCAAGTAGTGAATATTTTTTTATAATCTTGCCAATAAATCTAACCAAAAAATACACATTATCGACTTTTAATTTTAAATTATCTATTTTAGCAATAGCTGGAATTCCATTAGAAATCATTAATAATTCATCAAAATATTTTATTATTACTGATGTAAGTGATGATACATATAGTATTGAATTGCCATTTGATCTAGATTCAAGTGATGAAATTACAGTTGGTGGGGGTATGGATGTCAATGTCTCAAAAGTTATATCAGTTGATCATGGATATCCATTTCCAAATAATTATAAAATTAGTTTGGGGAAAGTATATGAAAATATAACATTAGTAAAGATGGTTAGTTCTGAAATTCCATATACTGGAAAAATAATTAATCAAACCAATAATAAACTTTATTGGAATAATTTAAATGATGGTGATACATTATATTCAATTACTGTTCCTTTTGGAAATTATACATTTGAAGAACTTGAAGTCAAGATAAATGAATTGATGAAAGACATAAAAATCATAATTAATACATCAACATCTGAAGTGATATTTGAATCACAACATTTTTTTAGACTTAGATTTGATATGCAATATACTTTAGGAAATATATTAGGTTTCAGGGAATCGGGATGCAAAACATCAATAACATCATATGCTCAAAAACACTCGAATCAAGACTACTATGAATATCAAATTAAACTTGAAAAACTTGGTGTAATACTAGAAAATCCAGAAAATCAAAAAAATAGTCAAGCCTTACAATTAATAAGTAATTCATATATTATCATGGTAATTAATGAAATTAAAACATTATGTACTTTAGGGAAAATTAAAGATGCTTTTGCCAAAATTTTATTATGTGGTAAACCAGGAAAAATCCTATTTAACACATTTGTTGATACTTATCATAATTTTAATGATCCATTAAATGAACTCAGTGAATTAACAATATCATTTTATAATCCAGATGGAACTTTATATGATTTTAATGGTGCAGATCATTCTTTTACTCTTGAATTGATTACAGTTTATGATATACCAGAAGGCACTGGGTTGAGTACAAAGACAGGCAAGAATTATAATTTGGAAATTGGTTAAAGTATTTCTTCTCTTGCTCTTTTATTCATCATTAATATGACATTAATAAAACGATTTTCATTCATTATATATCTGTTATAATTGTCTATAACTGATTTCATTTTAGGAATAGTTAAATTAAATAAATCTTTGTAATATGGAAAAACATATGTTTTAAGATTTGTTATTAAACTTGAATCTTTTGGAATAGTGAAAATACCATTATCTGTTAAAATATTAATTATGTTATTGAAAATATCATCTTCTGATTTTAGACTTCCTGTTTTTTCAATATCATCTTTATAAATGTCAAGTTTTAATTTAACTAATAATTCGGGAACTTCATTGAGAATGTAGTTATATAATTTAGCATTTGGTGTACTTCCTGCAACACCATAATTCGGATTTATGATTCTATTAACAACTTCACGAACAAAAGTATTATAATTTTCTTTAGATCCCTTATAAATCCTAAGTAGTTTTTCATTTCCCTCATATGTTTTTGGGTTTAGTTCCATAATATATTTTGTGGTTACTTTAATAATGGCATAATATAAATTTGATAACATGACATGTTTAACGACATGTGTAATGATATCTAATACTTCACTTAAAATGTAATTTTCTTCTGGATTCCAATTTTGTGGTAATTCTGTCATATTATTTACAGATGGTACAAAAATATTATCATAAAGATCTTTTAACAATTCAAAATGTGAATCTGATTGCATAATATCATTTATTGATTTATCAATTATTTGTCTTTGGGCCAATGCTGAAAGTAAATGAATATTAAAAATACTTTTTAATTTGTCTTTATTTTCAAGATCACTTCTCCATATTTTATTATAAAGGAAATAATCTTCAAATCCAGTATGATAAATTTTATTTTTTAGTGGTGTATTTTTGATAATGTAATTAAAAATATCATCATAAATCTTTGATACTTCTCTAAAAACATTATTGTAAGCAACAGAATTAGCCCCTAAATATTTATCACTGACACTGAAATTTTTAATTCTTGTAACAATCTGGCTATACATATTTTGACTATGATTTGTAATAGTATTATCTAAAGCAGTTTTATCTTTTGTAATATTATTCTTATCATTTCCTAAATTAACATCTTTCATTAATTTTCTAATTTTATCATCTAGACTTTTTATCTCGGCAGCAGTAAACTGATCATGTGGTGGTGGTTTACTATTTATTTCTGTTCTTCTTTTGAGCAAATTTGTAATCATACCTTTTATTTCATTATTATCATTGAGATTATCTTCTAGTTCTTTATCTTGTTCTTTAATTTTGTCTGTTAAAGCATCTAATTGAATACTATTTTTAATAAAATTTTGTTTAAAATCTTCTAGAATAGGTAATTTTGTATCAATATTTGTAATTAAATTCATTTGCGTAAACATTTCTTCTAATTTTTTTTGTTTTTCATAGGACCAGTTTCCAATATATGATTTAGCATAACTACATAATAAGTTATTATACATAATTAGTAATTGTGGAAATACAATATCTAAGTATTTAATAATATTATTTTTGTATGCTTCATTAGCCTCTAGTGACTCTTTAACTTCTATATATAGTGGTTTTGTGAATTTATCAATAATTTCTTTGACATCAGTTGCGTCTTTTATTAAAATACCATTATGTTGTCTATAAAGATTAATTATATATTGATAAGGTGTCATACCATTATTATTTTTAACTGTATCAATATTAACATTTGCACGATTGTTAAGTAATTTATTGATTAATTCTGGATGCATGATTTCAAGAGCATAATATAAAGGTGATGACCCAGATGAATCTTTTTCATTCATTCTTCCTTTATTATTGGCCAATAAATCAATAATACTTGGCTCAATGTTATAACATAATTTCTCTTTGATATCTTGAGATGATAAATAATCCATATTATAAATTTGATACTGTAATGGTATTTTTTCTTCATCTTCCATAACATTGGCAGTTTGCATTAAAGTATTGATTCTAACTGTGCCGGGTGTTGATTTGTAAAATTTCTCAATTGATTCATCATATAATTTATGCAAACCAGCTTCAAATCCTGTATCTGTTTTATAAACTAACTGTTTTTCAATACCTCCAACATATTGTTTAAAAATTTGACTGTAATCTCCAACAATACTATTGTTTCTAATTAAATTTTTAACATATGTATTTATTCCATTATAAAGAGAACTTTTAATTTGTAAATTAAGTAACTCGTCAGCATTTTTTCCGATAATTGTATATAATATTGGATTTATTTCTTTTTCTATCATAAATTTTGTAGTTAATGAATTTATTAAATCATTTTTTATTTTTCCAATTCTATTTTTCATCTTATTATCATTTATAATTTGATTATTAGCTTCATCAACTTGATTTTGATTATTAAAGACTTCAATTAATTTTTGAATCATTAAATATTTGATAATGTATAAATGCTCCCGTAGTGCTGATTTAATTGATAATAATGCACCATCTGATTTCTTTTGATAGTTTTCTAATTTTTTAATACCGATTTCTCCTATTTTAGTATTATCTGCTGCTTCTAAGATAATTGTTCCTCCTGGGTTTTGTTGGGGTGTTGGTATGTTATTAATTAATGATAATCCATAGCCTTGATTAGGAAGATCAATATCAAAAGTTTGATTAGTTATAAATTGTATAGATTCACGATGTAATACTTGGTTTCCAGTTGGATCATTTATATTATAACAATCAGAAACAAGATAACCAGATCTTGGTTTAATTTCATTTATTGGATCATCCAATAGTGTTTTTAAAGGATTAGGATAATTACAAATATTATAATCAATGCCTTTGGACGATACAATAATATTATTTTTAACTAATGGTACATTTAATGGTTGCAACTTATTAATATAACTAATGTAAAAATTAGTGTCTATATAGGGGGCATAATTTAAATAGAATTCTTTCCTCATTAAATTAATATCATTTCCGAATTTACCAAAAATAGATATATATGTATCAAGAGACATTGGTGGTTTAATAAAATTTTTTATTGGATTATCATAAATACCATCATAATCACCGAGATTTTCATCTGCAAATGATTTTTCTAAAAATGCACGTTGAAATTTTATTCCAGAGTGTACATTTATCAAATCAACAATTTCATTCATTGAATCTATAAATTTTACGCAATAATCATAAACAATTGTCATTTGATCTTGAGTGGTATCAATAATCGTATTAATTTCTTCTGCATAAGTTCGACAATATTCTAATAAATATGAATATGGATGTTCTTCATGTTTGGTAAATTTTAATTTATACATATTTATTATTTTATCTGTATTTGCTTTAATTTCAATGATCTCATTTTTACATAAAATCATATTTTGAAATATATTGTAACAAGATAATAACATATTTGACATAATTTGATGATATATTTCTTTGAAATATGAATTTTCAATATGATTTTTAAAAACATCAAAATTATAGTTAATTGCACATAAATGATTGTATATTTGTTGCATTCCAAATATATATTTAGATACATAGTAATATGGTTTATAAATATATATCCCACCTGATTGTAAAAATAATCTGCTATTATTATCTGGCTCATATAATATTGTTTGGTTTGCATTGGGAATGATTGGTTTTGCGCCAATTAGAGGCTGAGTAACTACTCCAGGATTTGCTGGATCAGTATCATCTGTTATTGGTAGTAATTTACCTTTCTTTTTCCATAATTCTCTATTTTTTTTTGTTCCTCTTATTAATTCCACTGTTCTATTATCATTGTCTGGAAGAAAATTATCTAGATATTGATCAATAATTGGAACATAACCATACCCATTGATCTCATATAATTTAATACGATCGTTATCTTGTCTTAAAATTAATTTTCTTAACTCTCTCTCTGGAATAAAAAAATCAATTGGTTGAATATTTTGAATAGCTGTTCGTATATTTCTATTTATTTCAGCAGCTCTATTAATTTGTATAATATTATAAATATTATTATAAATTTTCCTACTGTTAGTATCAGCCATATCTTTTATATTTTTATCTAATGTATTTTTACAGTCCATCATTTTTTTTAAAGCATCATTTAACGATGTTTTAAACTTTGATTCTTGTTGTTCTTTAATTGTTTCTGGACCTTCTTTGGGTAAAATTTTATTACTTATATCTTGACCCCAAGCTTGTGTATTTTGTGGTCCAATATTCATTGGTTTTAATGCAGAATCAATTTTGCCTTCTGATATACTTTTTAGACTTTCTGTTAAATTAATTATGGCGGCTTTAACAAGTTCTCCTTTTTCAAAATCTGTTTTATTTTTATCTCCAATTATATCAGTAATGTTTTTAACAAATTCTCTTTCTTTGTCTTCAAATTCAAATTTATATATATAGCCAACTTTTAAAAGTGTATTTTTAATATGTTGTAAATATTGATTAAAATTTTTTTCTTCATTGAAAATATCGATTATACTGATAGTTAGATTTCTCATTTCTTGAGTAGAAACATCCCTAGTTTTACTTGCTAATGGTTTAGGAATAAGATTTTTAACTTTTTTTCTTTTTTTACATTCTTCAATACTACCTTGGGCGGCATAATGAATTGGTGTCATTCGTAAATTATCTTGTTTATTTACTTCAGCACCGTTTCTCAATAATAATTTCACAATTTCTGGATATTGATATTTACATGCTAAATGTAGTGGTGTTATATTTTTTTTATCAGGAACCCCAACAGGGGCTCCCCCCCCAATTAATTCACTGATCAATTCTAATTTTTGGTCTTCTTTCATGCCTGATAAATTATTATTAAGAATAGCATGTATAAGGGATTCTCCCTCTTTATTTCTAACATTTAATGAAATATTTTTATCGGAAGTAATTTTTTTTATTTTACTAAAACTTCCCTCAAGAACTGTCATGAAAAGTGTTGAGACACTTTCTTCATTAGGTTCTGTTTGTGGTATAAAAGGCCTATTAATAACCGGTGGAATATATGGTTGAAGTTTTTTAGACATTACTTATTGCTAACTATATATGATAGAAAAGAAATTATTATATTAACAAATATAATGATATTTTTAAAAAGTGTTAGATGTCATTCTATAATCAGCCATCGATGAAACATCACATTGTTTATTTGGTGTTTGACTAGATCTAGCATCATATGCTGCTTTTTCTTGGGCCATTTGTTGTGATAAAACTCTGGTTGGATAAGAATGAACACAATTATCAACCCAACATTTATTATGTGTTTTGTGATATTCCCATTCACGATCCATTATTTCTTTACCATTATTTTGCAAAAATAATCTATATTGGTCATCACGATAAATATTGTTGGTATATTTTATATATTCATTTCTTCTTGTTTCGGATTGAAAATCACTTAGTTGTCGGCCTTGATCTTGCATTTTTGGTGGGCACATTGGATAATAATTGTCCATGTTAATATATACTCTTTATAGAGAAAATAATTTATTTATTTTTGTTTTTCATCTTCAAATGATTTTTAATATTGGCATACAAATCAAGTTTTTTATATTGTTTGAATTTATTTTTCTCTTTATACATCGTTGGAATGGAAAATTTTCTTGCAATGGCTCTTAAATCATATAATGTATAATTTTTAACATTTTCTAAATCATTCACAGTTTGCACATCCAAGTTTACAATATTTTTATTTTCCTCATCCAGTTGTTCTTCAACCTGTTCTTCAACCTGTTCTTCAACTTGTCCTTCAACTTGTCCTTCAACATGTTCTTCAACTTGTTCTTCAACATGTTCTGCTTGTTCTTCAACCTGTTCTTCAACTTGTTCTGCTTGTTCTTCAACCTGTTCTTCAACTTGTTCTGTTTGTTGTTTTATCTGTTCTTCTGGCTGTTCTTCTTGTTGTTTTATCTGTTGTTCTGGATGTTCTTCAACAAGTTGTTTATTTTGATCATTAGATTGTTCATTTAATTGTAATATATTTAATTCTTTCATTTGATTATCAATATCTTCAAATTTTTTATTTGCCTCATTTAATTTTTGGTTAATTTTATTTAATTTTTCATCATTTGAATCTATTGATGCTTCAGAACTTTTTTCTTTTCTTTTTGATTTTTTAGGATTTGTATCAATAACTAAACCAATTTTTTTCTTGCGACCTTTTCTTTTTGTTCCGCCAATAGTTACAATACTTTCTGTTACTTGACTATTTGATTCAATATCATTTTGTTTATTTATTTGTTTTTCTTTAATATTTTTAATTTGATCTTCAAAAGTGATTTCTTTTTCTTGAACATAAATTTCTTCAATATTATTTTTTGAAATGTTGTTAATAATTCTGGATATTTCAATCTCGTCTTGGTTTGGAATAACATTTATAACATTTTGAACATCAATTTCAATTTCATGTTTTTCTGGGTCACATCTATAGTTTAAAGATCGAACTAATGGTTTTGTATTATCACAATCATCAGTATAATAATCATCATCTTCTATAATACTATTTTTAAGAACATTTTCATTCATTACAACAGATTTTTTCAAAATATTTCCTTCTCCATCATCAATTTGATCATCATTAACAATATAATCCTCTTCTTCATCAATAATAATTTTATTTGAAATATAAATTGGAATAGAAACATTATTTTCTGGCGGTTGTTCATAAATTGGAATTTCTAATGTTGGTTCTTTATCTGATTCTTTTTGAATTTCTTTAATTTCACATTTTTCATTGTCACATACTGGGTTTTCATTATGACTTGGAGAATCTGTTTCACGAGTCTTTTTGGTTTCATCTTCGCTCATATAATAGTTACTCAATTCTCTTTTTTCAAAAATTCCATTTTTCTTATGTTCACTGCCCCCATCAGTTTCCGTAAAATGATTTGATGTTCTATTTGTTACTTGTTGATGATTTAACATTGTAATTTTTCTTAACTGGTGTAAATTATCAGTACTAATTCCTTTAATTTGATTAACATATTTAGTAATTCCAGATTGGAATCTGTCAATCATTTTATCACTTGTTTCTTTATATTGAGTAATCATACTTGTAAATGTTCTTGCGATTTGGTCTTTGAAAGTTGATATTTCTCTATAAACGAGAATAATTAAAAATAGCAATGCTAGAAGTATTATAATAATTTTGTAATCCATTTACTATTATTATATAATCTTTTCAAAATAAAACTTATGTAAATTACGCAGAAAATTAAATATAAATTATATTATATTTAATTTGATGCAAAATATTCCAGAACCAAGAGCCATGTGGAACGATATAATCAGATTTATTACAGTTGCAGTAGTAGTTCATTTATTATTTTATACGGTTGATGATTATGGAAATTTTTTTAATGAACAAGTACTAAAATTATTATTGTATTCAACGATTGGCTTTATAATTTACCATTTGATAGTTATAAAATTAGTTAATAAACACTTATTTTTTAATAATATACCAAAACAAGAACAATTTAAAAAAATTGAAAAACCGGTTAAATCAATTCTTAGGAAGAGTATAACAAAAAAGAAAAATAAAAGAGTATCATTTAAAGAGTAAGATATATAGTTAAATAATGAGCGTCTTTAGGAAGAATAATAGAATTTACATTGTTCATAAAGATCCATTTGAATCGTATGAACATTTTATTATGAGAGGTAATTTTATTGCTTCTCAGGAGCCATCAAATGATCAAGAATATGAAAATATAAAATTATATTCATATATATACATTAATAACAAATTTTTGAAATGTAGTTATAAATCAGAGATAATGGATAAACTAGAGGCCATGGTTGCAAAATGCAAAACTAATTGAATTTTATTTATTTTTCAATATAATGTAAAGTAAAAGAAAAATTGTTATAATATGCAAAAGAATATAAAATGCAATATATATATGATATCGCACAAATAATTCATTTGTTATTGGGTCAATGATATTTTTCATTATTTTTTCTTTTGTTTCTTTTTTTTTAATTTCTTTTGAAAATGTTTCAATTAAATTTTTGGTTAGCGAACCTATATATGCCATATATAGCTTTACAATAAAATAAAAATTTATTTCAAACACATCAAGCACTTGTTTCACTCACATTGCTCATCTCAGGTACACTTTCTGAAGATGTTGATGATAGTTCTTTTTCTTTCATATGTTTTTCTTTTTCAGCCCTATGTTCGGAAATATCTTTCATAATTTTTTTAATATCTGCTGGTTTTAATGATTTAATCATTTCAGTTGTGGCCATTTTTTCCATTGCAATGGCCACGTCAAGAGATGATTTCATATCTGGGTTTTGTTCTTTAATCATTTTCCATAAAATTGCTTTTGCTGCTTTAGCTGTTGCTTCATCAGCCTTAAGACCTTTAAATGTTTTTTTATCTTCTTCAATTAAATTTTGAATTTTGCTGACAACTCTTTTAATAATTTCATCTGTTTGGGCATTAATAATTCTTCCAAGTTCCATATTTCTCGAAGTCGCACGTGACTTTTTAGTTTTTTTCTTTTTGCCGCCAGTTTGAGAATCATTTGGCGCAACAACAATTGGTGTTCTTATACCACAAGTTCCACCTAATTGATTTGGTCCATTATACATTTTTGTGCATAAAGCATTAAGAAAAGTTTCGGTATTTTCAGTTGGCGCTGTTACATTTGATCCGCCAGATTGATTAGCATCAACAGAAAAATATTTTTGAAGATCATTTAAAAGAGTTTCAGTATCAGCCATTATAACAGGCGGTCTAGTTGATCCACAACCACATCCGGCTTCTTGTATCGATTCTGACCAATTTCCTTTGTAAGATTCGGCAGCACTAGTTGCTAATGAAGATTTATTTGCTTGTCTATTTAATAAATTTACTAATGATTCATTACCATTGCTTCCTTCAGATGCCATAAAAATGTTAGAATTTTCAGGAAATGGTGATGTTGGACTATTGAATAATTCATTTTGACCTTCTTGTAGAGGTAATGCAGATACTTCCTGCACATATTTTGGTGAAAAATTAAATAGTTCTTCTGGTGTTTCAGTTTCAACTCTTAAACCTTCAGCATTACGGATTGTTTTATCTGATCCACCAATAATTAATTCAGAACATAAATCATGATGACCCTTTTTAACAGCTACAATTAATGGGGTATCTCCATCCTTATTTTGAATGTTAATAAAATTTTTATTTCCTCCAGCAGTTTGTGATTTTATACCATCATCCCCTCCTGATTGTGTTGTTTTTAGGATTTTACTAATTAAAGCATGATTTGGTGATGCTGCCCCAACAAGATGATGAAGTACAGTGTTTCCATTTTCATCTTGAGCTGATAAATCGATCGCATTTTGATCAATCATAAAATCAACAACATTATAATTACCTTGACGGGCTGCAGTAAGAACGGCATCATCATATTTAGATGACGATCTTCCAAAAAGAGCATCAAAAATTCCACCTCCTGATTGTTTTTGTGTTGACATTATACTATCATTTAAATCAGACAGGGATCCTAATGTATTAGTCGTTATATCTGATAAATCCATATCTAGATAATTCATTATTTATATATACTAATGTGAAAATAAAATTTTTATATCTTTTTATTCTAAAGAAATTAAAATTGTATATATGGTTTTATTATATCTTAAATAAGTAAGTATAAATTATTAATAATAAAATCTTTTGCTAGACTATAAAATGAATCTATACATATTTAATCTAAATGAACCAATATTCCATGAAAATAAATTTGTAGCTAGATTAAAAGATGAGAACAATAATGATGCTTATATGAGATCATCAAGGTTAAGATTATTAGGAATTTCAAATAATATAATTTCGGTTGAATTTTTATATTCATCCAACGAGTTTTACAATTTTATTAAATCTGTTGATGATTATATTAAAAATAAAATAATAGAAAATAGTCCAAACTGGTTTGGTAATCATTTTAATGGTGACAAAGTAAATAATCTATTTAGATCATCAATTTATTTACCAGAAAAATTGCCTGGATTACCATACATGAATTTCAAAGTGACAGATAATTGTATCGTTTTAGATAGAGATAATAGAAAATGCAGTATTGATGAGTTAAAAGTGAATATGGAAATTAAATTACATTATAGTATTGATGGAGTTGAATTTTATAAAAATCATTGTGAAGTATCTTTCAGTGTTTATGAAATAGATATTTCAAAATATTTGTGTCAAACATTAGATAGTATACTTTGCTCAAACGAAGAAGCCATAAATGACACCGAAAATGAAATAATAGAATTAGCCGCGACTAAAAGTAAATGAAAATATATAGTTTGATATTGATTTTAATAGATTAGTTATAGTGAATAAATTTTCATTATAATTGTGGCCAAAATTAAAAATATTATAGAATAAATATTATCTTACATATAATTATAAATAAATGTTGAATCCACAGACTAAAATTTTACTGTTAGTTTTTGCAGGATTAGTCCTCATCTATTTACTATATAATGGACGATCAGAACACTACGATAATATAGTTGATGGTACAGCTGATGCATCAAGACTTCAACCAGTTTTGCAACCAGCAACCGATGTTAATCCTAATGAAACACCTAAAGAACCATCACTTGATAGCTTAGCAAATGAAGATTTAACCAAGAAATTTTCTCCTGAAGCTGCCTGGCTAGAAAGCAAATTTGACGGTCGTAATAAAGCACCTCCTGGTGAATATAAAGTTTCAGATTATGCCAAAGGTCGTCGTGGAAATCTTGGTCCATCCAACTGGGATTCCTATTTCGATAGTGGTAATAATGTCATTGGTGCTAGTCAAACAGGTGAACTTGACAAATTCTTACCAATGGATGAAACAAATGGCGAGTTTGCGGTATTCAAAACAAAAGGTAGATCAAAATGCGGCAGCAACCAAAATTGCGATCCTGAAGAACTGTTTGATGTTGATAAGTATTTACCACAAGAAGTTAACGATTCATTCTTCGAAGTCATGCCGGAACCAGTCAGTATTAAGAATAGACACCTTATTAACATAACTAAACCACTAGGAATTAATACTATTGGTACTAGTTTGAAGAATGCTAGCTATGATCTCAGAACAGAGCCTGCTAATCCTAAACAAGTCGTAAGTCCTTGGCTTCAATCATCAATAGAAGGAAATATTAATCTCAAACCTCTATTCTAAGCAGTTTAAAAAATTCCATCAAATAAGCTTTAAAATTTATTCATTTTTTTGAATAAATTTACAATTACACCCGTTCCAAGATTCAAATGTCGTAGGATTCCAAATGAATCCTGGAACGGTGTAATATAGGAATTATCTTATTATACTACGCGGCTGCACATCAACACAGTATAACTACGCTGAATTTATGGTATATCGTAGTGGTATAATGCTGTAATATTTCCGCGTAACACAATCTAAAATAATTAATTTATATAAATTTGCGCAGACGTCTAGCAACATGGATTTATTGCGTTGAATAAATATTAAATGATGTATAGCACAATAAATCAATGTTGTTATGCAGCTGCGGACGTATTGAATTCATATATTTTTATAGTTGAAAAAGTATAATAGGATAATTTTTCTACAAATTAAATATTATATAGATCTAGTTATGAGCGAGTAATATTGTAATTTCATATATTACTAGATTTATTATAACAATATAATATACAATGATAGTGTATATTAGACATGCTAATGATGACGGTCATAATACAAAGTATAAACATGATCCTCATATAACAAAGGAAGGAATACATAATACAAAAAAAATAGTCAAAGAACTAATTTATAAATATGGATATCCAAAAGAAATATATTATAGTCCATTTAGAAGATGTATTGAAACTATGAAAATTATAATGCAAAAATTAAAAAATAAAAAAATAAGATTGGTATGTGATACAAATTTATCAAGATATTTTACTGAATCTGACAAAAAAAAACCAAGAGTTTCCAGTAAAACATTAAAATATAAAATTCCAATTTATGAAAATAAAAAAGAATTTCACCAGAGAATTGATAATCATTTAACTAAAATGGCTAAAAAATCGAATAATGTTTGGTGCATAACACATGCCCTTGTGTATAAAAATATTTCTGAGAAATTAAAAATACATACAAATCCAAGAATAGATTTTTTAGAACATTTTTCACATAACGTTATTGATGATACAGTCAATGAATTGATACCAATGACTGAAAAATTTTCTGTAATTAAAAATAATGGAAAATTATTATAATTTTTATTTGACTATTTTTAGAAAGCAAATAAGATAGTTATATTGAAAATGAGGATAATGCATTTAACATCTATGGTTTATTATGTTAAATAATTGAAATATCAAATAAATACTTAAATGAATATTATCAATATATTAATAATAATGGATGACTTAGATATTCAAAATGGATCATTATTAAATGATATTAAAAAAATATATGAACAACAATATAAATCTGACGAAGAAATTAATGAAGTCAATGAAGAAGAAATAGATATTAATGACTATGTTTTAGCAGAAGAAGAAAATGAATTTGGTGAATTTGTTGCATTATTAAATATTTACACATGTTATTTTAAACAAGTTTTTCGAAGAGAACAGGATGAGTCAATGTTTGATCATATTGATTATGATCAAAGAGATTCAACAAATAAATGTTTAGAATTACTTTATGAAGAGATAAATAAATTTACTAAATCTGAAGAGTCAGACAAAGATTTATTGTATAATCCTGATGATGAATCAATTGATATAAATAAATGTCAAGAATTATATGTATTGTATATTAATAATTTTCCGGGATATGCATGTAAATATATTTTACCGTTAATGAGACATTTGGCCAAGATTGATTGGTCAAATATGGAATGGTCAATTATTCCAGTTAAAAATACTTAAAATTTTTATTTATTTAATAATATATAAAAATGAAACCTGCCGATTTAACAAAAGAAACTGTAACAGAATTTGATTCTGGATCAGACAATAGTGATTCAGAAAGTGAAGATACAAAAATTAGTGATGTTAAAATAACAAAAGAGTTTCAGGAGAATGTTATAAAATATATAAAATTAGATGATGCAATTAAAAAGAAACAAGAAGAGATTGCTGAATTAAAAAAACAGAGAACGCCATGTGAAAAAGAAATATTAAAATTTTTGGAAGATAATGATGAAAATGTTATTGATATTACAGATGGAAAACTAAGAAAAAATAAATCAACAACAAAACAAAAATTAACTGAGGATATTATTAAATCTGCAATTTCACAATATGAGAAAGATCCATCAGTTGTTGAAGAAATAATAAAAGCCATGGACGCGAAAAGACCTGATGTTACTCATGTTAATTTGAAAAGAACAGGAAAACGAGTACCTAAAAAGAAACTAAAACAAAAAGCTTAAAGATTTAATAAGTTTATTTATTTATCATGAAAACAAATAAACTAAACAATTGGTTAGATAGCAAAACTATTTTTAAAAATGAAACTCCACCAACAATGTATTATAGTACATATACAAAGGATGCATATTATTCAGACAGCAAAAATGATAGTGATTTAAAATATCTAAATAAAAAATTTATTGATCAAGAAAATGAATATTATGTTGATCATATTTATATTGATCCAAATACTAATAGATATCATGCAAATTTGTTATTTAGAATGATGGTTGATTATTCATATGAGAATAATTTTGATTATGAATTACATGATCCAGAGACAGGAAATGTAGCACTAAAGTTTAATTTAATGGATAAAGAATTAAAACAATCTTTTTATAAATTTTGCTATGAAAATACATAAAAAAATTAAAATTAGTAATTATTATAAAAATTAAATGGATGATTTTGAGGAATGCCGCGCCAATGTTTATAAAGGCGAAGAGCAAGTAAACTATTATTATGATGAATTAATAGAATTATATGACATTGCAACAAAAATAGATGAGGATATTAAAAATTTATGGAAAAATACTATTAATAGATATTTAAAATATTGTGATGAAAGACAAATATTAACAAAAATTCCTGATTATCCAAAATTTTATGAATATATGGTTAAAAATCATAGAATGTATAGATATGTTTTAAATAGAATTTATGAATTAGAGAATGAAGATGATTAGTAAGGATAATAATTTAATGTGGTAATTTCGACATAAGGAGTTAGGGGATAAACAAATGTTGGAATGAATAGACTATCTAGATTATAGAAATATGGATCATAATACCAATATGAAATAGGTGTGTTGTTCCAATAATTATGACCAAATGGACTAAATGGTGAAATTAATTTTACATCACTTGATGAAGATGAAGATGATGAACTTGAATCATCATGTTCTTTGTGAGAATCATGTGAAGCATGCAGACTATGTTTTCTATGTTTTTTGCCTCCAGCTTGTTTGGCAATTCTATTTTTAAATTCTTCTTCTTTTTTAGAATCAGAATCTACTTTTAATTTGCTAATGTTAAATGATGCATTTTTTCCGTCTAGTTTTTCTTTAACAATAAAATGAGATAAGCTACCATCTTTTGTATTTTCTAAAGTAAAAGCAAATTTTGGGACATTATTGCTTATATATTTAGAAACACTTGTCCATGCTTTGTTGGCGGCATCGAGAGATGATTTAGCTTTAAATGTTGTTTTTAGTTGTCCTTCAATAGATGGGTTAATTAATTTATATGACATAATATTATACTATTAGAAAAAAGTTGATTATTTAAATTTATATTAAAATTATTTAAAGATATAAGATTTAATATTAATAATAAATACTATAGTATGAGAATATTAGATGTTGAAACAGAGCATACCGGTCCATTTAAAATTTTATTTGAGGTTTTAAAAGATATGTTAAATGACGTCAATATTGAATTTAGATCTGATGGGAAAAATAAGAGTAAAGATACAGAAGATGAAAAAGAAACCAAAGATTCTAAAGATTCTAAAGACCAAAAAGATCAAGATACGAATTGCATGAAAATTAATGCCATTGATTCAACAAAAACTGTTCTAGTTAATATTAAATTGAATTTTGATAAATTTGTATGTAAAAAATCGAAATTACTTCTTGGAGTTAACTTAGGATGTTTTTATAAATTAATTAAATCAATGGGGAAAAATAGCATTTTGACATTATCACAAGATCATGATAATAAAAATTATTTGCAAATTAAAATTGACAGTCCGGAAGAAAGAAAAGAAACTATTCATAATTTAAAATTGATAGATTTAGATGAACACAAAATGGCAATTCCACAAATTACATTTGATGCTGTAATAACCATGAATTCTGGGGAGTTTAATAGATTATGCAGAGACATGAGTAACATTGCTGATTATATGGAAATTAAATGTTTAACAGATAAAATTATTTTTACATGTGTTGGTGAATTTGCAAACAGTAATACAACTTATAGAACGAGATCTGATAATGATGATGATGATAATGAAAATATTTATGTAAGTATTAATCATGCAAGTACAAAAAGTTCTGGAAAAGGTTCGGATACAACACCAAAGATTGTTCAAGGAATATTCGAATTAAAACATCTTGTATTATTTTCTAAATGTGCATCATTATCAAATGATATTGAAATATACATGAAAAATGATTTTCCATTAGTCATTAAATATCAAGTTGCCACATTAGGAAGAATATTATTATGTCTAACACCAATAAAAGAAGATACAACTAAAAACACAAATTATAGTGATGAAGATGAATTTTATAGCGAGGATGAATAATCATCATATAATTCTCTTTTTGTTCCACCAAAATAGGGGTAGCCATACTCCTCTTCTACCATAATTTCATTTATATATTTTTTATCATCAATATTTAATTTGATATTAGCAAGAAGTCTACCATATTTATCAAAATCCATACAATAAATATATATATATTGGTTAAGAATTAATGTTTCCAATCTATGTTTTGCATCTAAAGCTTTATTTTTTATTAAAATTCTATCTTCTTCTGGAATAGATGTACTTGGCTTCATTTCAGGACTATCATAGCCATACATTCTAATAGTAAAGGTTTTATACTCATTATTATATTTGAATATACATCTACATGTATCACCATCATAACAACTGATTACTTTTCCTAAATGAACTTCTCCATTGAGACTGAATTTTGGACAATCAACTAATTTTTCTAATTCATCAATAGTTTCGATAATTTTGATATTTGTCATATCTCTATATTTAGATTGTAATAATAATCTAAATATGGTTGGAATTAGTATTCTGGATTATTTTCTTTATATTTAATACTATTGTCTTTATATTTAATCAGTAATTCAGGATTTAATGTTACACTTAAATCATTCAATTTATTTGAATTCCAAATTTTTATTATTGCCCAATTATTTTTTGGACTAAATGATATACCATTAATATCACTTGGCGAATCAGTTAATGAATTACATACCATATATCTACATAGTTCTTCAAAAATATCCAATGATTGATTAATATCTATCTTAAATGAGCAAACTCCACCATTGCGGTTTTTTTCATGTTCCCATGTTGGGTCTATATCTTTTTTCATCAAGAAAAAATTATAGAATTTATAACCAAGCTTTAAAAAATTATTAAATACTTGCCAGAATTCAGAAACATTTTTAATAAGGCATAATTTTTGATAACTTTGTAAACTCCAATCAGTGCATTGTACATCATGACACCATAAAACGAAATTATGAGCTAATGGTATATCTCCACCAGTACTTACTATCTCATTTGTTGAACTCATAATAATAAATAAAAGAAATAAATCTTTATGTAATTATAAACAATTTTTGAATACTGAAATCAAACCACTAATTTGTATATTTTCAATAGTGTTTACTGAATTGTTTATTTCAATTGTTCTCATTTTATCAAGAATATTAATTATTTGTTTTTCATTTAATTTTTTAATGACCGCATGACTATCACTTGGCTTCAAAATATGTAATATTAATGAATCATGTAATTCATTGATAATATCCGAAAGTCCAAGTCCTTCATTAGATTTGATAGCAATAAGCTTTTCATAACAATCTTTAAACGGTGCATTAATTAATTTATCAAGTAATTCTATAGTTGTACATAACCGCATATATCCAAGACAATTATTAATATTCATTTCTGTTAATTTTGGATATGACATACTAACAGCCTGAAGAATATTTAATACTTTTCGCATATCACCACCTGATCTCTTTATTATCGTATCAATACCTTCTTTTGTAATTGTAATATTTTCTTTTTGTGATATTTCTTTTATTTTTTTTCTCATATTTATATTATCAATTGGTGAAAACCTAAATCTTGTGCATCTTGATTGTAATGCAGGAGTAATATTTTGAATATAATTACATATGAGGCAAAACCGTGTATTATTTGTATATTCTTCTACTATTTTTCTTAAAATAGCTTGAGCATCAGATGTCATTGCATCTGTTTCATCCAAAATGACAAGTTTAAATATATTATCTCTTTCTTCTGTTGTATTTCCCAAATATACATTTTTAGACATAACAAATTGTTTTATTTTACATCTAACAACTTCAATTCCTCGGTCATCAGATGCATTCAACTCTAAAACCATAATAGGAAAATATTTTCCGTATAATTCTTTAGCTGCTGCTGTTATTAACGATGTTTTTCCTGAGCCTGGTGGACCATAAAAGAGTAAATGAGGTAAATATTTATTTTTAATACATATTTTTATTGTATTTAAAATTTCATCATGAGACAATATTTCATCAAGGGATGATGGTCTATATTTTTCTATCCAGGGTAATGTATTATTTGATTTCATTTATGTTGATTAATTATATCTAATTTATTTTTAAGCATTTAAGTAAATAATCAATTTTTCTTTACAAGCTTTACCTTTTGTAAATAATTAGTATATATGTATAATTTCCTTACCAAACATTAATCGATTTTTCTTTATTTCTGTGCAGATAAACACATAAAAATAAAATATAAGATAGTATTATATGAGTTACACAGATAAATTAATTCCTTATTATCTTAAATTTAATCAATATATATCTATTGGATGGAGACTATTATGGGTATATTTATTCAATGTTAAAGAATTAAAGGTAAACTCTAATGATAAAACATATAGTGTGATGTGGAGATATTTTTTTTACAATCAATTAACAGGAATAATTTCGTTCTTTACATTTTTGAGAAATAAAATTGATATTAATTTTGATAAAGTTCATGTAACAAAGATGACAATGGATGGTGATAAGACTATTATTTTAGAGAAAAATCAAAATAATGATCTTACTTTGGAACATGTTGACCAGATTATGCATGATATAAAACCAGATGAGGCAATGTTGGGATGTGTATTTATTACTTTTGATCTAGTTAATTCTGAAAATGAAAAAGTATGTTTGAAAGAATATATGATTAAATATAAAGATTTTGATGAGAAACATTCCCATACCTTGGAAAATATTTTTATATTTAATGATATTCCATATTCTGAAGATTCAAAAATTCTGATAAGAGTTGCAAAGAATAGAAAAATTTCTACACACGAACTACGGTTGAGAGAAGTAAATGATAAGCATATTAATTATTTTACAAACCTATAAGAAAATTAAAAAATAAATATATTGACAAATATATAATATTAATATTATTATTATATAGCTTATTATCCTTCATGAATAATTAAATCATTATTATACTTTTCCTTACCATGCATTTATTAGTGAAAAAATTGATAATTTAACTTATTTAAAAAAAACATATAAAAAATAAGCATATATATATATAGATAATATTAATGGATACAAATGTTCAACTATATGACGAAAGCATAAGACCTATTGATAGTATCGAATTTAGCATATTAGGCAATGAGCAAATTAAAAAAATATCTGCATTAGGAAAAGATTCATCAGGAATTGATATTCCAGATTTATATGATAATTTAGAACCAAAACGTGGTGGATTAATTGATACAAGATTAGGAACAACAAATAATGGAATTGATTGTGCAACATGCGGATTTGATTCAACAAATTGCATTGGACATTTTGGCCATATTGATTTAGCAGAACCAGTATTTCACATGGGATACATAACATTTATTAAAAAAATATTAAGCTGTATATGTTTAAAATGTTCAAAATTGCTTCTTTATAAGAATGAGGATGAAGTTCTCGAAATGTTAAAAAATAAATCAGGAAAATCAAGATTTTCTGCAATTAGAGAATTAACAAAGAATGTCAGTTATTGCATGAAACCGGGATATGGTTGTGGAACGCCAGTTTCAAAAATCAAAATAGAAGCTAAAAAGGGATCAGATGCTGTTAATATTATTTCTGAATTACAAGTTCAGGCTCAAGAAGGTGAAACAGGTGAGGGTGGTCAACCAATAGCCCCTGAAGACAAAAAGAAAATTCTCAGACAAATTCTTACTCCTGAAATTTGTTATGATATTTTAAAAAATATGAGTGACAATGATTGTGCAATTATTGGGCTTGACCCAAAGAAAACAAGGCCAGAATATATGATTCATAAAATATTTCCTGTTTCGCCAGTGGCGATTAGACCATCTGCAAAAGTTGATTTCATGGAATCTTCATCAAAAGAAGATGACCTGACACATAAATTAGCTGATATTATTAAGGCAAATATAAGAATTAGAAAATTTAAGGAATCCGTTAATGAAACAACTGCAAAATATGGAATTGATCATGTGCATTTATTACAATTTCATATTCACACTAATTTTGATAATGAGTCATCACTTGTTTCAAAATCAGAACAAAGAAATAAAGCAACGAAATCATTAAGTTCAAGATTGAAAGGAAAAGAAGGGCGCATTCGAGGTAACTTGATGGGAAAGCGTGTTAACTATAGTGCTCGTACAGTTATTACATCTGATCCAACAATCAACTTGAATGAATTACGAGTTCCTATTAAAGTTGCAACCAATCTCACTTTTCCAGAGGTTGTTACACCACAAAACATAAATAAATTAACCGAACTTGTGAAAAATGGAAGGGATATATATCCCGGTGCCAATTTTGTTTTTCCAGTTAGTAGTCTTGATGCTAGTGGAAGAAGAGCTCTACCAATCGATTTGCGATTTAGAAAAGAAAAAGTAGAGTTACGTTTTGGTGATATAGTAGAACGTCACATTGTTTCCGGCGATATTGTATTACTCAATCGTCAGCCATCACTCCATAAAATGTCTATGATGGGTCATAGAATTGTAGTTGTTACGGACCCAAGAATCAATACATTTGGGATGGCTGTGTCCATTTGCCAAGCGTTTAATGCGGATTTTGATGGTGATGAAATGAATATTTTCCTTCCACAAAGTGTACAAACACAAATCGAGCTTGAAGAGATAGCCGATTCGCAATTACAAATTATTTCACCAGCATTGTCATCGCCTATCATTGGTATTGTACAAGATGGGTTGCTTGGTGCATATAATTTAACACAGCCAACAATGAAAATAGATTGGAAATCTGCGATGAACATCATGTCATATACATCGCTCGATGAATTTAGTTCTTTTAAGAAAGATAAAGAATATAACGGAAATGAATTATTTTCACTTATTATTCCGTCAAGGATTAACACAAATAGAAGTGGTCTTGAAGTTGTAAATGGTGAAATTAAGAAAGGTGTATTAACAAAAGCAATGCTTGGTGCAAAACCTCACAGTTTAATCCATTTAATATGGGATCAATATGGGCCACAAGAAACAAGAAAATTCATCGATAATACACAGAGATTGATTAATAATTTCAATATGTGGAATGGTTTTACTGTTGGAATTGGAGATATTAATGTTTCAAAAGAAGTAGACAACCAACTACACATATTATTTGAAACTAAAAAATTAGAAGTAGATCATTTAATTACAGAAATGGAAAATAATCCTGATTTAGTGGATGCTGAAGTATTTGAACAATCTATTAAGGCCGAACTGGCATCTATAAGAGATAATGCTAGTAAATTAATTATGTCAAATTTGCAACCCAATAATAATTTCAATATTATGATTACATCTGGATCAAAAGGTGAAGCATCAAATATGGGTCAGATGGGAGCTTGTATTGGCCAACAACAAGTTGAAGGAAAAAGAATAAGAAATAGATATAACGGTCGATCTCTTCAATATTTTTTTCAAGGAAATGATTCAGCTCTTGCAAGAGGTTTTATTGAAAGACCGTTTGTCAAAGGAGCTGATCCAGTTGGTTTCATTTTCCACAATATGGGTAGTAGAGAAGGATTGATTGATACAGCCATTAAATCTGTAACCGGTGATACGCCAATTATTATATTGGAGAATGGTATTACAAGAAGAGTATTAATTGGTGAATGGATTGATAGATTATTAGAAAACAATATCAATCAAGTGAAAAAGTATAAAGAACGTGATATGGAACTATTAGAAATTGAGAAAAGTAATATTACCATTCCAACTGTTGATGAAGATGGAAATGTTAGTTGGGGATTGATTAAAAATATTACTAGACATGACCCAGGAAAAGAATTATACAAAATTAAAACATTGGGTGGAAGAGAAGTTATTGTCACAGAATCTAAATCATTATTAATCTGGGAAAATGGGAAATTTTTAAAGAAAGATACACCTTTAGTTAAAGTAGGTGATTATGTGCCAGTAACATTAAAATTACCATTAGAATTACCATTAGAATTACCATTAAATGATAATAAAAATTCCATTACAGAATATGAAAACATAAAAACCATTCAAATGGAAACAGTAAGAGATCTTGATTTTGAGATTATGAAATTAAACATGCTTGGTATTTATGCTGATATTGATAAATGCAGTTTAACAATAAATATCAGAAAAACACATGATCTCAAAACACAAAACGATGTTGTTTTAGATGCTATTACTGAAATTACAAAAATCGATATAACTAAATATCCTAAAGTATACGATTTAACAGTTCCAAGTACTTTAAATTTCGGATTAGCAAATGGCCTTCATGTTGTTGATACTGCAGAATCAGGATATATACAGCGCAAATTGGTTAAATCATTAGAAGATATTAGTGTTAAATATGATGGTACTGTAAGAACATCAAATGGTCACATTATTCAATTTACATATGGTGATAATGGTGTTGATACAACTAAACAGGCATCATATATATTAACCTTTTTGGAAAAAGGAAATAGTGATATTGAAAAAATAATTAAATTTACAACAGATGAATTAAAATCTTTCAAAAATTTTGATAATAAAGATAATGAGAAATATGTTAACAAAGTTATTAAATTAAGAAATAAGATCAGAAGTAGTCGAATGAGAACTGGTTTAGATAACATTACATTTGATTCAAACTTTATGTTGCCAGTAAATTTTATAAATACAATTAATTCAGTAAAAGGGAATACAGCAAAGGGAGAAGAATTGCAACCTGAATATGTTGTTAAAAAAATTAAAGAAATATTGAATTATGATAATACGAAAGTAATATCAATGACATCTGAAGAAATGAAAAACAAAAAATCATTAAAATCAAAAGATGAATCATTATTAAAATCTGTATTTAAATTTGCACTATATGAATTCATTTCGCCAAAAATATGTATTATACAACATAAATTAGATAAAATACAATTTGATAATATCTGCGCTACAATTATTATGAATTTTAATAAATCAATTGCTGAGCCTGGTGAGATGGTTGGAGTTGTATCGGCTCAATCAATTGGTGAACCAGTAACACAGTTTACATTAAAAACATTCCATCAAGCTGGTATTAGATCATCAGCATCACTAGGTGTACCACGAATGAAAGAATTATTAAGTTTGTCAAAAGCTATTAAAACACCGGTCATGACAATTAATATTCTTAAAGAATACAGAACAAATAGTGGAATTGCAAATAAAATTGCATCATATTTAAAACATACAAAAATAAGTGATATTAGAAAGAAAATCGATATATATTATGACCCGGCACCTTTAAAGAAAGGAGGATTTATGGAAGAAGATCATGTATACAATGTATTTCACAGTTATAATCCAAGCAAGAATGCTTGCCAATCTGAATTTGCATCTCTTCCATGGTTACTTAGAATTGAACTTGATAGAGAAAAGATGATGGAAAAAGATATTACACTTTTAGATATCAAATCTAAATTTTGTGACAATTGGGAAAAAAGATATAGCGATGTTAAAGGTTTAGGAAAAGATGAAAGAGAATTATTAGATAAAGTAAAACAAACATCTATCTTGTCAAATTCTGATAATGATAAAATTCCTGTTGTTCACATAAGATTTGATATGACAGATTTCAATTATGGAATATTGATCAGTTTTATTGATATCTTTGTTGATAATTTTAAATTAAAGGGAATGGCTAATGTTACAAAGATCAGTGGTGTCAATGAAGAAGTTGTCATTAGTTTTGACAATGATAATCAAGAGTTAAAGAAAGAGAAACAAAATGTCATTTACACAGAAGGAATAAATTTGCCTGATTTGAGATATCTTAATGGTATTGATTTAAATTTGTCAGTATGTAATGATATTATGACAATTTTTGAAATGTATGGCATTGATGCAGCAAGAGCGGCTTTGATGAGGGAATTTAAAGCTGTATTTGTTGGGGCAGGAAACATGGCAAATTTTGCACATTTGGAAATACTTGCTGATTTGATGACAAGTTCTGGACAGCCTGTATCAATTGATCGTCATGGATTAACAAAATTAGATGTTGATCCATTATCCAGAGCATCATTTGAGAAAACAGTTGAACAATTAATTAATGCATCTGTATTTTGTGAAAAAGATCATATGCAGAATGTATCATCAAGAATTATGGGTGGATTAGTAATTAAGGGTGGTACTGGATTGTGTGAAGTTATTCTCAATTCTGAATTATTAGAAAAATCTGAATATACTGAAGATATTGAACAACAATATGTTAAGACTTATAATGAAGTTAGTCAAAATGCATTAGTTACTGATATGATTAATAAAGAAGTTTCTGGTATATTTATTCCTGAATAATCTTATTTTTTTATGTTTATTAATATTATAAACATGAATAAAATTGTGTTATGCCCTGGTAAGATTCCAATTAGGAATAAAACTCAGCCATGGTATGCGCCTATTGGTGATTATCCATCAAATTATGTGATTTGTGAATGTTGTTTTAAACATTATGGAAAATTATTACATCCTATTTGTTTTAAGATTGTTTATGGTGAAAAATATCATTGCTGGTGTGAATTTAGAACATTTGATAAATCAAGTATAAAAATTAATAATGTCAGAGTATCAGTAATAAATCCTGAAAATTATTTTAGATATAGAATAACTAAAAAAAATAATGAAATTATTTTTAATATACCTGAAGATGGAAAATATCAAATAATAGTTGAAAATATGGATCATAAATCAGATTCAAAAATATCAGTGGATGTTGTTAATTATGATGATATTGAAGTAAGATATTATGATAAAAAATATCCGCAATATTTAATAATTGACAATGATGACTATATTGTATATAATAATTTATCAAAAATAGAACAACACATTGATTTTGTTATTAAAGAATGGATCAAATCAACTGATCCATATATGAAATCTCATTATATCAGAAGAGATAATAAATCATATTATAGCATTACATTACTTTTCAATAATAATGAAGATAAAATAATTAATAGCATTATTGAAATAAATAAAAATCTGTCTGACAATAATGGAAAAGTTGTATTGATTGAAGATTTTATGGATTCACTTTAATGAACTAGATATTTTTACAAGTTGATCAATGGCCTGACGATTAGCTCTATTATATAAATTTTGTAAATCTTCAGTTGATAAATTTTCAGTATCACAATCCAAAATAGGCGTTTTAGAAATTGCTTGATCATACCATCTTTTCATTTCTATTAATGAAGGCCGTTGACGACCAAATATTTCTTTGAAATTATTGGGTCTTTTTTTGGCCAATCTATCTATCTCAAGTACCTCTTCATTTGTGAGTTTAGGGCCGAATGTGATATATTGATTATTATGATCAATAGTTAAATAGCAATTAGTAATTGGTAATCTAAATAAATACCATTCTGGATGATGACCTCTAGATGGTAAGTAAAAATCATCACCTGCACCAGCTCCATCATCATAATACCCTTCATAATATCCTCCTTTTTCATCAGATGGCTGAACCCATAATTTATTAAGTAATTTAGTTAAGAAATGCCATATTAACATATCTGGATCAAAATACAACGGACCATTTTCATCTAATCCTTTCCTTTCACCAGTATAAGGATCCCACACATGATGAAATTTAAAAGCATAATCTTCATCAACTTCAATCCAAGAAATTGGATCTAATTTTCTTAATCTATAAACTCTATATTTTTCTGAAGTCATTTTATCATATTGAATTGTATTTTCTTTCTTTTCTTCTTTTTTTATGATAATGTCTTCAAATGAAACATCTTCTGTATAATTTTCATCGAAATTATCTTCGAAAGCAACAAAAGAAATACTCATCAGTATTATTATGTTAGATAATAATACTAATGGATAAAATAATATTTATTATTCAATTTTTTCATCAAAATATTCATATGATTTTGGCCATGACTTAAAATTTTGCGATTGGCGTTTTGTATGCCATTTTTCAAAGTCTTTATGTGAACTTGGCCATAATTTATCTGGATTTGTAACTATCATTGCTGCATCATATAACTCTTTTTCTTTTTCATTTGATAAAACATTATATGCTGTTTCAATTAACAATGAAGAATGATCTTGTTTATTTGGATCATAATAATTTATTTTTTGGTGATATGCATTATTAATTTCATTAATAGTTGCATTTTTATTGATTTCTAAAATATTATATAAATTAATATTTTTTCTAATAGCTTCTCTCATACCTCCATATTGGAAATCACATTTTTCCTCATTAATTATTGACATTCCCTCGTTTATTTTTATTTTAAGTTTTCCACCGCCAGGTTGAGATTGAACTTGTTGAGGAGATTGAGGAGATTTGGGAGGCTCAGGTTGTTGTTGTGATTCTTGTGATCCTGTACATCTGTCAAAAATGAGTGTTGTGGCATAAACTAATGGAATAACTCTAAGTAGTAAAGCAGCATATGTATCTGTGTGAGGTGATATTTTATCATCAATAAATTTTCCTACTTTTTTTGCTATTTTGGGATTTTCAACAATAATGTTTCCGGTCATTAAAACAGGAACGAGCGGCCCAAGGCCAGGAATAATAGGTGCAACTACATTAATTAAAGCTCCTCTTTTAAGATGTTTTTTGCTTCTTTCCCAAAAAGTATCATTTTCTGATGGTAATAAACCCTTGAGTGCATTTAAAACATCAAGAAAAAATTGGGAAAGATTTTTTTGGTTCTTTAACACATCCCGCATTGCAGATGGTAGATGGTCATAAAACCATGATAATGCAAGAAATGGCAATTTATCCATGAAAACCATACCTTCTGATATTATCATTTCAATTATTATTCTAGTTGCACCAGCATCATCCGGTATCATAGCAGAAATTAATGATCCAAACATTGCGGCAAAACAATCAAGTACATTTAAATATTTTTCACAAATAAGTCCATATAATTGTGATGCATTTTCATTTTGTTCAACTTCATCGAAAATTACCATCATATCTGTCTTGACAAATGATGGATTTCCTTTCCATTCCAAATAATAAATTTGTTTAAGCCATTTAGTTGCACTGGCTTCCTCAGTACTAACAATTAGAATTGTTCCAATATTAAAAGCTAAAAATGCAACGTCAACCATTAAAAAACAAGTGTCTGTTAATGTATCACCAGCTGCACCAAAAGAGAAAACCATGGCAACAGCTCCAGCTGCAACTTTTACAACTCGAAATCCCCATTTAAATACTTTTTTATATATTGATCTATCAGGAATATTAACTCTTTTTGTTCCATCAATACCAGTGAGAGTTTTTTTTTCGCCTCTCTTGATAGCCGTCGTTTCATATAGTGATTGATCAGCTAATTCATCAATCACAATATATGCTTCTTCTCTGTTTTTTTTTGGCCCTATATATTTATCTGGTACTTTTTGACCATATTTTGGTAGTTTAGTAGATTTGCCGCCTATCATTGTTCCTTGTGTTTTAATTAATTGTTGTCCATATGAAATATCAGATATTGTAATTGGCATTGTTTCCATAATAAGTTTCTGATGGCCATTAGTTATTACTGCATAGTTATTTTCAGTGTCAAATATTAATTTATATTTTTTATTATACATCTTATAATATTGAAAAAGAAATTATTTTAATGTTTATACTTATATGGAAATCATTTGTTAAAAAAATTGATTATTAAACTATATAAAGACAAGACGATTATAGTAAAATACTATTAAAAACTTATCGAACAACATGTCTCAAAAAGCAGTATCTCAAAAATCAACTACCACTAAATTACCAACATCAAAAGCAACAGCAAAAACATTTCTCGCTGAAGATTTTACAATTAAGAATTTTGGAGTAACAGAAGCAGATGTAAATGAGAGAAGTAAATCACAATTGCTTGCATACCCACGATATAATGAAGCCACAGTACGTTTTCAAACATCAGAATTTATTATTTCGCAGTATGGATTAGCACCGATTGGTGAATATGCCAAATCAGATGATGATTTCCAAAGAAAACAACTTAAACTCGTATTAGATCCCACTCAACCGGGATGTGTAGAGTTGAATAGTATGTTTTCTCAAATTGACAAGTACATGGTTGATAATCAAAAGAAGATTTTTGCAGGAAAGTTTTCAAAGCTTAAATTTGTTTACAAGCCGATTGTCAGAGAACCACAAAAACATGAACTCATCGATGATGATGATGATGGGAAAAATAACAAAAAATCTGCATCTGATAAAGAAAAATATAACTTTTGGAAAGCAAAACTTGACACAGATTTTGATACTGGGAAAATTCTTACAACAGTATTTGTTAGAGATCCTGAAAATCTTGACGCAAAACCAAAGAGAGTTCCTGTTGAAACACCAACACAGCTAGAACAATTCTTTAAATGGGGCGCAAAAGTCCGCATGATTGTTATGATGAATAAAATGTGGGCAGATAAACAACCCAAAGAACAGGGAGTTGATAGAAAATATGGCATTGGCTTTAAGGTAATGTCGCTTGAAATTACGCCTAGCGATAGACAAGGATCATTCAGAAACGAAGTGCAAAATTATGCATTTATTGATAGAAATGATGAATCGCAAAATTCAAATGGAAAAGTTACTGAGAAATCCGGGAATGATCAAGCGGAAAATGAAGAACAAGAAGAGCAAGGTGAACAAGAGGAACAAGAAGAACAAGAGGAACAAGAGGAACAAGAGGAACAAGCGGAACAAGAGGAACAAGAGGAACAAGAAGAACAAGAGGAACAAGAGGAACAAGAGGAACAAGAGGAACCAGAGCCAGAGCCAGAAGAAGTTCCTCAACCAAAAGCCAAGGCTAGTGTGAAAAAGGCAACACCGGCTCCTAAAGCTGCACCAGCAGCAAAAGGGAAATCCAAGAAGTAAGTTTATTTATTAAAAAATATATATTTTAGTTATAATAATTATGGCTAAAATATATGATATAAATGATTTTGATCTTAATACTTTAATATTAAAACCTAAAAATGAACATTTAATATATTTTTATCCATCACCAATATTATTGAAAACACAAAACTTGTACTGTAAAATATTAAAAAAGAAAACAAAATATAGTATGTATGAAATAATAATTTCGAACTTTAATAGCAAAACGGATTTTTTTTCATTGCTAGATAAAATGATTGTTGAAATGGCAAAATCAAACAAAATAAAATTGCCATTTGATCAAAATGAAAAAATTAAATATAAGTCATTAATTGGTCCAGATGGTAACATATCATTCAAAATTATAAATAGCAAAGATTTTAATACTATCATATTTGATAAAAAAAATATTATCATTCATGGTTCTTATTTACAAAATGAGATATATGCTTATTTAGTTTTTGAACTTGTTGGTATATGGTGTAATGACAATATTTTTGGCATATATTTAAGGTTGCATCAAGTGAAAGAGAAACATGAAAACAGTGAAATCGACTATATATTAAGTGATTCTTCTTCATAAATATATATTAGTGATAAATAATGAATTCATTATATCGTAAGTAAATGTTCGCAATATACAATATCAGTTGGTTGTGATTCATCAATTGGATAATTTTTTAATGTAAATTTTAAATATTCTCTATATGGATTATTTATAATAATACCACGATTAATAATTTGATATGGTGCTTCTGTATAATTTGCATATAATGTTTCAAATTCTGTTTTCTTTTTATTTTTTCTAACCCAAAATCCTACATAATTATTTTGTGAATTTTTATAATTAATGGTCATAAATCTTAAACTATTACATATCATTGACATCAATAAAATAGAGTGTCTATCTAGGTAATGCAATGATTCATTATAATACCTAATGATTGATTGTTCTGATTGCTCCAATAATAATTTTAAAACAACATTAATTGGTGTATTTATATTTCTGATCTTTTCTGCCAATTTTAACAATGCATTTGGTGTAAATGATGCTCTAGTAAATGGATTATTAGGATAAATAAGATATGGATTTTCCATGTTTGAATTATTGAGTTGGTGAGTAATAGTATTAATAATAATATTAACTGGCCACATTTCATTATCGAGTTCTACATATTCGTTTGGATTGATTTCACTCCAAGAATCATATAAATTCATTAAATTATGGCCGAATGTTCTATCGAGATAATCAATGTCATACACAAGTTCTATGGATTTTTCTTTTTTATCCATTTTAATTTTTTTGTGTATATGACATATATCATTTTTCTTTTTTATTTTAATTTTGCATCTTCTTTTCATACCTGTTGGATCCATAATCATTTCTGTACAATATCTATCATTGCATGGCGTCATAAACTATATACTTATTTCTCAATATTATTTTATGTAGATTTGTATAAATTTATTAATAAAAAATTGATTTATGTATAACATTAATATATGTATATTACAATATAATATACATTTAATTATGTGGGTTAATCTGTTTTATGATAAATATGCAGGCGATGAGAAAGGTAATGGTGATCACCATTATAACAATCAATTAACATCTAAAGTAACGATTGATGAATTAGAAGATGGTAGTTTTAATTATTATTGTGATAAAGATGCTTTAGAACTTTATAATAAAATGTTTAACGGACAATTTTCTCTTCCGGAATGTGCTTACAAAATAGATCTATACAAATTAAAAATTTATACAAAAAAAATTCAAAATATGGAAACAATTTATGTTGTTATTAGTGTTAATGTTCAATTATTGGAAGAATTAATTACATCTAAATTGCAAATACCAAATATTGATTTTTTAAAATTGACATGTAGATATCATTTAGCATACACAGAAACAGCTAAGTTTTTTAATAATAGTTTCTTTTACAATAATAATACAGAAAATCAGAAAATAGAAAAAAATATTAATTATATTGTAGAAAAAGCATTGGAACCAGTAGATTATACTTTTCACAATAAAGTATCAAAAATGAATGAAATAAATGTAGATTTATTTGAATATCAGAAATGTTCAGTCTATTGGATGAAAGAAAAAGAAAATAATAAAAAGAATATTCTCTACAATTTAAATGAAGAAGTTATTTTAGGAAATATATATTATGATATTACAACACAACAAATAGATTTAATTAGTAATAAAAAGAAATTAGAATTTTATGGAGGTGGTATCATTGATGAAGTTGGACTTGGAAAAACTTTACAAGTTATTGGTTTAACAATTGTCAATCCACCAAAACAAATAAGCTATGTTAATAATAAAATTAATAATAAATTTTGTAGCAAAGCAACATTAGTTTTTTGTCAAAATCAACTCTGTGGACAATGGAAAAGAGAAATGAAAGATAAAATATCAAAAGAATATGATGCAAATATTATTACTGTTTTAACGAAAAGGGATTTTGATAAATTAACATATCAAGACTTGCTCAATGCTGACATAGTTCTAGTATCATTCACTTTTCTTGGAAATGAATCATTTACTTCTCAATGGTCATCAGATATTAGTTCTGTTAAAAGTTTTGCTAAAAAACAATGGTTGTCAGCTGATATTTCAATGGTTAGAGATCATTTTTCTAAATTAGGAAATAAATTATTAGAGGATCCAATCAACTCTTTATATAAAACACAACCATTGTTTCAATTAATACATTGGCATAGATTTGTTATTGATGAATTTCATGAAATTTTAAAAGGAACAACATATAAATATATTTATAATTTACTTCCATTCATTACTGCAGAAAATAAATGGATTGTTACAGCAACACTTTTCAATGAAAAAGAACATTTATCCGATGCAGTGGAATTTTTAACAAATTATCATAATGTTGATGGCAAAAGAATCTTTACAAATGAAAAAATAATAGATTATTTGTCTGCAAATTGTTTTAGAAGAAATACCAAAGACAGTGTTAAGAAAGAACACACTATACCACCAATTAATGAAGAAATAAGGTGGCTAAAATTTTCACCAACAGAAAGAATGATGTATAATGCTTATTTAGCCAACCAAAATAATAATAAATTTAGTGTCTATCTGAGACAACTATGTTGTCATCCTCAATTAGCTGAAGAGACAAAAGAAGCACTTTCAAATTGTAAAACATTAGAAGATATTGAGAAAATGATGGTCAAACATTATCAATTACAAGTTGATGGTTCCCAAGAAAAAGTTAATAATATTCAAGAAAGAATAGATAAACTCAATAAAAAAATTAAAAAATTAGAGAAAAAGCAAAAGAAAAAATTATTGAAAAAAAATAATACAAAAGAAGAAGATAACGATAGCAGTGATAGTGATGAAAATAATGAAAGTGATGATGATATTCTGAATGATGAATTTATGATGATTTTGACTGGATCAAATATCCAACCAACAATGACAATTCAGAATTTAAAAGAAAATGTGGAAAAATTAGAAACTAAGAAAAAAGAAGCTATTAATGAACTAGATGGAAAAAAAGCAACATGCAGTTTTTTCAATAATGTTGTAGAAAGGATTAGAAAGACAGTATCCAAAGAATCAAAAACTGGAGATAAAAATAAGAATTTAGAAAATGTTAATATTCTTGATGCCTTTAATGCTGACACAGATGAAGAAAGTAGTCAAGAAGATGGAAATGAAGATAATTGCGGCATTTGTTTAGGTGAAATTCCTGAAGACGGGGTTGGTGTCACTAAATGTGGTCACATCTTTTGTTATGAGTGTTTACAAATGACAGTTTCTAAAAGTCATAAATGCCCATATTGTAATAATAAGTTGAATAATGATCAAATTTATGTTTTGTCATATGAAAAGAAAAAGAAGTCAGAAGAAATGACACAAACTCAAAAAACTAAAGAACAACTTATTAATGATTATGGTACTAAACTTGCAAATATTATTACATATATTAAAGAAAGTAATCAACATACAATTGTTTTCTCACAATGGGATGACTTGTTGAGAAGAATTGGTCATATTCTTAAATTTAATAATATTCCAAATGTTTTTTGCAGAGGTAATTGTTATCAACGAGATAAAGCTATCAGAGAGTTTAATGAAGATGATAAAATTAAAGTTATTATGCTTTCATCAGATAGTTCTGCAGCCGGAACAAATTTAACAAAAGCAACTCAAGTTATTTTAATTGATCCAATTTATGGAAATTACCAATATAGAAAAGATCAAGAAAGACAAGCAATTGGGAGAGCACATAGACTTGGACAAAAATCAAATATTAAAGTAATCAGATTCATTATTAAAGAATCAGTTGAAGAAGAAATTTATAAAATGAATGTAGATGAAGATAAAAAGAATAATAACATCCCCGTAAATATTACAGAAATAAATGTCAATTAATCTATGTATCAATAATAATATTTTTTTATAATTAAAACACTTAAAGTTGTTTTGAGTGAAATATGTATTGATGAGTTCAAATACTAATGATAGTTTATTAACTGTTTCTAATGATGAAAATATAAGTGATAATGAAATAAATGAAAATATAAGTGATAATGAAATAAATGAAAATATAAGTGGTGATGATGAAAAAGATGATGCACCAACTATTGATGAAATTGAATTGAGTAAAAAAGAAACTTATTATTATAAAATAATTGATAAATTTTACAAATCATTAAATTCTCAAAAAGTTGCTCTTATGATTGATATTATTGAAGGCCGGTCATCAATATCATTAAGACTTTTAGATTGGTTTGTTACAAGATATTCAAATAAATATAAAATAAGATATACTAGAATTGAGAAGGATAACAATGACAAATTTGAACAAAGTATAGATGGTGGATTTAATGTTCACATTAGTTATAAAGCTCAATTGAAATCTTACAAAAAAAAATATTTTGATCCATTCAGAAGGAGAAAAAAATTTAAATATTTTTTCGATAAACAAAAAAATATTTATTTATGTACAACTATTGGACAATTAAATTTTTTTAAATGGGCATTCAATAATTATATCATAGAATATGTCACGAATAAATATAAAAGTATAACTAAAGCCATGTGTGCGTCAAATAAACTTGACAAAACAAGAAAACAAAAAACTCTTAAAGAATCTCCTAAAAATAGTGATACCGAATGTAACAATAAGAATGAAGATCCAAAGGAAGTACAAATAGTTAAAAAAGGGGTTAAAATTAATGCTCGTAAAAAAGAAACACAAGAAGAATTAAAAATTATTTTATCATTCGACTAAATTATTTGGAAACATCATTTCTAATGTGTTTTTGACAGTGTTTGAATAAGCAATTGATGCATCATCATCTTGAATTGAATTTACACCTTCAATTGTCAAATAAATATATAAAGTTCCTCGTGTATTATCTTTTTTAATCAATCCTTTATTTTCTATTGCAAATATAGGTTTTTTTTCTAAACAACAATCAAATTCAAAAAGAATATTTTCATTATTAACATGTTGTATTTTTATTTTTCCGCCATAAAGATATTGATATAATGAAACTTTTTTAATATATAATAAATCATATTCGTCAATAATTTGAAAATTTTCATCTGGATAACAAATTATATTGAGGGTTATTGATTTATCTTCATACCAAATTACAAAATTATTATTTGATATTGGAACAATATAAGTTTCATTTTTAATTTTGACATATTTGAATTTATTTTCATATTTTTCTTTTAATGTCACATAAATATTATTTTCTTTATCTGGCTCAATGTATTTAATTAGTTCATCAGTTATTTTTGTGAATATGCTTTTAATATTGAATGTATTAACATCATTTCGAAGTTCATCTTCTTTATTATGATAAAAAGTATCAAGAATTGTATTGAAAAAATTATTTCCTTTTGGATTGATTTCTGTCAGATATACTTTTATTAAATCGAATACTTGCATTCTCTCTTCTTTTGATAATTTATTATATTCAGCTCTTTTCTCATCATCATATAAAATTTCATAGGCTGTATGTATCTCTTGAAATTTCTCTTTGCTGTTTGAATCTGGACATTTATCTGGATGATATTTAATAGCTAAATTATGATATGCTTTTTTAATTTCAGATTTTGTTGCAGTTTGATCTATCCCAAGTATATTATAAAAATTCATAATATTACTAATAATTTATGTTAAACTTAAGTAATTATGAACGTGTCTAAAATTATAAATAAATTTATCATTTAATATTAAAATGAATAGCCAATTTACTGGAAGCAACAGACTAGTTTCAAATTATAATAATTCCCAACAATATAATCCATCTTTTCAAAACAATAATCTACTAATGAATAATCCGTCAACATTACAACAAATGCAACAAATACAAAAAATGAAAGAAATGCAACAAATGAAACAACTTGAAAAATTAAATGAGGTTGAATTAACTATGGATAAAGAAAAAATAAAAGAATCAATAATCAGACCAATAAAAATAGAAAAGAATAAACAAGAAAAACAAGAATTAGAAAAAAAATGGAAGGAAAGTGAAAATAATTATAGAGACAAAACAGGAAGAGATTACGGGCCAGAAATAAAACAATATTGGTCAAAGAGAACAAATCAACCATATAAAAATATTATGAAAAATGAAGATTATACTAAAAAAATTTCAAGTGATAAAGATCTAATTGTTCATCGAGTAACAAATAAGGATAAGGAAGGTGTTGAAGAAGGATTTGTTGATTTGCAACATAAATTAGAGAAACATGATGATGAATTAAAGGTTATTTATTCTGTATCGAAAAAGAATGAACATAAAAAAAAATTTGAATATAATCATGTTTATAAATATAGAATACAGCATGATGCTAAAGATCATGATGAACTCAAAGAAGATAAAATTAAATATTATAAAGATCAGCAAAAAAAAGAAGAAATTGGAAAAAAGAAACTCGATGTTTTATTAGATACATTGGTATCAGATGGAATTTTTAATAAAGATGAAATTACAGGATTGTCTTTGGATAAAAATAAATATAATGACACATCAAATATAAAACTTGTAGATAATGGTACAACGAATAAAAAAGATAAATACATTGAAAGAAGAAAATGATAAATAATCTATAATATATTATCTTCATCACTATATTCATGTTTGCTATATGGAAAATCTCCACATTCACAACACATAGGACCTTATGAACCATCATTATCCTTATCACCACAGTGAACTTTTAGATGTCTAATTCCATAGGTCCAATAAAATTCAAACATATAACATGTCCAAACAGTATCAACAATTGTTGGACCATATCGGATACAATATGTTGCAGTAAGAAGCTCATTTAGAACATCTTTCATTCTAAATTTTAAATCATTGTGATTCATTTAACTTATTTGTTTTCTTAATTGTTTAGATATATATTTATTTATTTGAAAAATCAATTTTATGATTATGATATAATGAGTTTAAGAACATATATATTTTTTTAATTAAATATATATATAATGTCATCAATTATCGATAGTATTAAAACTTGTTCAGAATCAGATAGTGAAGATGATAAAAGTAAAGAATATATAATACAACAAAATGAAAAAGAAAATGATGATGAATTTGATGAAATTGATGAATATTTTGGTATAACAAAAGAAAATAAAAAAGTTCAAGATAATAATTTAGAAAAAAAAGTTAATGATGAAGAAATAATTGTTGGAATTGATTTAGGAACAACAAATAGTTGTATTGGTATATGGAGGAAGAAAAATTTGGAAATTATTCCGGATAAGTATGGCAATAGAACAATTCCTAGTGTTGTTGCATTTACACAAAAATCTAGATATGTTGGTAAAGAAGCAAAAAAACAAATAGAACTTAATCCGGAAAATACATTTTATGAAGTAAAAAGGTTAATTGGAAGAAAATATGATGATGAAACAATTGTTGGTGACATGGATTTTTTAACTTATGATATTGATCATGATGATAAAGGAAATGTTACTGTTAAATCACAGTTGTCAACTTCAAAGAATATATATACACCAGAAGAAATTTCATCAATCATTCTCATGGAATTAAAACATATGGCAGAAGATTATTTAAAAAGACCTGTTAATAAAGCAGTTATTACTGTTCCGGCATATTTTAATGATGCACAAAGACAAGCTACAAAAGATGCAGCAGAAATTGCTGGTTTAGAATGTATTAGAATATTAAATGAACCAACTGCGGCAGCTTTAGCATATGGATTAGAAAAAACATCAATGACAAAAGATAAAGATATGAATGTATTGGTCTATGACCTAGGTGGTAAACATTCTGCCTCCTATTAAAATTCTGTTAATTGCTGGAAGTCCCTTAGAGCCTTTAATACCACAACGCAGTTAGTAATGACAAACGTGACGGTTTGAAAAATTAAAGGATTGGGTAATCAGCAGCCAAGCTTTCTACGAAAGGGGAAGAAGGTTCAACGACTAGATAAAGTAATCTAAGGATAATAAATATCTATGATGAAATATCCACGAACGCAGAAACTAAGTTTGACGCTTAGTAAGATATAGTCTGACCTTATAGGAAACTATAAGAAGTATGGATAAAGAGCCATACGATAACATTATGGGAACGTTAGATTGTTCATTATTAAACATTTCTAATGGTATGTTTCAAGTATTAGGTTCTTCAGGTAATACTCATCTTGGTGGTGCTGATTTTGATAATCGATTAATTAGTTATTGTTTAGGAGAATTTAAAAAAAAATATAATTTTGAATCATTAGATAATTTGAGTTCTATGTCATTTCAAAAATTAAAACAATCATGCGAGGAAGGGAAAAAAAGATTATCAGAAACAAATAAAACAGTAATTGCTGTCAAAGAGTTTTATGAAAATAAAAATTTATTTATAACTATTACTAAAGAACTTTTTGAAAAAATATGTCGTGATTTATTAATATTATGTCTTAAAAGTGTTGATGATGTATTAAAATCATGCAAATTAGAAAGAGAAGAGATTGATGAAATTATTTTAGTTGGTGGATGCACACGAATTCCAGCAATAAGAGAAAATTTAAAATTATTTTTTGGCGGAAAAGAACCTAATTCATCTGTTAATCCTGATGAAGTTGTAGCAGCTGGATCAGCAATTCAAGCTTATATATTATCTCATGAAACAGATCCATTTTCTGAAAATATAGTTCTTCTTGATATTATACCGCTATCACTTGGTGTTGAAACAATTGGAGGTGTAATGAATGTATTAATACCAAGAAATTCAGTTATACCAATCAAAAGAAAAAGAAAATATACTACTGATTCAGATAATGAAACATCGGTATGTGTTAAAGTATATGAAGGTGAAAGATCATTAACTAAAGATAATTTTTTGGTTGGTGAATTTGAGTTAACTGGTATTGAAGAAGCCCCAAGAGGTGTTGCTCAAATTGAAATTACTTTTTCTGTTGATGTCAATGGTATTATTAGTGTAACAGCTATTGATTTGAAAAATACTGATAATAAAAAAACTATTAATATTAATAGTAATAAAGGAAGACTAACGCCAGAAGAGATTAGAAATTTAGTTCAAGAAGCAAAAAATTTTGAAATTAAAGATAAAGTTGAAAAAGAGAAAAAACAATTATACTACGAAATTGAGGATTTATGCAGTAATGTCAAAACAAATATTCGTGATGAAAATTTTAAATTGAAAGAAACAGATAAAGATATGATAAATGATGATATTGCTAAAATTAAAGAATGGCTACAAGAAAAAAATTTCTCTGATAGAAACAAAAAAGAATATCAGAAAATAATTAAAAAAATAAAAAATAAATATGGCACTTTAATTATAAGAGCAACTGGTGAAAATGATGGAGTCAAAGAATTAACTTCTGATATATCATCACAGGCAACATCTGTGTTTGGTAATGATGATGAGGGAGAAAGTGAAAATACTAAAATTTATGAAGAAATTGAAAATGAAGAATTAGGAATAGGCAAGAATGAAGTTGATGAAGAAACCAAAAAAGAAATTAAAAGACTGAGAGAGACGTTAGTAACTTTATGTTATACAATTTTTGATATTATATCATGTAAAACATTAATTATTAACAAAGATTATATTTTAGAATTAAAAGAATATATTGATGATATTTTATTATGGGTACATGTTAAAGAAAAAATATCATTATCAGAATATAAACAGAAAATTGATGAAGTTAATAAGTTATGTAATGATATAGTTGAAAAATATGATGGTCAAGAAATTTTTGATGAATCAGAGAAAAAAATTCATTATAAAAGATCAGAATTAGAAAATTTATGTTATACAATCTTGGGAAGTATACTGTCAAATATTTTAGCATTGCATGAAGATAATATTAAAAAATTAAAAGAAAAAGTAGAAAATGTATTAAATTGGTTAATAGAAATCGACATTGGAAAAAGAAAGGCTGAACTAAATGATAAAGAATATATTATTAGTGAAGAAGATTTTCAAATTAGAATAAATGACATTAATAATTTATGTAATGAATTATATAATTCAATGTTAAATGTTCATATACAAAATCATTCGCCTACCATTTCTGAAAAAGAAAGTGTATCTCTATTAAATGAAGTGATGAACAGTAATACAAATAATGGTGGTACATCAATATTTGAACTTAAAAAATAAAAGTTATTATGAACAATAACATCCATATCTACTCATTCCATTACCTTTATCATATTTTTGACATTGAATATTACAATCTTTAATATTAATCCCTTTTAAAAGTAAAGAATATTTGAATAAATCATTAGACATACACTTGTCTCTTCTTAATGCGCATGGTCGAAGCTTATTAATATATTGAATGGCATTTTCATAATCATATTTACAATGTTTAATTAGAAATGCTGCGACTGCTGCTCCAGATCGATGATGACCCTTTTTGCAATGAACAAGAATATTTTCTTTTCTTTTAAGGGCCTGTAATATAAATTGATTTGTTTGCTCAAACATGTCTAGTGTATTTCCATTGCACATATCTTTATCTCTAATTCGAATAATAAAATAGTTAATACCATTATATTTTTTTGAATTATCAAACTCTTCATAAAGTGTAAGAATATGCTTTATTTTATAATTATATAAAAATCCTCTGTCATATGCCGATTTAATATTACCAAGCCAAAGACCAGATATTATTTCATTGACATCATATTCTGGAAACTCACACATATATAATTATAAGACATTTTTAAAATTTTCTTGAATAGAAGAAAAATATTTATTTGTATTATTTTTCAATTCTTTATAATATATTAATTCGTCATTATTTTTTTTAAATTTTTTTTCTATATTTTTGTCTATTTTGTTTAAATCTTCTAATATTTCTACTAATTTTTTTGCTGTTTTTAAAGACATGCTATATAAATATTTGAGATTAAATTTCATTGAATTTTGATGTTTTCAATGAAGTTTTATTTTGATTTTCTTCTATTTTTGTTAAAATTTTATTTACTTTTTCTTTAATATTTTCTTTTATTTCAATATTATATTTTAATAATTGTTTAATATTTTCATTTTGACTATCATATTTTTTTAATTGGTCATTAATAAATGTATTAATTTTATAAACTAAACTGGCTGAATATTTAATTAAATTTTGTTTTAATTCTTTTTTATCTTCTATGTCCTTTAATTTTTCACTTAGTTTGGATATTAGTTTTAAAGTATAATTTAATAATTGATAAATAAATTTTTTAATATTATCTTCTATTTTTTCTTTATTCTTCTTATCAACACTGGATAATAGATTGGTTAACTGAGTTTCTTGATATTTATACAACATATCATTTAATTTAACTAGTAATTCAATATTTGACATAAATCGAGATTTAGTGTAATCAATTATTATTATTGATAATTTGCCATTTTTTTTATTATACACTAATTTAAAAATTAAAGATTTTATTAATTCTTTCCCTTTTTGATATGAATCTTCATTTATTTCATTTAAAACTTGATTTTGTGTGTCAAATGGATCACTTAAATATTTTATTATATGATCAATTGTAAAATATCCCATTTGTTTATTATTTATATCATTAATAACAAATTTATCATCATTAATATTAATTATAAGTTCTTCAATATGATCTATTTCTGTTATAGTTTTAGCATTCGCAAATATTTTAGATTCTAAATTGTGAAATGAGTTAGCAATTCCAGTTTGCATGGAATTTTCTTCTATTTTTCTTATTCCTTCATCAATAATAGTCTCATTTGCCATTTTTTCAATAATTGAGGGCTGATGAATATCACCACCATTTATTATTTCTTGATTATTTTTTATTGGATTTATTTGTGTGATTGGAATTGTAATTGGAATAGTATTTAACATTATATTATATGTAAAGAAAAAGTATATAATTTTTATTTGATAAATTTACACCTTCTCCAGATCCAATTGTAGAGATTGTGGTATAAAGTTTGAGTAGATGACTTGCTTGAATCGCGGCTCCTGTCGATAAAACATATAAGCAGAATAGATGTATATTTCCAACCACTATAGATTTAATATATATTATATAATATATGTTCAAAAATAGAAATTTCATGCTAAATGAATTTTTTTCGAAGGCATCAACCGATCAACAAGGTCAAATAAATGGATTTAGTCCAAATGATTCACAATGCGCTATTGGTCAAAAAGGTCCAATTGCATTAACTGGTCAAAAAGATGGTAATAATTCAACAGATAAAACTGGTTCAAACAGCAAAAGCTCTGGTAAAAATGGTACTGTGAATTCAACTGGCCCAATTGGACTTTTTGGAATTATGAGGCCTATTGGACCCATTGGACTTCCTGATTCCATAGGATCTCATGAACCTACAGGGGCTTCCGGTCCTAAAGGTGATAAAGGTGATAAAGGTGATACTGGCGCAGCTGGAGCTAAAGGTGATAAAGGTGATACTGGTGCAGCTGGGGCTAAAGGTGATAAAGGTGATACTGGTGCAGCCGGAGCTAAAGGTGATACTGGTGCAGCCGGAGCTAAAGGTGATACTGGTGCAGCCGGGGCTAAAGGTGATACTGGTGCAGCCGGAGCTAAAGGTG
>Ga0209668_10000015_pt1 | contig 79990 bp, 79 predicted proteins | sample FrelakmetPLP11PL_FD_187150 | JGI IMG/M metagenome (GOLD analysis project Ga0209668, IMG submission 187150) | Freshwater lake sediment microbial communities from the University of Notre Dame, USA, for methane emissions studies - PLP11 PL (SPAdes)... | ecosystem: Environmental > Aquatic >...
CAGACAAAGCTGATAAAGTCCTTCCAGGTGTTGCAGGTGATTTAGCAAGTATTGATGCCTTGGGTCAATATCAAGATTCTGGATTCAAAGTTGATGACGCTAGCGCCCCTAGTGCCACAGTCTTGTATACGTCTCTAAAATTAACTACTAAAGTATATTTAAGAGCTACTTTTGATGCAACAGTTTTTGATAATTTGACAATTGATGGTCCTTTGTCAGCAACAGTTAGTATTGACCCAGAATCAACGTGGTCTGGAACTCAGTTTGTTGCTCCAAGAAATGGTAGATATATTGTAATGGCGAATGTTCGTGTTGTAAACGGAGAAATACAAGTAGATTCTTGGTACTCTTTAGGAATTGTGTCACCTCTTGGTTCAAGAATTAATCGTATATCTGAAGCTAAGGCTGATTCTGGTAGCGTTATTGATGGATTTTATGTTCAAACATGTGACACTGTTCTATTAAACGCTGGACAACAAGTATCTTTTACTTTTTCTAACGTGACCGGGTTTTCTAAAACTGTAGATCCAACTCTTAGCATTTTGACAATCAGCGAACAATGAATAAATGATTGAAAAAAAATATCTTGTTATGGCAGGTATTGGTTTATTGATTTATGCTGTAGTTGTATATTTCGTGTATCGCAACTATAAAAAATCGTCAATTAGCGGTGAAGCTCCTTCGCCAATTCCATTACCAATTCCATCTCCGATTACACCATCACCAACACCGTCTCCGCCTGTTGAAGTTCCTTTACCTAATGGTGTCAGTCCATCACCCCCAGTACCTCCAGTTCCAAACCCTTCACCTCCTATACCACCTGTTCCAGAACCTCCGAAACCTACACCAATTCCATCACCACCAGGTCCTACACCTCCGAAACCTATCCCCACACCAATTCCATCACCACCAGGTCCTACTCCTCCAATGCCAGGTCCTGTTCCGACACCCGATGGCCCCCCGCCGGCAGCACCAAATGCACCATCGGCTCCACCGTCAAAGAAATGGGATGATTGTGGAAAAGGACAAGTTGTTACAGAAAAAGCAATTCTAGGTTTTTGTGGAGAATTTGATTGGTTGAGTAATTTTTATCCTGCTAAAGTAGCTAGAAACGGAAAAACTTATTTGTGCGCCGAAGCTGCCTATCACGCCGCGAAATTTGAAGATAAACCAGATATTGTTGATAAATTTACCAAATTAGACGGAGATGCAGCATATAAATTAGCATCTACTTTAACTTATGATAACGCAGCATTTTCTAAAAAATCTGTACAAATCATGACTGAAATTATTAAAAGTAAATTTAGTGATACTAATTTGATGAAAAAACTAAAAGATACTGGAAGTAAAACATTGGTTGAATTTAATTGGTGGAATAGCAAATTTTGGGGTCAAAGTCCAGACGGAATGAATTGGTTAGGAAGAATCTTAATGTATGTTCGAGACGGTTCTTGGAAAGTTTATTGAAAACTATTGATAAAAACTAAAAATTAAAATTAATTTTTAGTTTTATTAAAACTGCGCAGGTAACTTTGGTACAATGACCGATTGTCGTTGTGGTACAATTACTGACGGTCGTTGTGGTACAATCGCTGGAATTTTTCTTTTTTTACCTGGAGGTTCTTCGATTTTTGTCAATCTAGAACTCACAGATTCCAATCTAGAACTAATTGATGTTATAATATTTTGTAGACGAGAATTTTCTTCGCGTAATTTATCAAATCTTTGTTGTATTCTAAAATTTACTGGAGACTTTGATAATTGTGATAAAACATTTTTCTTTTCAGAAGTTACCACTTGAATAACGATTTGACGAATTAAATCTTTTTGTTTCAAAATTTCTTGTTTCACATTTTCATTTATGTTTGTTGATGCTGCATTTTTAATAGGTAAAGATTTGTTTAATTCTTGTTGTACAACACTTTTTATTTGTTCTCTATTAAATTCCTGATCATCTATTAGTTTTCTATTAACAGCAGCTTCAATTAAATTTACATTTGTTCTTTGCATGGAGTCTACATCTTTGGAAATTTGTGTTAAACTTACATTCATTTTTCTATTATCAGATCTTAATTCAGATACAGTATCACTTACAATAGAAATTTGTGTATTGGATTCTTGAATAGCATTTTCTAAATTTTTAACTGGTGTAGATTCGATAGCCAAAGGACTTTTATATGGTAACGCTATAGGTAAATCTTCTCTAATTGTTTCAATATTTCTTTCTAATTGACGAAACTTTGAAACTTGCATCTGAGTTAAATTTCTAATTTTGTTTTCAGAATCGTTTTGTAATTCTCTTTGCTCAGTTAAAAAGTTTTGAAAAGCTTCAGTCCACTGTTGTCTAAATTCACGTATCATATTTTGGAAAAATTCATTATCTGCTGTTGTAGTATTTACTCGATTTTCAGTTACAACATTAGCTGTAATAGCTTCTAAATTTCGTTTGTTTTCAATCTGTAATTGCTCTATTCGATTTTCAAACTGTAAGCTTTGCTGATCATAACTTAATTCTCGTTTTCTTTGCTCAGTTAAAAAGTTTTGAAAAGCTTCAGTCCACTGTTGTCTAAATTCACGTATCATATTTTGGAAAAATTCATTATCTGCTGTTGTAGTATTTACTCGATTTTCAGTTACAACATTAGCTGTAATAGCTTCTAAATTTCGTTTGTTTTGAGATGTAATAGCTTCTAAATTTTGCTGGTTTTGAGCTCTGTTTTCATTCTGCAACTGTTGTATTCTATTTTTAAATTCTTCACTTTGCTGATCATAACTTAATTCTCGTATTCTTTGCTCACTTAAAAAGTTTTGGAAAGCTTCAGTCCACTGTTGTCTGGCCTGTTCAAATGTACTATCCCTTTGTAGAACCGATTCAGCAACTTCAGAAATTTTTCTATCTAGTATTTGTAAATTATTTTTAAACTGTAAATTTTGTTCATTTAACGAGTCGTTCGATTCTTGTTTCAATTTATCAAATACACTTTTTAGAAAAATAATATCACTCTCTAATGTACTTATGGTTTGTTCAGTTTGACTTAATTGCAATGAAACTTCTCCAATTTGTGTAAGTTCATTTCCAAATGATAAAGATAATTGTTGTTCATAATTTATTTTTAAATCTTGAATTTGCTTCTCAAAATTCTTTTTAAATTCTTCAAAAGAAGTTACATTTTGAAAAAGACTACGCAATTGTTCTATAGGTCCCAACAGTTGCAATAATTTTATATTTTCATTTCTCACTTGTTCAGTAACTTGTGCAAATTGTCGTAATTGAGTGGAAATTTCATTATATTTTGATTCGATATTTGGTTTTTGAACTTGTAAATAATCTGTTACTTTTTGATTTACATTATTTACTAGAGTCATATCTACATTTTGAAATACTGATCTAGTATCTCTAATTTCTGATAATAGTTTTTCCATATTTGGTTTATCCACTCTTTCCCAGTTATTCCATATTTTTTCAACAATTTCTAATTTATTTTCAAAAAAAGGTCTTTGAATATTTATCCACTCACTGACAATATTTTTACCATCTTCCAGCAACTTTAACGCATTGGGTTTTTCTTGTTCATTCCACTGTTTAATAGTTTCTATAGAACTCATAATGGTAGGTAAAAATTTTTGAAAATCGTTTGACGGTGACGCATATGGTAAATTGTATTGAGGTGATGATAGTTGTTGAAGTGGTGGAATATAAGAAGAATTTCTAAAATCAAACGGAATACTTGAGAATTTTTCTAAATGTTTTTCTCTAAAATCAATCGGAATACTTGAGCATTTTTCTAAATGTTTTTCAGATTGATTGATTTTTTTCATACTACACTCATTAACTTTTACTCCAAACACATATTCAATCAGTTCGTTTTTACTTTTTTTTTCTAAAATTTCTTTTTTTGGTTTAGAATTAATAGCCATTTTTAAAAGTTCATTTTTTGATAAATTCATGGTTTTATTATTCTGGAAGATTTATAGAACAGAAAAATTTTATCATTGTTCTGCAAATTGGACATTTTTCCAAACGATTGGCACATTTAGTACAACAGCAAGAATGACGACATGGTAAAAAACAAATGTTAATACCATTTTCCAAACAAACTAGACACTTTCTTTTTGAATCTGTAGCAGAAATGGAAAAAATACAATTATACATGTGTAAAAATTCTTGGTTTACATCACATGTTTTCGAACAAAAACTACAACATTTAAAATAAGTATAAAAAAAATAATTAGTTAATTGTAAAAATGAAAATAAAAATTCTTTACCAAATACAAATATAGAAATATTTGTACGTGAAGAACATAAACAAAAATATTGACCACTATCTTTTTCAGAACATAAAGTAATAAAAAATCCACAAATGATACATTTTGAAAAAATATGTAGACAGCTTGAGATGTACACTTCTTGTTGGTTTACAGATTGCGGCGGACAGAGACGGTTGTACCTCTTAAATTCATAAATGCCTATTTCTAAAAAAAGTTATATTCAGTATAATCCGCTAATATATAAAATTTAGTATGTACTACCTTCCATTTTATTCAACACTATATCGTACGCTGAAAAACAACCACCTTTTAAGAGTAGAAAAGTAGGAGTTGCCTATTAATGGGAGGTCTTTTAAACTCCGCCTTTAATATAGCTTATATAAAAAGACGTTTAAAACGACCAAAGCACAAGAAAAATGTTTCGTTTTTTCGATATTGTTGACCGTAGTAACTTTTTATGTCAACGTAAAATAGTTAAATGGATAGATGATTATATTATTTATCCATTTTTAAATAATCTTCCAGTTCCAAAAGGTATTTTATTTCACGGAGATCCAGGTAATGGTAAAACTGTTTGCGCTCAAAACTTATCGTTATATCTATCTGCAGAAACCGGTAAAAAATGGTCTTTTTTTTCACACAGTTGCTCTTCATTTTTACAAAAATATATAGGCAATGGTGAAGCAGCTTTAAAAAAAGTTTTTGAAGAAGTGAAACCTTTTACGGTGTTATTTTTTGACGAAATTGATGCAATTTGTTCTAGCCGTAAAAATGATTCTGACCAATGTTATGTAACGCTAACGTCAACATTTTTATCACTTTTAAATGATACTGAAAAAAATGTTATTGTAATTGGTGCTACTAACAGGATTCATTGTATAGATGTGGCTTTTAAAAGATATGGTAGATTTGAACATGAAATTGTATTTAACAATCCAGATAGACACGATCGCTTTCTTTTTTTAAAACATTTTCTAAAAGATCAGATTTATAGTGCTAACTTAAGTATGTTGGCTAAAAATACTGTTGGTTACACTATTGCACAATTAAAATGTTTTGTTGAAAAATCTGTCTTGTTGTGCAGCAAAGATGGAGAATTGGAAATGAAACAACATCATTTTAAAGAAAATTTAATTCGATGTCCGTTTTCTTCTTTTTTTTTAAAAAAGATTTCTGTTATTAATATTAAAATTTCTACACTTTGTGTAGGTGCTTATGCGGCCAATGTTGGCAGAGCGCTAATGCATCTTCACGGTTCTAAAGATATTTTATTTTTACCAAGATTAGGTACTAGGTATGTTGAAAATCGAATTGAAACTGAACAGATTTTGGACGACGCAAGATTTTCTAATAAAATTATTATTGCATATGAAGAATTTGATTGGTTTTTTATAGAGTCTTATTTCGAAAAAATTATTCATGTACCATGTTCTGAATTTGCTATTTAAAATTACTCTTTTTTTGAATAAATGGAAATTGCTAAAACGTTGCATTTGTTTATGAAGCAAATTATTTCTTTGGATGTGGATAACAAGCAAGCCAATAGTTATTGTATTTTGTTGGATAAAATTGTAGATTCCGCAAAACCTGCATCTTTCAACAGTCCTATTCAAACCATTTCAAAGTTTCTAGAATCTAATAAAGAATGTTTACTTACTAATCCGTTGGTTTTATTTAATTACACTCTATCTTGGTTAAATCCAGTTACATTTAAAAAAGTATTTGATATCGATCTTTTAACAGCTTTTTCAAAGGCAACCGATGTTCAACTTAAAATTTTGCATTGTCATATTTTAAAATTGGCCACAATGACATACACAGAAGATGAAGCTTATAGTGATTTGTATGAAAAATTGCGTCTCGAAGTTCCTCTTGATTTTGGAGATAAAGAACGTGAAATTGTAGATAATCTTTTTATTCGTTTGAATACGTTTGAACCGTTGGATATTTCTGAAAATGTTGACATTGAAACAGTTTTGGAAAATTTTCAAAAGAATGAATTTGGTGTATTTTTACAAGATTTGAGAACACCTGGTTTGAGATGGGACATTCTTATTAAATATTTGGTGGCAAAAATTGAAGAATTGTCAATTGATCAAGAACCAAACCCTATGCTTGATACTTTAATTTCTGAAATTAAAGGATGCAACTATAAATTGAATAAATTATCACCTTTTAAAATTATTAGTTTATTCAGTCAATTTAATTTGACAAAGTTTATAAAACCTTTGCAATCTTTGACACTCGGTGACGGTTCTGGAGTAGACGAGGTAGACAATTGTGACGATGGACATTGTAAAATTAAGGGAGCTTGATTTTATAATTGAAAGAGAAAATTTTAAAGGTTTAGATTCCGAAAAGAATATTGTGAAATTGCAAAAAGAAGCCATTTTAAAACAGATTGATACCATAGAAATTCCTGATTATGTTATTCCAATACTTTATGAAAAAATTCGTGATGCTCATTTCAAAGCTTTGATAAGTCCAGGTGAATGTGTTGGTATTGCTGGTGCTCAGGCAATGGGTGAATTTTCAACACAAGCAACTTTGAATACGTTTCACGTGGCAGGATTTGAAATGAGTTCTAACGTGACCAGCGGTGTGACTCGTTTCCAAGAAATTATTAATGCTTCTAAAAATCAGAAAAGAATAAATTGTTTAGCATATTTTAAAAAAGGAAAAATTTCTGACGTGAAAAAAAAGCTTAATCATTCCATAGTTGGATTATTATTTAGGCAAGTCATATCCAATATGTATATAGTGGAAAAGTTTGAAAATTGGTATTTGCCTTGTCATTACATTTTTTCAAAAAGAAATGACAATTTTCCAGAAAATTTCACAATTTTTAGATATATTTTAAAAAAAGAAATTTTATTTAAATATTTTTTGCATCCTAAAATTATTCTACAAGAACTGGAAAATCAGTTTCCAAACATTACTTGCATTTTTAGTCCTTTATCTCGAAAAGGAAAATTGTATTTTGACATTTTAACTTGTGAAAATATTATACAGATGCGAGATTTATATTTACCTAAAATAGAATCAACTTTAATTTGCGGAATGGCTTCAATTTCTACTTATATTCCTCATTTTATTAAAGATTCTTCAGAATGGTTTATAGAAATAGAAGGTGGTAGTATTAAGGATATCGCTTCCATAGAAGATGTTGATTGTACTAAGATAGTTTGCAACAATGTATGGGATATTTATAATGTATTAGGTATTGAGGCAGCTAGGCAATTTCTTTTAAACGAATTGACATGTATTATGAGCGGTGTTGGTTTACATAATATTACTTTACTCATTGATAGAATGACTTTTAATGGTACTATATGCAGTATTACACGTTATACGATGAGAAATGAAGAGGGTCCAATGGGAAAAGCTTCTTTTGAAGAATCTATGGAAACTTTTTTCAAAGCTGCCAAGTATGGAGAAATTGACAATTTTCAAGGAATTTCTGCAGCAATCATTGGTGGTAAAAAACCTAGAGTGGGAACAAATTCGTTTGATGTTAGAATAGATTTTGAAAAATTATCAAAACTATCTGTCTAAAAATATTAATTTCAAAAAATTACATTTTTTGAAATTTTAAACTAATAAATGCAATATCAGAGTCTTATCGCGGCAATTATAGCATTTTTGGGAACTTTGGGATTTGTAGTTACACGTAAACCATCTAATAGATTTCGTAGAAGTCCAATTTCTTTTCCAAATCCATCACCAATACCGTCTCCAATTTGGAGACCTTCACCAATTCCTATCGCACCTCCAACCATCATTCCTCCTATTTCTACACCTCCTTCTATTTTTCCAAATATACCTAATATATCACCTCCTTCTATTTTTCCAAATATACCTACTTTACCACCTCCTGTTATTACACCGCCTTCAATGCCAATTCCAAATGTAATACCTAGACCAATGCCTCCTGTTGTTCCTCCTGTGCCGTTGGGAAATTGTGGTTCTGCATTTACTTTGCAAGATACACTTGATATACAACCCTACGTTTTAGGAGGAAGTTTTGCAAGACTGGGACAATTTCCTTGGTTTGGACATTTTGGAGGGTGTGGAGGAACACTGATTCATCCGCAATGGGTTTTAACCGCAGCCCATTGTACTTCAATTAAAGTTAACGAGACTGTTACTTTTGGAGCTATACGAAGAAATTCTAATAGTCCTGGTACACAGAATAAATTAATTTCAGCTGTGTATAGATATCCTGAATTTATTAACGGAGGAAATTTTCCACATGATATTATGCTTGTACGATTATCTACTCCAGTACAATTAAATAATTATGTTAATATTGCATGTTTAGGTAATATTTCTACCGCTGGAAGACAGTTAATAGTTTGTGGTTATGGAACTACTCAACCAAATACATATGTCGGTAGTAATGAATTGAAATATGCTGTATTGCAAGAAGTTCAACAATGTGGTCTTTATGTAGCTCCACAAATACAAATTTGTACCAGAGCAGTAACTGGATTTAGTTGTTTTGGAGATTCTGGTGGACCTATTCTTACAAATATTGGTGGTAAAAATTTTGTAGTTGGTATTGTAAGTCATGGATCTCCAGGAAATTGCAATCAATATACAATTTACACAAGAGTTAGTTCTTATCTTTCTTGGATTCGACGATATGTTCCAGGTGCTTAAAAAATTAAAAAATTTATTAAAAAATGAAACCTTTTTTTATAATGAAACAACCTTTGTTTGTCATTGCTGTGTCTTTTGTGACTATTACTACAGTTGTAATATTCAAAAAAAAAAAACCAACAATTAAACCCATTCAACCTCCTACTCCAAAACCTCCTATTCCAGTACCAATACCAGTACCAATATCAGTACCTCCAGTACCAATACCAATACCTCCAGTTCCAATACCTCCAGTTCCAATACCTCCAGTAACTCCTCCTCTTACGCAGTGTGGAATACAAAATTTGGGATTCATTATTGGTGGTAGCGAAACTGTAGTTGGAAAATGGCCATGGGTAGTAGATTTAGAAGGATGTTCTGGAACATTGATTGCTCCTCAGTGGGTTTTGACAGCTGCACATTGTGATTCTGTTTTAAAAAAGGGTCATGTTTGTAAATTTGGGCAAACTAATAGAAGTGTTATTGCTAGTGTACAAAGTATAGCCGTAGATTATTTTGTAATACATCCTAGTTTTAACAAGACACAAGAAAACTGGACAGATATTGCACTCTTGCATTTAGAAAGACCAGTTCAATTGAATTCATTTGTAAAATGTTGTTGTCTACCAACAGAAGATTGGGATTTAAACAACGAAGAAATGACTACATGTGGGTGGGGATATACATCTGGACCTGGTCCAGATGCAACAGGTTCTAATATTTTAAAAGAATTGATAGTAAAAAGAATTCCATATTGGGTCGTTTTAAATCCAAACATTCCACCAAATTATTTATATTTTTTTAAAAATTCTAAAATTTACGTTGCTGGTGTGAAACCAAACGAAGCAACGTGTTTAGGAGATTCTGGTGGAGGACTATTTGTTAAAAAAAATAACATTTATTACGTAGTAGGAATATTGAGTCATGGTAAAGGAAGCACTTCAAATACTTGTACACAATCTGGATTTACAAAAGTATGGTATTTTATAAATTGGATTAAAAACACTATTAAATGAGAAATAAATGCAAACTAAAGATATTGTATCTATTATTTTCGGATTAATTTCTACGTTAGTCAGTTTAGTATATTTACAACGAGGAAAATCATCTGTAGATCCTATAAACATTCCTATAGATGATATAACAAATCCAACTCCAATGTTTCCTACTCCGAATCCGATAAATTTTCCAACTCCAATGTTTCCTACTCCAAATCCTATAAATTTTCCAAGTCCAATTAATCCTCTACCAAGTCCAATTAATCCTATACCAAGTCCAATTAATCCTATACCAAGTCCAATTAATCCTATACCAAGTCCAATTAATCCTCTACCAAGTCCAATTAATCCATTAGTTCCAAAGCCTATAGTTCCTACTGTACCAGTTCCACCAATACCAAATCCAGTTATAAGCCCTGGTAGTTGTGCAGCTGGGCTAACATATCTTGATCCACAACCTTTTGTCGTATATGGAACTGTGTCATCACCTGGAAAATATCCTTTTATGGTTGATTTAAATGGATGCGGTGCTGCCTTAATTCATCCTCAATGGGTTTTAACTGCAGCACACTGTCCGATGCAAAGAGGATCTATAGTAAAATTAGGATTATTCAATAGACAGTTACCAGAAACAGGTCAAAGACAAATAAAAACAGTGTTGACTGCCATCAGACATCCAAATTTCAACAGACCAAAATATCTCGACAATGATATAATGTTACTGCAATTAGATTCTGCTTGCACAATGACCAGATATGTTCAAACTATTTGTTTACCAGGTCCTTGGGATTTAAGAGGAAAACCCATGATTTTTGCTGGATGGGGTGCCACAGAAAGAGGTGGTTCAAGTAATGTAATAATTGAAGCTCCGCAATTGGAAATGACTTGTGGTGCTTATAATGCTGGAAACCCTGGCAATATATGCGCTGGTTATAGAAACAGTACCCATTGTCCAGGAGATTCAGGAGGTCCAATGTTTATCTATCAAGGAGGAAAATATTATATTACAGGAATTGCTTCTGCTACTTATGGATGCAGACCTCCTGGAATACTTACCAGGGTTTCGTATTATGTTCCGTGGATAAGACAATATGTAAAGGGTATTTAATAAAAATGGAAAAGAAAAAATGGATTATAATGGGAGTCATTACACTTTTAGTGGCGGTTGGTGGATTTTACATGTATAGAAAACAAAAATCTGTTGGTATAAGTGATATTATCGAGGAGCCAGGAATACCAGGAATACCTTCTCCAGATTCAGGAATTGCACCATCACCTGAAGGAACTCAACCAGGTACCCCTAAACCACCTAGTATTATATCTGAGTTAATCACTCAAGTTCCTGGAATATTAGGTGCTTTACCAGGACTCATTAGTGGAATAGCTGGCGGCGGAGGCGGTGTAGGCGGTGGAGGCGGTGGATTTATACCAGATGTAACACCTTTTCCTACTGATCCTTTGCCTGGTGGTGGAGGTGGTGGACTTGTACCTATGCCAGGTGGACTTGTACCTATGCCAGGTGGACTTGTACCTACGCCAGGTCCGGGTGGAATCCCTATACCTCATCCAATTCCAGGTCCGGGTGGAATCCCTATACCTTATCCAGTTCCAGGTCCGGGTGGAATCCCTATACCTCATCCAATTCCAGGTCCGGGTGGAATCCCTATACCTCATCCAGTTCCAGGTCCGGGTGGAATCCCTATACCTCATATTCCTATTCCAATACCTAGACCTCCTGGTCCAATTCCTATTCCAATACCTAGACCTCCTGGTCCAATTCCTATTCCAATACCTAGACCTCCTGGTCCAATTCCTATTCCTCATCCTCTTCCTCATCCTATACCTCATCCAATGTCACTCTTAAGAAATGCTTTCGGATATGGTGAAATTTCAAACACAAAACCTTTTGACGATTTCAATGATTACGGTCTAAACGCTGGACAATCTGAAATATTGTCTTCTGCGACACCTCAATTAAAAAATTATATTTTATCTTTTGCTGGCAAATGGCCGTGGGTAACTAGTGATAATGGAGTTTTGATTAGTCCAACTTGGGTAATAACATGTATTTCAGCTCAAATTGGAGATATTTGCGTTTTGGGCATGTATGACAAAAGATTGTACGAATCTCAACGACAAATTCGTAGATATAAAAATGTGTTTCAAAATGGTTCGTTAAGATTGTGTCAATTGGATTTTCCAGTGGATTTTACTAAATTTGTAATTTCTTGCAACGTTACAAATGATAACATTGATATTTATCAAAAAGAAGTGTTTACAGTAGGATGGGGAATTGTAAATACTAAAACAAGTACTGTAATAGCAGAGTCTATTGGTGTAGGTGATAAATGCAGTGATGGAACTCTATGTTTAAAAGATTCTAGTATTTTAGAAAATTGTTTTACAAACTGTCCTGTATTTATAAATTTACCAGATATTAATGGCGTAAACACTTGGTGGTTGGTAGCTTTCACAAAAGAATGTGAAAGAATCACTAAATGTATTGACGTTGGATTTTATTGGAAATGGATTAAACATTATGTTACAGATTATTAGCCAATTTTGATACAGTTTTTTGGTAACATCCAATAAAATAATGAAATTTATATATTGTCAATCGTTAAATTTTTTGCTAAAATGTATTATTGACAATATAGAAAACGTTGAATATAATTGGAAGTTGCAGTCTAGAGACTTTTCTAAATACTGGGCTACCAAACCTTGTGCAAAACAAATTGTTAGCCTAGGAGGATTTGGAAAAGTTATTGTACCATATTTTTTTGACGGATCTGATGTATATGGTTATATTGATGAATTTGGAGAAATAAAACAAAAAAAAATTATCATTAAAACAAATCGTATAAAGTTTGAAAAAATAGTTTCTCCTAATGAGAATGAATGGGTAATTAATGTGAATTATGCAGAATCTTATTTTGCTCCTTTTGTAAAATATGTTTCAGAACTGGGAGTTTGTCCATTTTTATGTAATTATTTAGCTACTTATTTAACTGATAAAAATAGAATGGTAATGTTTATAGAAAGATACGATTTCGAACTGAGAGATTTTGTAAAATCTTCAAAAATGAATCAAGAATATTTAATTAATATCATTTTCCAATTTGTGTATACTATTTTCATTTTAAAAAGTTATTTAGGTATGATTCATTTTGACACTCATTTAAGAAATTTAATGTTAGTAAAAACAAACTCTTCAAAATATAAATATATTTTACTTTATGACCGTTTTAGAAAAATTGGCATTCTTTTACCATTTTTGGAATATAATTTAAAACTTATAGATTTTGGTCTATGTTCAATCGATTTAAGTGAATCGGTGGATCCAGTACTGAAACGTTCAAATTTTAATATGACATCTATGCAAACACCAATTCACCTTAAAAAAAATATAGGTAATAATATGACTATAGACTTACAATATTTTTTACTTCATTTACATCAATTAGTGGGTAAAAATAACTATTTAGATAATTTTTGTTCGAGATTTTATGATGATTGCAATTTTATTCCAAGTAAAATAATAGAAAGAAATCCTAAATTTGTCATTTTAAAATCTCAATGCATCATTCAAACTCATAACGTAGGAATCAGTGAATCTAAAATTCAAAATAGACAACATTTAATAGATGGCTTATTACGATATTGTTCTACATATGGATCTGTATTAAACGATTCGGAACAAACTGTTTTTAGTCCATTCAAAATAGATGCTATACCATCTTTTAATGAAATATTTGTTGTTCATCCACAAGCAACACGACATAACATTCCTTCGAGTGAATCTAAATGGTTTCGTCCATCATTTTTTCAGATCAATAAAAATCGTGTAGGATACAATTGGATGTTTCCAGTTCACAATTATAAACCAAGTCCAGTAAAGGATTTACCAAGAACAGGAATTGCTTTGAAATATAAAAACCAACCTTTTCATTTTACGAACGCATATCTTAGTTTTACAGGAGAAAATCAAAGTCTTAGGTTTCATTATTCTAAAAATAAATCTGAATTATTAAAATCTTTTGTTTGTGGAAAATTTCTGTTGTATAACAAGAAAGAAATTGTTGTTCCAAAAACAAATGGTCAATTATTTTTTATGTTTAAAAATGGTACATTTACAACAGTTTACATGATAAATCCTGTAGAATATTCACAAATAATTACTTGGTCTAAAAAACAAAAATATGATTCATTAATTGATGCAACCCATCATGCCAGTTTTATTTACGAAAAAGAACAGTATAACAATAATTTTAAACCAGTCATGTTTATTAAATTTTAATCATTTTCTTTTTTTTATAAACGTGCCTATTATCATCCCTAATATTGAACCAATCACTAAATATAACATTTTTTGAATCCAATCCATCTTTATAGCACATGTAGTACAAGAACCACCATCAGAAGCTGATGCATTTTTCCATACACGTTCAGAAGGACAATTGTGTGAGCACACATGTGGAACTGACGATGGTTGACGAATTACAGGTTGTAATTGTTGCAATTGAAGACGATCCAATTGTTGCTGTTGTTCTATTTGTGTTTTGATGATTTGATCGATAGGAGTATGAAAATTGCTGTTTAAAATTTTTTCTATAGGAGTAGTTTGTCTCATTTTAGTTTATACAGTAACTGACAGGAATCAATAAAAACAATAGTGATGTTTGTCCACTACAACTTTGACAATAACGGAAAAATGTTGGAAGGATATGATTCATTGGTAATAGGAGGCGGAGGCTTAAAAGGTAGTCAATTTTTAGGGGCTTTAAAATATTTACAAGAACAAGGTATTTTAATACCAATTAATTATTTTTTTGGTACTAGTGTAGGATCAATAATTTGTCTATTATTAATATTAGGATACTCTCCAGATGAACAGTATAATTTAATGAAAGATAAAAAATTTTTTTCGTTCAAGCATTTTACAAAGATTACGTCAACTTCACTTTTACATTTTGAATTACCACAAATTTTAAATGAAATAATTGATCAATCTCTAACATTTGAAGAGTTATTTAAAGATACTGGTAAGCATTTACATATTGTCACCTATAATTGTACAAAAAAAGAAGAAACTATTTTTGGTACCGAAACAACACCTGGATATTCCATTTTTAAAGCAATTTGTTTTGGATGTACTCTTCCTTTTGCGTTTGAACTTCCTCAAAATGAAGATGGACATTTCTATATGGATGGTGGTATTATTAATAATTTATGTGTAGATGTTGCTTGTAATTTTAAATTATCAAAACGAATTTTAGCATTACGTATTATAGAAAATAGACCATTTCAAAATAATAACTATTCAGATATTCTTAATATTTTAATTAGTGTGCCAAGTCAAAAATTAGATGAACAAAGATTGAAATTGTGCAGTTTACACGACAATAAAACAGTAGATTGCATAACATGTACTTCTGATCACGGAGTATCTGGAATATTAATAATGACTAATGAAGAAAAAAATAACCTTTATTTTGAAGGATACGAAGCAGCTAAACTTGTTTTTTAAAGTGGACATACATTTGCTCCTTGACCTGGTTGATATTGTTTGGTAATAATACAATTTTTTACATCTACTGAATTAGGTCCGGAATATGCATCTGTTAAATCGTATGTGGCAACTTCATTTAAAATTGGATCCCATGGATGTGTTCTGATTAAACTATTGAGGCTAGTAATTGGATCTTTTAACGAAACAACTTCTACACTAGGAGGACATGTGTATCCACAATATCTAACCAATATCAAAGTGTCGTACCCTCTATAAGTAGCTAATTTTGCAATAGCAATATCTTCAGGCAATCCACCACCTGGAATAGCCGTCCCCCAAGATTGTGCCATAGTTTGTTTTGTTTTACTAATCACTAACTTACCAGTAGGTAAAAATAATCCAGAACCACGACAAGCGTAATAGTAACAACCGTTAAATGAATTTGTTGTTTCATAGTAAGAATTTTTTAAATTTTGACGTACAACTTCGACATATTTTACTGCTTCTCCAGGACGTCCATCTTCTTGATAAACAACCATTTGTTGGCCGTATGGTCCTCCGAAATTAAGACTTTTAGAATATTGTTTATAGGGACTAGTAGGAAAAATTGGTAATTTGTATCGCATTTCCATTCTATTCCAATAGTCTTGAAGAGTTGTTAAATCTTTTGATTTCCAAACGGACGGGGAACCATAAACAACTGAAAAATAACTTTGCAATTTTTCCAATTCTGTACTTTGAGGTAGAGATTTCCAATCTATACTTGTTGTTTCTGAATCGAGTAAATTCGCGGTTCCTCCAAATTTTATAATTTTTTGACACGTCAATAACATGTCGGCTATATTGAGAACTCCCCGTTTTTTGGAACAGCCAGTTTTAAATGAAAAATCGCCATATTTTTGTCCTAGAGATTTCGGAGGATCTGGGTCTAAAATATATTTTGGATCTACTAGTGGAATACCAGGAGCAAAAAAAATATCTAACCACAAATTTTCTGTATTTTTATTGGTTGAAACTTTAAACGGATTTTTCTGTATACATTTTTGTACAGAAAAAATTGGTTCAATTAAATCAATAAAATACCTTTCGAATTTTTTTCCATCCCATTCGTTACTAAGTTGTATACATCTATATCCTCTTTGTACTGCCAATTGAGTAATATAAAATTTACCAGTATCATTAAGATATGGAATTTTTGCTGTAGGATTATTGGCCTCTTGTCGGATTGATGCAGTGGTTTTCGTACCCTGGAATGTTTTAAATTCAGGAGATGAATAATTTAAAAAATTTGCATCACTAATATCAAACAAATTAAGTAAATGTATGGAATTGTAGGCAAAAAGACATGTTTTCATCGGTATAAACCATCCTGTACCTGTTCCCATGAAATACCAACATCCATTCCACGTATCAATATTTAAACTTTTGTAATAATTTGAGGTGATGGGGCAAACTTCAACATATTCAAGATTATAAAATACTGAAGATTCTATAGGAACAACTCGTTGAAGATTGGGGCTATATTTAAAATCTAAACCATTATAAAAATTAGTAAATTCTAGTCCTGTTTTAAAATCAAAAGCTGGATATAAAGCAGTCAAGTAATCAGGTATTTGAGAACTTGTGATGGATTGTGGAAATGTTTTTAAAACTGCTCCATCTAAATATTTTAAACAATTCATACTAAATTTTTGATCTATATTTATCACGCCTTTTTGAGATATACAATCGGCTACAAAACTTGTAATTTTTGTGTTTACAGTAGCACTTGTATCTACTCCAGGAGGCGCTCCTTTGATTACTTTTTGTAATGGATTTTGTGGAACTACAACATCAGGAGGAACTATACTTGGTGGAACTACAACATCAGGAGGAAGTACAACACCTGGTGGAATCACAGTACCAGGTGGAATTACAGTACCAGGTGGAATCACAGTACCAGGGGGAAGTATAACAGATGGAGTTTTACTAGCAATGGATTTTTTAGTTCTGTAAAAAAATATATATGTTATAAATACAATTATCAAAATAATTACAAAGTAAATAAGTTTATTATTCATTTTATTAGACATAAAATTCCATATAGAAAAAAATATGGAATTTTTACAATACTGGGAAACCCAAAGCACCGCCTGCGATTCGTACAATATTATTATTGACGACTGTAACAATAAATTCATAATTTTGTGTATAGTTAGTTCCAGAATTTACAGGACCTTGTCCAGCTGAAGCGACAATAGCATCTGAACTAGCAGATGGCACAATACTTACGTTAGCCAATTTACCATAATTTGTAGATCCCATTGGATCTAAATTAAAGAAATCTAACGAATAAGAATACAGATGGTATCCTGTATCTAACGGAATAGCTGGAGCATGATACCAAGGATTTAGAAATGAGAAAAAATCTGAACCCATGTGAGTAAATCGATTTGTATTTTCGTAAATCAAACTAGTATCTTTAATTGGATCATGTGCATAACGAGAACCGTAGTCAACTTCAGTATCTGTGTTTCTAACAACTGGACTTGATGTTGTATAATTTGACCACTGATTATGGAAAGTAGTATTTCTCACACTAAAAAACATGGCTTTGATTGCATGTGAAAAACGAAGATCGTAATTTGGATTAGGATTTGTCGATGGATTATATGTTTGACGCGGTGCTGTTTGAACTTGTTCAATGAGAATATCTCGTTTGGTGCATCCCATTTTCCTACGTTCTTCGTTGGCAACAATTGCATAATTTGCCCATACTTGTACAGTTTTCAAAACAGGCGCTTGATCAATATCTGTACCAACCAAAGGTTGATGAACTTGAGCTGCAGTTGATGCTGTATTGTCCAAAATGAGTAAATCTTTCCAATCCCTAAATTCAAAATTAATATGCATTTCATTGTACGGAATAGCAGCAGTAGGCAGAGCTACTCCACTACTTCGTGTAAAGAAAAATGGAAGTGGCAAATTAAAAGTAAGACTTGGGATTTCTTCTCCTGGACCATGAGGACTTGTATAATCGTGAATATTTCCAATCATATTGTCATATCCAACTCTTTTAGATGCGTCTGTTGTAAAAGCCGTCCAAAAATCTAAATGATAGTTATCAAATCGTGCAGCAACAAGATCATTAAAACTGATACTACATTCTCTAATCAAGTTATGCAAAAGATTTTTAGTCCATCGCAAGCGTCCATCAGCTCCGAATTGGTTATTAGTTTTCAAAACTACAGAGGGGAATGTGACACGTAAAGTAGTATGAATTAGATAATCTCCTGCTCTACTGACACTTACACTCCATTCTTGACCAAAAGATGCATTTCCGTTATTTCTTGAAAGTAAAACAGGTACTTGAGTGAACCATGTAGATTTTCGACATGATCTCACAAAATATGTAATTGCTTCGTCGCCTCCGTACATATATTTTTCGATTTCGTCGTACGTTGCAATATCAATAAATCCAGACGTGATATTAGATTGCGCCATTTATTATAAGAGTAGAAAAAAAAATAGCTTGCGACATAACATCTTTTAAAAAAGTTGTAAACTGCAATAAATGTCAAGTAATAATATCTTGGAAATAGATAGTAAAATAAGAAAAATTTATTCTAAAGAAATTGAACGTTTATCTGAATATAATTCAAAATTAAATACTATTAAATATTTACTAACAGATGTTTTAAATCTGAGTCACAGAGTTCGTAATCATTTAGAAAAAATTAAAAAAGATATTGAAAATGAAATTACATTTTTGTCGTTTACAAAATTTTATTTTATAGAAAGTCGTGATGTTTTACAACGATATTTACAAGTTATGAAAACCCCAACAATTAATTCTTTTTTTAGAAAAAATAATGAACAAGATGAAAACTATGTTATCAAACGTAAACTATATGAAGAATATAAAGAAATATTACAACCATATCAAAAATTGGTACAAATGTATTCTACAGAGCCAAATTTGTTATGTAGTTTAATAAAATGTGATTTTTGCCAATCTGAATTTGGTTTCTATTTAGATGAAAACTCTAGTGTTTGTAGAAATTGTCTAACTGAAAAAATAAGACTAATTAGTATTAGTACATTTAGTGACAATAACAGGATAAATATTTCAAACAAATATTCGTATGATAGAAAATTACATTTTAGAGATTGTATAAATCAATATCAAGGAAAACAAAATACTATTATCCCAGAATATATCATTGAAAACATTAAAACTGCTTTAAAAACATTTGGTATTGGAAAATTAATAAAATTAAGTCATGTTTATATGGCAATGAAACATTTAGGATATACAAAATATTATGACGATGCAATACTCATTCTATTTAAAATAACAGGAAAACAACCAAAAAATATTGAACATTTAGAAGAACGTTTAATGCAAGATTTTGATTTGATTTTGACTGAATATACAAATTCGTTTAAATACGTTGATAAAAAAAATTTTAACACTCAATATGTATTATTCCAGTTATTAAAAAAACACAATCATATTTGTGACCCGGAACAGTTGGCTGTTTTAAAAACGAATGAAAGAAAATTATTTTCGGATACAGTTTGTAAAACTATTTTTGAAAAATTTGGTTGGAACTATTCTAGTTTGTAAAAAATTTGGAACTATTCTAGTTTGTAATTTTGTGTAAAAATTGACAACCAATTTTTACACATTTTTACACACTAGGTACGTATTGTCTAATCCAGGGTAGATAATAAGATACTCTTGTATAAACTGAATTGTCGTCACAATTTACAGGTGTTCCAAAGGAACAAATACCAACCTGTATATATTTTCCGTTAACATTTGTAACAAGAGGTGATCCAGAATCACCTGAACAAGAAAATCCTCCTTCTCCTTTTACGCAAATTTGACGTAGTGGAACAGGAAAACCCCATTTACAATTTGTTGTATTTTCAAATGAATAATTGTATTTTAAAATGTCACTCACAGTACTATTAGGTTGTGTATAACCCCATCCAGATACAATTAATCTTCTTCCAGATGTACTAATATTACTCAGGCAAATTAAATTTACATAGTTATTTAATTGTACTGGAGTATCTAATCTTAAAAGACTAATATCATAATCTAATACGCCATCTCTATATTGTGGATGTCTGTAAATGGCTAAAACTTTCCTAAACTGAGTAGTGGAGTCAATTTTTCTTTTATCTATCATACCAAAAAGAATATTATCACCTACAGCTGTTTGACGACAATGAGCAGCTGTTAAAACCCATTGTGGATGAATGAGAGAACCACCACATGCTCTGAGAGCTACCATCCAAGGAAATTGACCTACCGTTGCATAATTACCTCCTACAATGTACGGTTCTCTATTAAAGGGTCTCATGGTATTACCACAAAAACCGTTATTTATAGGAGGTACTGGAATAGGAGGTATTGGAATAAGAGACGGAACAATGGGTGACGGAACAATGGGTGACGGAACAATGGGTGACGGAACAATGGGTGACGGAACAATGGGTGACGGAACAATGGGTGATGGTCTAGCCCAGAAAGGAGGTGGTAAAACATCAGGTAAATTAATGGGTGATGGAATAAATATAGGAGAAGGTGTAGAAATTGGAGGTGTTGATATAGTCCAAAAAGGAGGTGAAGTAATTGGTTTTGTAGAACTTGGTTTTCGTGTTACTACAAATCCTAAAGTTCCCAAAAATGCTATAATAGCTGCAATTATATTTTGATTTTGCATTTATTAAATATCTTTAACATATTGTCGAATCCACGGAAGGTATGCACTAACTCTTGTATGAATAAAAGGAGGAAAACATTTCGGGCCTTCACCTGTACTGCATACTCCTACAATGTAATATATTCCATTTTGATTTAACATTAACGGACCTCCAGAATCACCATTACAAATTTGCGCAGCACTAGATTTTAGGCATATTTTATCTGCTTTATTAAAAAAACTGGTTGAACAAGTGTTAACTTCTGTAAAAACTCCTTCTCTTAGAATTGCACTTGATTGTATGATTGTAGCTGATGTACTACCAAATCCTGCAGCAACTAATGATTTACCTGTTAAATCTATATTTGTAGTTGGTAAACATATAGGATGTACATAATTATTTATAGAAACTGGAGAATCTAATTTCATTAAACATATATCACCTCCCATAATAGCACCTTCTTTTTCACTAAAATTTGGATGATTAATTACTTCAATAATGTTTCTAAATTGAGTTTGAGGTTCTTTTTTAGAAATATCCACAACGCCTATGGTAACAGGTATTGGTGCTGGAAATTTACAATGAGCAGCAGAAAGAATCCATAAGGGAGAGATTAGAGTTCCAGTACAAACGGAAGGTGTTGGTATAGCAGGTGTTTTTTCAAAAGCGCAAATCCATGGATATTTTCCTGGAAAAACAGCAGTTCCGTTTATAAGATAAGCAGCTTTAGAATTTGATACACCACATTTTAGAAGCGTTGGTACAGCACCAGGAACTGGTATAGGAACAGCACCAGGAACTGGTATAGGAACAGCGCCAGGAATTGGTATAGGAACAGCGCCAGGAATTGGTGTAGGAACAGCGCCAGGTATAATTCCAGTAATTCCAGATATAATGGAATCTATAATACCAGATGGTACAACGCCAGGTGTATTTGGAGAAGGTACAATGTTTGGTATAACAGAATCTACAATCCCAGGTAAAGGTGATGGCGGTGATGATATTGAATTACTTTTTTGTTGTTTTATAACTAAAAATACCATAATTCCTGCTATTGTAAATGCAACTAATAAAATATACATATCTTTCTCTTCCATTTATTTAAAAAAATGGGTTTTCATTTCATAAAATTTATAAAATCATCAACTGTTCTTCCTTTTACTGATTGATACACTCGTTTTCCTTTCACAAATTTTAGAAAATCTGGCACTCCTTGTAAATTATAACCAATTTTGCGAAGAAATGCCTGTCCTCGTGCATCATCAACATCTACCTTACAACAGATACATTTATTTTGGTACATTTTTGCAAAATCTTCAAACGCGGGTTTAGCTCTAACACAATGACCACAATTATCACTCATTACCATAACCATTACTGGTTTTTGCATACATTCTGGTATATTCAAAATTCCATTGAAATCTGTTTCGTCTAAAAACATTACTTCCATTTTTATTATATCATAAATTAATGAATTCTGATGAAAGAAATAGTATGATTGAATTTGCATCTGAAAAATATAAAGTTTCTAGAGAATTTTTAAATCACATGTCTACCAAAGATTTGCAAGAGTGGATAAATCCTGTTAAAAAATGTTCTTGTAAAAAAGTTATCAAACAAATCAAACAAAAAAAGAGATGGAAATGGTGGTAACATTTATACACCTGGGACGTATTGTCTAATCCAGGGCAGATAATAAGATATTCTAGTATATGTTGCTCTTCCAGAACAATATGGATATATTGTAGAGGAAGTTACACCCACCAAATAATTTTTTCCATTACTCACTGCTACTAAAGGTCCACCCGAATCGCCAAAACAGATATCACCAGCTACGGCTGTAGTACAAATTTTTTTAACATCTTGTGAATAGCAACCAGTTTCTTTGGTATAATTAAATTTTAAAACAGAACTAGAATTATTTAAATTACCTGTTGTAGACCCCCAACCCGAAGAAATTAAATTTAGTCCACTTACTGGAAAATTTCCTAAACATACAACATTGACATAATTATTTAATTGTACTGGAGATTCTAATCTGATTAATCTAATATCTTCTAAATCATGAACACTTGCTCTATATTGAGGGTGATCATAAATTGCTACGATTGTTTTGACTTGAGCCGAAGCTTCGTTTTTACTTTTATCTAATTTTCCAAAATATATGGCTTTTCCTACAGTTGTTTGAGTACAATGTGCTGCACTAATTACCCATTGAGGATGAATTAATGTTCCTCCACAACCTCCTAAACTTACCATCCATGGAAATTGTCCTAATCGTGCAAAATATCCTCCTGTTATATAAGGAACAGGTTCGTTGGCAAAACCACCATAAGACATTCCGCAACTACCAGTCTGTATTGGTGATGGAGCAATCGGAATAGGTGATGGAGCAATCGGAATAGGTGATGGAGCAATCGGAATAGGTGATGGAGAAATCGGTCTTGGAATAACTATAGGAGAAGGTATAGGAATTGGAGGTGTAGGTCTAGCCCAGAAAGGAGGTGGTAATTTACTACCTGGTAATGCAATAGGAGTTGGTGAAGGTCTAGGTAAAGGATTGGGACTCGGCAATCGATTTGGTTTGCGTCGTGTAACTACAAATCCCATAGCTCCCAAGAATGCTATAAGTGCAGTTATTATATTTTGATTTTGCATTTATTAAAAGACCGTTATTTGGACCATAATTTGTCACGAATTTCAAAACGTGGATACGTTTGGAAATTAAAAAAGGAATTCAGGTAGCAAAAAAGTTTATTCTACTTCTTATTTTTTGATCTACATTAATTTTTTTGACGATATCATAAATATAAGTTTCTATATCAGTAGATAAATTATTATGACATTTATTAGCTAAAAATTTATATATTTCATCATGACCTTCGAAGAAATCATCGAAATCATTTTCATTATAATCTATAGAGCCAATTTCTGAATTATTTTCTTCATCATTATCATTAACATTTTCAAAATATTCTTCAGGTAATTCCATTGAAGTGTTGGTTAATAATTTTTTAGCGAAATCTACATCAACTTCATCTAGTGTTATTAATGTATTTGTTAATCTGTCAAAAACAAGTAATAATTTACAAATTGCTACCACAGTAGAATTATATTTATCATCAGCTAATTTTGGTTGAGATTTACGCTTAACCCATTTATTACAAAAATTGTATTGCATTGTAAAAATATAACTATAAATTTGTAAATCTGTTGATATTTTTCTTAATTTTTCTAATGTAACTAAAATATATTCATCTACAGATTCATACGAAGAATTAAAAAAATATTTAAAAATATCTTTTAATGTAATTTCCGAAGAACAATGTTTTGTTTTTAACCAATCATCAAAAATTTGTTTAATAAAAAAAATAAGTTGTTTTTGATTATACATCCAACATTTAATTATTGGTAAACATTTAATCTGTTCCAAAGATGTTATTCTATTAATTTTAGGTTGAATTAAAGATCTATGTTGTACGAATTTTTCACCAAGTTTTGGAAACCAATTATTTTGTATAACAATATTACTTTTTTCAGTACTCAATAACAAATGTTCATATTCATTATTTTGTAAAAATTTAGATATTGTTTTGTCTACTATTTTTTCCATTTTTTCTAAACGATTTTTTAAAATCCAGTTATTTAACATTTGTATAATTTGATCAGGACGTACACTATTAATTTTTTGAAAAATGTTTTCTGGTTTTAAATCTAGTCTTTCATGAGAAATATTTTTAAAAACACAAAAATGCACTAAAGTTGGGAAATTAAATCCATTTATTAATGTATAATGGACTGCAAATGGGTTAAAAATATGTATATTGTTAACATCTATTAATTGTTTAGCATTATCATTGTGAACATTTTGATATTCACGTTCTTTTTCTAATCCTGGATGTAATGGAAATATTTCAGATTCGAATCTTTTGATTTCTTCTTCACAAAGTAAGAAAAAATGTCTTTTTTTAACAATTTGTATAACATTTAATGGTAATAAATCATTTTTATACAACTCAAATGTACGGCTGATAAACTTTCGTAATTGTTCAAAAGGAATTGTAGATCTTTCCATATCAATTACAGAATTTCTTTGAAAAACTTCTGCGGGATGTAAATGTCTTATAGAATCTATAAAACAAGAAAAAATAAAATCTTTTAATTTATTTTCATTTAACGATATAATTCGTCTTATATTTTGTCTTCGTACCAATTTAATTAATGTTGTAGGATTTGTTGTATAGTCAACACCTCTTTGTTTATGAATTTGTAAAATTGTAGCTCTGTCTGGCGCTTTTTTAAAAATCCGTTCTTTACCATATTTTTTTTCTAAAAATCGTAATAAATCAGACATTCTTTGAAAATTTTCTTCAACAAGATATTGCAAATCTGATTCATGTAATAATTCCTTCAAAGCTCTTTCTGCTAAATACATATAATATATTGGATCATTAGATCTATCTAAAAATAAATCTGTAGAATTTGTATTATTTGATTGTAATTGAAAACGTTTTTGTTCTAAAAATTTTCCATAAGCATTTTTTTGAAAACTAACACTAAAAAGTTTAGAATTGCCGGTTTTTAACAATTCTTGAGTAAATGAAACATCATTTTTACATCTGTTTTCTATATATTCAACAATAGCAAAATTATTTATTTCAATATTGATTTTATCACACGCATCTGCGTAGGCATGTTCAATGTCATGCGAACGCACAATACTTTGTTTAAAAATTCCAGAAGGAAACATGTGTGATAAAATATAATGACACGGAGTTATCCATTCATTGTCATCAATAATTATTGGTTCTTTTTTCAAAGTTAGAATTCCATACGGAACATCTTCACTCGTTTTTACCGTAATCATTTTAATTTAAACACAACTAAAACCCAAACGATTGCGAAGACGTTTCGTTAGAAACTACTTCACTTGATAACAAGCTAGAAACTGGGGGTTTATTTGAACTACCAACACCACTACTTTTTGATTTTCTTCTTTTCATGTAAAATACTACTCCAGCTAGAGAAATAATTACAGCAATGATCAAAAACCATTTATTTCTATAAAATTTTACTTTTGTAGACTCTGGCTCGCTGGATGCTGATCTAGTCACTTTTGAAGATGTGTTTGCAGAAGCAGTTTTAGTTGCACGTTTTGTTGTATTAGGTGTATTAGATTTTTGAATTGTTACGTTAGCTGCGCATGGCTCATCTGATCTCAAAACCATGTATGTAGGTTTGTTTATATTTTTAGCAGTTCCTGAAACATACCCATCATTAGCTTTGTTATATTCGAAATCGTCATTATCCAATTTTCTTTTTTCAACTATAGCAAATTCAAAAGGAATACTATTTTCTGTCTGTACAGTAAAAAGAACGATGCAATCAACAAATGAATTGCTAATTTCTAGAATCTGGCGTTCATCATCGAGCTGCAATGTTGTAGTTGTAGAATTGTCAGACATATTCTTTATTTTACAATACATAATGAATTTAAAATGGTAAAAGTGCAAATAAATAATGAAAAGATACCATTATTCAGATATTCTATATTCTCATATTCCAATTCATCCTAAAATAGAAAATACAATATATTTAGTTCCACCACAAAGTGTGAGATATATTTTTAATTACAAAGATTCTTTTCCTTATATATATACGATTAAATGTAGCAAAAAATACAATAGTCTTGTTATACATAACGAATCTGAAATGATTGATTTTTTTAAATGTTATACTGTAAAAAATTATGTAAATTGGAATTTGATAAAAATGTTATTTGATGGTATAGAATTTAGATGGTATAAACCATATTGGAATTGTTCATCTGAATTGCAACATTGTGTTCAAGAAAAAGAAGCTTGGGAATGGTATTCTAATATTGAAGAACCTTCAGGATTTATATGGCAATATTTTACCATGTCATATCGTTTGAAAACAATCAAAAATTGAAAAAATCTATAAAAAGAATTAGTTATCCTCTAAAGGCGTTATTTCATCAGAATAATGGGATTGGATATGTATCTATTGGCTAAACGTTATTTAAATAACAATGGTGACGTTCAGCTACGAGAGACTATTTCCAATTTGTTTCCTGACATTTCTTCAAAAGTCGAAGAAGTAACCTTTGACGCAGGTTATTGGCGTAAAGCTAATCACATTCATGGATGGTTTGTTAAACTATTTAAAAAAATTGTTTTCTGTTCAGGTACTTATGCAATTTCTAGAGAAGAATTGGAAGACCTTCGAAATACGTGTAAACAAGTCTTAAATAACAAAGATTTAGCCGAAGAATTGTTACCACGAGTCAAAGGTTACTTCTTTGGCAGTCAAGAAATCGATGATACTTATTTTAAAGACATCTCGGATACCATCTCTGTTATTGATAGCTGTCTCAATTTACCTACCAATTGGTACTTTTACTATCGTGCCAGTTAATATTTTAATTTCAACAAAAAGTTGAGAAAAACCTCGTTGGTGGAAAAGAACATTATCAAAAATGAAGTTGAGTATCATTTATTTTGTTTGCATTACGCAAACCTGGGCTTTACTTCCGAATTCTTATAGTTCTTATTTAAATAAAAATGAAATAGAACCTATAATTCGTCAAATAATCGAAGAAAATCTTGAAGCTTTTTATATAAAATTGCAAAAAACGTTTTGGAATAATTTTTCTCAATGGATGAGTTACAATGAAAATTTCATTGCTTCTAAATTTGCTACACAACAATTAGAACTATTGGAATTACAAACTGTACATGACACAATGTTAAAAATGTTACTCGATATTAAAAAAAAATTTGAAGAACAAGATCAACATAAACGTAGAAAACATCATAAACGCAATGCAACACATATTATAGAAAAACGTGAGAACATAGAAAATCCTCTTGTATTAGCACATTTAATTTTTCTAGAAGAATCTAAAAATAATTTTAAAACTACTTTTGAAAATATTCCAGAATTTAATTTTGAAAATGTTACTCTTACAAATATTTCTGAAAATGTTACTCTTACAAATTCTGAAAATACAAATATTTCTGAAAATGTTACTCTTACAAATTCTGAAAATACAAATATTTCTGAAAATGTTACTCTTACAAATTCTGAAAATACAAATATTTCTGAAAATGTTACTCTTACAAATATTTATGAAAATACAAATATTTCTGAAAATGGAGCAGAATTTGTAGAATCAGATTATGATAATTTTGGGGAATCTATTCCGTTTTTTTCAAGCACAGTACCTCCTCCTAATTATACTTTAAAAAATTGGTTTAGAGTAACTGAAAAAAGTGAAGACGATAAAAAAATTAGAGAAATAATTGATCGTTTTTTGCAATAAATTTTCAAAAATAAATTTTATTTTTGAAAATTAAAAATAATATTACTGAATACACTGCGTTAAAGAACATGGGTGTAAAGAAAAAACAATGTCGATGAAATTAAAGAAAGAAGCGTGGACTCCAGATACTGGTAAAAAATTAAACGAACAAGAAATGGACTGTGCTGTAAAAGAATTAATTGATACAAAATTTAGAAAACTAGAGCGAGGTTTCATAGATCCTGGTATTCCAAATCAATGCGTAGCTCTTTTTTCATTTGTACCTTGTGAACCAAATAATTTTAATTTGTATGGATTTGCTAAAATCAGAGGAGTTTTTGCTAGTGAATTTGAGGCGATGGAACAATCTAAAAAAATTATTAAACATTTCGATTCTTCAAATACAATTCATCATGTAAGAGTAGGTCATACATTTCCAATTGGTAATAATTTTCATGGTCAATGGGAGAATGTAGTTTTAGACGATGAATTGTGCAAAGCAGAAGCTTTACTTAAAGTAAAAGAAGATGAAAGAGAAGATAGCGAACGTCAATATTTCGAAAAACGTAAAAAAGATCTATTAGAAGATGTTAAACCAAACAAAGAAACAAATTTATTGGATAGATATATTACATTGAGACAGAAATATGCAAATATGGGTGTTATTCACGATGAATATTCCAAACAATTACCTCATATTGAAAAAATTGCACAAGTTGCATATGATGAAATGAGACAAATAGAAAAACAAAACCCGCAAGTTCTGCAAGATTACCAAACTGAATATTTAAAAATTAGAAGAGAGTGTGGATTGGACAAAGATTGCAGTGATGAATCTATTAAAATAAAACAATATTTTGACGCAATGCCATTGTATGATTACATCAAAAAGTAAGGTTTAAATCAATAATAAAGTCACAATGGAACAGCAACAAATTATAATTGTAGTATTGATTATAGTCTTTCTTGTAACTCCCGTAGTTTTATTTGCTTTCATGTCGTCCAAAAAGAAATCAGATACTATCAGTGGTTTACCAGGTAAAACTCCAGGCGCTGTACCAGGTAAAACTCCAGGCGCTGTACCAGGTAAAACTCCAGGCGCTGTACCACCGACAGGTCCGATATCAAACATTCCAATTGGAGGCGGCATCATTGATGTAACAAATCCGCCTGCTATAGTAAATGCTACCAGTATGCCAAGTGCCAAAGAAATTGCATTTCAATCAAAAGCAGCTTGTCAATCTAAAATGGGCGTTATCAATTGGGTAACAAATTCGAAATTGTTGACATGCGATGCAATTGTCCCATTTGGACAACCAGAATCTCCAATTTTTAAAGAGTTGGATCAAGTTCAAGCTTTGATAGATAATGGCACATATAAACCTGCAAACGAAAAGGACAGATTAGTTATTTATTTTAGTATTGTTTACCCTAACGCAGATCCAAACAAAATTAAAAGTATGTCAGATCAACAACTAATTGATTGGTATCAGCATTTGGAATTGTATTACACTCTTCCAGCAGCTATAATGCCAGTCACTCCGATTACCACTAGAAGACTAGCAGGAAAACAATTTTATCGTGTGCCAGAAGGTGTTATTTTGGATCAAGATCCAGACAGATTAGGAGAAATTGGAAATTATTTGGAAGTGATTAGATTTGGTCCCATGTACAATTATTTTGCAGATCCATCTCTTTTCGTAGGAACATTTTATTACCCAGCTAAAGGTAGTGGTTTATATTTACCATTGGGAAGAACTCTGGTTTCTTATAACAAAGTTCATGCTATGAAAATGCTAAATTCTCCAAATTCTCAGATTGTGATTTATGGTGGAAGAGATTTTCAATCTTTTCTTGCAAAAGATTCAGGAGATCCAAAATATAATGACGAAGCTTTTGTGTCGGTCTGTGTTGCCAATAAAAAGGCTACAGCTAACGATCCAACATGTCCTAAAATTTTTAATTATTTTAGTCAAGTTATCAAGTATAAACCATCTGCACTTGATAATATGATTGCAGAAATGTGTGCTGGAAAATGTTTACGTTACGAAACTCGTTCAGTGGCCAGTGGTCAAGGAGAGAAAAAGACTTTGGTGTATTACGGATGTGGAGATACTGGAGATAAATTTTTAGCACAGATGGCAAGAAATCGAGGATATAATACATTACAATTTCTAAGAGAAGCTCAAATGGAACTTAACGGCGATGCTGTAGTAGGTAATGAACTCATGCATTTAGTTGAAAATGTTTACAGTCAAACAGCTCTGTTACGTCTAGACCCTTTTAAAATGCCTTTATATCTTCCCACAGGTTCATCACCAGAATTGCCAGTAAATTATTTACTGGATCAAAAAATTAATGGAATAGATTTGAAAGCTGTTATTAATACCGAATTTCAACCCTATAGACAGAAAGTATTTGATATTAATTTAATTGTAGATGAAAGGAACACTGGTGGGAATGCTTTAAAACCCTAATTTTTATTGTAGTAAAAGTTGAAATATATACATCTAAAGAATTTTTTGAAAATCAATCATGTTTAAACCAATTGAAACCGTTTGTTTGAATGAAAAACAGTTTTTAGAAAATATTACACTTTACGAAAAACATAATGGGAAATATAGTGTAGAAGGATATTCCGTAACATCTAACAAAATGCTTATATCTTGTACATTTGGATACGATATAATTTCTAAACTATTTTTGCGTGAAATTTGTAACGATGAAACTTCAACCTTTTTTTTAATACAAAATGGTATGTCTGTAGAATTTTCTGAATGTAAATATGATTTCGAAACACTTGTAGTTACAAATTCACTGGAAGAAAATAAATTTTGGCATTATATGTTAACTTGTATGAAAATTTCTCATAGAGTATGTAAAATGAGAACATGTAAATTTAGCGATAAGATATTAGTTTGTAGCAAATCAATCACTAAAAATTTTTTAGAAAGATTTACATTTTATCGTATTATACATCCAAACAATTGGGATACTTCATCTTATCAAAGTAAATATTTCTACAGTTTTATAGATTATCAACCAAAAATTTTTGCAAATTCACGCCTTCAAACATTTGTAATTCATAACGATTTTATACAACCTAATGTAAAATATAAAGATTATCAGTATAATTTTTTAGACTTACCATGGAAAAAAAAATTACCTAGCGACGATTTTAATTGCCCAGTTTGCTACGAAGAAAAATCTACCATGGTACGTTTTTCTTGCTTTCATAATGTTTGCTATTATTGTTTTGTAGAACTTAAATCGATAAATTTAAGTTGTCCAATGTGTAGAAATTCAAACCCATCTATAAGTTATTGTAATTTTAACAATGAAAACTACGTAGAAAATTTAGAACCTAAACCATTAGTTTTTGATTCTATTAGTAAAAAATATAATTATAAATTTGGTCAAGATGGAATAGTTTACCAATCTATTTTTAATAAATTGGATAGATTGCATTATCATTCTAAAAATATTGTATTTGTGATTAACTATGAGAAACCTACTGTAATTATTAAAGAAAATATAAAAATGTTATGTAGAAAAGAAAAAAATACTATACACATTTTGTACAAGTTAGAAAAATATAAGAAAATATGGGAATTATTTCTAGAAGAATTAAAGTTAATTTAAAAATTGGAATTTTTTTTTAAAGTAAAAATTAAGTTAGTTTTAAAACTAACTTAATTTAAATGTTAAATAGAATTAAAATTTTATTAATTCTTCAAAACTTGTAGGATCATTTGATTCATTTACAATATCCTGAACAGTTTTCCAGTTATTTGGACCTGAAAATATTTCAGATTTTTTAAATTGTAGGGTTTTATCTTGACGTATCTTAATAGGTTTCCATCCATTTGAGTTAAAAATACATTCTACTACTTTTTCTTCAAAAGAAGCACAATCTAGACATGGAATATCATCAGAACAATTATTGACGTTATTGGCGCATAAAATTTTGCTTTCATTTCCAGTTCCAAAAATAATTCCAAAATAATCGAATTTACTAACATTGAAACAAAAATTAAATTCTCCTAATGTATTATAATGTGCTTTGCTTATTCCACAATACACATGTTTTCTGCGAACAAGTAAATCGGCAGTAAGCTGAGACTTTTTTTTCCATTTAAAAATTGGATACTGAACAAAAAGTGGCTTATCCACTAAAATGTTAGAAGGTGTAAATATAAATCCATCTGTAATTTCTTCAGAGGTCATATTTTCTAATATTTTGAAAGTATTTTTAATTTCTGGAAATTGAACGTTGTTTAAGAAAAAACAGTTTGGAAAAAGTAAATTTTTTAGAATATTAAATCTTTGAAAATAGTTAAGGTTTGGACAGTAAAAATCAAAAATAGACATTTTTCCATTTTCTAAACGTTCAGCGTGAATCACATATTTAAAATCGAATTCTATTTTAATTTTTTCTAAAATTTTATTGTTTACATCTTTTACGCACATTTCACCTCTGTTACATATCATAAAAACTAATTCTCCATCACATTTAGTTGATACAGCATACCTTATATTTCCTTCTAAAATTTTACAGATATCATTTTTAGTTAAAGGGATTGGTTTTTGAAAAATCATTTAATTCGAATAATTCTAATTTAATTTTTTAATAGATTCTTAAACTTGGTTGTAGAAAACAACTGTCCTATGAATTTTTTCTTTTTCAATTCTATAAAATTGTAAGTTTAAAAAATTTCTAATTTTTAGAATTAAATTGTAAGTTTAATTTTGGTAAATATTTTAGGTGCGTGTATTTTTTTCCAAGAACTATATTGGAGTGATCAAGTACACGTGGATTTATTGAATGATTTGGTGAAAATTATTATTCCTACAAAGTGTCTAGTTGGGTTTTAGGACGACGCTTCAAGTTTCGTCAGTTATTACATTCAACCATTTATATAAAAAGATATAATATATTTCAGGATGATAAAATAGCAATTTATAAAACAAGTTATGCAAGATATCGAAAAATTTATTCCAGTTTACAATAATTATCCTGTATATTTCTTTAAAGAGTTTCTAGAAATGAAATTAGACAATAAACAAAAATTTAAACATCAAAAATTTTTAAGTAGATATTTTGGTAATATTTTTATAGATTCTCACGAATTACTACTTTTTCACGATATGGGAAGTGGGAAAACAAATAGCGCGGTAGCCATCATTGAAAGACTAATGGAGCTCTACCCACACGAATATAAAGGAGCAATTATTTTGACTAAAGGACAAGGTCTTGTTCATAATTTTGTTCGAGAAATTGTTAAATGTACAAACGGAAAATACGATGTTGAAACATCTGAAGACATGTCAGACAGACATTACAGAATAAAAATTAAAAAAAATATAGAAGAAATTTACACATTTTTTACATTTGAGGTTTTTGTTAAAATGATTAAAGATATGAGCAACACTTTGATAAGAAATAGGTTTGAATCTTATATATTTATAGTAGATGAAGTACATAACATTAGAGATAATGAATCTACTTTAAACACATACGAAGAGTTGCACAGATTTTTTCACATTTTAAAACATAGAAAAATTTTACTTATGAGTGGTACTCCAATGAAAGATAACCCTGATGAAATCGCCAGTATTATGAATCTTATTCTTCCAACGGATAAGCAAATGCTTACAGATAATTTGTTTGCTTTAAAATATTTTGAAAATGGAAAATTAATTAATAAAAACGATTTAAAATCTTATTTCAAAGGTCGTATTTCGTTTTTAAAAAGTGGTATTACTGATGTAAAAAAAAAATTTCATGGAAAAATTGAACCACCTTTGAAATATTTTAAAATTATTGCTTTACAAATGAGTGAGACCCAAAATACTGGTTACGAAAGTGCTTGGAAATTAGACCATGAAAATGTCAACATCTATTCGAACACGAGACAAGCGTCACAATTTGTAGACGAACATTTTCAGTTTGGTAAAAAAGTAAAATCACTCTATAATGATATTAAAAAGTATTCCTGTAAATATGATGCTTTAATTAAAAACTTAATTCCAGGAGAATTAAGTTTAGTATATTTAGATATAGTTAGAGGTTCTGGTTTGCATGCATTAGTAAAATGTTTAGAAAGTGTAGGGTACACTAGAGAAATTAGAAAACCAAAATCTTTTGTTATGCTTACAAGTAATCTTACAGAAGTTCAAAAACAACATTATATAAAAATTTTTAATAGTCCAGAAAATGTTTTTGGAGATTTAATTAGTATTTTAATAGGTAGTCGAGTTATTGTCGAAGGTTACACGTTTAACAACGTTATACACGAACACATATTAACTCCTCATTGGAATTTTTCGGAAACCTCACAAGTTATTGCTCGAGGATGGAGAACGAATTCTCATACTGAATACATTAGGAGAACTGGAACAATACCAGTGGTTAATGTTTATATGTATGCAGCTATTCCAAAATCTTTACCATCTATTGATATGATGATGTATAAAATATCTGAACAAAAAGATATTTCTATAAATCAGATAGTAAGAGTGATTCAAGAATCTGCAATAGATTGTTGGTTATTTAAAGATCAAAACAATACTCTTCATAGAGATGGTGAAAGAGAGTGTCAGTACATGAAATGTGAGTATATGTGCGACGAAGAAAGATTGTGCACAGATCCAATTTTATACGAGCAATATGATTTATATCATTTTAAATTTTCAGATCAATGGAATTCATTTTTAGAAAATTTAGTCACTTCATTTAGAATTAAGTGGGTGATAAATTGGTCTGAACTTTTCTTTTTTAGAAATTTTCAAATAGCTCAAATTGTATTGTATTGTGTACAAAATCATGTAATTTTCATAAATCCAAATCGAACTGAAAGTCACATGAGATATAACGAGACTGGATTATTTTTGGTTCCGTTATATTATTCAGGAGATATGATAACTGAAGCGTATCTTTTGTGTAAATATCAAAGAAAATCTATAAGAATATCATACGATGAATTAGTGTTAAAATATACAATGGACAATGTTCAAGAGTACATTAAACTTTTTTACAAATGTGTAGATTACAAACAATGTATAAAAATTGTTACACATTTCCCAATGTTTTTACAACAAGTCATTTTAGAAAATGTTTTAAAATTACTAGTTTTCCCGAATCCAATGTATGGTCATTTGTTGGAATTTATTTTAAAATATTATGAAAGTAGTATTTTTCAGAATGATGATTATGTTGGCTACGTTTTAGATAAAGTTTGGTGTATAGAAAAGAAAAGTGGAAAATGTGTACCGAATGATGTCATATTAGAACATTTTAATCAGCGTAAAAAATATATGGAAAATAATTCATTTGGTTATTATGGACAAGAAAATAGGGATATCGATGAATTTTGTATTAAAATTGCAAACATAGACACTACAAATATATTGGATAAACGTAAAATTCAATCTGGTCGTAGATGTATTAACTGGAGTAAACCAGAATTGATTGAATTGGCGACAAAAGTTATGGGAGATTCGAATTATGAGGATTTCAGTAGACAAGAAATTTGTAAAAAAATACAATATTTTTTTAAAACAAAAAACTTGTTAGAACACGACAGTACTTGCGGCACGCAATATAAGAAGAAAGCTTGAAATGGTTACTAAATAAATGGTTAGACAACAAAATAGTTTACGTTGTGCAATTGCGTGTAATTCCATTACTAGAAGTTGTAGGAAAATTTGTCCGACACGAAGGAGAAAAACTACCAAAAAAACAACTAAAAAAAGTAAAAAACGTGTGTATAAACGTCGTAAAATTGAATATTGAAAATCTTGTATATTATTTCTGATAATAAAATGGCTAATTATAAGTTGCGAGAACATGAAAGTATTAAATGCAAAATTATACAAGTTGCTAAAAAAGATAATAGATTAGCGATTACATATGGATGCGTTAATGGACAAAGTGCAAATACACGCACTTATTTCACAAGAGACACGTGGTTTGCTATGAAATCGCAAGATTTTATTGGACCTCCATGGGATCATGAACTTGGAATAGACCCAAAACAGCCTTTTTTATTTTATAAAAATAATTCCTAAAGAATATTTAAAGAAATTTATATATTTATTAAAAATTATTGTACTGAAAATATTAAAAATTATATTTACAACACAAATGTTTGTAGTAAATAGAGAAGATTTTGAAAAATTACACGATCAAACGTTTGGTCATAATACAATTTCGGAAAATAATTTGGGATTTCCCAAATTATTTTACAAGATTAATGGTTTAGATGTGTATAATACATTTGATTATATTTATAAAAAAATACAAAAAGGTATTTTCCTTAAATTCAATGAAAAAGAAATACAAATGATAGCTTTTTCTTCAAATGAAAAAAATGAATGGGGTCATTTGATTCAAGTTCCATCCAATTTAAAACTTTTATCAAAATTTAAAATCCATTCAAATACGCATTATTGGCAAACTAATAATGGAGTTATGCGTTATGAAAATCCACACATTGAACATAATAATAATTTAGAAATTTTAAAAGATATGTTTGAGGAATTGGCAAAAACTAGAAACATTCCAAAGGGTCTTGAAATATTTGTCAACAAAAGAGATTTTCCTATAGTCACAAAAGATGCAAAATATGAACCTTACTATAACATTTATGGAAAAAATTATAAACTAATTGGAAAAGAATTAGTTTCTATGGCTCCAATTGTGAGTTTTAGTAAAAGAGATGGTTTTGACGATATATTAATTCCAAATTACGAAGATTGGAAACGAGTATCAAATCCATGTTCATTTCATCATGTTCCTTGGTCTGAAAAAAAAAATCAAGCTGTTTTTAGAGGATCATCAACTGGAGGATTAACTGACAATATTAGACTTAAATTATGTTCAATTAAACATTTTTTATTAGACGTTGGAATAACAAAATTAAACAATCGTTTATTGGCAGAAAACAATAAAATAGATTTTTTAAATTATAAAGGTTCTATTGTACCTAAACTATCATTTCAACAACAATTGCAATATAAAATGATAATACATGTAGAAGGACATGTTTCAGCCTTTCGTCTTGGTCTAGAAATGGCATCAAAAAGTTGCATACTCATTGTTGATGGTCCGTGGTACACGTGGTTTAAACCACAGCCATTTATTCATTATTTGCCAATAAAACGTGATTTATCAAATTTAATTGAAGTTATAAATTGGTGTTTAGAAAATGATGAAAAAGCTAAACAAATTGCAGAAAATGCCTATTCATTTTACAAAACACATTTAACAAAATCTAAAATTTTAGATTTTTTAGAAAATACATTTCAAAATTTATCTAAACATGTTGGACAGTACAAATATGCTCCCATAAAATGGAACACGTATATTGAACAAAATTTACCAAAGTTTGAGAATTATAACGAATGGTTTCACGAAAATGTAACGGAATCCAATTTGAACACATTACATTTCAAAGATCAATTGCAAATATTTTTCCAAATTTTAGTGAAATTTCAATATTTGCAATGGCATTATTGTGCATATTTAGAAGATTTTAAGATAAATATTGAATTCCTTGAAAATTCTAAAAATTTATCTTTTAACGAATTGTATGATCATTATTTTTACAATACCAAAATAAATGTTCATATAGGGTCAAAATCTATAAAATATGTCAAAGAAAATATCACTAATTATTGGGAAATCAAACATAATCTTTATGATATTTTAAACTTATTTAAACACCCAATAATTACGAGCATAATAATTCCAGAAAATGTATCTTTTAAAGAAGGAATCAAAATTATTTATTCAAAATATTATGATTTACATTCAGATAGTATTAATTACAAAAGAAAACTACCAACACCACTCATAAAATCAACAATTAACTTTATTCCAAATTTAGATCATTTTTATAAATATCCATTTCCTAGTACTTTTACTACCAACAAATTAATTATTTACAGACAATTGCAAATATGTGAAGAATGGTGTAATAAAGAAATTTTAGATATTTTTAAAAATTTAATTTTAAAATGCAAACCTGAAAAAGTAATTTTTAATAGATATGATGTTGAATTACCAAAAAATATAAATTCTTTAACATTGCAATGTAATTATCCTGTAGATTTTTCATTTCCATCAATATTATCCAATGATACAATTTATATACGATTAATCTTTGAACTCTTATTCAATAACAAATTTATGGTTTCAGAAGATAAAAACTTTTATATAAATTTATTCAAACCTTTGTTAGAGTTAGATAAGGTAGAATATAGTATTAAGTTGGCTAGATTACAAACAGTATTGAAATACAATTCAATCCATCAATAAAGGGAATAAAATGCCCGAAACGAAAAAATATCCAAGATTATATTTAGAATTGCTTGAAAATAAGCAAAAAGTTAGAGAAGATATGATGTTTAACGAAATTACTTATAGCATTCTTCCTTCTAAAACATCTGAAAAACTTTCAAGTTCTATTCAAAAAAGTGTGTCACCAAAAACATCTCCTATTAAAAAATCTGAATTACCAATCATTATAAAATCTCCAGAAATTCGACCATTAGAAGAAAGTCTCTTGGAGGATATTTTTTCACCGGAAACAATTATACAAAAAGAGAAGGAAATTGTTGTAGATAAACAACCCGAAAAAATCACTTCTAAACCACCAACTCCACCTTTAAAAGATGTTATACCTGGAAATGTCTACAAGCAAGTTTTTCAACCGCCACCGATACCAGAAGTTAAAAAACCAGATCCGGAATTACTTTTCAAAAAGCAAAAATTGTTAGTTAAATTTGATATTTTAAGAAAAAATGGAAATCGTTCTATTCCAATATATTCAATGGATCACGATTATATGGTAATGAAAAAACATTACAAACTTTTAGTCAAACAATTACATGTAGATAACAAAGTTACATTTTACAAACAATGTCTGTTAGGTTTATGTGGTTGTATAGAAATGGGATTAGGAGAAGCAGGACTTGGATTAGATATGGAAGGTTATACAGAATTTCAAGCAAACAATATGAACAAGTATGAAAAATTATTGATCAAAATTGGTGAAAAATCCTATATGCCGTCGAGCGTAATGCAGTTACCAGTTGAAATGCAACTTTGTGTTACATTAATTATTCAAACCATGATTTTTACATCTTCAAAATTATTAAAAAATAAAATTGGATTTAATATTTCTTCTCTTTTTGGAATGATTGATGACAAAAATCTTCAGTTGCCAAAATAAGATTACGCTACATCTATTTTAGTTCTAATACCCATTGCATTGAGTTCTTGAAATAATAACTTGGCAGCGTACGGCATATTTGTATTTGAACTATCACTTTTACAAGAATGGCAAATATCTTCGCTACAAATTATACCACAATTTGTACAAACAAAAGATGTATTATAATCTGACGTTTCAAACATTCGTTCTTTTATGAAACGACTAATGCCATGTACTAACATGCTATCTTTTTCCATTTCTCCAACTCGCAAACCGCCATTCTTTGATCTGCCGCAGTTTGGTTGTCTCGTTAAAGCAGTTACTTGTCCCTGTGCTCTGGCGTGTATTTTATCTGCTACCAAATGTTTTAATCGGTGATAATAAGTTGGTCCAAAAAATATTTGCGCCTTTATTCGTTCTCCTGTAAAGCCATTGTACAATATTTCTGTTCCATCCCTATTAAACCCTTCTTCTTGCAAACGATCACACAATTTTTTAAAATTGGTAGTTTTCTCAAAAGGTGTTCCGTCGCTGGTAAATTTTTTATTAGTCACACATTTAATTTTACCCAATACACATGCAATGATTTGATTTATTGTCATTCTCGAAGGAATACAATGCGGATTAATGATAATATCTGGACAAATTCCTTGTTCTGTAAAAGGCATATCTTCTTGATTATAAATCATTCCACAAGTTCCTTTTTGAGCCGTAAAAGAACAAAATTTATCTCCTATTTCAGGGATTTTTTGTTTACTGATTACAACTTTTACAATATTTCCAATTTTTTTAGGTTTTATTACAATTTTTACTACCTGACCGTCTTCTGTGGCGTGAACAGAATCATCAACTATGGTAGTTTCTTTCTTGGTCGTTTTAGTTACTACTTTTCCAATAACGACATCATTTTTTTTCACAAATTTTTTAAGAAAAACAATTCCATTTTCATCTAAATGCTCATAATTGTAGTGAAGTTTACGTTTATCAAAAGGAGGATTGCAAATACATTCTTCATTACCAATTCCATTTTTCTTTTCTTCTACCATATATGTACGACTTACAGAAATACTAAACAAACCTCTGTCTAATGAACTTTTGTTAATGATAAGTGAATCTTCTTGATTGTAACCAGTATAACACGCAATAGCTACTAAAGCATTTATTCCGTTGGGATTAGCATCTATACCACTTATTGTAGCCATTTTTGTAGAACATAACGTTTTCTGGATATAATCTAACGTATAACTCACAGTTTCTGTTTTATGTGAGCTATTGGGAATAAATCCAATTGCTTGTTTAGCCATACTAGATTGATAGCATATTCTAGGGCTTTGAGTATGATCGCTAAATGGTATTTGAACTGCCATTACACCCATCATTGCACTAGGTTCAATTTCTAAATATTCAAAAGAATCGTATTTCAACAAAGCTTCGTTATCTATAGCAATTGTAGTATTTTCTATTTGATTCGGATCCAAATATTCTATAACTCCTAATTTTACACATTCACTCCACGATTTAGAACCAATGGTATATTTTTTTAATTTTTCTAAATTAATCAGTGGTCGTAAAAGTCTTCCTCCATCGCATAAAATTTCAATCATACCTAATTCAATGTTAAAATACCATGTTACATCAATTGGCAATATTTGTTGACATTTTAAATCTCTCAATTGCAAGATAAAATCTTCATAGTCACTGCAAGTATCTATAAATATACCATTTATAAAAATTTTTATATGACCTTCAATTTTAGAAATAAATTTTTGTATTAAATTCTTTACTGTTAAATGTAAAACCTTATTACTAACATGGCAAAAAATAGCCATATTTAAAACTACTCCTACAGATTGTCCTTCTGGAGTTTCATTGGGACAAATATAGAAAAAAGAAGTTGGATGCAATTGTCGAATTTTATCATTTTTTCCTTCTTTACCACTTGGAATAATAATTCTTCTCAATGCACTAATCATCCCACAAGTAGAAACTTTTGGATGAGGTATTTGACATACACCGTTACGAATGTAATTGTTTCTTTGAACACCCCAGTTTCCTGTGGCAAAGCTATACAATAATCCAGATGTTATTCCAGCTTGCTTATTTAATGAAGTTAATTCTACTCGATGTTGTTTTTCCATGATTGTAGTCATTGTTTTAAGAAATTTTTTGTACAACATTTTAAATAAATCTGCACACAAATAGCCGCAAAATTCTACTCTTTTATTGGAATAAGAATCTTTGTCTCCTGGAGCTAAAATTTCTGCGTGTGTTAGAAATAATTGACGTAACATTAAACAAATGCAATGCAATCTTTCCAATTTAGTACTATTAATTCCTAAATGTGGAAATAATTCAAAATCTAAAATGTTATTAATTTCATCTGACAAAGTTAAATCCTCAATACTATCCATGTAAAGTTTTGTATAATATCTTTGTAAGATAAACTCATTTCCAATATAATCATCATAGTTTTTAAATAATCCAATAGCTTTTAAAACTACACCAACAGGTAAAAGTTCTTTAATATACGGAATACTAATTAAAATATTAAAAGATGGAGTAATTTTTATAGAAACCAAGACACTATGCGAAGTTTCATCGGACATGCTTCGCATTTCACATATCAAATCGTCATTTTTCCATGAACATAGAGGTTGATTATAAGCATTCCTCATTTGACCCACAACAACTCTCTCTTTTCCATGAACAATGAAATAACCTCCAACATCGTCTGGACTTTCACATCTATTTCCCAGATTACAAACAACACTGTTCAACATTGTTGGAATTTTAGCCAAGAGAACACGATTATGTATTTGTTGTTTGGTCACTTCATTGTTGTGTATAATTTTTTCCTCTATTTGAACATATAAATGGGATTCGTAGGTAATTTCTTTTAATCTACATTCTATTGGAAATAAAGAAATTTTACACCTATCATCATTGACATAAAATGGAAAATCTACATGTGCACCAAATATTTTTAAAATGTAAATTTCTCCGTTTGGTTTAGTTACTTGCAAATGGGGTTCATTATAGATTATATTTTCAATATCAAACAAAATAAATCTATTGTAAGTTTCTATTTGATGACGAACTAAATTATATTCTTTGAAATATTTTTTAACCAATTCCCAGTTACCCATGATGAAGCTGAAAATTGAATTATTTTAACAAGCTAAATTAATTTTAGTAATAATAGTAAAATGGATTTAAACGAACCTTTCAATTATGCTATGAGCTTGACTCCGATACAAATTCTTTTAATGTTTACAGAAAAAGAATTATCTAATTGTAAACTTTTTGAACGTCGTGAACTCAATAGAATTTTAGAAGCTTATAACGGTAAAACAGTTAAAGAGCTCATTAGTATTCAACTTCCAGATTATAGATTACAACTTTATAATCATTTGCTATATTTAGAAAGTGCAGACTATCTGATTTATCAAAAAGATGTAACTCGTCTTACAAGTAGGCAATTGGTGATAATGAGAGAATATTTGTTTCGTTTCACGTGTCGCTCAACAGTAACCGTCTGTGAAAAATTAAGAAATGTGATTATGCTCAAAATAGATGACACAAACAAATTATCTTTTAAAGATGCCAAAAATTTATCTAAAGCGATTTCTATTTTAGTGAATGATGAAAATTTTTCAGCCGAAAACGTTGAATCTTTTAAAAATTTGGATGTTATTGTAGAACAAGTTTCAGGACAGTTACGTCCAGCCGAAGAAATTTCAGAATTGTTTCTAAAATACAGATTTGTATCTGAAAATCTTTTGGAAGCAAAAGCTATTTGTGTTGGATTAGGTCTAAACCAAAATACAAATTGGTTTAAAATTCAAGATTACAAAATTTTTGCACAATATATATGTACTAGATTTTCAGACACAACGTTAAATATTTTAAATATTAATTTCGTACTACAAACATCTAAGTATATGCAAGTAACAAATCCTTGTGTAATTTGTCTTGAAAATTCGATAAACACTATTCATATTCCGTGTTTTCATGCCTCTTTGTGTCAAAGATGCACAACAATGACTACCACAAATAAATGTGTAGTTTGTCGCACTGATGGTTATAGCAAAAAAATTTTTATTTCATAATTTCCAAAAATTATAATTTTTTGGAAATTATTTTTCAAACGGTTTAAAATCTTCGGTTTCTTCTATAAAAAAAGAAACCAAGACCAACAGCCAATGAAATTATTCCAATTAAAAAAAAAGCCGTAGATCCGTTGTTAGCAGGCGGTGATATTATTGGAGGCAAAATTGGTAGAGGTTGTGGTAGTATTCCTGGAGGCGATGGTAATTTAAATTCACAATTTATAGAATTTTTGACGTCATTAATATTAACATCTTTATTTTGCAATTCTTCAAAAACAATTTGGCATAAATTCGATGGACATGTTGGATTTTTTAAATCAGAAGTTACTAAATATGCACTTTGACCAACACAAGGAGGATACCAACAGCCGTCATTAAAAGTACTATGTTTTTTTACAGTTTTGTAACTTTGATCTTGTAATCTATTCAAACATTTACAATCTGGAGCTGTTTCATATTTAAAACAATAATTAGAAACTGTTGTATCTTGAATGTCCAAACTTTTTTTATTAAACCAAGATCTACAAACATCTCCTTCCTTATCACCACTTTTCAACTTGCTACAAATAATAAATGGCTTTTCTGTAATTGGATCTGTAATACATTTTTTACCAAGACCACTACAAAAATTAGTCATCATAGTATCATAATCTTTTGTTTCTCCAAATTTACTTTTATAATTTTCAATAACATTTAAAGAAGTCATTTTTAATGGATCATATGTACATGAAATATTGGGCGCTTCCTTATTCCATGCCATTTTTAACAAAGGGTCTTGTTTTGAATCGTTTAATCCAACTTTGCAATCTGAAAAATCTAAACTGACACAAGTTGGTTGATTGGCTGTGAAAGCTCCACATTCTTGCATCGAAATTTTCCAATCTGGAATATTATTCGTTGTTTCGCAAGTTTTTGTTCTTATACCTCCACATGGAACATTATATGTTAATTTCTGACTTTTTTGAACAGTATTTCCAATATACGACATTTTATTTAATAAATGCTTAATCCAAACTATTATCCTTATGTTGATTTAAGTACGCAGTACGTCTATGTACCATCATACTATTGGGGAAATAACTATTCTGGTGGTATTGGTTATGTTTATAATACTGTTTATGGAGGAATTTATAATAATTAAAGACAATTAATGGCTATTCTCAATAAAAAATGGTTTTTTTCAATTACAATTGTAATAGTTATATTCTTATTATTGACTTTTAATAGAAAAAATGTATCACTCAGAGAAATTTCAAAGGGTACAGAATTTTGTTTTGGACAAGATTTAGAATTACCACAACCTTTTTTGGTAAAAGATCCATATATTATCGGAGGAGTTATAGCAACAAAATGTCCCTGGATGGTAAAATTAGGACAAGGAGTTTTATGTGGTGGATGTTTGATAAGTCCAAATTGGATATTAAGTGCTAGCCATTGCGGTATAAATTTAGGTTCAATTGCTATACTGGGAGCTCAAAATTTCACAATATTGGAACCTAATCAACAGAGAATAGAAATTAAAGAAATTATAAGACATCCAAAATTTGGTATAGGCCCGTTGACAACATTACCTAATGATATAATGTTATTAAAATTATCTAGACCTGCAAAAATTAATGATAATGTTTATCCAATTTGTCTTCCAAATAATTGGAATGTAGCTGGTAGAAATTTAATTGTTTATGGATGGGGTAATACTGCCCCTTCTGAAAAAGTTCATATAAGTCCCAATTTATTACAAGTCACTGTACGAGAGGCTGATCAGTGTAAATACCAAATTAATTCTCAATCTCAAATCTGTACTACTGCATCAAATTCTCCATTACAAACAACTTGTTTTGGAGATTCTGGAGGACCGTTAGTTTTAAACGAATTTAATAAAAATTTTGTTGTAGGACTTGTCAGTTGGGGGGCGCAAGGAACATGTGAAAATTATACTGTTTTTACAAGAGTTTCTTATCATATAGATTGGATTAAAAATGTAACTGGATTATTTTAATAATTTTAAATTTTCAAACGTCGATGACCTGTACGTTTGAAAATTTTCTGGTAAATTTTTCCAATGTATAATTCCGTGGTTTACACCAACTACATTCCTTTTCGTACTAAATTCAATTTATAAAAATTATTGAAATAATTTTTAATAACTATTAAAATATAGGATTAAATATTTTTTTAAGAAAAACTCGAGTATTTGAAGTTACTTGTTTAAATTTAGGATGCGAAATAGAATTATAGACTGGAGAATTATCTTCTTCTAAAACACACGAAACATTTTTATCGTGTTTGTTTCTTAAAAAAACCGTGTCACTTTTATCCATTTCTATATGATCAGCAGTCATTTCCATTCCATATAAACCAATTAATGTAGAATCTCCATGTATTGCCAATGAATCTACTAAAAGAGTATATCCAAATGGAATTTTAATACCTAATAAATCTATTTTGTCGTTGTTTACTCTTCCAACTATAACAAATCCTCTAGAAGTTTCGTGTAAAGGGGTCATAGATTGAATAAATGGATGTTTTTCTAAAAAAAGTCCATCTTCGTTTTCAACAGTAAAATCTGCATAATTTTTACCAAAATAATAAGAAATTATTTGCATATTAGTTTGGTAATAACTTAAATCATATGTAAGATTTTCAGATTTTACTAATCGTACTTTGAAAGATGAAAAATCATATCCTAGCGATACAATAGGTATATCAATAACATTGACATCAAGTACAAGTTTTCCAGAATTTTTAAAAAGATTATTCTTCGTATTTTCAATACAATGACTTTTCCAGATAAATTTATAAGATTTAAACGGCGGTTTAAAATTTTCTTTAATTTCATCAATTTTAGGATATTTATAAGGATCAATAAATCCAAAGTACTGTAAAGGTCCTAGCATTTCATTTTCTTCATTTATTCCTCGTTTCACTAATAAATTTTTAATATTTAATAATATTTTTGTTGCACAATTTCCTCTTCTTGGAAAAGTATGATAATCTTTTAAAATTTGGGTTTTAACGCCATTTTTAAATTTTATGAATCTCATATTTTATATCCTAAAAAATAATTTAAACTACAATATTTCAGAGGCGCTAATAAATACTCACCAGCTTGATGATTTAGTTGCAAAAATCCCTTATTCAAATTCAGGGAATCCATTTTTCCAATTTATTTTTTCAATTCTGCCTTTTGAGAACCCCAATGTTGCCAAGTTTTCTTCATACATGATGTCAAAAAAAAATGTAGAATATAAATTTCCTTCTTTATCGACACAACCTTGCATTTAATTTCTAAATATAAACTTTTATACTTGGATAATGATAAAAGATGAAATAAATATTAAAATACTAGTAAATAATGAATAGTAATATTCATTCGTAAGAAAAGGTACACTTTTCTTTATTAAATTTTTAATTAAAGGAATATTCAATAGTACATTTATCATACTTAAAATTAAAGCAACTTTCCATTTAGCTAATTTTGTTTCTGGTCCAACTAATTCTTCCAGAATTTCTTCTTCTCTTTCAGTAGGCTTTCGTTTAGATTTTTGCAACAGGTGAATATAATCTGCCATTCTTTATTTAATCCAAGAAATAAGTTTGACTAATAATAAAACATGTATTCGCACTATGCACAAGAACATTTTACTATAGTAAATGGTAGATATTTTTGGCTTTTCGTAGCACTATTGGCCGTTTACTTGATTTACTCATTATTTGATTGTTCTGGAGATGAAGGAGGAGAAGACTATGAAAGTTGCTGCATGTAATTCAAAATGCCATTCTAATAAAATGCATCTTGGTTCAAGAAAAAACGATTTTTTAGATTTGATTATTTCTCTGTTGAAACGTTCAAATGTTAAAGACGAATTTATTGAGTTGTGTCTTCTCAAAAAAGAAAAATTTGGCAGAGCATTTACATCGAGTTCTGCAGATGCTATTCTGAATTATGAATATTACGAACAAATTGGAGATGGTACAATTAATAAATTTATAGTTGCCTACATGTACAACAGATTTCCTCAATTAAAAACAACTGAAGGTGTTGAGGTGGTAGCTCGTTTAAAAATTAAGTACAGCAGTAAAGGACAACTTTTCCAAATTGCTGAACGTCTTGGATTTTGGCAATTTATAAGCGCTTCGGATGAAATTCGAACAAAAAGAAAAAAATCTCTTCTTGAAGATGTATTCGAAGCATTTTTTGGTTGTACAGAAGAAATTGTAAATGAAACAATTCATGAAATTAAAGGATTTTATTTTCCAGGTGTAGGGTATGACATTTGTTGGTCTATATTATCCTCGATATTTGATGAATTGCAAATAAACATAGATTACGATTTTTTGGTAGATGCAAAAACAAAATTAAAAGAATTATTTGACGAATACAGGGACAGTAATTTGAAATACAAAGATATTCAATGTCCAGAAACAAAAATGTTTATTAGTTCAGTTTACAACAAAGAAAAATTTTTAGGATCTGGAAAATCTCCTCTAAAAAGAGAAGCGCAAGAAAAAGCAGCAGACGAAGCACTTAAAAATCTAAAAAGATTAGGAATAATCAAAAAAATTCCTATACAATATCGTCAATTTAGTAAATAGTTTAAAATAAAAAATTTTATAAAATACAAGTTTTGTAAAAAAACATATTATTATTTATAAAATATTTTTTGAAAAAACAAAACTTTTTGTATAAAAAAATTATTATAAAAAATCTGTTTTTGTAAATTTAGGTTTTTTTAAAAACCTATTTTTTAAATAAAGCTGTTTTTTTTTAAATTTAAGTTTTTTCAAAAACCTATTTTTTAAATAAAGCTGTTTTTTTTTAAATTTAAGTTTTTTCAAAAACCTATTTTTTAAATAAAGCTTTTAAATTTAGGTTTTTTTCTGTTTTTTAATTAAACCTGTTTTTATTTAAAGTTGAATGAAAAACATTTAAGATTTGGAAAAATGCATTGCCTTTTTAGACATGATGGAATTTGTCTGGCAATGCATTTTTATTTAGTTTTTTTAAAATTTAAACAGATTGGAAAGTTTCTGTTTTTGTAATGATTTTATAAATTTTGTTTAGTCTACTAAAATTGTTTACTATCTTTTCTACGTCTTCAATTTTAATTGGAATTCTTGTTTCGATGTAATGAGCATGAATAGATTTTAGCACGTCATGTCTTTCATGAGAAGTTTTTACCATTTGTTGTTGAATATATCTTTGTTTATAAACTTGATATAATTCTTGAACAATTACTTTGATACGTTCTTCATAACATTTTACAATTTCCATTTCTTCCGGATACATTTCTATAAATTTTGCTTTAGTGTCTGGTTTTCTACGAGCTTCAACATAGCAGTATTTTAGATTTGCTATGTTATTTCTAACATTAGCATAATCTCTATACCTTGCATTCAAAACTCTATATTGTTTTGTAAAATCTTCATTAAAAAAAATAATTCCTTGTTTTTCAAACGGATCTATAGAATCTACTAAATCAACAATTTCTTCAGCACTATTAACCTCCAAATTACAACTTGATGGAATTTTAAAATTAGAAGATTGTGGCCACTCTGGAGGCCATATTGGTTTATCTTTACTATCAGTTACCAAAACAAGATATAAAGATTCTTTTTGTAATTCTGGTCTTACTACAATACGCGTATCAGCATTTGATACAAGCAAAATATGATACCGTAAAGATTTGTCCAATTCTTTCAAAAAATCATCGTAGTTCAATGAATAATCTTTTAGTGCTTCTTGAAACAATTCACCAAAAGTTTTTTTACTAACCCATCTACTTTTAAAAGCATCCAATTTTCGGTGTGTAGTTACATACCACCCATTCACTTCATGATAAAAAAATTTTAGTAAAGTACCTTCATACGACCAACAAGCTCTAAGTTTATGAAGTTCATATTGTTTAATTTTTTCAATATCTGAAATTTCCTCAGTATAAGGAAATCCTCTAAAAATTAATTTTTCTCCTTCAAAAATAGTACTTCTAATACTTTTTTTGAATTTTGTGTCTGGATCTTTAGCACAATAGATCTGCAAAGTCCCGTCATCGTCAGTTTTTTGAATTCCACTTGCAATAATCTCACTCAGTAACATTTTCTTTTTAACTTGCAATACTTTAAATATGTAAACTTAGAATTTCAACTTTTGGTTAAAATAAATGCAACCTAATGATATTGTACAAACAATTATCAGAAGTGACTGGGATATAGTACAACTCGCCGACAAGGCTCCAGACTGTATGCACGGTATGTCTAGTTATGACGCTGCAAAAATGCAACAAGATATAGACTGGAGAGCATCGGGAGTTCATGAATCTTTTAAAAAACCTGGACTTAAACAAGAAGTTGTGAAACTAGTACTACCTCCAGAACCTCTTTACTTTAGCCAAACAGGAGTAGGTCCAAAATATCTATTGGGGCAAACAAAACCAACAGATGGTGATCTTTATCATAAATTCACTGATAAAATTATGTACAGATGAATTGTATTTATTAAAAGTTGATAAGTATTTCATTATCAAAAAGCCAATACAAAGTATGTTGTTGTTCAGTTGTATTTCAACAATCATGTCTGATTTAAAATTTACATTTTTGTTGGTTTCCAAGTTTGCATTTTTATCTCCTTGGATTTTTACTGTTTGGTGGTGGCCTTGTAACTTGTACGTTTCAATTTCGTCTACATTTACAGCCGTCATATGCTTTGTTTTCATTGCATTAAATCCACGCCAACCAAGATGGTTTGCAGAGTCTAATTTTATAAAACCTATTGTAGCTTGTATTATTTTGCTTTTTTCCAGTCCTGGTATTTACGGTCTAGTTAACGGTGGTTCTTGTCATCTTGTACCGTTCTATACCAGTATTGCCTATGTATCAGTTCTCAGTGTCATCTGTTTGATATATCTTTTCATAGTAACCACTATTTTTGCGTGTATATTGGGTTACAAACCTACAGATGAAGAAAAACAATATTTGAAAAACTTAAAATTGTTAGTATTTATTGTCATGACATGTGTTTTTTCAACATGGCTACCTCTTTTATGGGTTTTTACCTGTGACACATTACCACACTTACCCATTTCATCGACATTTTTTTCTGTATTTTTGTGGCTTATCACGCTTGGACGTTTATTAAAAGATCGTAAGGATTTGTCCCTGAAATGGCGTTACATTATATTTGTTATAGAATATTTGATCATGTCTTGTATTTTTAGTGTTTGTATCTATCTGAATTTGTCTCTACTGGACAACACTATATGCTGTGATGTTATTGTAACATACTCTTTGATAATTTATATATTTTTTGGTATTTTATTTTCTGCGTTCACTTTTTGGTATTTTTTTTTCATTTTAATATCATTGTAAATTCTTGTCTTCGACATTTTTGAACATTTTTGAATAAAACTATTTTCATTTTTGTTGAACTGAAAATAGAATTGTGTAATATAATTTAAAATGGTCAATATAACTCGCAGATATGGTTTAAAATCTTTTTCAAAATAGAGCTTAATGTGCACCCCTATAAATCACCTCTCGTATTATGATGCAATACACCGCTACCTACCGTTTTGATTCGTCATATAATACTGAAGTGTTTATAATAATATTTTCATCTCACGCTTTAAATTTTTCATTATAGACTTGTATTTCTTAATTATAAAAAGTAAAATATAGTACAAAAATGAAAAGAAAAATTGAAGATGAAATTGACGAACCTCCTAAAAAACGGTTAAAACTGGATTTACAATTTTTCCTATACCAATTATTTGATTCTTATAATTTTTTAAATTTTCAATCTCAATATCAACATATGTATTTGGATTATACAAACCGTCAATAGATACTTTAAATTCTATATCTTGATATTGAGCAATACTAAACTTATTTCTCTTATCAATGTCTATAATTTTCATATTTAATACTGAACCTATTTCTGGTTGAAATACTGATAATATTGTGTCAACAATAACAATACAATCACTGTTACTATTACTAGTAAAATGTCTATCTATGGAAAAAGAAACAAGATTTATAACATAATAACGCTTTTTTTTGTTTTGAATAAAAAAATTCAATAAAATTTTTTGGATTTCTTCAAGATATCCAGAATGTAAATGTTTGGCTTCTAACAATATTCTTATTTTTTCACGTATTTCTTTCATCTTTATACCAATTTTTGTCAATTTTAATAATCTTTGTTGAAGCAGAATTTATTTTAAAACTAAAATATTTGTAATAATTCAAATTTATGTTTGATATACAAAATAACTCGAAATTTTCTAGATTTATTATGTCTTCTTCTTTAAAATATGTTAATTTTAGAGGTTTTTTATCTATTCGCTTGTCTTCTAAGACTATCGTATTTTTACTTTTTTGATACTCTAAATAGTTTTCTAAATTTATAAAAGAAATATATTCTTTTGTTGTTTCTAAATTAATCTTTTTCGGGGTATTAATTATCCAATTTTTACTTCTATTAGACAATTTTGAAACATAATTTATTAGCGCTTCGTTTTCAGATTTATCTAAACATGCTTTAATTAATTCTTCTTGATATTGTTTTGATGATTTTAAAAAATCATCAACAACATTTTTACCATTACCACTTTCATTATTTTTATCTATATTTGGATAAATTGGGTGTAAAGGATCGCACAAAAATTCAGAACCATCTAAAAGTTTAAGTTTATAAACCATATTAGAATTAAGAATAAATTGGCTAATAACATCAGTTTTTGGTTTAACTCTTAAAATGTTATTAAATGTATCATATAAATATCTAAGTTTTTTGGTTTCTTTTTTGGAAAAAATAAAATTATTTTTACAAACTAATTCACATTGAGCATTTTCAGATAAATCTGCTGCTGATCCATAATTTTTTAAAATAATAACAATATCTTTTTTCCACGAAAAAAGTGGTAGATACATCTCTGTTTTGTTAATCTGACACATGACACTATTTTCTTTATCGTTTTCAAACAAAATTATACTTACTCCAAAAAATTCTTCCATTTCTCTAAAATTATCTACTGGATCAAAAAAAGTTGTTACAACTTTTGGACAACTTTTTTTAGTAGCTACTTCTAAACATTTTATAAATGAATCATTGGCATGTTGTACACCTAATCTGAAATAAGAATCTTCTAATGAAAAAAAAGTTTTTTTCAATTGCAAAGGAATTTCTCCGTAAACACCGTTTGGTAGTATTCTGTTTGTAGTGTACACAACATTTTCAGACGGTTTTTTATATTTTTTACGATTTTCACCGTTGTAGTATTTTCTGTAATCCGATCCAATTTTTGTTTTTTGTTCACTAACATAACAACATGGAATGTATGGAAATTTTTCTTTATTTTCCAAAGGATTTTTTCTCAAACCTGGGTATATAGCATCTTTGTGATGATCACAAGAATACCATCTTGGCAATGTAGGTTCATTGTAAATAGGAAATTTTATAGCATTTAACTTATTTTCATTTTCATCAAGAATTCTTGGTAAATGCAGACATTTTCTTGGATAATCAGTTACAAAAACTTCAGGTACACGTTGTCTTAAAATTTTATTTGAACTTAACGGTTTCAAATCTATTGGTTTTACAGAAGGTATAATTTTTAGGAATTGTTTCTGGTTTGGTTTCAATATTTTTTTATATTCATTTAAAATTTTCGAACTTTGTTCTTGAGAATAATACATAATTTTTGAAAGTTTAGTTTTTACTGTTTCCAAAAGAGTTAAATCTTCAACATTACTAAATGTGCATTTAATATAATAAGATCCAATAGAAAAAGTATCTATTCCGAATAAACGAGAAATTTTGGAACTGTTACATACTATTTTTTGAGTAATATTCAGAGTAATTTTAGTATTTTTATCAATAAAAATTTTTAAAACATCTTTAGAAGAAATAACTTTTTCATCTTGAACAATGTCGTTGAATTCATTTAAACAAATTTCATAAAAACTTGTCCAACAGAGTAAAAGATTTGGAAAATAAAAATTACCTTGAAATGTAGATTTTATACATTTGTATTTTAACATTGGACAATGTTCTTCAAATTTTTCTTCAATCTTTTGAAACGGATATTTTTGTTTTAAAGTAAATTTACAAATTCCTTCATTTTCTTTGGAATTTTTAAATTTCATCCAAAAATAATTCATGTAAAGGTAACACGAATCTAATTCTATTTTTGGAATATATTCAGTTATAAAATTTGGTTTAATTTTGACAAAGTTATTATAGATTAATATCGGTATATCATTACATATTTTTACTTGATCAAAAATTTGAGAGCTATTTAAATTTGTAGATAAAAAAAATGTTGTTGTTTCAATAGTTGTTGACGTAAAATTAAACTGTTGTAATAGAATTGGCTGTGCATTATATTTTTGTACAAATTTCTTTTTTTCATTTTCTATTGAAATAATAATTTTTGAATTGTCATATTTTACTACATTTCCAAATTGTTGTTCAAGATCCCAAAGAATAACTTTTTTCATTAGAACATCATTTTTTGCATCATTTAATTTTGTTACTGCATAAATTTCTTGTAATTCAGGAAGTAAATCTTTTTTTTGACAATTTTTGACAAGTTGCACGAAATTAACATCAGAAGCTTGCAATTTCACTACAGAATACCAATCAAAATATTCATTTGTTGACAAGTGCAAATCTATAAAACGCGGTAACGTATTTAGCTGATATGCAATTTGATCTAAATTCATTTTATTTATCAGAAACGCATGTTGTAAAATAAAATTTTATTTTCAAAAAAAATCAAAATAATTTAAAAATTTAAAAAATGTTTTAAAATAATGCAAATTTTAAGAATTTTATTTTTAAATTTTAAAAATAAAATTTTAAAAAAAATTAAATTTATGTTATATGCCCCAACATAATGATTTCGTAAAAATAAAATTTAAAAAAAATGTTTAAAAATATTTTATGAATGCTCTATCATATAAATCTAGTAAATTATATAGAATAAATTTAAAATCCAATTTTATTTTTTTATAAGGCGGTTCTTCGTAATAATCTTCATTCTTACGTTTCATTTTTGATTTTAAAATGTTTTTCAAAAACTGATCTTTTTTTCAACTACTAATATATACACAAGTTATCTATAGAACCGTCAAATTGATGAGTGATAGTACAATTTTTATGAAGTACATTTGGTTCAACTGTAGGTTCCTTAAAATAAGGATCATTCATTACTACATTAGAACTTTGTTTATTAACCATTGGATCATAAGGATGTGTTTTTATCAGAGACATTTGACTAGTAATTGCATCTTTAAAATTAATTACTTCGGATCTACCTGAAAAATTAGTTATAATTAATGTATCATAACCTTTGTACATCATTTCTCTCGCCAATGTTTTATCTGCACCCCAATCAGGTTCTGGAATAGCTGCTTGACCTATAGATTCAACAGCAGAATTTTTTCTGGATGTTGCGATCATCTTTCCAGTCGGTAAAAAATATCCAGAACCTTTGGTTGGTAAATAATACATCGATGCAAATTCTAATGGATCTTCTGTTAAGCTAAATCTTTCATTCTGTCTAAATACTTCAACATATTCCATTAATTCTGCAGGTCTATTTAAAAATGGTGAACATGTTATATTTGCATTATAATATGCCGTCGGAGTATTATACAAATTGTCTGGACTTCGTGAACCTTTGGGTGTAGCTGTCAATCCTAATTGAGTCATTGGAATTTTATAAAACATTTCGAAATGGTCAAATTTTTTCTGAAGTTCTTCTTCTGATTTTGATTTCCACAAATTTTCATTTCCATAGACAATTGTAAAATAACTTTGTAATTTTTCAAACTGGTTTGATTTTTTATAAGCTGAATAATCACCGTTTGGTTCAGACATTAAAATCTGAGATGGAGTTCCATATTTTAATATTTTTAGACAATTTAGATATATATCTTTAATACTGATAACACCTCCAGCTAAACGACAATTTTCTTTGAAAGGAAATTCGTAAAATTTTTTATTTGGTTCTGGATTTACGACATATTTATCTGCTACTTGACCCTTGTTAAATAAATTTAAATACCAATGAGCACGTTCAGCATTAATAATTGTCTCAAAAGGATTTTTTCGTACAAGTTTTAAAGTGCTTAAAACAGGGTCAAGCAAATCTACAAAATATCTTCTTCTGAAAGTTCCATCAAATTCATTCGACAATTGTAAAGTTTTATATCCTCTTTGAGCAGTCATAGAAGATATATATCTTTTTGGACCAATTTCATTATTTATATAATTGTAATTATAAGTGGAGACAATATCACAGTCTTCCAACGCTTGGGTTATAGTTTTACCTCTTGTTGTTAATTGTTTTTTGAATTCTACACTAGAATATTGTAAAATTTTATCTGGACTAATACCTATAAGTTTCAAACAATGTAAAGCATTTAACGCCATCATGGTTACTCCTGTTGGAATAAAAAATCCTGTACCTTGTACCATATCATACCAACAACCAACCCAATTATTTGGAATTAAATTATTGTACACTGATTCTTGAATGGAGACCTCAACATGACTCGTATTATAAAATAGTGTTGATTCTGGTTGTAAATATAATTTACCTCCATTTCTAGCTACAATTTCAGTTTTATTTGTTGGAGGTGCTGAATTATAATAGAAATAAAGGTTATTATAAAAATCTGTAGGAAATTGGGAAACTAATGGATAAATAACTTTAAGATATGATTCTATTGTATTTGTAGTAGATAATTTTACAGTAAAAGTTTGAGGAATTGGAATAATTGTACCTTTATTAAAAGTTTTACATGATAAATTATAATCATCCATATTTACAACACCCTTTTGTGCAAGACATAGTGAAGTAAACTTGTCGATGGGTATAGGTACAATAGGGACTGGAGAAATCTCAGGTACCACACCTGGCACCACTACACCTGGTACTGGTACCACACCTGGACGATTAATATTTATAGGAGAATTTGGTATTGGATTATTGTTTTTAACGTTTTCAATAATACCGTGTGATTTTACCTGCTGCCAGATAACAAAACTTCCAAGTAATAAAACCATCAATGCTATTCCGATCCATTTATTCATTTTATTTTGTTATAAAATTATTTTTGTAGTGACATAAATGATATTTCCTCAGTACAGAAATAAACACAAAAGGATTAAATCGTTTACAGATCCAAATTTAGGTAAGATATGGGGTTCGGTAGGTTTTTTTGAAAAAAATGGAAACTTTTTTTGTTTTTTTTGTGGTATTGAAAAAAAACTTTTAAAACAAGATTGTCCATGGAAATCGCATTATCAATCTAATCCTTTTTGTGACTTTGTTTTTTTGATGAAAGGAACACCAAAAAGTGTAACAAATGAATGCATTGTTTGTTTTACCAATGAAAGAGATACAGTTACTTTTCCGTGTAGGCATATGGTTCTTTGCCAAGAATGTTCACAAGAATTGAAAAAATGTATTGTCTGTAGACAAGAAGTGGTAAATTATTTTAAAGTATTTTTAAATTAATAATGCATTTATCTTCTAAAATTAGAAGATGTTTAAATAACATCGATGCATTTCTTGTAAAACCTTATCCAAAAGAAAAAGAAATCTCTTATAGAGGAACCCACAGCTCTTTAAGACATTACCAAAATGTTTTACAAGGGCATTTGTCTAAAGGTCCTAGAAAAGAGAATAGTAAAGGATCTCACTACATTCAGTGCTATGACGAATCTGGCCATTGCAGATGTTTATCTGAAAACCAAATTATTTTATCTGACATTGAAATGGCTCAGCGTTTAATGAGAGGAATGTAATTACCAATGATTAATTTGTCCATACCTTGCTGGATGAGGAACAAAATTTTCTCTATAACCATATGGTAACTGATTATAACTTTCACTATCTATACTAATCTGAGGCGTACTACCACCGCTAAAATCATATCCTACAACTGGCTGCGAATTAAAATTTGGATAACCAAGAGAATCGTAATAACTTTTAGCATCAAAAGAATACGGAGATTTCATCTGAAACGGAGATCCTACGATAGTATTACCGTAATCTACTGGTTGAAATTCATTATAATTTAGAGCGAAAGGAGATGGTTCGTCGTACATTTGTGTTGGACCAACATCAAAATGTTCCATTTTATATCCAGCTTGTCTTTGTTCATTCAGTCCATACGATTTTGGAAATTTTACTCCAACTTTACGCGAGGGATTATGTATACTATAAGTAGACGTTCTTTGCATTTGTGTTGAAATAGGAACAAATGAACTTTGATACATTCTTGTAGGTATTTTTTCAGTAATCGGTGCAATAGAATCAGATTTACCTCCACTCGTCATAGAACCTAGCATAGGATTTGAAGACATAACAGTATAATTCATACCGTCAATTTCATTATATTTTGCACGAGTTTTCCATGGTTTATAAGATGCGGGTTGTTTAATATTATTCATATAATTAATTCCTAAAGTGTGTATAGCGTTGGAAAGAAATTTTCCATCCACTTTATCTTGTTGAAATGGTTGAGTGGGTTCAAATTCTTGGCTACATAAACAACCCATACCATTGCTATTTGTATTTTTTAAGTAGTACATTTTATTTTCAAAAGAAACATTCTCTTTTGAAAATGATAAATTTGACTTTTTAATCAAAAGTAGGTCAATAATATCTACACAATGGTTGACCTAAATACACACAATCCGGAGTTGATGTTAAACAGTTTATTGGAATATGAAAAATCCAATGGAAAGTTTAAAACACCTTCTGGAGATGTTGTACATAGTCAATGGATGCATGTTAATGCTCAGGAATATACAAAACAAATTTTTGTAAAATTAATTAGTAAAGGTGTTACAATTAGTGATTCTGGAAAATCTGCTTGTATTCGAGAAGGAATTTTTATCAGTCTTAACCGTCCAATTCAAGAAACATCGACTTTAATACTTTGTTCAACTATATTAGAAACTATTCAATGGAATATACTTTTTAAAGATAGTAATCTTAAAATTTTACTAATAAAAGGTAAAAGAAAATTTATTCCTCAATCAGATGTTTATATTGTACCAAAACAATATTACCATTTAATAAGTCATCTTAAATTTTTTAGAATTATTTTTTTTTATGATTTTCCAAACAGAACATCATTGTTTGAAAGATGTAAATTTAGTTACAGTCCTACCGAATTTAGTCTTATATATCCGTGGCAATCGTATCAAACGTTTATTTTAACACCTGATAGGAGTAGTTATATAACTTTAAACATTTTTCCCATGAAACATAATGAAACTGGATTGTTTAATTTTTCATATTGGACATTTGCTTCTAAAAATTCTGTTCATTCCGACGAATTTCAGTGTCCAGTTTGTTCAGATATTTTTACATCCATTTTACGATTGCAATGTTCTCACACGATTTGCATGTCTTGCCTGAAATCTAGTTACCACATTGGTCATCTAACATCATGTCCAATATGCAGAGCTTCTATAATTAATACACAAGTTTTCAACATAAATTCAAACGAAACTAAACTTATACCAACTAAAACAATTCAAGAATGTTTAAACGAATGCTTAACTATTGAAGCTGTAATTTTTAGAGAAAACGGACCTAGTGCTGAAAAAGAATTATTAAAAAATCAAACTAAAATTTATGGATTTGGTAAATTTCCAGATTTTGATCACTCAAATGTAAATACGTGCATAATTGTTCAAGAGCGTAGTATATTTAAAAAAGAATTTTTGACCAGTTTTTTTAGATCATTTTTTAACCAAAATAGAAAAGTACCAATGATGTTACATTTTATATACTACGATGAAACTGAATTGTTAGTTTTCAAAACTTTTGCAGAAAAATATTTTAAATAAATTTCAAAAAATTTTAAATTTTTTGAAATTTTATATAATTTCACTCAGAAATGCGATAGCTTGACAATATGCATCAGCAATATCATCCTTTTTAAAATCTTTTATAAATGGAACTCCGTTTTTTGTTGCATATTCTATGGTAAATTTTTTTCTTTGATGATATGATTGTTTTATATCGGCACCTAACAATTTAGTTTTTTTAGAAGAATTGTATATGTAATACAATTTAAATGGACCGTATAAAACTTCTAAATACGTCATCATTTGATGTTGCATAGTAAATGTTTTTCTGTTGATAATCATTTGCTGTTCAATAAGAATAACATCACACTCATCAAGAGGTAAAGAATCCATATATTCTACAATATTTTTAGGATTATCCAAACTGATACGATGAACTTTTTTTTCAGAATCAATAATTACAAAAGCCAAATGTTTTGTTCCGAGATCAAAAGAACCAATTTTTAATATCGGAATCATTCTTTGAATGTGATAATAGGTTGACTAAATTTATTAATTTGAGCCAAGAGTTTTTTCTTTAGTTTACCGTGATGTTTAAAAAATGTTTTTGTCCAATTCTTTTTAAAAAAAACAGTTTCTATAATTTGATCGATAGGTTCAACAATTCTTTCAAAATAATAAAACAAATCCAATTTCAAATCTTGTTTATGTTTTAAAAAATATTCAATATGTTCCAATTTATCACCTTGTTTATGTTTTTTGTTATCAGTATCTAACATGACATATTCCAATCTTCTTCCTTCAAACTTAAAATCCCCACGTTGTTTTAAACGATCAGCTAACTGACATAAAGCTGGTAATTGTTTAATGTAAAAATCGTGATCTTCGTTTTCTTTCATTTTTACTTTATAATGACCCAAACGTCCATTTTTAGCTATACCTTCAAAGTCGTTAAATGATTTAGTCATAACAAGGTTTTCTATAGGTATTTGAAGAGTAAGAAGTTGTTTAATGTGTTCAGTCAAATAATCTTTAACTTCTTCAAATAACAACTCACAATTTTTGTTTTTAAAAATAATAGCAATTATTCCTTCGTATAATTTCTGAATAAATTTGCATGTATCTCTGCGACAAAGCAAAATACCTTTCTTGCCAATTTTATCAGACATAACGCCCGATTTTTCCATTTTTTGATAACAATATCTTTTTTTGGTAAAAATTAAAAATTTAGAATATACTTCATCCTCAAATTCTAAATGAATTGGATCTGGAAATGTACAAGATATCTCTCGACTAACATGGCTTCCGAATTCGTACAAATGTTCTATATTAATATGTGGAAAAACAATATAATTAGAATCTGTATCACCATATTTAATTTCGCCTCCAAACATGGTTTTTATACGTTCAGCTGCTAAAATTACATTTTCTCTTCCTTTAAAAGTAATACACATTGCCAGTGGCATTAAAGGTAACATCCCTTCACGTACTCCTGTAATGCCATACATGGAATTTGCAGAAACTTTATAAGCCAATTGTCGTTGATTTAAAACCAATTTCATCATCGGATCTGAAACTTGGGCCATTTCATTTCTAGTTTCTTTGCGTTTTTCCAATAAATCACTAATAATAGTAGGAAGTACACCTTTAGGTTCTTTTAAAAAACGATATTTTCTTTTTTGACAAATTGTTGATTTTCCTTTTCCAGATTTATCATGAATACAATTTACATGATCTTCCCATTCCATAACATGAAAATCTCCTTCTATAGCATCATCTAATACAATAGTACTGTAATCAATATTATAAGCAATTATAGTAGTCGGATATAAACTAGCAAAATCAAAAGGAACTACATTTTCGTATAATCCTGGAACAGGTTCGAAAACGTAAGCACCAGTGTAACGCTCATCAATTTTACACTTGTAATCAGGTTTTTCGACAACAAAATTGTTATCTACACAATATTGATATATCGCAGAATAAACTTTAATTTGTTGGCCATAAAGTAAAAGGGTATTAATGGGTACTCTACAAACGTTAGCCATGCAATATAAACTGTAAAATATTTGTAATTTTTCAAACAAATTGGCTACTAGTACCGAATCTTGTACACAATATTTTCCGCATAAACTTAAACTGGTTGGACTATTTTCATCAAAACATCTGTTGACATCTTCATATGTCAAATCATCTTTTTTCTGGTCTAAAAAATGTTTACTTACTGTATCCAACTTGTAATTTTCTAATTTATATTCTTTTTGTATTACTGGTAAAAGATCTACAAAAATTCTACCTTCATTTTCCAAAAATTTATATTCTTGTACTTGATAAGCTGAAGATGACCATTTAATATTTCTTTCTTTACACACTACATCTTTAAGAAATCCTTGTTTACTAAAATATTCAAAACATTGATTTTGTTTACTACGTTCAATTAAATAAGGAATATCAAATTGAAAAATGTTATAACCAATACAAATGTTAACACTATGTTGACGTAAAAAATCTGTGAAACCTTTTAAAAGTTGTCGTTCATCAACAAATTCTAATATTATAACATCATCTATCGGATTTAATTTTCCAATAGCTAATAAAAATTTTTCAAAAGGTTTTTCTTTTCCAAAAATGACACAACTTATTTGAAAGCAAACATCGTTTGGCATAATTGGATTTGGAAACTTTGTTCTATCTTCGGGGACACACTCAATATCAAAACTGCAAATCGTTAAAGAAGGTATAGTTTGTAAATCTACATTTTTTTTTAATTTATTCCAATCTTGTAGTATATATTCTTCATTACATAAAGATTCTTTTGTAACGCTAGCTATTAAATTTGGAACGTTAATCCATCCTATGGTATCTAAATGTAAATTTGTACAAAGTTGGAGGACAGGATTACTGGAATCTTCAAAAATCTTAAATTTAGCTGAACCAAGTCCCGGAATTGTAACCACATTTTCAAATTGTTTTACAAAAGAATACATTGAATTTTTTTTTCTAAAAAAACATTTCAAAAACCAAAATTTTTTTCTTACACCACTTTCTGTTAAATATGCACCGTACAATCTATATTTTTGACACAAAATAACCGTTGAAGGTCTTTTATCACCCAAAACTATTTTAAAATAATTAACTAAAAGTCTGACTTCATGTTCAGTCCATATACCAGATTTATACTCAGGTAAAAGTAAATAACAATAAGAATGAAATGGAATTTTAATTAAAACCGAATTACCGTCTTTTTTTTTACCAAAAGCATAAATGATGTCATTTATAACATTCCATGAATATATAAAACAATCCATGATTCTAGACGATCAAATTCTTTTAGACAGTAGTCCTAATTTAATATCAATTTGTTCGAGATGGTCAGAAAAAACGCAAAATTTAGATTGGTCTTCTTTTTGTACTTATATATACAGCAACAACGAAATAGGGTTTTTTTGTAAACTTAAACCGGAAAAAAATGAATGGAGATGTAAGCATCACAAAAACATCATTGCAAATGATTTTGAAATGAATACAACTGAATATGTAAAATATTCAACACTTTTTAAACACTATTCCGGAGACTTTATAGATTTAAATTGTCTAAAAATTTACAAAAAAGATGGTTCTGTAGGACATTTTCATTGTCTAGATAATGATATTTATATTCAACATAGTTGCGAATATAATTACGAATAAGCTTCTCGCATAGTTAGAAAAGAACTTTTTTCCAAGATTACAGTTTGAACAGGAGCTTGTGGTGCTTGCAATGGTACTGGGGCGTTACTGGGGTTTTTATTTCTAACAGCTTGGTTTTGTACTGCGTCTTGTGTTATCTGAGCTGTACTTGTTCTTTGAGGTTGAATGAGGTTAGTTAAAAATGTTGAAAAATCAGCAGCACTATAATTACCTTCATATCTCATATAGGGTATATTATTAACATAAACAAGAACATATGGTACATATGTAATATTTGTTGCAGTATCTGCAGATGCTTCTACCAATTCTGGATATTCACTTAAATTAATTGTGCAAAAATGTATTTTGCCTTCAAATTGAGGTTCTACGGCACTAAAAATTTTTTCCATTTTTTCACAATGCTCACATTCGTTTCCAGAAAATAAGACTACAGCGATAGCTTTAGCAAAATTTTTAAGAATTAACATTTTTTGATCATTTTTTTGAATTTTTTCAAAAGCAGCTCGTTGTAACACTTGCATCATTTTAATTATTAGCTCTTTTCTTAAAAGCGAATAATAAAAATGAATAGACGTAATTTGACAAATAGAGACTCAAAAAACTGGGGGCCTCATTTTTGGTATGTATTTCATATGAGCGCTACATCTTATCCAGAAAATCCAACTTATAATGAACAGCAAGCAATGAAGAAATTTATAGAAGCGGTTCCCATGACTCTACCTTGTGATATTTGTAAACAACACGCAATTAATTATATAACAACATATTGGACAAAAAATATTAATTGGGTTGTAGCTTCAAAAAACAACCTTTTTGTCTTCTGGTGGCAATTTCATAATCATGTCAATAAATCATTAAATAAACCTATAATGACTTTTGAAAAAGCGAAAGAATTGTACGGCTTATAATTGAATATGTTTAAAAGATATAAATATTAATTAACAAAAATGTCCTATAAAAAGACTGATACAGAAGAATCCGATGAAGAATTTGATATAGAAGATGATGAAGAAGAATGCGTAGAAATAGATGGTGATTACGAAATAGAAGAATATTCTGAAAATTATGAACCTTTTGAAAATTATTTTAAAGCATCGCAACGCCGAATCTGTCCTCCAAAACCAGTTCAAATAATTGGTGAATATGCCAAGACTTTAAGTGATGTGTTTGACTCTAAAATGGCAATTTTTAAAATTCCATTAAAATATAGATTGTCTGAAAATATTACAATTAAACCTAAACAAGAATCATCTCGTTTATGTAGATCCATGCTAACAAATCATTCTTGTTCTTTTGGTAAACAATGTAAATTTGCGCATTCTTTTAATAGCATTACCAAATGTAAATTTGACTATTGTAAAAAAACTAAATTAATAGGAAATGGTTTGTTTAAAAATATATCTTCATACCCGTGTATGTTGAGACATAATTTAGAAACATTAGATTCTTTTATTTTTAGAAATAAAGAGTATACTTCTTTACCAATAAAATTAGAAATATATGCACAATTTTTAGATGAATTTAAAGACATTTTGAAAACAACTAAATTTTCAAAAATAGAAATCGTAGTTTTATAAAAATGGATAAATACATTAGTTTTGAAGAAAATGCAGCCGCACAAACTTCTTTTACTTCATTTACGTCAAATAAAACTATTGCCAATTTGGATTCTATTCTGAAAAAATGTTTAGATTACGAAGGAAATACTATAGATTATGATGACATAAATCGTATAATCGATTTATTTCAAAAAATGCCTCATTACGAATTAAGATCACCAATATATTTTATTTTAGGATATCTTGCAACAAACGGGAGACATTGGGATAGTGTATGGATGCTGATGGATTGGCTTTCAAAGTGGGTTTGTCAACCGCTAAATCCAGTTTCTGTAATAAAATATCATCGTCATATTCAGAATATTCTTCATTAAAAGCTAAAAGTTCTTTAAGAGAAATGTGTTTTAATACAATTTCGTTAACCAATTTTTTATAAAGAATTTTTGATGGTATAATTTTAAATTTTAAAACAAATTCTTCTATTGCTAATTGTTTTAAAATTACCTTATTCATAGGTAATTTTATTCTTTCAATATTGCTTTTTTTAATACGTTTTAAAATATCTATATTTGATCTTAAGGTAATATTTCCAAATGCGACATCTTCTACAAAATTACGTTCATCAATTGTTTTACACTGATCACAATATTTCAAAAATTCCAAATTTTTCATTTATTTGGAATTTTAAAATCTTAAATATTTTTAAATATACGATCTTCGTAAGAAGTATCATATCTTGTATTATTAAAAAACCACATTTCTTGACTTCCAAATTTAAAATTTTCTGGAGCAGGGGTTGCTCTAAACCAAAAAACACATTCTTGCCATTTGTTTGATTGAATAGAATTGTTAATATACAATGCACTATAATTTTCTGTGTATTTTATCATCAATTCTTTAAATTTTTCAAAAGTTGGTATAATTCCAGCAAAATTAGTATAAATTTTTTTGAGAGTTTCAATATTAGTTTCTCTAAAAATAAAAACACCATCAACATTAGTGCGAATAGCTGGAGGAATATCTAAAACATATTGCAATGATAAAATATAAAGCATTTTATAATGACGACCATTTTTAAACATGTCTTGCTGAAGTGGTTTTTTAAAAACAGTTACATTCTCACAACAATCATCTACAATTAATACAGCCCATTGTTGTTCTTCTAAATGTTTAATAGCCAATAATTGTCTTTGTCTAAAAAGTGCAATAGCATCTTCACTATATTCGTTATATATGAATAGAGGAGGAAAAAATTGTGAATAAAAATTGTTAGCACTTTCAGAACCACTTAAAATACAACCAACAGTAATTAAATTTCGTTTATTATACAATAATGATTTTAGTAATGTTGATTTTCCAGTACCAGGTTTTCCTACTACAATAATTTTACTACCTCCTTGATTAAAAGTTATACTATTAGGATTAATCATATCAAAATTAAATTCTTTAATATCATCTTCATCTTCAATATCTTTCCAAGTTTCCATATTTTTATATCATTTGTATTTTGTTTTAAATATCTACTACCTCACTGATAATTTTAGTTTCATTGTCAAATGCTACATCTTTAATAAACGATTTAGTATACCATTCTTTTAGATTTTTAAAAAATGGAAAAACAATTTTACCTTGTTCTTTAGTTAAAAATAAATCTTCTCCATTCATACTGTGTTTAAAAGAAGTAGTGATGCATGCAAAAGATTGATTCTTTTCACCAACTTTTTCCGACTTGAACTCTGGACAAAAAATACAATGTGATGCAATCCAAGCTGTAGATTCATTTTCTTGAAAATTTGTTACAGTCACACCATGTTTAAAAGACAACATTTCACATATAAAATTCTTAAAAGTAACATCAAATTTATACATACAATTTCCTTTTACAGTTAACTGAAAAGGTGATGTATGAAAAAATTTATGTTCTTCATCCAAAAACATGATAAGATAACGTCTAGCGCATTGAATTTCACCTCGTTCTTTAGCATGTACATCTCTATTATAATTATATTGAGCATCATACCTACGCAAATCTTTGTTATAACGCAAAAGAGGAGAGCGTCTAATAATTACAAGTTTAGGGGATTTTATTAAAAAACCTGGAACTACAACCATTTCTCCTTTAAGATCTATTTGTTCTGTATTCATAGTATACGGTACGCCTACATCTTGAACAGAAAACCATCCTGCTTTTTCTTTGCAATCATTTGGTATAAATAAACCAGCTTTAGTATTAATAGCTTTACAATATGGCATAGTTTGAACAATTGGTTGATTTAACATTTTAGAATTAAAAGAGTCATAGTCTAATTCTTCATCAACACTTTCAAAAGAAGTATTCGATTTAACTTCGTCGTCACATACATACACGTCCAATTTATCCAATTTAAGAAAAATCTTGCCCTTTTTGTTATCTTGCAAATCGTAGACGATCACTTGCCTCACGTCGGTATCAAAAAATTCTAGCTTAAACTGGTCCATGTTGATAATTTCATTATCTTTGACAATCATACCCAATAGCGATAATTTTTCAGATCCAAGGACTGATATGAAGCCTTGGTGTAGTTGATAACAAACGTCATACTCTTCTCGTGTGACATTACTATTTTTTTGGGGAAATGGAAAAGACATTTTCTGTTGTAGATTCTGTGTTCAAAATATAAAAACTTTTTATTGTCAAAAAATTATCTGGCTAGTTGTGTTTAAAATCAACTTTCAGAAAGCACATGCAAGACTGTCTGCAAGTTCAGACATTGCATCGTCTTTTTGTAGTTCTGGACTGGTAGGCGGAGTTTGTTCAAAACATTTATAAAGAAATTTTTGTAAATCTTGATATGATACCAATTCTTTTAATGGCATCCCAAAAACTTTAGCTAATTTTTCGTCAAGATAGAAAAATTTACGTTGATCACTTTTTTGAAGATCGTTATTTTTTATATATTTGCAAATAAATGAATTTACTTCTATTCGACTAGCTTTTTCATTTTCATCAATATTCATAAAAACAGACATTGTTTGAGAAAGTTTTCTTGGCATACCAAGTCCGGTATTTTCAACTGGTCTACTTGTCCTTTTACGCCCAGATTTTTTAATATATCTTTTAATTAAATCTGATAATTTAGAAACATTAATATCATCAGGATATTGTGAAAGAAGTATTTCGACTACATCGTAAATTTCACTCACCATCGCTTTGTCAGTAATTTTACCGGGCATTTTTATAGATCTCTACAATCTTTTAGGTCAAATTGTCTAATTTCTATAAAAACACTTAATAAATGGTTAACAGAACTGGTCTGATTATTATTATAATATTAATTATAATAATTATTTTTTTTCTCTATTTTCAAGAAAAAGAAATAGTAGTAAATAATGCAATTACTCCACCTCTTATTCCTCTTATTCCTATTCCTGTTATAGAAGAAAATCAATTTAACTGCGGAATAGCAGAATTACATAAAAGTCAAATAATTGGCGGAGAAGAAGTGTGGCCTGGAAAATGGCCTTGGGTTGTTTACGTTTTAAGTAAAAATGCAGCTTGCGGTGGCACTTTAATATCAGATCAATGGGTATTAACAGCAGCTCATTGTGGATTGTCAACAGAAACAAAATGTGTTTTAGGAAGTTTTGATAGAAGCAAGTTTGAAGACACAACCGTCACTGCCAATGTCATCCAAGTAATTGTTCATCCAAACTATAATGACGATACTCTTGAAGACGATATTGCTTTACTTAAATTAGATGTTCCCGTACCATTCACATCGTACATAAATCCCATATGCTTACCAACATCAGATCACAATTTAAAAAACCAACAAATGTGGTTAGCAGGATGGGGTAGAGATGAAAATAGAAAACCTACAAATATTCTAAACGATATAGAATGCATTTATATTAGTTATTGTAATCTTGAAAACCATAATACATTAAAAAACATTTGTGTTAAATTTCTACAGAAAAAAAATAGCGCATGTGACGGTGATTCTGGAGGTCCTTTAATAATTCAGATTAATGGTAAATATGAACTTGTGGGAGTAATTTCAAGTGTGGCTACTAATTGTAGAAGTCCAACTAGTACTACAAAAGTGTGGTATTATCTAGACTGGATTAAACGCCAAATTATGGCATGAAAACTTGGTTATAAAAAACGTTCATTATAAATACGATTTCTATGCTCTATATTTAAAATATGATTTAAAATATCTTTTACAGTTTTAATTCTTATTTTAAATCTAATTTTATTTAAATAATCTAGAGATTGTCTATCATACTCATAATCAATAAAGTTAATAGTTATATTAGAATTAAAATAAACACCCTTATAAAATGTACTCATCACAATTTTCTTTAAAAACAATCAATTTTTAAAGAAATCAATTTTAAAGAAATTTTATTAATCAGAAAATAATTGTACCCAATAAGGAACTCCGTTGGCGTTTGAAAAACGGCCGTTCCAACTATTTACTTTTCCCATAACAACACCTACTCCAATCTGTCTATATTGTCTATTCATAATATTGGCACGATGACCAGGACTCGATAACCATTGATTTGCAGCTTCTCGAGGACCTTGAGCTCCCCAAGCTAGATTTTCACCAACAAAAGATGATGGATAGCCTTGTTGTCTTGCTCTATCCCAAGGTTGTCTACCTTCTGGATCTCTATGACTTCTAAATTGACGTCTATTCATGTCGGCAGCGAAATTGGTGGCAATTTGAGCAAGTTTCTGATTCCAGATCAATTGAGGTAATCCTTGTCTAAATCTTGCTTCATTTGTATACGTAACAACTTGTCCGTTCCAATCGTTTGGTACCGGTGTTGGTACAGGTGTAGGACCTGGAGATGGTCTGTTATTTCCAGTGATTGGGTTATTTTTCGGGAGATATCCAGTTCCGCTGACATTACCTCCAATACTTGAAATTAAATTTGATAACCATGACCAGTCCATACGTGATCCTGGTCCTTTAACTGTGACAGTTCGATTTCCTAATGTAACTTTAGCAGTTATGGGTGAAATATTATTGGTTTTTGATGATGATGTTGTAGAGTAAAACAATAAAGAAATTATTGCAGCGGCAAATGCACCTATAATAAGTATTGCGCGATTGTCCATTTGTTTTAAAAAGTACTTAAAACATATATTTACGAAAATAAAAAATGATTTTGGATAACCATTTTTATTGCGTAGAAAATTTTTTATCAAAGCCAGAATTAGATGATTTAATTGAATTAGTTGAGAGTAATAAAGAAAATTTTACAAATACTACAACCGCAACTGCTCAAGTAGACTATAGAAAATCTAAAGTATTGGCAGCAACTTTCTATTCACAAATATACGAGACTTGGCGTAACAGATTATACGGTCTATTTCCGCGTATCACAACCGAATTGTTACATCCTTATTTTATTCCGTCCGAGTTTGAAATGCAACTTACCTCTACAGGTGACGGAGAATATTATAAAACGCACAACGATAATGGACATGAAATTTGCAAAACTAGAGAAATTACCTACGTTTATTATTTTAATAGAGAGCCCAAAAGTTTCGAAAACGGTTTTCTTCAACTTTATCCAACAGATACACTAAACGTAAATCTTAATTTACCTGACGAAGGTTCAAAACTTATTGAACCAAAAAATAATAGTATAATTTTTTTTGATAGTAGACTAATGCATCAAGTATTACCAACACAGGTAAAATCAAAAGAATTTATGGATTCTAGATTTACAATAAATGGTTGGTTCAAAAGTTAAAATTCAAAAGTAAATGAATACTTTGGAATTTTTAATTATATACATACTCTTAAATTTTAATTAATCGTAGTCTGTAATATTAGAGTTTACAGAATCGTTTGTAATATTATTTGTTGAAATGATTAAAGAATCATTGGATACGTTTGAAAACGAAGCATTAGACGAATTAGAAGTTTTTATCATTAAATTATTTAAAAAATCTTCATTTTGTTTCAGTATAGTATTAAAATATTGTTTTAATATATATTCTTGGTTAGCTTTTATTTGGAACATTTCTGTGGATATAGTATTTAACAATTGTGGTAATAAAATACTACCGTAGGCAGATTGAACACGACTCGCCAAGTCTGTTATGATATTAATTTTAAAAGTCTCACCAAATTGTGAATTTATGATTTTAATTAAATTTAAATTCGTATTATTTAAAATTTTTTCATACATCAATGGACTGAGTAATTCACCTAAAATTTTATTTTGCAATTTTAAAGACTGCTCAGATTCATCTGAAATAATTTTCAATTGATCAGTAGCATTTATGTTGTAATTTACAAGATTTTCTAAAATTTTATTTTGTAAAATCAATACATTTTCTAAACTAAATTTTAAATTATCTGTTTCTGTTTCGTTTATAATTTTTTCTGTAAAGTTATTTGTATTAGGTTTTTTTACTAAAAAAAATTCATTATAAGTGAAAAAGCCTAAAAATACTAAATTCGAAAAAATAAGAAATGAAGTTAGAATTTTGTAGGCATGTTTTCTATTTTTGTTAAAATGTTCATGTTTTTGTGTACTTTGTCTATACACAATTTCTTCGTCTATCATGGGAGTCATTTGAGATATGTGAGTCATTTATTTGTATAAAAGATTTATAATATGCTACAATTTTTTAAGAAAAAAATCAACTATGTACAATTTTTTCAGAAAAAAATCAAATATGTATGTTATTGATATTTACGAACATATGTAATAGTACTACATGTTCCATATGCGTCTTTAAAAGTTAAAAAACCTTGACCTGTTGTTCGATAGGGATTTGTAGAAACCGGGATTCCAAAACCTCCAAATACAGGTACAACGTAGAAATCACTTGCGTCTTGCATAGTGTACGAAGAATTCAAGTCGTCCATTTTTATTAAACAACTAATTATTATTATTAAGTGCAATAATTTGAATCAAACTGTATTTTTGGGTTATAATAACCTAAATTTGTGGCATGATTTAAAAGTTGTTCGAAAATGTTTTGAAATTTTTTAGTATGATGTAATTCGTCGTTGATAACATGCGCAATTTCGTGTAATAAAACATATAAAAGACTATTGAAAGAATACAATCGCCCCTTTTCATCTTTCATACACAATACAATTTTTTTCTTGTTTTGTGTAAAAGAAGAATAACCTTCTTGGATTGAAAATTTATTATAATAATTTGAAAAATTTAGTTGCGTTAAGTAACCAACAAAATTAGTTTTGGTATTATCTAAAATATCATAGGTGGCAAAATGAAGAGATTTTAACATATTTTTGGAAGTTTCATCCTCCAACTGATAAAATCGTTCTTTTTTTCTAAACAAAAAATACAAAAGAAAAGCAAAAGTTAAAAAAACAACGAAAACTATTTTATCCATTTATTGGACCCATTTATGATGACAATTGCTACATTTTGCAAAAACAGATGTTGGTTCATCTCCACTTCTAGTTTGTTTAGAAAAAGAAAATATTTTGTTAGATTTGCATTTTAAACATTGTAAAATTCCTTCAACTACTTCTATAGAAGTAATAATAAATTTATTGAATTCTTCATCTTCTAGTCTAAATTTTTTAAAATTTGGAAGATTCCAAACATCTTGATATTTTTCAACATTTTTAAATAACATTTCATATATCATTGTTTCATCAACATTAGGAAAAGATTCATTTTTCAGACATTTCCACACCAATTTCGTTCTGTTCAATTCCATTCCAAAATGATGTTAACCCAACTTTTGAATACAACTTTATAAGATTTTGAAATGAAATATTTAAAGTATTAAATTCAAAATTTTTAAAAACAATATTTTCAGGTATTTCTTTTTCCAAGACACAATCAAGAACTTTTGTTTCGTCGCTCCAAAATAAAATAAATTGTTTTAATTCTTTGAAAATATTATTATTTTCTTCCATATATATAATAATATGTTTGAAAATGTGTTGAATCCATTCGTGATGTATAAATCTATACAAATCATTTCTGGTTGTATATTGCCATACAAATTTAGTATACACATGTTCGTGTAAAACATGATGTAATTTTTCGGTTGTAAACAAAATATAAAAATTACCTTTATCATCTTTGCGTATGGGACAAAAAGGCGAATGAAAAACTAATTTTATAATTTCATCATTTGATAATAAAAATGGCCAGAATATACATTCTGTCTTGGCCAGTAACAATTTAAAGAAATGATTACAATCAATATTTCTATTGATTGTATAGTTAAAATATCTATTTGCTACAGAAATATTACTACGCCAATATTTAACATTTAGTAAATTAAGTGGACCGAGATCACAAGAATCTGGATTTAACCACTTTAAATATTGTTTAATTCCGTAAATTAAAAATGGATTTAAACCCAAAGTTTTACATCTTTCAATTTCTAATTTTGTATTGAGTTTATTTACGTTTACATTCCCAATTTGCTTCAAATATTTTTGAAATTTAAACCATTCTTCTCTAGCCTTAGTAGTTAAAGCTGGTACGTAAACATCAGAACGTAAAGTTTCTACAATATTATGTTCGTAATACATTTTTTCACATAAATGTAATTTAATTTGTGATAGTGAATGACCAGTAAAATCACACCTCTTACAAACAAATAGAAAACTTTTAGACTGAATACATTCTTTCCGTCTCAAATGCCGTTTATATTCTTCCTTTGAAGAAGATGAAAATGAACAAAAGTTACAAAATTGCATTTTTAAAATTTACAACATCATCTTGGAATGGCATTCAATTGGTGGAATAATAAATGAATAGATTTTATAAAGAACAAGCAATTTTAGCTGGATGGTTACCTAGCCATATTGAAAGTCTTACAGATGCACAAGTTAAACGTTTATTATTTTCTTCAAAAAATGTTAGAGAACAATCTTTTGAAAATATGATAAACACTTCCAACAGACCAACACTTCAAAAATTTGCAGTAGATAATTATGGATTAAATAGTGAAATGTCAAGAACTATTTCAACACCTGCACTAAAAGAATATATTAAAAACGAATCACTTTATAAAAGTGAAAATATAACATATCAACCAATAACTGAAGGACCCTATTATCCAGGAGAACGTGCAGTTCGTGAATTTAACAAATTTGAACCATCTTACCTAACCTATCCTCCATCTTACCCTACTTTAGATTCAAGAACAGATTATGTTAGTAGATTTGACCCAAAATCAGCATATAATCCAAGTTTATATTCTCCTTCTCTTTACCGATCTCCATTTCAGTTGACACAATCAGATTTACAAACCATTAACAAAAAAGTTGGAGGAGATCCAAATGCAATTATCAAAGTAGAACCTGGAATGTCTGTAGCTGCTGCAACTCCACCGGTTGCTGATTTTACAGACTTGAAATAAAATCTACATTTTTGAGGAGATTAAAAATGATGAATAAAACCTTAAATAAAAATGCCTGACGAAAAAAGTTGTAAGCCTAAAATGAAATGTAAATTTATTCGCGTTTGTAAGAGAACTGTCACAGAAATGAAAGAAATTCCTTGTAAAAAACAAGCCGCTTGTCCTAAACCCAAAACAACATGTTGTGGTAATCAAAAAGAAGAAGTTGTATACGGAATGTAAAAAAGTTGTTTTATAACACTTCTAATTGTATTTCAAAAGAAAACAATCTTATATAAAAATGCCGCCGAAAACAGCCAAAACGTTGAATAAAACTGCGTTAAACAAATTAACCAAACCTGTTTTGTTAAATTTTGCCCTTTCAATTGGATTAGTTCAAGGTAAAAAATCTCTATTAAAAGAAGAAATAATACAATTTGTTTTGAGTAAACAAGATGACGACGTTATCAATAAATTTTCGAATTTAACGATTTCATCAAAACCATCAATTTCAGCAGAATCGTCTACAGAGCCAGTCAATGAATTGCGTCAATCTCTTCACGTTACATTCAATGATAAAGCAATTTCTGAAAGTCTAATTCCAAGTGTATTATCGACTATAGCAGAAGAAAAATCTATTTTAAAGGTTGATGTTGTTAAAAAAGCTAAAGAATGTACAACGTTGGAACAGATTTTAAATTTGTTAAAAATATATCCAGAATATTCAAAAAATAGAGAAATTAGGAAAATTATAAAAAATTTACCTGACTCGGATGAAGAAGAATCAACACCATTTTCTTTACAAGAACCAACACAAATTTCTGCAAGTAAAACTAGTACTTCCACTCCATCATCAGTTTTTTTTCTTCCAAACACCCATCCTGTTTCTTCAACAAATTTTACTAATCTTTCTTCTAGCTCAACTTTTATTACTTCTCCAAGTATATCTACACAACCTATTTCGATTCCGTCTTCAAACACAACTATCAATACACAACCTATTCCGTCTTCAAACACAACTATCAATACACAACCTATTCCGATTCCGTCTTCAAACACAACTATCAATACACAATCTATTCCGTATTTAAGTACAACTATCAATACACAATCTATTCCGTCTTCAAGTACAACTTTTACAAACCATACAACGTTTCCAAATACACAACCTATTCATTCTGCTGATTTCTCGATGCTCTCTACAACATCTAAATCAGATAATGTAAAAAGTAAAAAACATAAACCAATATTGACACCTTTAAGTGTTGCAAAAAATTCAGATAAAACAACTGCTAAAATAGATATTTTAAAAGATCAAATACGTGATTCAAAAGATATTTCTGAAATTTTATCTACAATAAAAAATCCGACCGAAATACATTTAAGTATTTTATCTGATGTTGATTTTGACATGTCTCGATCTTTTGGATTTGTCGCTGTTATGTAGTTAATTTCAAAAAGTTAAATTTCTTTTTGAAATTTAAATTTAAACTTTTTTTCCCATAGTATGAATAGGAAATAATTTTCTCTGAAGACGGTCTTCTGATCTTCTTTGCAACCATTCGTTTTGAATACTTTCTCTTTGTTCCAATTGCATTTTAGTATACTGATCTACAGCTAATTTATTTAAATGAATTGGTCCATATGTGGTGTCTAAAATATTTCTAGTTATAAACTGAGGTAATTTTACAAAATCCACATCGTTATAGTCATACTGTATTCTTCCCAACATTGGATTTAAATAACTTCTCCATTCATCAGAACAAAATCCATAAAATCTTGGATCATAAATAGAATTTCTGTCTATGATATAATTTTCAGTTTTTGTTAAAAAAGTTTGTTGACAATCAGCTTTATCTTCAAATAATCCTTTATTTGCCAAATGAGTTCGTCCAGTATAAATAGGTTCATAAAATAATTCTGGATTATCATCAAAAGTTCTAATAGAATAATTTTGTCTATCTATTCCACAATCATCTACATAATTATCTTGGTATACATAGTCAAAATCACTCGTATTAGTTCCTGTTACAACTAAACTTTCACTAATTATAGGAGCTACATACCTAATCGGGAAATGTGTTTTTATATTTTCTCCTGAGATTAAATCTATATTTTTCATTTATTTAAGCAGCGGCAACTTCACCAGGTGCAGGTTTGGGTGCGGGAGAAGGAGTAACGCTAGGAGGTGTAGGGGAACCACTAGGTGGAGAAGGAGTAACACTAGGAGGTGTAGGGGAACCACTTGGCGGAGAAGGACTAACGCTTGGAGGTGTAGGGGAAACACTGGGAGGAGATGGTAAAGGTGTTGGTGGAACAGGTGTTGGAAGCATAGGTGCGGGTGATTCTGGAGGATAATTAAACATTGGTCCTGGTGTTACACCTCCGGTTTTAGAAGCACGACCGTACCAACCGAGTAGACCAGCCATAGCCAAAAACAACATTCCAACAATAATTTTAGTCGTATCGATCATTTTATTAGTACTTGGAACTTTGTTTAATAATGAATACACCTATAATATAAACTAATAATTTAGCGAAAATTGTAATAATCAAAGCTTTATAATTATTATCCATTTATTGTCTATCAGAACTTGTAATTGGTTGCAACAGTTCTCCTGTAAAATGTGTAAGATGTTCACTTTCGTTGTCAAAAATGCCTCCTAAATCTATTCTACACCATACTTTATCATTAACATTTAAAGTTAGCATTAAATTCATATTCAAAGATTCGCCTCCGGAAGGTCTAGGATTCATATCTGGAGCAACAAGGGCATTTGTACTGGCTGTAGTAGCAACTGGTTTATCGTTTAAAATCATTCTAACTCTAGCTTCAACTGGACTTGTCACAAAATAATATCTCAATCCTGTAAATGTGAATCTATACAACCCAGCCTGTGGGCAGGAAAAAATGCCAGTTTTCAAATCCATTCCAGAATCTGGTGAATTTGCACTAAAACTATCATATACAATATTTCCTGTAATTTTCATACTTCCATTCATCACTACGTCAAAATAAACTCTAGGATTCATCATACTTAAAATTTTTTCACTTGACCAAGTGGATGTAGTGTTAGTATTAGAATCATCTATATTTGACTGGTTCAAGGCAATGATTTTATTATTGATGTTATCAAATTCTGCTTTTAGCTTATTTGAGCTAAAAGTCGTCTGATTACCATACATTGAATCGTTGATAACATTTCCCACATTTCCGAGCATATTGTTGATTTTATCTGAAGTCCATATTGTCGATGAACTCGTAGTATTGTTGTCAATTACATACCCACTTTCTGCAGGTTGCCCGTTTGAACTAACTAGCAATGTACCTGCGCTACTAATAACTTGTTTACCTCCTCTCATCATTCTACTTCTGACTAACCAAGCTGCTATTACTGCCAATACCGCAACAATCAAATACATTAACGATTTGTTCTCCATTTATTGACTAGTAAAATTTACTTCAATTGTTCAATATATACTATATGGGACGTAGTACTAAAACCATTAAAAATACATGTTATTCTAAAAATTGCTCCATTTGTTCTATCTACAAATAAAATTTCTAATTTATCGTCAGCAATGAACATCCAATTTGTAGGTGTTCCAAGTGTAGATACATTTAAAGAACCAGTTGTATTAAATGGAATATTCCCAGATAATTTTTTTTGAAGCTGTACCGTAGTGCCGTTTGTTAATCCATTTATCAAAATTGCTGTTAAATGATAAGTATGAATTGGATTGAAATTGACATTACTTGCAAGTGATAAATTATATTGATTTACAGTGGGTTTGGTAATCATGACACCCATATACATATTTGTGCCAAAATACCAAGCATTATCTAATGCAGCAAAAATCATCATTTTAAAAGGTTTTGCTGATATTAATTTTCCAGTACTATCAAATTGTAAACAATTCCCATCTGTATTTGGAGTTGGTAGAGTAATAAAATTTTGTTGAACTTTATTCGATGTCCAAAGAACAGTCGCGCTAGCCGGTTTAGAATCGTCAATAATAATGTTATTTTCTTGCAAATTTCCATCTTGAGATTTAACTAACAAGGAATTTTGTATTATAGGAGCAGTTTTTCTAATATAACTATCATCAATTTTTTTAGTAGACCATAAAATATTCGAAGACGAGGATATTGTATCATCAATAGAAAATCCAGAATCTACTGTTTGTCCTAAAGAATTTAAAATTGCAACAGATTTGTTTGTAGTTGGAATGGATTTTAACATTACATTACTCAAATTGACATTAGAATCTATTAATTCACCGTTGGTAGTAAGTAGAGGAACTGTAGAATTACCTGATATTTTTTTCATAAATGTTTCATTATTTTTAGTAGTAGACCATACAATATTTGAAGACGAGGACTTTGTGTCATCAATGGAAAATTCAGAATCACTAATTTGACCACTGGTATCTAGTACTGCAATAGAACCGTTTTCTTTTGGAATAATCTTTTGCATCACATTAGTAGGACTTAGACCTGAATCATGCAATTGACCATCCAATCCCAATTGTGCTAAATTTGTACTATTCGTTACTTTTAAAGGAAATGAATTTATAATTTTTTCAGAAGACCATATATTTGTAGAAGACGCTGGATTGGTGTCTTGGCTAGAAAATCCAGAATCTATAATTTGACCGGAACTATCCAACGTGGTAAATAGACCTAGGTCATTGGGAATGTTAGGTTTTTTTGCAAAATTATTGACATTAATTCCAGAATCTATCAATTCACCATTGGTGGTAAGTAGAGGAAATGTAGAATCACCCGATAATTTTTTAATAAAGGTTTCATCATTTTTAGTAGAAGTCCAAAGAATATCAGCTCTAGCCGGTTTAGAATCGTCAATAATAATGTTATTTTCTTGCAAATTTCCATCTTGAGATTTAACTAACAAGGAATTTTGTATTATAGGAGCAGTTTTTCTAATATAACTATCATCAATTTTTTTAGTAGACCATAAAATATTCGAAGACGAGGATATTGTATCATCAATAGAAAATCCAGAATCTACTGTTTGTCCTAAAGAATTTAAAATTGCAACAGATTTGTTTGTAGTTGGAATGGATTTTAACATTACATTACTCAAATTGACATTAGAATCTATTAATTCACCGTTGGTAGTAAGTAGAGGAACTGTAGAATTACCTGATATTTTTTTCATAAATGTTTCATTATTTTTAGTAGTAGACCATACAATATTTGAAGACGAGGACTTTGTGTCATCAATGGAAAATTCAGAATCACTAATTTGACCACTGGTATCTAGTACTGCAATAGAACCGTTTTCTTTTGGAATAATCTTTTGCATCACATTAGTAGGACTTAGACCTGAATCATGCAATTGACCATCCAATCCCAATTGTGCTAAATTTGTACTATTCGTTACTTTTAAAGGAAATGAATTTATAATTTTTTCAGAAGACCATATATTTGTAGAAGACGCTGGATCAGTGTCGTTGGTAATAATTTTTTGTAAATTTTGTGTAAAATCATTGGCATTAATTCCAGAATCTATCAATTGACCATCTGAACCTAATTGTGCTAAATTTGTTCCAGATAAAAGTTTAATATATGTTGAATCATTTTTCTTTGAAGACCATATGGTATTTAATGAACTATTACTATCGTCTATTCTAAATTTTGAATCTACTATTTGTCCAGAATTATTTAAAACTGGTAGATTTCCAGATTCTGACGGTTTTGTAACTTTTATAAAATTTTCCATAGTTTGATTTGAATCTATCAATTGACCATCAGTATTAAGCAAAG
>Ga0209668_10000017_pt1 | contig 74466 bp, 75 predicted proteins | sample FrelakmetPLP11PL_FD_187150 | JGI IMG/M metagenome (GOLD analysis project Ga0209668, IMG submission 187150) | Freshwater lake sediment microbial communities from the University of Notre Dame, USA, for methane emissions studies - PLP11 PL (SPAdes)... | ecosystem: Environmental > Aquatic >...
ATAAGATCAAAATTTAGCCCAAAATCCAAGCCTACAATTTTTCCTAATTGGGCCTCGAGTGTGAAAAAATAGAATAATACGGTTACAAAAGTAACAATGAATATTCTTAACCTTGTACTAATTCTTCCCATGTGTATTAAAATAATTTATTGTTTTTTCAGTTATTACTCTACCTCTTGGAGTACGATTTATAAAGCCTTCTTTTAATAGATACGGTTCGTATACATCTTCTAAAGTACCAATGTCCTCCGTAACAGTTGCGGCTAGAGTAGATAATCCTACAGGGCCACCCTTATAATTATAATAGAGCGCAGAGAGGATTCTCCTATCAAGGTTATCAAGGCCAAACTCATCAATTTCCATCATTTCTAACGCCTCCAAAGTTGTTTTTAGGTTAATATCCGTAAAACCCTTATACTGAGCCAAATCCCTGACTCTTTTTAAGATTCTAATTGCAATGCGTGGTGTTCTCCTTGCGCGTTTCGCAATTACCAAAGCCGCGTCTTTAGGGATTACCACTTTTAGAATCCTTGCCTTCTGAAGCACCAACTCTAATAGCTCATCGTACGGATAATAATCTAGATGCAAATCGATACCAAACCTATCTCTGAGTGGCGAGCTTAATAACCCAATTCTGGTAGTTGCGCCAATTATTGTAAAAGGATTGAGTTCTATTTTTATACTTTTTGCCGACGGCCCTTTCCCGATGATGATATCTAAGTTCCTATCTTCCATTGCCGAATAAAGCATTTCCTCTATTGTTTTGTTTAGCCTATGAATTTCATCAATGAACAAGACACCATTCTTTTCAATACTAGTAAGAATTGATGCTAGATCACCTTTCTTCATTATTGCCGGGCCAGATGTCGAATAAAAAGGCGTACCAATTTCATTCGCAACTACCTGCGCAATCGATGTTTTCCCGAGGCCCGGAGGACCGTGGAGGATTATATGATCAATGGCCTCTCCCCTTTTTTTTGCGGCCTTTATAACCACTTTTAAATAATCTTTTTCTTTTTTCCTACCAATGATATCGTTTAATGTTTTTGGGCGTAGAACATTTTCAATTAAAAAAACCTCTTCTTCTGTGATTTCTTCTTTTGGATTAAACATTATTTATTTACAATCTGATTTAACAAATTTAATGCTTCTTTTATTATACTTTGCTGCGTCTTGCCTTCAGTGTCAATTTGCTTTAGTACAGATTCTACCCTATCTGACCTGTATCCAAGAGATAAAAGCGCATCGATGATATCCGTTATCTCTTTTGAAATTGGTTTAAAATTCGATATTAGGACCTGCTCTTTATTTATCTTGTTTTTTAAGTCAATGATTATCTTCTTGGCCAGCTTTTCACCTAAACCAGATACTTTTAATGCTGTAAAGTCTTCATTAGCAATAGCTGAGACAATATCCTGTAAATCAATTTGATTTACTAGCTTTAATGCAATTTTAGGACCTATGCCCTGTACCTCTAGTAATTTCTCAAACATTATCAAGGTGTCCTTCGAACGAAACCCAAAAAGCCTAAGTTCCTGTTCTCTCACATGAGTATATATGTAAAGGCTTATTTCATCATTTTCTAATGCATCAGTAACGCCTTCTACTCTATATCCAATACCGTTTACGTCAAGTATCAAACCATTTGGCAATAGATCCGACACCTTTCCTGTTAATCTTCCAATCATTGTAAGTTTGTATTAACGTGACAAATAGCCACTGCAATTGCGTCAGCCCAATCGTCTTGTTTAGGCTGCTCTTTTAAATTTAATAATTTCTTTACCATAAATTGTATCTGTTTTTTATCAGCTCTTCCATAGCCTGTTACTGCGATTTTTACTTCGAGTGGCGTATATCCAAAAACTTTTATATTATTGATACTCCCAGCTAATAAAATCACGCCCCTTGCTTCTCCTACTGTTATTATAGTTTTGTGGTTCTTAAAAAAAAACAATTCCTCTACCGCCATACTCTCTGGTCTATATTTTTGGATCACTTCACACAGATTTTCATATATTAGTTTTAATCTCAAATACGTATCTAACCCCTTGGGTGTTTCGATGACCCCACCGTCTATATGCTTATAATTGTTACCCGAACGCTCCAAAACCTCCCATCCAACAATAGCCAATCCGCAATCGACACCTAAAACTCTGACAGCCTTTCTCAAAATTAACATTTCCACTGTGGATAATAATTACAAATTCGTCCAAACTTCTTCTACGTCGTCATTTTCTTCTAAGCGTTCAATTAAATCCTCAACCCTCTCTTTTTCAGAATCACTTGCTAGTATTTTCTCTTTTGATATCTTAACCAACTCAAAAGAAACAATCTTAAAGTCCATTTTCTCAATTTCCTCACTAACTTTTTTTAAGTCAGTCTTCCCGACAAGAATTTCGATTGTTGAACTCCCCCCTTCATCTGCTTTTATATCTTCTATAAGAGGGATTTCCATAATCTCTAATTGTGACTGACCAATATCAACTGGTTCATATCTGTCTTGCGCCCCAAATTTGGTTGATTTAATAATCTTTGCGCTTTCAATCACGATTAATCCCTTTTCTTCAAAATTCCAAGAGATACTTCCAATCGTTGACATTTTACCACCAGATCCTTCTAAAATTCTTTTTACTTCAGAAACTGTTCTGTTGACATTATTCGTATGACAATCAATTATTAGCCCCACACTTCCAAGTATTCCTTCATAACTGACTTTTTGGAAAACTGTTTTATCGGTATCTCCCATACCTTTCTTTATTGCTCTTTCGATGTTATCCGCTGGCATGTTAACAATTTTTGCTTTTGTAACGGCTAACCTCAAAGTAAAATTCATATTTATATCCGCCCCACCTTCTTTAGCTGCAAGAGCAATATTTTTTGCCAACTTGGTGAATATCGCACCCTTCTTGGCATCATTGACGCCCTTTTGATGTTTTATTTTTGCCCACTTAGAATGACCAGACATATAAATAGAATATCAATCTTAGATATGATTCATTCTACTTCAAGATGAGGGGTTTACTCAAGCGTAATCAATAGTTTTTACCAATCACTAATACTATGTCACCAACCTGTCTATTATAATATTTGCCATATTCAATATTTATATGCACAGGGAATATTTTTTTTATTTCGCTAATCGTCTTTTCAAACATAGTTGTATCTTCACAGTATATCGAAACCTCATCGACATAACTCTCTGTATTACCCGTTTTTACGACATTACCGCCAATGTTTCGTATCCATCTCGATCTATTACCAGCTAGACCTCTTACATTGGTGCCATTAAAAATCTCAATCTTCGCATGTTCCTTAAAAACATCAAGATTAAAAAAGATTGTTGAAATATCTTTATCCAATCTCTCCTGATTAATCATATAACTACCATAAATAAATGTGCTGGGTAACTTTATATATGAAGAACTACGAGTATATCCCTTTTTTACTGTATCATCTCTCAAACTAAGTAACTCATATCCAAGTCTAAAGATCTCAAGTTTGCTCATATTTGTTTTAACGCCAGTTAAAAGGCTCGCAATCAAACTATTAATATTAATTGCAACTTTGGGTGACCTGAGCCCTTTAAACATAGCAACTATTGAATTTACCTGTCTATCCAATTGATCATTTCTGCTATTAGAATTACTAGCAATTAACTCAAGCAGCTCATCCGGATTTATTTTCTTGGCACCTTTTGTGATGTTTGCTGCTTTACCACTCGGTAAATTAACGGTGTTAGGATCAACCACATCTGTATTTACATTCATAGCCAAATCAGGCAGATCTTTTGATAGCTTGTAAAAATTATCAATGGAAACATACATGTATCTATCAATTTTTATGGCTAGAAGACTTTCTACGGTGCTTATGAAATAATCGGTCTCATGATCCTTTACGTAAAGAGAGTTGTAAAGTCTTCTTAATTCGGTTTGTTTGTTAATTGTAGGAATATTCGCCTTAATGTCTGGATTGACGGAAAAAACCCCGAGTTCTTTAGTTGTAAAATCATACGATAGTAAAATAATCGCATCAATAAACGTATACGAACCATATTCATGAGCTCCAATCAATATTATGTTCGTACGAGGTGTATTTAAATTCTCACTTACAATTACGTTATCTCCCCTGCCCTTAGTGAAATCCAACGATATAAGGTTATATATTATTGGGAGGACATAATACGCAATTAATAAAATAATAACCGCAATAATAATAAAGCCGAAATGGTTGTTCCTTGCCTCAGGAGAGGCTTTTTCTACAACTGCCGAAGTATGGGCTAGCTTAACTTTTCTTTTAACTTTAAAGAGATTAAATATTCTATATTTCAGTTTAGCTCCCATAAAGATTCTATTTCATAAATTTAAGAAATTCTGATGGAACCTCAGTTATAAATTCCTTTTCATTTTTATTAAGCAGCGTGAGTTTAATCTTCCAAGCGTGAAGCATAAGTCTGGAATATTTATTCTTACCATAAATCTGATCACCTATTATTGGGAAGCCTAGCTCGCTCAAATGAACCCTTATCTGATGGGTTCTTCCAGTTTTAGGAAAAGCGGCGACGACCGAGAATTTTTCCCCTTCGAATTCGATAAAATGAAGAAATCTAATTAATGTAATGGCAGGTTTCCCTTCATAATCATTTCTTGAAGAGAATTTCATTCTGTTCAACTTATTTCTAGCATGAATTGTATTGATTAGTAATTCTTTACGGCCATTCAGTCTTGACCTAATATCCCCCCTCACAACAGCGAGATACGTCTTTGTTACCTTCTTATCGGCAAATAATCTTGAATAATACCATAAACCCATATTTGTTTTTCCGACCAATATCAGCCCCGAAGTTTCTTTATCTAGTCTATGTATTAAACTCGATCTGTTTCTAACTCCAATATCATTCAATTCGCTATACATATAAACAACACCATTCATCAATGTGTCGTCCTTGTGACCAGTTGCTGGGTGAACAACTAGTCCTGCAGGCTTATTAATTATTAATAAGTCTTTATCTTCATAAATAATATCTAAGTTAATTTTCTTTGGGATAATAAAGTTTTCCGATATTAAATCTGGGGGGTTATTTAAACTTATAACAACTTCATCATGTAATCTCATCTTGTAATGAGGCCTAAATTCGACCGTGCCATTAACCTTGATATCTCCATTGTTTATTTTCCGCTTTATTTCACTTCTACTGAATTGAGTTATAGAAAAAACTAAAAAAAGATCTAGCCTTAATCCTTGATTATTTTCTACCTTTATTACCTCTTCCATAAATTTGACTTGCAAAAAATAATATTGTTCCAACAAATATCAAAATATCTGAGAAATTTAAAAAATATTCCCCAATATTTATATAGTCTAACACCCTCCCAAAGAATATTATATCAATTAAATTAGAGATGCCGCCAATAATAATTAATTCTATTGATGAATAAGGGCTTTTAAGTTTACCGCTATTTAATAGCACTATCAGCATAAGTGTGCCAAATATTATTAATACGGCCTTCGTTATAAGGCTATCGCCCATTATTCCAAGTGATGGGAAAATCACCTTTAGCAATCTATCAAAGACAAATATTTCATATAGTAAGAACGTTTTCCATCTCATTTCCTGCGCCTTTGAAACCTTTTTATTGACGATGTTACCCTATCCCTCACTGTAGAATCGCCACTATTCTCATCTACTTTTGAATATGACTGAAAATACCTGGTTATCGGTATAGCCTCCTCGGTATTAACGGTTTCTCTATATTGACGGGCCTGATTAAAACTAGCCTCATCATTCTTCTTTAATGATTTTAATAAAATCAATACTCCATATATTACAAAAAATACCGCAAAAATGCTTTCTATCTGGATATTCAATCTGTTAATAAAAATAATCATAACACCATTAGTTATTAAGAACACAGACACTTTAAAACCATCAGCAACATTAAAATTCTTGACCCCCCCAAGAATAATATTCGTTAAAGACCCAATGATTATCACACTAATCCCTCGAATAATATCACCATTTAGATTGTTAATATTAAAAATAATCACAAGAATCATATTTAACAAAATTAAAATAGACAGTGAAAACGCCACTTTATCCATAATAAATCTTACCGATTTCTGGCGATTGTATATGTTAAATATTAGGATTATTGAGATAATCATACCGATAATCATGCCTGCGAAAGAGAAATAACCATCTTGGATGTTAAATATTTTTAGAGGCATATATTGGAAAAGATCAACCCACCTTTCACCTACGAGTGTATTTGGTTGAAATCTCCATCCATCTGCGAAATAGTAACCGAGATTACCAATTACCGCAAAAAGTCTAGAAAAAATCGCTAAACATATGCCAGTTATTATAGAAATATCAAATATTTCGTTCGTTTTTAACTGTTCCTTGAATTGTGTCCAATTTAAAAACACATAAACTAGGAGGTTTATAATAAAAATGATGAGTAAAAAATACCAGTTTTTTTCTATATTCAGCTGATCTAACATCTTTGGATATCTTATTAAATAAATTATTTTAAATATTTAGGTCCTACATTCACAACAATAGAGCTCTTATTTTTAAGAATTTGTTTCCATATTTCTACAACATTCGACAACTCTATATTCTCTATTGATTTTAAAATATCTTCTTTTGTCTCTACAAATTTATCTTGATATAACAACTTATTTACGTTCCAAGAAGCAATATCCATAGCATTCTCCAGCTGAGTTACGGCTATACCCAAATAATAATTTCTTGCTCTTATGAAATCTGATTTTCTTACCTTTCCATCTGCAAAATTCTCCAAACAATTATATACGGCCTGGATTGCCTTTTCCGTTTTAGAAGGATCCACACCAAATTCCACCTGAAAACTTCCAACTTCATTAAAACTTGAATGTGAGGAATTAATATAATAAACCAACCTCATATCTTCCCTAACTTTTTGGTATAGAATCGATCCCATCCCTCCCGATAATATTATGTTACCTAACTGAATGGCATAGTTATACTTATAATTTTCACCAACGCCGTAATATCCAATATTTACATTAGACTGCAGGATATTTCTATGATAATTTACTACCCGTTTAGGAACCTCTTGATTTGGCTGAAACGAAGCATATTTGGCCCCCTTCTTACCCGCAAGTTTTTCCACTTTATCTAACAATATTTTTTTTATTTGATCATTAAAACACCCCGATAGAGTTAAAAGGAGATTTGATTCTGTATAGGCAGCTTTTCTAAACTCATACAAATCCTCCACATTTATTCTAGACAGATCTTTCTTATCCCCAGCAATGTTCTTTCCTAAGTTATTCCCCTTAAATAATGCTTCCTGAAGAGCCTCTCTAGCTTTTTCTAGGGGGATATCCTCATACATTTTAATTTCCTCAATAATTACATTCTTTTCTTTCTCCAATTTCCGATTTTCAAAGACGGAATTAGATATCATATCAAACATCACATCAAGCGATTTGGTGATATTGTTTTTGGGGGATTTAATCGTGTATCCTGTATATTCGTAACTCGTAAAAGCATCAATACTTGCTCCAAGGTTTTCAATTTCTAACACAATATTTCTATTATTTTTTCTTTTCGTTGTCCCCTGGAAGTTCATATGCTCTAGAATATGAGCCAAACCACTTTTATTTATCGGATCATACCTTGATCCCACCTTAAAATATACTCCAATTTCGCAGCTTGGTGAGTCCTTATCGAACACGGTCAACAATCGTAAACCATTCTTACTTTTGATTAGATCTATGTCCATTTAATAGTTTCAGGTTATTATTTTTTCTTCTTTTTTTTCTTTTTCTTGGTTGTATCTTTTTCTTGTGTGACCCCGATTTGTGTTTTATCTTCAGTTTTTATCTTTTTTACAAAGATATTATTAACCTTCTTTAACCATTTTAAAAGGCCTCTCTCAACTACCACCTTGGATTCCTCTAGTATAGGCTTTACTTGTTCTAACAATTGCTTGTTGGAATCATCACTACTAAAACTTACATCGACTTTCATCTCCGAGGCGTTTTCGGGTGAAAGTTTTTGCTGATTAATTTTAATTTCGAGGGACATAACAACGCCTTCTTTGCCAATAAAATTTACAATTGGCACACTAACTCCCCCCTGCGAACCACTCTCAAGATACTCCTCTTCTATTGGTCTAAATAAAAGATATAACAGTAAAAAAGGTAATTGAAAAATAAAATTACCTATGCTTATTAGTATTGACGTTCTCTTCTGCCCAAATCTCTTTTTTGCATCGTAATAGACCCAAATCGAAACAATTACCCAAAATAGGGCTATATATCCCAAAATAAATGGAATTACAAAAGAATAATCCACACTGGAATTAGCCTGAACAAAACCTAATAACACATCCCCCATAGCAAAATTACATTAAAAATAAAATATATACCAGGAGAGGGAATCGAACCCTCACTCTGGTTGAACAGAACCGGATTTTGAGTCCGACGCGTCTACCAATTCCGCCATCCTGGCTTTTACTTCACAGATTATAAACGATATCGTATAAAAAAAACAAATATTAAACAAGCGTGCTATTTGCTTTTAAATACTCTGTCTTAAATCCTACCAATACCTGTAAAATCTTATTCTCTAAATCAGGTATTGCTTGTATTAAGAAATTTAACAACTGATCCTGATTGTTTTGCTGACTAACAAGAACATCAAAATCCTTTTTTTGATCCTCAGATAACATTGGTTCAAAATATGTAACCAGCTGATCTCCAAACAAATCATACAATCTATTTGCTTCTGTATTTAAAAAACTCATATCAATATCGTCACCATATTTTTCTTGAACAAGGGACATCATAAATGTTAATACGTTTTGGTCCTTTGGTTGTTGTGTATTATCTGTCATTAAGCAACTTAATTAAGTATCTAAAACATTTTACTTGATTGATTAGAAAAAATATAGTGCATTTCATTCATTTTTAGATTATTATAATCTTATTAATCTAAAAATCATTCATTTTATGCCAAAAAGATTATATTTAGTGCTTACATTCTTCTCATTATTAATTACATTTTTTATAAGTGTCCCTATTTATTCAATCGCTAAAAATATTTCTAGAGAAAATATAGTAGTTATTACAAGTTCCGGAAATATCCAAACATATACAAAGCCAAGTAATACATACTTCAAGGAATTATCGGGAAAAAAGCTTTCTGCCGTTACTCCTTGGGAAGAAATGATTGATAATTTTAACACTTCCCCCAAATTAGACAGAAACGAATTTTCAGCAAATGGCCCAGCTAACCGCTAATAATACCCAAAAATCCGCTTAAATTGGATTATTTCTCCGAATCAGTATTTTCATCCTTACTCTTTTCCAATTCTCTAAATCTTGCCTGCTCTTTTACAAAGTACAATTCAACGCTACCCGTTGGTCCATTTCTATGTTTTGCTATTGAAAGCATCCTATTTTGATTGTTGTCATCATCACCCGCCACTCTACTAAGAAACATTACTATATCAGCGTCCTGCTCAATAGAACCAGAATCTCTTAAATCAGAAAGTTGAGGCCTATTATCATTCCTCTGCTCAACCGCTCTACTTAACTGAGACAGCGCTAATACTGGCACATCTAATTCTCTCGCTATTGCTTTTAATACTCTAGAAATCTCAGATACTTCCTGTACTCTACTTTCTAGCCTCGTGCCTGATATTAGTTGTAAATAATCAACGATGAGAAGGTCTAGACCTTTTTCAAATTTAAGCCTTCTAGCCTTCGATCTCATTTCCATAATCCCTATACTAGGCGTATCGTCAATATAGAGATTCGCTTCAGAAAGAACACCCATAGCATCAGACAATCTCGATAACGCACTGTCATTAAGCTTTCCCATCCTTAAATCCCAAAGTCCGACCCCTACCTGCATAGCTAAAAGCCTATCCATTAATTGAATGCTAGACATTTCAAGGGTAAAAACCCCAACCTTTTTATTCTCATAAACTGATGCATATCTAGCAACATCTAAGGCAAACGCAGTCTTCCCAATAGATGGCCTCGCAGCTAAAATAACTAAGTCAGAGTCTTGTAAGCCACCCAAAATATTATCCAAGTAGCTAAAACCAGTTCTAACTCCTCTAATTTTATTTGGATTCTTATTAAGCTCCTCTTGTTTCTTATAGGATTCCTCAAGTAAAGCTGAAACATGCACAAAATCATTCTTTGTATTACTTTCAGATAAATCCATCAAATCCCTTTCTACCTTATCCAGCAACATATCCACCCTTTCATTTTCTTTATGCGCCATCTCTTCCATTTCAGCACCAAGCGTAATCATTTTACGTCTTGTACTTAGGTCTTTTACCATTTGAGTATATTCCTCTATATGCGCAGCTGTTGGAATAGATTCAACCAGTTCAGTAATGTATATGTTCCCACCAGCCTCTTTTAAAGTGTTCTTTTTCTTTAATTCAGCCGAGATTGTTAATAAATCGATAGCTTTTTGTTGGCTATAAAGGGTAAATATAGCCTCATATATTAGCCTATGTTTTTTCTCATAAAAATTCTCGGGTTTTAGCGTATCGGCAATTTTATATATCGCCTCCTCATCAATCATCAGGGCGCCTAGTATGGACTTTTCAAGATCAATATTATGCGGTGGGACTTTTAATTCTGCCATATCATTTTAATAACACTATTTGCATGGGCCTCTCATTTTCCTCACTAAAATCGTCTTCACCATAGGAAACGCTATTCTGAGTCTCCCCAGTGCTTAACGAGAGTTTCTTTACTACCTCTTCTAAAGCGGCTCCATCATGGCCTGTAAGAATAAATATATTGGGTTCTAGCTCATCAATTACATCATTAATTCTTCCTAAGGTCCCATCATAGTTACATATTAAGATATTGTTCTCCGAAATATCATCATTATCTAAAAGATTTGTAACATCCGCAGAAGAGTTGAATATTAAAACATTCATACCATCAGCATCAATTGAAAATGCATCATTATCTATTCCTCCTAAAGAGAAAGCGAATACGAAAATATCATTTTTTTCATATTCACCTGGCGAAGAAATTACTAATGACGCTCCGAAATCATCATCCACAGGCCTATTTAATAAAACAATATCAGTTTCTTTGTCGTGTTTATATTTTAAAATATTTAATGGTAATACTGCCTTTGCTTTTGATATTTCTATGGATAGACTGTTTGTACTCTTTTTAATTTTCATTTTTGTATTATTAACTGAATAACTTACATCATCTTAAAAAATGCCAGAATTGTCAAACGATTTAGCGCAATTCCACTTTAATACTTTAGGGCAACGAAGCGTGTCATAGGGTTTTCTGAAGCAGTACTTTCTTTTTATCATACTTTTGGTTTGATAAATAATAATAACATTGATATAATTACTCACATTCAAAGAAAAACAAATAATTATGAAAAAGAATATTCATCCAAAACTTTATAACAACACAAAAGTGACAGACCTCTCAACTGGCGAATCATTCGTATTGGTAAGCACAAAAGAAGAAATCGCAGTTGAAGTAACTAATCTAAGCCACCCCTTTTATACAGGTAAACATAAGATTGTGGATAGTGAAAATTTAGTAAAGAAATTTGACTCAAAGAGGAAGTCCGCCAATATGGAAAAAGTACAGAAGAAACGACAAAAAGCTTTACAGCGAACAAGCAAGGTTACATCATTAAAAGAAGAAAAAGCTTTAACATTAAAAGATATGCTTAAACAGCTTAAGTAAATGCTCGAAAAGGCAAATATCATAATCACGAAATATAAAGAGATTACTGAAAAGCTAAATTCACGAGACTCATTGGGTATTATTCCTGATTATCAGAAGTTATCAAAAGAAGAGGGTGATCTTAGACTTCCCTACTCATACGCTGTTCAGATTCTATCTTTATACTCCGACCTTGATACAGCCAAAAGCTTTTTAGCCGAATCTACTGATACCGAAAAAAAATTCCTAAATAAAGAAATCGACAACATTAGCAAGCAAATTATGAAGGTTGAGGAAGACTTAAAACAAGAAACAGAAGAAAAAGATCCTAACGATTCGCGCGATATAATTTTAGAAATCCGTGCTGGGACTGGAGGCGATGAAGCAGCCCTCTTTGCTGGAGAGCTTTTAAGAATGTATTTGCGTTTTGCAGAAATAAAAAACTGGAATTCTGAACAGTACAATATCAATAAAACCGAGGGCGGTGGGATAAAAGAGGCTATTTATAGTATTCAAGGAAAGAACGTTTACGGAACTCTAAAATACGAATGTGGCGTCCATAGAGTACAGCGAATACCGATCACAGAGTCATCAGGCAGAATACATACGTCTACAGCTTCTGTTGTAATACTTCCTAAATTTGAAGATGTTGAAATAGATTTCAATCCTGATGATGTCCGAATTGACGTCTACCGATCTGGTGGACCAGGTGGGCAAAGCGTAAACACCACTGATTCGGCCGTCAGACTCACACATATTCCAACCGGTCTTGTGGTTTCGTGCCAAGATGAAAAGTCGCAGTTAAAAAATAAGAACCGTGCTTTTTCCGTACTAAAAAGTCGTTTATTCGAAATTGAACAGCAACGGAAACTTAACGAGGATAGTGAATTACGCAACGCTGCTATTCAGGGTGGTGATAGGTCTGCAAAAATTCGTACATATAACTTTCCACAAAATCGTATAACAGACCATAGAATAAAAACCAGTTGGCATAACATAGAATCTGCTATGAATGGTAATATCGAAGAAATTGTCATGGATGTTAACAGTAAGATAAAGAGCACGAATGACGACAATAGATAAACTGTTAAATCTATTCCGCTACAACAACGAAGCAATCATTCTTCTGGCATATGTTATAAATAAGAATAAAGAGTTCGTTCTAGCTCATCCGGAATATAAACTGCACAAAAATCATACTACGCGCTTTAAAAAGTGCATAAAAGAGTTAAATAATCATAAACCCCTTTCGTATATTACTCGTAACAAGGAGTTCTATAATCTGAGCTATTATGTTAATCACAATACATTGATACCTAGACCAGAAACGGAGTCTATAGTAGACTTTGCATTAAAATATATCTCGTCCTCAGCTAATAAAAAAATTCGTGTTTTTGAAATCGGAACCGGATCCGGATGTATATCTATTAGCATTCTCGCGAATACTACAAACTGCATTATTGAATCAATCGATAAATCAGAAAAGGCTCTTTATGTCGCCAGATTAAATAGATCCAAAATTTTAAATGGGAAGGAAAGAAAGAATTTGCATTTTAAAAACAAAGATATTTTTGAATATTCTCCAGAAAAGCACTTTGATTTGGTACTATCAAATCCACCATATATCCCGACAGAGGAGTATAAAAAACTTCCTCTAACCATTTTTAATTTTGAACCCAAAGAAGCACTTGATGGTGGAAAAGACGGTATGGATATTTACAAAAGAATCGCCACCCTTCTTAACACCATACTTTCTAAACATGGTTTATGTATATTGGAGATAAATTCTGATTACTACAAGCAAATATCAGACATATTTTCTACGAGGTGGTACACAAAACTAATTAAAGACTATCAAGGCCTTAATAGATTTATTTTAATAGCTCATAAGCCTTCTGTAATTGAGCATTATAGTCTTCTATAACAAAATCAGGCTTAATTGGGTTGGTTGAATTGATATTATTTCCTTTTGGTGTTAGCCATTTCCTAAAAACAATCCTTAACTGAGAACCATCTTCAAGATTTATTAATTGTTGCTCTACACCTTTGCCAACAGTATTCTCTCCGATTATCTTGCCTCTGCCATAATCCTGAATGGCACCAGCAAGGATCTCTGAGGCAGAGGCCGTTCCACCATTTACAATCACGGCTATCGGAATTGATGTTAATCTTCCACTTCTAGTAGCTACATGACTGACTCGTACTCCTTCCCTATCCTCTTCATAAAACAATACATTGCCATTATTTACCAAATCTTCGAGTATATACTCGACACCACTTACGTAACCACCTGGATTACCTCGTAAATCAAGTATTATGCCCTTTGGATTTAGCGCAAGAGCCTTTAATACAGTCGAATCCCACATACTTTTAAAGGTTTCCACTGAATCTTCTGTAAATTTGTAAATTTTAATTGTTAAAACCCCATCCTTCATATCCCCAAGAGTGATATTATCGATGTTGATTTTCTCACGAACAATTGAAAATTCCATCTCCGATTGAGTTATGGTCCTATAGATGACTATTTTTACAGATGTTCCTGATGCACCACGAATATATGTTGCAACTTCAGAAGACGATATCGACTTCATTTCTTTTCCATCAACACTTAATACTATATCGTTGGATTTTATACCGTTTTTTGAAGCAGGAAAGCCGTCTACAACACTTTCAACAACTGTATACTCACCTTCTTGCCTTAAAGTAACACCAATGCCTTCTAGCTCACCTCTGTCTGATTTTTCTACTTGAACTAATTCGGACGCAGTTATATAGCTGGTATAAGGGTCATTTAAGCCATTTACCAACCCCTTTACTGCAGAATCAAAGAGTTTCTGATTATCGACATTTTTAACCAAATAACTATTATTAATTTTATCCCATACCGACCATAAAGTAGTCACATCTAATGTTTTAAATTCGGATTTTGTGTTCGACAACTCTGTAACCGTACTCACACCTTGAATACTTGACGGTAATGCAATTTTATTTCCGACTAAAACCCCTAGTCCAAAAATTCCAACTATCAATAGGAAAGATAGAAATGCCCCTAAAACCTTTTTCATCAATTTATAAATAATAAATTACATATATCTGATTCTATATTTACTCTACCATCCGAAATAAGTATGTTGTTAGAATCAATTTTCCTGACTAGTCTATAATACCTGTTTTTTGCCTTAAATGAATATAGTTTTATCAATTTATCATTAGAATTATTAAGTAGTTTATATCTATTATGAGACACTGCGATACTAATAATTCCATTAGATAACGTTATTGGGCTACCATCTGAATTGGTCATAATTTTGTGAAATATCTTACATCTTTCGTCCGAGTAACCTTCAATAACATATATGCTAAGAAATTCAAACAATTCTGGCTTATCCTTCTGTAACATATTGTATTTTAAAGGATCTAATGTCGAAAAGACTAGGCCACAAAAATTCTTGTTCAGTAGTGCTTCTGCATCAATGTCTTTGGAATTCCAATCAGTTACATATAGTATCTTTTTCCCTGGAATGCCCTCTTTTATATTATTCACCAAGAAACCCGATGTCTCCTTATTGTTTGCAATTTCACAGGGAATCTCTATTAGCTCAGTATTTACATATAGCCTGTCTTTGGCCTTTTTGACTGTTAGATCGCTTTTGATATCAAAATTATTTGTATACGTGATCTCGGTTTTGTCCCAAATTATAACATATCCTTTGCTTCTCAAAGACAAATCTACGCTTCCAGACCGAGGACTTAAATATTCTTCTCCCCGGATAATTCCTGATATTGATTTGTTAACAGCAATTGTTTCACCTTTTTCAACAATTTGACCATGACTAACCGTAAAGCTAACATTTTTTGAATACTTACCGGAATTAATAATAGTTAACTGACGCATTACTCTAGTGTCACATAGCTTATTGTGGCCAAGTAAGACAAAATCTCCGATTTTAACATCCACAAAAGATAATTCGGTTTTTATAAGACCATTGATTCTTCTTTCTGTTATTTTTTTATACTTACTACCACTAAGAATTAAGTCCTTTGGAATATCAATTTCTGATATCTTAAATCCTTCCAAACCATTTATATACCTACTATAACCATTATTTATAATTTGTCTTTTTGAGTTCTCATCTACTAAGTCTAAACGCTCTTCCTTTGGCCGAAACCTGTAAAAATAAACATTAGGAGCAAACATTAATTGGTTAATTTTCTCAATTTTTTCTGATAACCATGTACCCCTTAGGACCATTTCCCATAAACCACTCTTATCCAGAAAACAATATGATGATTCGTTAAAAAGATTTGAAAGAATATATGCTACCATATTGTCATTAAGCCATCCACTCCATACCATTTCACCAGTAATAACAATAATATCTTTATCGTTTTGCGCATTTTTTATTGTCTTTGGTTTTAATCTAGCTATTATTTTATCGATCAACCCTATAACAAACTCTTGGTCAGCAGCCGAAATTGGATATACTGGATTTATTAACAACGAGTACAATGTTTTTTCGCTACTAGTGATCTCCGTAACATGGATTTTTTTGTCACTATTTATCGCCCACTGATCAAAACCACATTCTAAAATTAACGGCTTGATATGAAGCAATTTAGCTACATATATATGGTTATCTGGATTTATATCCGATGGAGTATCAATTAGGAAATTTACATCAAAACTTTCATTACGATCAGTTAATAGATTCCTTCGAATTTCACTATTTATGATTTTATTCCCTCGTGATACGGTTTTCGCTAAGTCCGAACGTATGCTGAAAAAATCACCTTTAATCCTGAAGGACTCGGGCATCTCTAGTAATTGTATTGGCAGTTAAATTAGTTGATTATAAGGTAATAAAGCCATATATCTTGCCTTTTTAATTTCCTTTGCAAGCTTCCTTTGGCATTTATGACTTACTCCCGTTCTTTCTGTGGGAAGTATTCTACCTCTGGTTGTAATGAACTTTTTTAACTTATATACATCCTTGTAATCAATTAAATCCGTCCTACCCTTAAACGGATCCGGTAATTTGGGTAGATTTTTAATTTTCTTTTTCTTCTTAACTATTTTCATTAAAACTTAGTCTAATATTATTAAAATAGGTCATCCCCATCATTTTGGGTTGCAGTAGTTTTTTCTTCTACTGGTGTTTCAGCTGCGGCTTGATGTTGACCGCCCTCATCTTCAACTGGAACAACCTCTTCACCCGTGGATTCGGCGGCTGTTTTTGCGGCTTCTAATCCAACACCCTTTTTATCCTTATCATCCAACAATTTCATGTCCTCTAACTTTATTTCTGTCTTAAAATGCTTGTTACCACTACCATCTTCCCATGTTCTGGTTCTTAACTCCCCTTCAATAAAAACTAACATCCCAACTGCAAGTATTTGGGCACATATTTCACCTAATTTGTTCCAAGCAACTATGTTATGGAACTCTGTTCTTTCCTGTAAGTTTCCCTTGCTATCCTTCCAAGTTGAGTTGGTTGCAAGTCCAAAAGAACAAACTACTGATCCGTTTGTTGTTTGGCGAATTACTGGGTTTCTTGTTAAGTTGCCTATCAAGAATACCTTATTTAACGATCTTGAAGTTGACATTCTTTGCTTCTAATAAAAAATAAATTAATCTAATTTTGATAATAATAATCTTAGGATATCATTCATGAGTTTTAACTCTTTTTGGAACTCCTGTGCAAAAGTAGGATCCATTTCTAATTTATATACTATATAATAACCCTCATCGTGCTTTTTAATTGGATATGCTAAATGTCTCTTCCCCCAATTATCTGTGTTAATAATCTTTCCCTTCCCTTTAACAATAAGTTTTTCGATCTTCTTCTGGATTTGTGCTCTAATATCCTCAGGCAACAATGGCTTTAGAATGATCATCAATTCGTATTTATTCATAAAACTCGCAATAAAAATATAAATGAATTAGATATGAATAATATCACAATTACTATTAAAAAAAAATAATAATCGTAAACAAAATTACGCTCCATGACGAATTATCATTATATCCCCGTCTTTTACTATGTAGCCCTTACCTTCTAATCGCATCCTACCAAGGTCTTTCGCCTTTTGCCATCCACCATATGTGATAAAATCTTCATATCCAACAACTTCCGCAGTAATAAATTTTTCTTTAAAATCGGTATGGATTTCCCCCGCCGCTTCTGGTGCAGAATACCCCCTCTTTATTGTCCAGCCTCGTACTTCATCAGGTCCTTCGGTGAAAAAAGTACACAGATCCAACAATTTATAGCATTCCTTAATTAATCTATCCAAAGCAGAATCTACAATATTGTATTCTTTCATAAATTCTTTTCTGTCTTCGGGTGACAAATCAATCATCTCCGATTCTATTTGTGCATCCATTAATATAACGGATGATTCAGGTGGCAAATCTAATAATGTTTTATATTTTAAGACATTTTCGGAATTACATTTACTAACTTCACTATTCACCAAATAAATTACTGGCTTGTCCGTTAATAAGAAGAGTGACTTTCTATATTTTTCAATTTCAATATCTCCCGACTTCTTAATACTTATTACTAATTGTCCTTTTTCTAAAGTATGCTTAATCTCAGTTAACAAGTTCAAGTATTTCTGATTCTTCTTGTCTTTTCTAGCTTCTTCACCCATTTTATAAATACTTTTCTCTACGGTTTCTAAATCCTTTAATATAAGCTCTGTCTCAATAATTTCTTTATCATTTTTAGGGTCTATCCTATTCTCAACATGCGTAACAATTGCACTACTAAAATCTCTGACTAGATGAATTATCGCATTAACATTCCTGATATTTGCCAAGAATTGGTTCCCAAGGCCCTGTCCTTCGTGAGCACCTTTTACAAGACCTGCAATGTCATAAAACTCTACTATTGGATATATCGTTTTTATTGGATTTGATATTTTAGCAATCTTTTCCACTCTTTCGTCAGGTACAAGGACTACGCCAATATTTGGTTCTATTGTACAAAACGGGTAATTTTCAGCTGGTATACCCTTTTTAGTCAGAGCATTAAATAGAGTTGACTTTCCAACGTTTGGAAGACCAACTATGCCCAATGATAAATCCATTAATTAATTTATAATATATATTCCTGTAATAAATCTGGGATCTCAACATTATATCCTAGGCCCGTCAATTCCTGTTTAAACTCATCTAAGACGTTTAGTTCAGCATGAATTAAAAATACCGTTTTTAGTTTGTTAGAGGTGTATCTCTTAAACCATAATTTTAGATCATTCATATCAGCATGTGCTGAAAATCCTCTCAGGTAATGTATTTCTGCCTTAACTTTTATTGTTTTATCATCAATAACAACCTCTTTATTACCATCAACTAATTCTCTGCCTAGTGTTTTTTCTGCTTGATATCCAACAAATATCACTGAGTTATTACCATTCTCTAATCCTGTATATAAATGATGTAAGATTCTACCACCATCTGCCATACCACTCCCAGCAATAATAATTCTATTACTTCCTTTTAATAAGGTTAGCGATTTCTTATATTTTCTGACAAATCGAACATTGTCGAACTTCAATCTTGTACTTTCTTCTTCTATAGCCCCCTCCTCTATGCTATCCTGTAGTTTATGTGTCCCGAACCCAATCTTGATCGTTTTGTACAAAAACTCGTTATTATAGTCATTTGAGTACTGAACATACTCATTTGTTATTGCAATGGCCATCGGGCTATCTAAAAATATTTGTACATTATCCCTAATCCCAGCATCTATCATTGTGTATTTTAATATCTCTAAAATTTCCTGTGTTCTGTGTAATGCGAAACAAGGCACCATAACATTACCGTTTCTTTTTAGTGTTTTGCTAATAATATCAAGTAATTTGCCTGTAGAAGCATCTCTGTCTTCATGTGAAGAGTTACCATATAGTGACTCACCTATAATGTAATCTGGTTTCTCTTCGATTTCCGCGTAATCAATAAAACTTTTAATTATCGATTGTTTACTTCTTCCAATATCCCCTGAAAACAAAAGTGTTTTTCCCTCGCAAAATAGCAATACGTGACTAGCTCCTAAAATATGCCCAGCTGGTATTAGCCTAAAATAGTCTCCACCACCAAGATCTATTTGTTCAAAAAAAGTAACACTTAAGAAATTCTCTATCGCAGACAAGGAATCGGCAGTATCATATATTTTATTATCCTCTTCGGATAAGGCTATATCTCGATTATAGTCTTTCTCTTGAATCTTTGCGGAATCTAATAATAAAATGCGAGCAAGTGCCGCCGTTTGGGTAGTTAGATATACTTTTCCTCTAAATCCATACTTGAACAATTTGGGTATCAGTCCAGAGTGATCTATATGGGCATGAGTTAGTATTACAAAGTTTATTTCTCTCGGATCGAATTCAAATGGCTCATGGTTTTTATCTTCAATTCCAAAACCTTGATACATACCACAATCAATTAGACATTTAAAATTGTCGGACTCAACATAGAAACACGATCCCGTAACAGTTTTAGCGGCCCCTAAAAATCTTAACTTCATGGGAAATTGGTAATAATTTATATATTTAGCTTCTTGATTATATCTTTTGCAGCATCAAGCAATAGCTCTTTTGAATTCATTCCTGGATTTTCAATAACCAAGTCCAAGAGATTTGCTAAAACTTTTCCCATATTTGGGCCAGATTGTAGCCCAATCTCTTTTAAGTCCTCACCCTTAATATTTAAGTCTGATACCTTCAAAGCCATATCCTTTGATCTCACATCACTTATCCTATCTGCGAAAACGTCAATTTCTTTTGTGTGGAAAAGCGATTTATCATTTGAGTTTGCATCTGCAATACGTAGCCTAAAAAGATCCTCAATTAAATCCTCTCCAACCCTTTTAACAAATCTTCTAATTGCAGAGTCTGTCCACCCGCCATCTTTAGCTTCTAAATCAATTTGATCCCCATATTCCTTTCGCCAATCAGCCGATGGGTAATAAAACATATGCCACCTAACAAGTTTCGTTATTCTTTGAATCTCAACTTTTGGCAATTTTAACCTATTTAAAATATTTTCGGTTATTTTAGCACCTTCAACATCATGGCCATAAAAATGTATGCCATTTTCATCCTCGGTCGTAGTGTTTATTTTTCCAATATCATGAAATAATGCAGCCAATTTCACAGAATCCTCAGCAATATCAAGCGTTTTTAAACTGTGATCATACAAATCGTCCGAATGAAATTTAGGCTGAGTAATTCCCTTCATTAACAATAATTCTGGTAATACCAAGTCTAATAAACCCGTCTCTCGCATCAACTCAACTCCGATCGAAGGAGTGGGAGAATGATATATCAATCCCAATATTTCATCTCTAATTCGTTCTACCGAGACCATTTTGGATACATGAAGAGTTCCTTTTATTGCATTTAAGGTATTGGGATCTATACTAAAACCATATACAGAAGCAATCCTACATGCCCTAAACGCTCTTAGCCCATCTTCACTTAACCGCTCAATTGGATCTCCAACAGCCTTAACAATTTTGTTTTTTAAATCATCCCTACCATGGAAATTATCTATTATTATCTCGTCCAGATTGGCCCCAGGATCATTAATGTTATTCAAGTCGATAGCTAGTGCATTTATAGTAAAATCCCTTCTAGAAAGGTCGGTGTAAAGATCATTAATAAACTCAACTTTACCCGGCCATCTACCACCGTAATATTCCTCTTCTTTTCTAAAAGTCGTGATCTCTACATCAAAATGTTCTCCTGTTTTTGATTCAATAACGGCAATGACTGTTCCGAATTTGGCGTTAATTGTTATTGATCTAGGGAATATTTTTTCTATCTGTTCGGGTAAAGCATCCGTTGCTATATCAAAGTCTTTTGGTTTTAGACCTAATAAAATATTCCTTACAGCCCCACCTACTAAATACGCTTTAAAGCTATTTTGATTAAGTATATCTGACGCTTGATAAACATAATCTGGAATTATTTGTTTTAATTCTAATATATTCATACTCAAATTTATTCAATATCTCATTCTACTTAAAAAAAAGGAAGTAAACAATATCTACCGTTTCATACGTAACATTTTTAAAGTGGTGAAACTTTGTTTTTTAAACTCAATACCCAGACCTTCTATTCAGCGCCTGCTGTAAAGTTGCGTCGTCCGCAAAATCTATTTCCGCACCGGTGGGAATACCCCTAGCAATTCTTGTGACTGAAATGGTGGGCCATTTTTGTAATTCATTTTTTATATACATCGCAGTTGCTTCACCCTCAAGATTAGGATTTGTTGCTATTATAACTTCTGAAATATTTTTACTATTTTTTTCGAGCCTGACGAAGAACTCTTTTAACCTTATGTCTCCAGGCCCAATGCCTCTTAGCGGGGAAATAACCCCACCTAAAACATGATAAACCCCCTTATAGTCTTGGGCACGTTCAAATGCAACTAAATCCAATATGTCCTCCACAACTAATATCAGTGAATTATCTCTACTGGAATTATCGCATACAAGACACAAATCCTTTTCGGCAATATTAAAGCAATTTTTACAAAAGCCAATTTTTTCTTTTAATCCACCTATTATTGATCCAAAATCCTTTAAACTCTCGTCCTGCATATGCAATAAGTGGGACACGATTCTAAAAGCAGACCTCGGACCAATCCCCGGGAACTGCATTAAATAGTCTAAGATTTTTTGTATGTGATCTGGAAATTCTTTCACTGACATTTAAGCGCCAAGCATACTTTTAATTTTATCAATATCCATATCCTTGCTCATATCTTTCTGTAATTTATGCTGACAGTCTTTTAATGCCTCTTTTATCGCTCTGATTAGCTCCTTCTTGCGATCTTGAGACATAAGTTCATCATTAATGCTTATGTCCTCAATCTCCTGCAAACCATTCATATCAATTTTTACATTTTCATCATCGGAATATCCTGTTATATGCACGGTTTTCATACGCTTCTGCATTTCCTTAGCTTCACGTTGTAGTTTGTAAATGTCTTTCATTTGACCAAATAATCCGCCCATTATTATTAATTAAAAAATAAAAAATATTTTATTATGAAAGAATATCCTCGACCAACTTTTCATTCATCTCCGAGCTGTCTTTATTTTCCTTTGCTATAGCTTTATTAACTTTACATATGTAAGGTAATTCGGATCCATAAACTTTTTTAAATATTTTTTCCAAAATCTTTTTTGTCTCGGCATCACAAAGCCTATTCTTATGGAACGAATACGGAACCACAATTACTATAACACCATCATCTGCCATCTCTAGGCCTGCCCCACTAAGTACCGCTACTAGGTGGTGATTATGGTTTTTGGACTCAATTATTACATCACCCCATTTCTCTTGTATTTTTTTTATATCCACCTTTTCAGCTTTAGTTTTCCGACTTACAATCTCAGGAGTTTTAGACTGCTCTATCGGTGTATTCAAATCGATTTTTTGTGGATTATCTCCACACAGCTCGAGTATTGCCATTTCAACATTTAACCTTGGTAAAAGCGAGAATTTAATTTCGCCCGATAATTGATTAAACTCCTTAATTATTCGCATATAAATTTTTAAATCCTTCTGATTATTCTCTTTTACCGAGATTAGAACTTTTAATCTTGTTTCCTCCATCACCTGCCTTACAAATTGAGAGATATTGCAACCACTTTCATAGGATTTGTTAAATAAATCCAAAGATTTACTTACATCTTGAGAAACAAGCGCGCTTATAAACTTATTAATATTTTTTCCATTTGAATAGCCTAACGCTTCCTCAACATGCGTTTTTAATAATTTTTCTCCTTTAGAAATTACTGAAATCGCTTTATCCAACAACGTTTCAGAGTCTCGGAAACTCCCCATTGCACCTTGCGCAATTAAAGAAATTGCCTCGATTTCGGACTCGTACCCTTCAGCTTTTAATATTTTGCTGATTTTCTTTTCTATGTCATCCTGGTTTGCTAGTTTAAAATCATACCGCTGTACCCTCGAAACTATTGTTGCGGGAAGTTTTTGGGGCTCCGTCGTAGCAAGAATAAACACAACATTCTTGGGGGGCTCTTCTAGGGTTTTAAGTAGAGCATTAAATGCTTCCCCGGTAAGCATGTGAACTTCATCGATAATATAAACCTTATAATTGCCTTCTACTGGTAAAAACCCTATTTTCTCCTTTAATTCTCTTATTTCCTCTATTCCTCTGTTTGAGGCGGCATCAATTTCTATTAAGTCCAAGAATCTACCGGCAGTAATGCTTTTGCAGTTCGCACATTGATTACATGGTTCGCCGTCCTTTAAATTTAAACAATTGAGGGCTTTCGCCATTATTCTAGCAGCGCTGGTTTTTCCCGTGCCTCGAGGTCCACAAAAAAGATAGGCGTGTGAGACTCGTTTTTCGAGTATTGATTGTCGGAGTATATGGACAATTGAATCCTGCCCTAGAATTTCCGAAAACTTTTGCGATCTATATTTACGATAAAGCACTTAAATAATGCACTAAAATTACTACCCTAACGAAATAATTAGGATATAAATAATCTACACTGAATAAAAATGTTTTTTAAGCTACTTCTTTACCTTTTCGGGCTAATTTCCTCTTTGCTGATCTTCTACGTCGTTTCATCTTTGACCACTGTTTTGTAAATTCATGTTTTGTTGCCGTTTTTGGAATTCTGTACCTAGTTTTAAGTAAAACACCTGGGATGTCTTCTCTATTTGCCTCTCTCCAAAGCAATTTCAATGCCTGATCAATAGGCATATCATCATGTACTATAACTGCCATTTAAAAAATCACCTCCTCTAGGTTTATTGCATAATATTATTTACAGATTATAACAAACTTCTATTTAAAAAAGCTACCAAAAAGTCCCATAACCCGATTGAACCAGTCAAACTGAATAACATCCTTAAAAATAATTACTATCGCAAACACAATTAAAGAATAAAACATTATATTTCCTATTCTTTCCTGCATTTTCATTGACAATTCCCTGCCTCTTATTTTGGCTAAGAAAATAAATAACAAGTGCCCTCCGTCGAATAACGGTATTGGTAATATATTCATAATCGCAAGAGATATGCTAATCAAAGCAGCGATATTAAAAAGCTCAAGGTAGTTATTGCCTTTTATTAGAGAATAAAATATATCAGGAACAGCTAGTATGCTGCTAACACTTTGTGAGACAGGTTGTATACTCTTCATTTGCATTGACTGTTTTATTAGTTCTCCAAAAGCACTAAAATTATAAGTTGTCATATTAACAGCATGGAAAATTCCACTTAAGTAAGGATATTGCTCATATGTAAGCCTCATTGCACTAAGTAATTCTCCGTATTTACTTAATATTATTTCAGTTTTACTAAGACCCACATTCAATATTGGTTCACCGTCGGCTACTAAGGGCAATTGAAATTTTAGAGTTTCAAGCAAGCCTACTTCATTAAATTTTTCTAACACAACCTCTTTTCCTATATTATTGTTTAGATCCGCTTTGAATTCAGCAACATCAATTATCGGTTTTCCGTTTATAGACTTTAATATATCTCCAAGCTTTATGCCTACCTGTTCAGCAAAGCCTTGGGGACTAATAGTCGTAACCATTACTTTATTTGTAAAGTCCTCATCAAAATTTGACCTAATTCCATCTCCATCTAAAACCATGGGCACATTCAAATATTTGTTTTGTCTAAAGTTTAATACGTATAAATTTATTGGCTTGTTATAATTCTCTTTTGCAATAGCTAATAACTCAGCATTATTCTTAACTAATATATTATTCGCATTAATTACTATACTTTCACCGATATTATCCGTGGAATATTCAAACCATAGAATTGGTGGCTCATTTACTTCTGCTCCAATGAACGTTGGTGTACCAATTTTCCTTAGATCTGTATAATTTCCATTCAGCCCAAAATAAACATAAAGAAGCAAAACACCTAAGAGAAAATTCATTATTACACCCGCAGTAATTATAAAAACCTTTCTAACAGTTGCAACCTTATCATAATTCCCTGGATTGTTAGGAATATAGTCACGCTCAATAAATTTCTTTAAGACTTTATAATCTTTTTCGGACATATTCTTCTTTTGCGACAAAAAGAAGGAATACACCTTGTCAAAATCATCTTTTTTAATACTGATATTGTGTTTCCTAAATAATGAACTTATAAACTTTGTCTCTTCTTTTGTTAAAAGTTCTGCCCTAAAGCGGGTTAAACTAGAACCGTCAACATCCCCTAACATTTTTATATATCCACCAAAAGGGAAAACATTAATCTTATATTCAGTACCATTGTGTTTTTTTGAAAAGATTTTTCTACCAAAACCAAAAGCGAATTCCTGGACCACCACTCCAGACAATTTAGCGGCCAAGAAATGTCCGAACTCGTGGATAAAAACAATAAAACCAATAGCGATGATTGATATGAAAGCTGTTATTAGTAGGTTTATTATTATTTCCATTATTTATTACACCTGCATTATCTCTCCCTCTTTATCTTTTGAGATCTTTTCGGCAGTTGTGTTTGCAGTATCTACCTTATGTTGTAAATCTTTCATAAATCGATCAAAAGTATCCTCTGATAATATTGCCGCCTTCTTCTCATCCTCTAAACTATCAATGATATCCTTTCTAATTTGTCTTATTGCAATTTTGGTTTCCTCAAGCTTATCATGTAACAGTTTTACGTATTCTATTCTTCTTTCCTCAGTCATTGGTGGAATTGGTAATCTTACAAGCTCACTATCCATAACGGGATTAATACCGATATTCGCAGTTTGAACAGCTTTGCAAATGGCTTGTAAATTGCCTTTGTCCCAAGGGGCTATTGTCACAAGGGTTGCATCAGCCATATTAATGTTGGCGATCTGTTTTATGGGCATAAATTGGCCATAAACTTCGACTTTAATTCCTTCTATTAGCTGCAAACTACCTCTTCCAACCCTGAATGCTTGTAATTCCTTCCTTAAAAAATCAAGTGTCTCAGAAAACTTCTCATCTGCCTGGGCAAATTGTATTTTCATTTTATAAAATTATAAAGTAGAATACGTAGCAGATCGTCCTATTTGAAATCTGCATATACGTCCAACTTCAATTTTCTCACCTAGAGCTGCAACCAAATCATTTATCAAATCCTCTATTGTTTTAGATTCATCTTTAAAGTATTTTTGTTCCAACAAAACATTTTCTTGGTAAAATTTCTGCATTTTACCTTCAATAATTTTTGTTACAATTTCTTTTGGTTTATTTTCATCGATTTCTTTCATCGCTATTTTTCTTTCCTCTTCCAATACATCCAAAGGTATAGATTCTTTTGATATATACTCTGGATTAGTTGCACCAACCTGCAATGCGATTTGTTTTGCTAACTCTTTAAATTTTTCATCTCTTGCAGCAAAGTCGGTTTCAGAATTTAGCTCGACTAAAACTCCCATACTTCCTTCCCCATGAATATAGCTTACAATACAGCCATTTGGAGCTTCTCGATCCGCCCTTTTTGCACCTTTTGCCATGCCTTTTTCCCTTAAATATATTAAAGCTTTTTCTTCATCGCCCCTCGCAGCATCCAAAGCCTCTTTTACGTTCGTAAAACCAGCACCAGATCTCTTTCTTAAAGATTTTATCGCCTCTAAAGTAATTTCCATTTTTTAAAAATAATAATTATTTTTTAGTCGACTTTACTTTTTTAACGACTTTTTCCTTTTTAGTGATTTTTTTTACTTCCTTTTTTTGAATATCTTTTTTTACAACCGTAATCTTTTTCTCTTCCTTGTTCTTGTTTTCCTGTATAGTTTCGAATATTCCCTTTTGTTTTAATGAGTTTTTCCCTTTTATTTGTGGGATTTCTAAAACAACTGGTCTTTCTTCTCTGGAAATGGCCAATTCAACAACTTCAGGCTCCGTATCTTCGATCTTTTTAATTGTTTGTACTTCATATGTCGAATAATCCTTGAATACATGCCTTACGCCCTTTCCACCGTTACCTTCTTTTATTGCACGTCCTAAAGAATCCATTATTAAAGTTACAGACCTAATAGCATCGTCGTTCGCTGGGATTGGATAAGCAACTAGAGTTGGATCGCAATTAGTATCAACCATAGCAATTATTGGGATATTCATTGAAGTGGCTTCTCTTAATGCAAGTCTTTCATATTTTGTGTCGACTATTACCATTGTAACTGGAAACCTATCCATTGTTTTGATCCCTTCGTATATTCTATTCATTTTCTCCCACTCTTTCTTTTGCTGACTGACTTCAAATTTTGTTCTATTTGCTACCCCTTTTTCGAATTCTTCTTCTAATTGATTTAGTCTTTTAATACTCTTTTGGATCAATTTATGATTTGTTAATAAACCGCCTGGCCATCTATGTGTAATATAATAAGAGCCTGACTCAACAGCACTTTTCTTAATAATTTCGGAAACCTGTCTTTTTGTTCCAACGAAAAGAATATTACCCTTTTTTGAAATCTCATATATAAAATCCATTGCCTCTTTGAGTTTTTCCCTAGTTTTCGTCAAATCTATAATATGGATCTTGTTCTTGTTTGTAAAAATATACTCTCTCATCTTGGGGTTCCACTTTTGGGTCTGATGTCCAAACTGAACACCTGAAGTAAGCATATCTTTAATTTCTGGGGCACTAAGTTTTAGCCTTTCCGGCAAAGCTTGTTCAGCTTTTTTTGTGTTATCTTGCATAATTGTTTCCTTTTTGTCCTCCACCCATAATCTCGATCAAACGAGAAAGGAATAAATAAAACTGGGTGTGTGAATTTGAAAATATTATATCATAGAGAGATTTTTTTACAAATCCTTGAATGAAATTATTTCAAAATTATCTCGTAATTTCTGTAGAATCTCAGGTTTTTTCTTCATTATATCCAATATCTGTCCCCTCTGCCAATTCAACGAACTGAAGCGAATTAGCTCTTCATCAACAAAACCCGCAAAAGTTAGAATTTCATGCACATCACCCGAAGTATTATTAATATCACGAATCAATTGATCAAAATCTGTAATTAGGTCGTACGACTTGTGCCCATTCCAATCCGGACACACTATAAACGTCTTGGTTGGGCACTTTATTCCTTCTTCGATGACAAAACTCTGTGCGCTATAATTCGTTTCCCACTTCCAGAGCGGGGAACGGATTGGAAGATTTTCCCTTTTCGCAAGGTCTACAACTGGTATTAATATTTTTGGATCTCCATGAACATTTTTTCTACTCGTAAGTCCATCGGGCTTTCGACCGACATGTTCAATATACCAATCATATTGAGCATCCATCTCTTTTATTATTTCTTGGCTATCATAATCATTAATGGAGTTAAAATCCCAATTTTCAGTGTAAACTCTTTTTAAGTTTCCACTTTTATCAATGAGAGTTTTATGTCCACTGACTAAGGGTTTCAATTCGGAAAACGATAAATCAAGTAAACAACTAATTTGTGGATTTGCGCGAATAAATTTAGCAGCTTCAACGCTTGATTCATTGCGCCCGTTTACGACTAAAGATAATTGTGAGAAAAAATTACACTTATTCTGTAAAGCATAAATCGTCCCCAAGTTTATTGAATGTAAAAGTCCAAAATCATGTGCTGTTATTATAAGTTTTTTCATTTTATCTGAGATAAGGTTTTAAATGTAAAGCCAAGTGATTTGATTTCATTTTTAAATTGATTGTTACAGATTATTGAAATATCCCTTGATCTTTCATAATTCAAACCTGATAAATCAAGTAACTGCTCATCAAAGAAACCAGGGTGAAAAAATAATTCAGCAGTCTCACCAGTTCTTACTATTTTAAGATCTCTAATAAAACTATCCATTATATTTTGAGACACCGAACCTGTAACATGTCCAAATAAATAATGTGACATTCTAAGACCTGACCGCTTCAGCAAAGTTATACCAGCATAGTTATTATTTGCAACATCTGCCCCACTTTCTCCCAATGTTGTTAACGGTATCCTTACATAAATATTATTCTTTTGAGCAAAATCGATTATTATTTGAAGCAATTTTAAATTAGCGTGAATACCCATCTGTGGGCAAATATGCGTAGGTAACTTTCCGACCATCTTTATGAAAAGATCCATCTCATCATCAAACATTTTCTTTATATTTATTGTGTCATTCGAACTAAATAAATCAATATAATCCTGTTTGTGTGGCCTCTTTGTTCCAATCCAAGGCAATAAACACAGATGTAGCCCCACATCTAATATTTTATTTTTTCTTAAAAGCAATGCACCATGTTCGGACGCATTGGATAAAACCATAAATGATATCTCCGTAAGGATTGATTTATTTTTAAAACAGTAAACAGTTCCATTATTTACAGATTCTGTAAAACCATAATCATCTGCGACACAAACGATATTCTTATCAAAACTTATTGTTTTACTCTGTATATTCATGTTCTCTCTATTGATAAAGTCATCAAGTTTATTAGATGATACCCTCACATTCCTTCCGAATTTCACAGCAGGTAAATTTCCATTTTTAATATAGTTACGCACAGTCTGCCAGTGTATTCCTAGACGATTTGCGACTTCCTGTATTGTAAATAATTTATCATCCATTATCAATTGATATCATTTATTGTAATTAGTTAAATTATTATACCAAATAGCACTATAAAATGAAAGCGGAAACTGATTTGTGATCACGAAGATAAATTGAAGACTACAATAATCCTAATTCCTTTTTCTTTTCTAACACTTTTTTCTTATCTAATTGTTTGATTTCTTTTTTTTCTGGATAGTCTGGGTGTGCCCAAAATTCACCAAATCTACCCCGCTTTAGAATCATATCTTTCCCGTCACTTGATTTTTCTGGTTTTCCGTAGATTTGAGCAAACATTTCTTTATTAAATTCCAGAGGCATGTTAGACTTCACTTTTGGAGAGTCTGGGTGAGACCAATAATACCCAAACCTTCCATACTTAAGTACATAATCTCTATCATCGTCGGATTTTGGCGCAGGGTTGTAAAATTTCTTAAATCCCTCAGAATTTGCTTTTTTATTTAAATCCTGCTGAGTTTGACCATTACTATTTAATGATAAAATACCTTTACATTTCGGGAAATCTCTACAACAGAGATATTCACCAAACCGACCGGCCTTTACAAACATAACCCCTTTACAAATCGGACATTTTATATTACTTTTGCCAATTTCTATATAGTCTTTTTTGTTTATCTCTTTTTCGCCCTTAATTAACGTTTTTTCAAAATCTTTATAAAAATCAGCAAGTACTTTAACCCAGTCAATTTTACCTTCGGCGACTTTATCCAAGGAGTCCTCCATAGAAGCAGTGAACTTCAAATCAACAATATTTGGAAAATTTGCCACTAAAAGCTTATTAACTACCTTACCAATACTTGTTGGAATTAAATATTTAGCCTCTTTAACCACGTATTTCCTCACCATTACTGTAGTAATTGTCGGGGCATACGTTGAAGGCCTACCAATACCATTTTTTTCTAAGTCTTTTATTAATGTCGCTTCGGTATAACGTGCTGGAGGTTCGGTAAAGTTTTGTTCAGCAAGAAAATCTCCGAGATAAAGCTCTTCTCCTTCTTTAAAACTTGGTAAATCCATTTCTTTTAGTCTGTTTTTATACAAAACTAAGCAGCCAGGAAAAGCGACCTTGGGTGCGGTTATTGAAAATGTATATTTACCAACAACTACCACTATTGATGTGTTAATGATTTTTGCTGGCATCATTTGACACGAAATAGCCCTTCTATGTATAAGGTTATAAAGACGAAGGCTGTCTCCTGTTAAAGCTAAATCGTCACCGGATTTTGTTATATCAGATGGTCTTATAGCCTCATGTGCTTCCTGAGTTAACGCTGACTTTGATTTATAAAAAATGGGTTTTTCTGGTAGATAATTCATACCATAAGCATTTTCTATATGTTTTCTAATTTTTTGTATAGCCTCAAGAGATAGGTTTGTGGAGTCTGTTCTCATATAAGTAATTAGCCCTGACTCGTAGAGTTTTTGCGCAACCTTCATAGTTTTTGAGGCGGAATAACCTAGATTGTTTGAACCCGCTTGTTGTAAAGTGCTTGTGGTAAATGGCGGACTTGCATAGTGCAGGCTTTCTTTTTCCTCAATCTTATTAATAATAAATTTTTTAGTTCTTACTTCTTCATAAATTGCTTTGCATCTTTCCCCGTCTTTAATATCGGATTTTTTATTATCAATTTTTACAAGGTCAAATTTCGTTCCTTCAAACTGATCATAATTTCCCCTGTTCGCATCTTTTAAACTCTCCTTATATGACGCACGTAGGCTGTTTTTATCGAGAAAAACCTTAATATTCCAATATTCGCTGGATTTGAAGGCGTCACGTAAATTTTCCCTCTCAACCACCAACCGTACTGTTGCAGACTGTACTCTACCGGCTGATAATCCGACGGCAATTTTTTTCCATAACAAGGGAGAAAGTTTGTATCCAACAATTCTATCCAATATCCTTCTTGCTTGTTGAGCGTTTACTAGGTTCATATCGATAGTACGAGGATTATTTATCGCATTTGTAACAGCATCCTTAGTTATTTCAGTAAAAACAATTCTTTTTAAAGGTTTTGATTTTTTTTTTATTATTCCCTCATCAGTTATTAATTTGAGTACCCTGGCGATATGCCAACCTATTGCTTCTCCTTCTCTGTCGGGGTCAACTGCTAAAATAATCTCATCGGCATCCTTATAATTATCCTTGATTTGTTTTACAGAAATCTTGTTTGTAACTTCATATTCGGGTTTAAATTTATTATCGACATCAACTCCCAATTTGCCTTTTGGCAAATCTACCACATGCCCCTTTGATGCTATCACGTGATAACCCTTACCCAAATACTTTTCTATTGTTTTTGCCTTTGAGGGCGACTCGACTATAACTAATTTCATATATTACTTTTTAACTAAGACAATATAACTATCATAAAAATCTTTTGCAATAATACCTGCTAATTCCATGTTAGACAATTTAGATATTAATTCTGGTCTTGATATATATACTTTTTGTTGAATATCGTCAATAGTATTAGTACCTGCAGTAATAAGTTTTATTATTTCCATATCGCCTTCAGGTAAGTCGGTAAAAATATTTATATTACTCTGATTCCCCATATAAATTATTGCCTTATTGTTAAAAATCAAAGAATTACATCCAGCCGATTTTTCTTGATAAATGTTGCCAGGGACAGCTATTACCTCTCTATTGTATTGGTTAGCATAATTAACAGTGATAAGTGCCCCACTTTTAATAGGCGCCTCTATTACAACAACTTGTTCTACCAATCCTGCAATTATCCTATTCCTTTTTGCGAATATAAATTTACTAAAAGGCTGCGGAGTAAAGCTTTCTGAAATAAGCATACCTGATGCAATTATTTTAGAATATAGACTAGCATTACTTTTTGGATAAGGACAGTTGAGATCACCACCAAGCACAGCAATTGTTTTAGCTTTATTACTAATACAAACTTCGTGAACTATAGCATCTATACCAAAAGCCAAACCACTTACTATTGTATATCCTCTTTGAATATAGTTTTCGGCCACTTCTCGAGCTACTCTCACCCCATATTCGGTTGGATTCCTGGTACCAACAATGGCCACACATTTATTGGGTACACTATTTACACTACCCTTATGATACAAAAGAATCGGTGGATCATTTATCTGTTCTAATAATTTAGGATAATTAGCCTCACCATATACCCAACATATATTTTTAAATATTTCGTTTGGATACTCAATTGTTACATTAAAAGTAGAACAATATTTCGTAATTGAGGAATAATGCTCCAAAATTTCCTTAAACTTGATAGGAGAAATGCGAAATTTTGTAGCTAACGTATACCTAGCAGCTTTTTCTATGTCATCCATTAATTTGTACAGTAACCTTTGAAGTTACTGTACAGGCAATTTATGAAATTTTTCATAACTGTTACACTTTTAAATCCACGCCCTCCCCATTGCAACATTACCGTAAAGCAATAATTCTCTCCCTCATAATCAAAACACCCGATTGTCCATGAATGTGCGCCACTGTACCTAACACCATTTATTATCTCGGAAGCATCTGATGATCCTGTTTTCGCCATTAAATTCTGGACTGGGGAATCTCTTAATGCACTTGCCGTTCCATTCACCACACTTAATCTCATACCCTTCTTTATTATTTCAAGAGTCTCTGGCGATGCTTCTATTTTTCTCTTCATTTCGGGCATGAATTCCTTAATATTATTTCCATCAGAATCGGTGATCGAAGAAACTAAATATGGCTTCATTATCTCTCCACCATTACTGATAGCTGACGTCACCATAGCCATCTGAAGTGGCGTTACGGTCACAAGCCCCTGACCAATGACTGTATTGCAGTCGTCTCCGATATACCAGGGTTCGTGATATTTCTGTATTTTTAGCTGTTGAGATGGCAATGTGCCGCTGGCCTCTCCATATAAATCTATCCCTGTTTTCTCACCCAAACCATATTGCTGACCATATTTTAACAGATAGTCCGGGCCAGCGTATTTCAAATTCATTTTCATCGCCACTTCACAAAAAAATATATTGCTCGAGTATCCTAATGCCTTTACAACATTTACAGTACCTAAAAATGCTTTATCTGCCTCACAAAAATTTATTTTACCTGGTAATTCAATACATCTGTTTGAGTAATATGTTGAACTCTCATTAATAACACCACTTTCTAATGCCGCAGTTGCACCAATTACTTTCCATGTTGAACCAGGTGGAAGCTGTAAAGCAATCGCCCTATTAAATAAAGGCATTCTTACATCATTGATTAAAGCCTGATAGTCACTATAAGAGATTCCTCGCGCAAACTTATTACTATCATATCCTGGATATGTCACCATGGCCTTAACTTCTCCAGTTTTGCTATTTACAATAACTCCCGAACCCGCAAACGCATTTACCTCTATAGCCCTGTTTTTTAATGTCGTATATAACGCATCTTGCCAATTCTTATCAATTGTAAGATTTATACTATTCCCCGATTTAACATCCTGCACCAAATATGTCTTTATTCCCCTGGTCAAGGGGTCCCTTTCATAAATTTCTATTCCCTCTTTTCCCCGCAAGTAACTGTCATAGTACCTCTCCAAACCATCCTTTCCAACCTGTGATTCCGAATAAATTCCATTCTTAATATCGTTAGCATCCGGATCGCCAACATATCCAATTATATTAGAGAGAGAAACAGTCCTCTCGTAATACCTCATTGGCTCAGAGTTAACATATACGCCAAAAGTAGATAATTTATCTAGACTATTAAGTAAAACCAGATATGTATCATAAGTTAGGGAATTATCAATAGTGACCCTTATTCCGTTTCGCTTATTAAGATTCTCATCATAGGCTTTTGTTTTGTAAATTTTATACAAATCATCTTTATTCTTATTTAGAATTGATGCGACCTGACTTAATACGTTCTCCTCATCCTCGGTGCCCAACTCATCTGTCATAATGTAAACTGAATAGGACAAAGAATTATATACGATTTTATTTCCTTTTGAATCATAAATTATCCCTCTTGGTGCTACCAGTTTTACCTTTGATTGATTTGTTCTAGAGGCAATTAAATAATATTTAGCACCCTCTACAATTTGTAAATCTACGAGATTTACAACAAGGAAAAGTACAACTGCCGAAGTTAATATTATATTTATTAATCCTCTACGCTCTAAATGTAAGTTTTCATTAGATTTGTATTTCATTGCTTCTGATCCTATCTCCAGTAATGCTTTCTAATATTAAATATGCAGATACATTCATTATTACTGTTAATAGATCAGGCCTAATTCCAAAAAATATTCCCGCAATGAAATACAATAACACAAAAATTACCCCATAATTATATTGAACATTATTCACCAAGCCTGCTGCATACTTGTTGAATATGGATAAAATTAGATATACTCCAAAAAATATTATCGAACTTATTCCAATTTGTTTGTAGGTTATTAAGTCATCGAAAATTAATAATAATATGACTATTAAAATCTGTTTTTTATAAAAATTTTTCCATGACAGAGCCGCCCCAAACAATACAATCAATTCTAAACTCTGTAAAATAGTAATGCCTGAGGATTTTAGTATCAGATCAAGTAAAATTACTAATAAAAATATTATTGTTTTGTTTTGTCTTTTGTAGCTTTTATTCATTATTTTGTAATTACTATGTAAGCCTCCTCGACTCCTGCTATATTTATTGGATAATCAACACTAACAGTAATTGATGGATCAATCTTACTCCCTAAAACATCACCCACACGGCCTAAAAACAGACCATAATAATACTCGCTATTTACTCCCGTTGAAATTATTGTGCCCCCTTTTGTGATATTTTTTGTCTGAGGGATGTCTTTTAGTATATAACCTTTTTGAGGATCAAATTGAAGTATTACATTTAAATTATCCTCGGTTATTTTTGCTGGTATTTTTATATTTTCAGAAGATAATAATGTAATTTTTGAGTAATTATTTCCTACTTCTATAACCTTCCCGATTGGGATATTTGAAATCACTACAATATCGCCTACCACAACGCCGTCATTCAAGCCCTTGTCTAGGACGGCTTCCACACCCTTTTCGGACATATATCGGACATTTGATAACACCTGTTCCTTTTGTGGAAATTTTACATTTTGTATTATTTGTTTATCAACTCTATCTAATACTATTTCTAATTCCGCAATTCTAGATCGCATTTTAATATTCTCAATCTGAAAGTTATCACTTTGTTCCAATATACTCCCAAGATTGAATGCGGCATTACTGGTTTGCTCAAACTCCTTCCCAATCTTATTTAACGCGATCTGTACTGGACTTAATAGATCCTTTCCTAAATTCACAACCGGAGAAAAAGCTCCAAGAAGGTTAAAGGAATAAATCAGAACGGATACAACCAGACCAAAGAAGGCATTTTCAATTTTATACCTTTTTTTATCATCCATAGCATTAAATTACTTCCTCTCCGGATAATTTTAACCTCTCGAGCAAATCGATTTCGTCCAGTAAAGTTTCGGTGCCTCTTACTACGGCCTTAATTGGATCCTCCGCAATAATTATAGGAGTTTTTAGCTTATCTTCTAAAAATTTATCGATATTTCTTATCAAGGCCCCTCCTCCTGCTATAGTTACCCCTCTATCCATAAGATCGGCTAATATTTCGGGTGGAATTTTTTCTATAGCCTCCTTTATCGCATCGGCAATTTTATCTAAAGTAGGTAGCATAGCTTCTCGGACCTCCTGCCCTGAAACTTTTAATATTTTAGGCAGACCAGTTAATAAATCACGTCCTTTTAATTCAATTTCAGACTCGTTTTTCTGGGGAGATGCCGATCCTACGGCAATTTTAACATCCTCAGCCATTTTAAGACCTATTAAGAGATTGTACTTATTCTTGACGTACGCAAGTATGGCTTCATCTAAATCGTTTCCAGCAACTCTAATTGTTGTATCTACAACTATTCCCCCAAGTGAAATCACTGCTATATCGGTTGTCCCGCCACCGATGTCGACTATCATGCTTCCGGAAGCATCATCTATTGGTAGTCTAGCACCAATTGCCGCCGCCATGGCTTCTTCGATTACATAAACCTTTCTTGCGCCTGCCGACTTGGCGGCGTCAATAACCGCTCTAACCTCCACCTCCGTCGTCGAGGAAGGTACACCAATAACCACTCTAGGCTTTGTTATTTTAAACATCTTTGGATACTCTTCGTAAACTTTATATATGAAGTAACGAATCATTGCTTCTGTAGAATCAAAGTCGGAAATCACTCCATCATCTAAAGGCTTAATTGCAGTGATATTTGCCGGCGTTCTTCCAATCATTCGTTTAGCCTCTAACCCGACAGCAAGAATCTTTTTTGTATTCTTGTTTATAGCGACAACAGATGGCTCATTTATCACTACCCCCTCACCTTTTACGGCTATAAGGGTTGTTGAAGTACCCAGATCTATACCAATATCGTGAGTTACCAAAGATAAGAGCTTGTCGACTATATTCATATTTATATTCCCTGTGAATTTGTATTGTTAGCTAATTCTACCACGAATTAATGTAAAGATTATTAAATAATTGATTGATTTAATTAAAATTTGATATACTGTAATTGCCCTGTTATCGAGTTTACTGCAATCAAGATTCATTGAACTTACAGTAAACGTATGGAAGCTCAATATCTCCTCTTTCCCGTGGGATTGAGGCTGAGAGCACCCACATTTGAAACGACATTGGTTTCAATTACTTGATTGGAGACGATAGCGGGGCTTTTTAATGGATATTTTATAGCAAACGCTGGAGTAGCTCAGTTGGTAGAGCACACCCATGGTAAGGGTGGGGTCAAGAGTTCGAGCCTCTTCTCTAGCTCCATTAATATTAAAAATAGGTGTATGAATGCAGTTGCAGCTATAATTTTCTCAGAAGATAAGGATAATATATTACTATCAAAAAGATCAGCCAACAAGGATACTGAGTCTAGTAGATGGTAGAATGTTGGTGGTAAAATCGAAGCTAATGAAACTTTCGAAGAAGCTGTGATTAGAGAGACAAAAGAAGAATTAGGTGTCTTAGTAATCGAAATGGAAGAGATGTTGGTATATGGTGATAAGCTTTCTGACACATGTATAAAAGTAGATGGGGTAAAAATCAAGGGAGATCCCCAAATAATGGAACCTTTTTATTATGATGAAATTAAATGGTTTAGTATTAAAGAACTTGGCGGCGTTAATGTAGCAAGTTATATTAAGGAAGACTTTATCAAATTAGGCTGGATATAATTTATAAAATTTTAAAAGTTTAATTAGAAAATGATCCCGCAACATCATCTACCAGAAAAGATCTCTGACTATATAATTTTAAAAGAAGATTGCAGACCAAATCTTGGATTGGAATGCTCCAAGGAATTTCAGAGATTCGTTGATAACACTGCCCAACAATATTTGAATAAAGGGTGTGTGGTAACAGCTTATCGTTCATTGGGTATGACAGCTTATGTAATTGATCCACCGGAAGACTCTCCCGATGCATATGGCTTAACAACCAATGGATCTATTGGTACTAGTGTTTCCGATACAATTCGTATTCCTAAAGCCATACGCGAACTTGCTGGTCGTCCTTCATTACGTCTAGTTCCTCAGTTAGAAATTACTAATGTACAACATGGAGCTTGTTTAGTTGCTATAGAGTCCGATCATGAAGCAAATGGACGTGTTCTTACTGAAATTATTACTACTGGGGCGCCTAATCGACCAAAGCCAATGAAAAATATTTTAAATATTCCTACAGAAAAAATAGAGCCATATGATAGTAGCCTACTCATGACATATGCTCGATTACTTCAGGAAGAATTTGGTATGAAGCCAGAACAAATATGGCCATACCTACCAACACAACATATTGTTGTTCTCGATCCATTGTGGAATGTCACAACAGGTGATTATAGTAAACATGCAATTTCAAATCTTTTATTAACCCCTTCTCGGCAAAAGTTACACAGTTGGTTACAAAGAACACCTAATGGACTTGGTTTCAAAACAGCAGAGAGAGCGGTAGAACTGGGTTTAAATGGTATGGTATGGGTGGAGCAACCTAGTAATGGTAAATTAGTTGTTGAAACTCAAAGAAGATACACTACAAGTGAAATACCTCAGACTACATTACCACCCGCTATAGGTAACGCTCAGCCAATAAGTCCGTTCAGTAGTACTCGCAAAGTAATAAGATGGGACGAAGGTCCCGCAGGAATTAGTAAATACGATCTTAGAGAAGGTATTGAACTTGAAGGAAAAGGACCACTACATGGATTTAAACTCAGTCCTTTGTTGCAATTGTTACTTTATAATCCTGAAATTATCGACCATTAAAATAAGGATTAATATATTTATTACACTATTTTAAAAATGATAATTATTCCACAAAACAAAGCCTTTTTTCACAAAACCGATGCACTTACAGGCTGGTACTACCAAATTCCCGATTCAAGGTAGGAGTGTTATATATGTCGAAGTTGCCACCACAGATAACAAACTAGCAACAATATCCGGAATTCTTGAAAACCCCACGACTAAAAGATTAGAACGATAAGTTGAAATATTAAACCCAGTGTGGAATTTCTTATTTGATTTAAACAGAGGTACTTTTTTATTATTTAGCTTGGCATTAATCCATCTATGCTTTATAATCATTAAGATTTATGTCGCAAGGGTGGCAGAGTGGTCAATTGCTCCAGACTGTAAATCTGGCGCCGAAAGGCTACGGGGGTTCAAGTCCCTCCCCTTGCATAAAGCCGAGATAGCTCAATGGTAGAGCAACGGTTTTGTAAACCGTAGGTTAAGAGTTCGAGCCTCTTTCTCGGCTTAGTAGAGAAAGATTTAAAATTATTAATTAATTAAGATGGCAAAAAAAGGAAATAGAATAATTGTAAAAATGGTCAATAAGACCAGTGGTACTTTTTATGTTACAACGAAGAACAGAATTAATACGACAGATAAAATGAAAGCTAAGAAATTCGATAAAAAGACAAAAAAACATGAGAATTTTGAGGAAGCAAAAATTAAATAGTGTTTAGCAGAGCTAGTTTTAGAGCCATGGTGTCAATGGTAGCACAACGGTCTCCAAAACCGTTTGTAGAGGTTCGAGTCCTCTTGGCTCTGAATGAATAAGTTGTTATAATTAAGTTACAAATAAAAATGAGTGAATTTTTAAAAAAAATAAGTAGTATACCAAAGAGCATTGTTTCTTTTTTCGTTTCTGTTAGAGAAGAGATGAAAAGAACAGAGTTCCCATCTAAGAGACAGAGTTGGAGAATGGCAGGAACTATTCTTATCAGTTCGTTTATAGTGAGTATGACTTTATTTGGAATTGATGCTCTACTTATCTTAGCAAGAACGTATCTAACAAATATTAACAAGTAAAATATGGAAAACAACAACGACAAACAGAGATGGTTTATAATAAATACTTATGCTGGTCATGAAAAAAAGGTCGCAACGCAAATATTACAGAGAGTGAAGGCAAATAATTTGGAGAAAGAGGTTGGAGAAGTCGTTGTTCCTACACAAAATAAAATTGTTGTTTCGGAAGGAAAAAAGCGAACAGTAGAAGAAAAAATATTCCCTGGTTACGTGTTGGTAAAAATGGAGATGAATGATAGAACATGGCATATAATTAGAAATACTGAAGGCGTAACTGGATTTGTTGGTACAGAATGGAAACCAACGCCTCTAAATCCAGAAGAAGTTAAAAGTATAATGGCTTATATGAAAGTCAAACAACCAGCTTTCCAAGTCGCATTTGCAGTTGGAGATGCTGTTAAGGTAATGGACGGACCTTTTAAAGACTTCATAGGTGCGATTAGCGAAATCAATGAAGATAAAGGACAGGTAAAAGTTCTTCTTTCAGTCTTTGGAAGAGAAACTCCAGTTGTTCTAGATTTTCTACAAGTATCAAGAATACTTGCTTAAATTAATACTTAAACACAGATTATGGCAGTCAAAAAAATAAAAGCAGTTCTAAAACTACAAATTGAGGCTGGTAGGGCCACACCTGCACCGCCTATTGGTCCAGCTCTTGGGCAACATGGAGTCAATATCCAGGATTTTGTTACAAAATACAACGATAAAACAAAAGATAAAATGGGGAATGTTATTCCATGTATTCTAACAATATATGAAGATAGATCCTTTACTATTGAACTTAAGACATCGCCCGTTGCCGATTTAATAAAAAAGGCAATAAACCTTAAAAAGGGTTCCGCGAAACCTAATTTGGAAAAAGTTGGAAAGATCTCTAGAAAAAAACTAAAAGAGATTGCCGAACAAAAAATGGTTGATCTTAACACTAATAACATTGATTCCGCGACAAAAATTGTCGAAGGGACGGCAAAAAGTATGGGTTTAGAAATAACCGATTAATTTATTATAGTAACGTTAAAGTAACATGAATAGATCTAAAAAATACAACGAAAGTCTTAAAAAGATTGATAGCTCAAAAAGATACGATTTAGATGAGACAATAAAACTATTGCCATCGATATCATATTCCAAATTTGCTGGAAGTATTGAGGTCTCCATTTTCCTAAATCTTAATGAGAAGCAAAAAAAAGAGTCTATTCGTGGCTCATACAGTCTTCCCCACTCGTTCGGAAGTAGTGTTAAAGTATTGGTACTTTGTGAAAAAGGAGAAGAGAAATCAGCAGTTGGTGCAGATTTTGTTGGCTCGGATGACTTGATCAAGGAAATTGAGGATGGGAAATCTGATTTTGATGTTGTTGTAACAACACCTTCTATGATGCCTAAAATAGCTAAATTAGGTAAATTCTTAGGGGCAAAGGGATTAATGCCAAACCCAAAAAATGGTACCATTACGACCGACCTAGAGGGCACAATAAAGACTTTTAAATCAGGTAAGAAGAATTATAAAGCCTCCGAATTCGGTTTGATTAATGCTATTGTAGGAAAGACCGACATGAAACCTGAGGCGATAAAAGAAAATATGCAAGCTTTTCTAGGCTTGATTTTTAATGACATCAAGAAATTTGGACCAAATCCAATCAAAAACATTTCGGTTTCGCCTACCATGGGACCAAAAATAAATCTTGATGTTAATAAAGTAGTAAGCTAGCACGATATTTGACAGATGAGCTTATTTGCATTATCATTGCAGATACAAATTGTTTATGACAATAGGCAAAAAAGTAAGACCTATCGAGACGAAAATAAGTTTAGAGAGTTCTACATTTATGCCGTTTCGATGGCATTTTTTTATAACATTTTTACTTAATTAATAAAAATTATGGCAAAGACAAGAATACAAAAAAATAGCCAAATTGAAGAATATGACAAGAAGCTAAAAAGATACAATGCATTCTTTGTTATAAAACCATTAGGAGTAAATCCAAATGAAAGCACCAAAATAAAAAAGGCATTGAGTCAGTATGATTCAACATTCAATGTAGTAAAAAATACTCTTTTCAAAGTCGCCTTGAAGGATAACAATGTAGAAGCTGGCGTACTTTTTGATAGTCAGGAGCATGCGGTACTTTTTGCCGATGCAAAATTTATAAGTGAGGCTGCAAAAATTCTTACAACATTTGCCGAGGAATCAAAAAAGGCAGAAATTGTCGGTGGAGTTCTTGATAACAAGTTAATAAGTATAGAAAATGTTAAAAGTCTTGCAGAATTGCCAAGTAAAGATGTGTTGATTTCGCAGTTCTTAAGCGTAATTAATGGACCAATGACGGGTCTTGTTAGAGTAATGAAAGCAAACGTAACCGAGCTTCTTTATGCATTAAATGCAATTAAAGAAGTAAAAAGTAATTAATTTAGTTTATTATTTATCAAAATGGCAGAAGAATCAAAAAAGGCAGAAATAAAGGGCGATGCTCTTAAAATTGCTGAAATGCTAGAAAAAATGACAGTTCTCGAAATAGCAGATCTAGTCAAAGCTCTAGAAAAAAAGTTTGGTGTTAGTGCAGCAGCTCCAGTTGCAGCAGCAGTAGCAGCTCCAGTTGCAGCAGCTCCAGTAGAGGAAAAAACGGAGTTTGCATTTGAATTAACTGAGGCCGGCGCAAATAAAATCGCGGTTATAAAAATCGTGAAAGAAGTAACAGGTCTAGGTCTTAAAGAAGCAAAAGACTTAGTTGATGGAGCACCAAAAGTAATCAAAGAAGAAATGAAAAAAGAGGATGCAGAGGTTTTAAAGAAATCCCTAGAGGAAGCCGGTGCAAAGGTTACATTAAAGTAACAAAAGTTTACGAATTTATAATAAAGACAGTCATTTTGACTGTCTTTATTTTCTTCTAGAAAGTGTATATTTCCCCTATTTTAGAGTATAATCAAAGCTGATTTTTAGCTTAAAATCATGGATCAAATATTGTTAAATAGCGGTATAGAAATAGAGTCAATTGTGTTGTTACTGCTCCTCCCTATTGCAGCGACCCTAATTGGAATTTCTAGGCATGTTATTGGTTTTAGGTCGCTAGGAATATACCTATCACTTGTACTCGTTTTTATTTTCTACCAACTTGGATCGGTTAAAGATACCGCATATTCAGACCCTGTAGTTGGGTTGAAATATGGTGTGTTACTGGTAATTTTTATCTTCGTTTCTGCGGTGATCTCATACGAACTTGTTAAGAAATGGTCAATTCATTACTATCCAAAGCTATCGATAGTGCTTGTAAATGTTACATTTTCAATTTTACTGTTGATTGTTATTCTGGGTGCTTTAGACATCAATAATTTAATTAGGCTAAACACATTCATACTGATCCTAATCGTGGGAATTGCTGAAAAATACATAAGTATTTTAACAAGAAAAAAGCTTAAAGCAGCAGTAATAGTTACCTTCGAAAGCCTTATACAAGCAATTGTCTGTTATTTGATCATAAGTATAAAACCATTGATCGACTTAATTATTCAATATCCATATATTATTCTCCTCCTGTTCCCTATTAATTATCTTGTTGGAAAGTTCACTGGGCTCAGAATAACAGAGTATATTAGGTTTCGCAGTATACTTGAAAAACTAGAATAATGGGACTTCTTAGAATATTCAAAAACAGGAAAAAGGTTTTAGGGCTTAATGATAGGTATCTTTCCTACATTAGAAAATATAATCATAGAAATGCTTTCAAGATTGCCGATAACAAACTTTTAACCAAAATCATTTTAAATAAAGCCGGAATTCCAACACCAAAACTTATCAAAGTTATACCAAATTATAGAAGCCTCGAAAGTTTTGACTGGAACTCCCTACCAAATAGTTTTGTAATTAAACCAGTTTCAGGATTAGAAGGTGGAGGAATAGACATCTTTTATAACCGTGATAGTAAAGGTGATTGGATAAGAGCAGATAAATCGAGAGCCACAATTAACGATATTAAACAGCAGGCAAAAGAAATACTCGATGGTAAGTATTCATTGAATCAAATGCCAGATAAAGTGTTTTTTGAAGAAAGAGTTAGATCACATAAAGCCTTTAAATACTTTACCTACAAGGGTTCTCCAGATATTAGAGTTATTGTTTTTAATAGTATGCCTGTAATGTCGTTCTTAAGGCTACCCACAAAAGAATCCGGCGGTAAGGCAAATTTAGCTCTTGGAGCAATTGCTATGGGTATTGATATCGCAAAAGGTACAACCACCAGTGGTATTCAAGGGAAAAGTAAATCAATAGAGTATATCCCTGGGACCAAATTACATGCTAGTGGATTAAGGATACCTTACTGGAATAAAATTTTAACCTACGCAATACAGGCACAGCAGGCTACACATCTTAATTTTGCAGCAATTGATTTTTTAATTGACGCTGAACTAGGGCCAATGATAGTTGAGATGAATGCTAGAGCAGGACTATCGATACAACTTGCAAACGATGACGGATTAAGATGGAGACTAAGGAAGGCAATGGGATTAAAAGTTACGTCCATAGAAAAAGGTATTAGACTAGCAAAGGATATGTACGGAGGAGAGATTGAAGAGGAAATCGAAACAATTTCTGGGAAGGAAGTTATTGGAATTTATGAAAAAGTCGAATTCCATAATGGTGAAAAGGTTGAGGAATGTTTGGCAAAGATTGATACTGGGGCTGATAATACCTCAATAGATAAAGAATTGGCAATAAAACTCGGTTATGGCGACTTACTTAATGAACCAGATCTTCAAGAAATTAATAAAGAGTTTTCGTCATCAGAATGGCTTTCGGTGGCCCGGGAACTGGATAAAAAGCTTATGCCAAAATATGAGTTTTTAAGCTCTATAAACCTTATAAAATCTAGTCACGGATCTAGTTTGCGACCAAATGTTAAAATTATGATGCGAATAAAGGATAATCTCTTTGAAACTACCGCAACAATATTTGATAGAAGTTCCCTCACCTACCCAGCAATAATTGGACGCAAATCATTAACAAAATTTCTGGTCGATCCATCAAAAAATAAAATTGCGAAGCCAAGCTAGTAATCCTTTAAGGTCCTTCTATACTCATCCAAATTGTTGAGCGTAGCAAGTATACCATTTATCACAGTATTTTCCGGATCTTCGACAACGTGAGCCGCAACACCAGTGGCCTTGGTAAATAAATCATCTATATTACGTAACAAAGCCATTCCACCACTTAAAACCATCCCTCTATCGATAATATCGGAGGAGAGTTCGGGCGGGGTGATTTCGAGAACTTTTTTTATAGAAACTATGATTTGATTGAGTACCTGTTTTATCGGCTCTAAAACATCATTGGAAGTTAGCTTAATTGATACAGGCATACCAGAAGTTGTATCCCGACCGCGAACCTCGATTTCTAAGGGCGAATCCATAAGAGTAGCACTTCCTATTTGAAGCTTTATTTTCTCTGCCATTTGCTCTCCAATGACTATTCCGAAACGCTTCCTAAGATGCGTAACTATAGAATCATTAATAGTATCACCACCTATCCGCTTTGAGGCAAAATTTACTATACCGTTCATAGAAATTATAGCAATCTCACTTGTGCCACCACCAATATTTACTATCATGTTGCCTGCAGAACTACCAATTGGCATTCCGGCGCCTATGGCTGCAGCAACTGGCTCTGGCAAAAGATATACTTTGCCGGCGCCGGCCTGTACCATAGCCTCGATAATTGCCCTCTCCTCTACTGACGTTATTCCTGCAGGTATGCTTATGACTACTTCCGGCCTAAATAATCTAAACCTGCCAAGACTACGAGATAACAAACCATTTAAAATTTCCTCGGTTAACTTATAGCTGGCAATAACTCCCTGTCGAATCGGCCTACGCGCTTCTATTCCACTCGGCACTTTACCGAGCATATTTTTAGCTTCAAGACCTATGGCTAAAACCTTTTTATCCTTAGTTGATATTGCTACAACCGTTGGTTCAGATATTATAATCCCCTTATCCTCTACTGCCACACGTGTGAACGAAGTACCCAAATCTATTCCAATTCTTTTAAACATTGTTAGATATACTAATTGAACTAAAGTAGTAGTATTGATATACTTCCTATGTTGATTATAAATCATTATGTCTAGTAATAAAATCCAAAAAGCTCTACTTGTAATATTTATTGGTCTTTCATTAGTTCTCGCTACTGTTTTGACCATACTTTTTGTTAGAGGGGAAATCACTGAGGATGGAATAGTAACAAATACCGGTATACTTAGGATTCAAACAGATCCGGAGAATATAACTTATAAAGTGTACGTGGATAATATTAACAAAGATATAGCCGATAATAAGGTTAAGAATTTGGTTGAAGGCGAATACATAATCAAGATAATGGCAGATGGATATAATGATTGGGAAAAGAGAATCATTATTTATAATGGAGTTGTTACAGATATTTTCGTAAAACTATATTCCAACTCTCTTTCTGTTAACGCAGTCACAAAAACTAACATAGACAAAACTTTTATGTCTCAAGATGGTAACTATATATATTATACGGTCACAAAGTCTGAATTTGGTAATGATTATGGAATATGGAGAGTGGCAACAAATCAAAACACATCGTTTTTTTCGACAACAAATTTGGAGCCCACTAAACTTTCTGATAACAGTGAAATTATCCGATCTACATTTAATGGAAACAACTATCGAATTATACCTAACAATGAGAACTCAAAAATAATACTCGCAGACTACAGCAACAATAAGTTTCATATCTTTAATGCTGGTGAGCCAAATAAAGTACCCATTCTTGAAGTAACAAAAACCCTAGGTTTTATTCCCGATTCTATTTGTTGGTTAAATGGTGGATCAAATATACTTATAGCTTCAAAGGGATTGCTATTTGATCTCAATATCAGTACGGGTATATCTACTCTGCTTTTATATAGACCTAGCTTAAACGTAATATACTCTACAAATGGATCATCAACATATGTAATTGATAATGTGGAAAAGAAACTGTACTCATTTAAGAATCAAAGACTCGAAGCTGTAGATTTAAAAGCCTTATCCCTACCAGAGAATATTGATATAATAAAAGTAGCCCCTCAAAACGACGATATATTAATAATCGGATCTGGAAATAATTTTTACTACCTAAACCTAAAAAAGCTTTATTTAAAAAAAGTCTTCGAGGATTTATCCCTTACCTCGGTGCAATTAAAATCTGTTAGTAATGATGGTACTTCCGCATTATTTATGGTTGGAGAAAATGAATGTTATACATTTAATGCAAAAGAAAACATAGCTTTTAACAATATGGAAATTGGTTATTCGATACTTAAAGGAATAAACTGTAAAACTGGGTTCATTGAATACGCTCCACAATCAACACATTTGGTTTATTTTTCTGTTCTAGATTCCACCATCAAGACTATTGAGCCAGATGGAGCAAATATCTCTTCAATTATTACTGATGTTGGATTTAAGGGCTTCGCAAATTTTAATTCAAGGGGTGATTATATACTAATATTACTTGAGGACTTAACTATCCCCACACTTCCAAAAACCAATATTTATAGGGTACAATTAGAGAAGTAAAAGCAATTTGCACCAGTAGCTCAGTTGGATAGAGCAAGGCATTCCTAACGCCTAGGTCGGAGGTTCAATTCCCCCCTGGTGCACCAATTTGATATCACGGAATTTACATTTTTTTCTTTGATTTATCCATTTTCTTCTTTATACCCATGTAGTGACCAGAATATGTCTCGTAATCAATAATTTCCGACTTTCCAAACCAAAGCTGGAGTTCTTGCTCAGCCTCTATAACCTCACCCGACGCATGAATTAAATTATACATTGGTCTTTTTTGGGAATTGGCTAAGGCTGGATAGTCTAGACCAAAATCGCCACGTATTGTCCCAGGAAGAGCGTAGGCAGGTCTTGTGTCACCTATTAGCTTTCTTACCGTCATTACGGCACTGGGGCCCTCCCACGCCATAGCGAGAATAGGTCCAAAAGATAAATATTCTATCAGCCAGTTTCGAACAATTCTACCGATTTCCTGAGGTTTATTAGTACCCAATAGCTTTATTGGATCAAAACCCTTTTCCTTGTAATCAGTCAAAGTCCTATTTCCAACTGTAGTCAACCATTTTTCTGAATCTGTGTAATGTTTTTCACCCATATCATCGGTGCTATTAATAAACTCTAACGCAACTAGTTTAAGCCCCACCCTTTCTAGACGCTGTATTATTTGCCCCATTAGTCCTCGCGCAACACCATCGTGCTTAATAATGACAACTGTTTTTTCAATCCCCATAGTATATTTATAATAGATATGTTAGATATTATAGATTATCATCCCACAACTCATACATCCCCGTATAGTCCGTCCTATTATAATCTCCGAAATATTCGTATTTTTTACCGAACCATTGTTGTATTTCCCTTTCGGCCTCGACTTGACTATCTGAAATATGCACAAGTGTGTTGAAAACCACTCTACCCGACTTTACCGCAAACTGCGGAGTATCAAATCCAAAATCACCTCTTATTGTTCCGATATCTGCTAATGTAGGATCTGTTTTACCTGCAAGCCTTCTCACGACTTGAACGGCATGGTTACCTTCCCATACAGACAAGACTACTGGTCCGCTAGTTAAATATCTAACCAATCCATCATAGACTTTTTGACCTATCTTAAGTTTATCCGTTATACCAAGATCACGTTTAATCGCCACAATATCTTGCTCATAATTTGTATAAGTTTTCTCCCCCAAATTAATCAACCACTCTTTTGTTCCAGGATAGTTTTTCCTAGCCTGATCACGCGTGGGCACGATCATTCTCGCCGCTACGAGTTTGAGGCCTATTCGTTCTAAACGTGAGTAAATTTCACCTATAAGCCCTCTTTTTACACCATCAGGCTTTATCATCATAAATGTTTTTTCAATATTTGGTAAATCTGGCATATATATTATTTAATAAATTTATTAAGGACTTTAACTATTTGATCCGTTACTTCGTTAATAGACCCCATCCCATCTACCTCTTTCCATCTACAAAAGACGGCTTCCTTTACCATACGCTTAAATGCTTTACGTAAAGCAATTTGGTTATTTATACTCCTTTCAAAAATATCCATTCCTTCATCATGACCCTGTTCCTTTTCTTTTCGCTTTATTGCTGTTACAGGATCGACATCAATATAAATTGCAATGTCGGGTTTGGGCATTTTAACAATATTTGCTAAAACCTCCATTTGCTTTAACGAAAAATATTTGTTCATAAGACATTGATATGCAATAGTGGTCGTGAAATAGCCATCCACAACAAAATGCACGTCTTTTGATTTTACCGCCCTATTAATTTCATCAGCCATTAGTAATTGGTCAAGCATAAATGAGTACAACCAGCTCGAAGAATTTAACTTTATTTCTTCATGTAAGGCCGGATGAATCAAATGCTTATAAATTGGGCTTTTATGATTTGGGAAATCTATAGTATATAGCTCTTTGACCCTATTTTTTAAATATTTGCATAACTCAAGGCGCTGCCTACCTTTACCTGCTCCATCAATTCCATCCAGAACAATAAACATATACGGGGATTAAAATATACTGATATATTTTAACAAAGCATTTAGAAATTGCCAACCCCATTTGTGACAAACCTCACTGTCCCCATTTCGTCAGTTCTGTACAATATAATTTTATTCGCTTCGAGCATTTTTATTACTGCAGAATGTGGGTGTCCGTAAGAATTTGTTTTACCCACAGAAATCATAGCCACCTTTGGGTTCAATGTCGATAAAAGTATACCACTGGTACCGCTAATGCTACCATGATGTGAGATTTTTAACAGATCAATTTTATCGCTATATCTATTTGTTACATATTCCTGTAGATTTATTGGCAAATCTCCCGGGAAAAAAGCCTTAAAATCCTTGAATTTTAAAAAAAATGTAACAGAACCTGAATTTGTATCTTTTATTCTTATATCCTTTAAGGTTTCGGGCCACACAAAGTCAATTGTTACACAGCATCCTAGGTTAAAATCACTATTTTCGGTAATTTCCTGTAAATTTACAGTCACATAAAACTCATTAAGAACATATTTTAAAGCTCCACTATGGTCCTTATCACCATGAGTCGTTACAACATAGTCTATTACATTGTCAAACGGTCCTAATGTAGAACGAATTTTTCTTATAACATCAGAATTAGCTCCAGTATCTACCAACATTTTTTTATTATCAGGCGAAATAATTAAAAAGGAATCACCTTGCCCAACGTCAAACATGTATATGCTAAGCTCATCAGACTTGGCAATAGGTACACATAGAGCAATTATTACAAGCGCCAGTATTACTAAAACAAAAAATATTTTCCTCATCGAAATTTTCTAAAAGATAATTCGAATAAAAACATCAATGAAAGTATCAGCAATACTATTGCAGTGAGTACACTATTGTCATTTGAAACTATGAATGATTTACCAATGGTGGCAAAATATGCAGCAATTTGATTCAGGATATTTACAAGGACATGAATAATACTCCCCAATCCAAAATCAAAAGGTAACGGGTTTAACACTTGAATTAGCGAGAAGTATGTTATTAAAGGAATTATTGGTTGAAGGACAATATTTGTAACAATACCAATCAGATTGAGCTTAGCAAAATATAGAGACAAGATTGGTGAGACAAACGCATTTACTATTAAATTGCTAGCATATTTTGCATTATAAGACATTGCCAGACCAGCCATCATCGATAATTGATAGCTAATAGATTCATAGATACTAGGAAATAATAAAAGAAGTATCATTCCAGAAAATATTACAATATAAATTGAATTTGGTCTTCTACCAAGTAAACAACCAGTTTGCATAAGTACACAGCATATAAACGCCCTAAAGCCTGGAATGTTATCAAATCCTATTATCATTAAATACGCTAATAAAAAAACCGTCGATACAACCCATTTTATAAAAGGATTGGTTTTACGTATAAAAAGAAGAATAATACCGTTTGCAAGCGACATGTTAAAACCGGAAACAGCCATTATATGTATAATTCCAGCCTCCTTATAGTCTAAAACTAAGTAATTTGGCAACTCTTCGGAACCCCCAATCAATATACCCTTTAATAAAAGTGCCGTATTTGGGGGGAACAACGCCTCCAGCCTTTCGAGTAAAGCAACTCGGATATTTGTGCTCGCTAATTCATACCATATTTGTGTTTTTGTTATCTCAAGGACACCACAATCTTTTGCTGCATAGAAAATATTATAGTAATGGTAGTAGTTTTTTTCGTCATATTTAGCTATACATTCAAGCTCTATTAAATCTCCCCAACCCACCTCAACATTTTTAGGAATACTTAAGGCTACATTTAAGTTGTATTCCTCAGAATATGCAATAACATTTTTATTGTTACCTTGGATCTTTGGATGAAAAATAATCCTTCCTTTTGTGATCAAAAGCTCTTCTTTTTTGTCTTGTTTAACTTCAAAAAAAGTGCTGAATATTAATACAAAGAAAAATATGGCGAATAAAAATATTTTAGTGAACCCCTTATTTGATAAACGCGATATACACAAAGAAATAGTCAAATATATTAATATTTCTAGGATGATATTGTTAAGACAGATAGAAATTATAAACACAGCACATAGCCTGACTGACGGACTATTTGCTAGGGTATAAATCATATATACAATCCTAGTCTTTAACACCAGAGACAAAGGACTCACAACTTTATCAATGTTACGATTTCGTTATAAATATTTTCAGTGATTCCGGTAATATTTTTTAAATCCTCTAGGGAATTGTATGGTCGCCCATCAATAATTCTCTGTGAAATTACTTCACCGATACTTGGAAGGCTTTCGAGCTCTTTTTGAGTAGCGGAATTTATACTAATTCCATCAGTTACGGAGGAGCTACTGACTTGAAAGCTTTGCGACTTTGATGGAATATAAATTTTCTCATTTAACGCTACGACTTTTGATAGATTCAATTCTTCATGAACAAAATTAACATTCGCATTTGACGTTAAACCACCAGCTAAAGAAATAGCCTCAATGACCATCATTTGGGATTTGCCGATATAGACCCCCGGCCTACCCACCTCGCCCACTACTTCAAATACCATAGTAGTTGAAGATGGAATTGTAATATTTATATTATCAGTGTTTATTGTTGGATTTCCCGATGGATTAATTGCCACTGCAGGCACATTACGTATATTCAACATCAAAATAATGAGGACAATATTACACGCAAGACTTATAAATAGTATTTCTTTACTATTAGTTTTAAGAAAATCGATGAATCGTTCTTTCACATTAATTCTTTAATTAATGCTGAAAGTATATGCAGCTAACTTTAAATTTATCTTACAAAAATATTTATATCTTGAATGATCAAATCTTCTACTGGACTCGCGTATCCCAAAGAATTATCAACTGAGGATGCTCCGATCATATCTATGATCTGTTGGCCTTCTATTACTTTCGCAAAAACCGTAGATCTTCCCCTTAATTCCAATAGCCTGTTATCGTTTTTATTAGCTAAAACGACATAAAACTGGCTACCTGCTGTATTTGGGCGCACACCCACCATCGATAAAACATACTTGTCTAGGGGGATTGAGGCCAGTTTTCTGATGCTTCTGTACCCTTCCTGACGCAAAACAATACGTAAATCCTCTTCATAATCCAGACTATCCCAGTTTGTCTCATCTGGAATTGTGTAGCCCGGTCCACCGACATTTGTATTCGTTTTACTTCCCCCTTGTAATACGAATCCCGGTATTAATTTGAAAAACTTTGTATCATTATAATAATCGCTATTTGCTAAATTGATAAAGTTTGAAACTGTATTGGGAGCATTTTTCTCATATAACTCTATTTTGATTTCTCCTTTATTGGTTTTTATCACGCCATAGTAATCAACCGCAACGGTAGAAGTAGTTGATGGAAGGGAGGTTTGTTGTGCTGTACCAGTAGATGAGACTTTCGTTATTGATGGAGCTGCTGTAACCTGCGCCTTCGGTTTAAAGAGTGAAGCCCCAGGCTGTTTGCCCATCAAAGTTTCAGCAATGTAAAAGATCACCAAAAACATTATAATAATGCCGAAGAAGTATAACCAAAACCCGCCTTGTTGCTTAAACATAGCCTTAAGCTATTATAAAATTAATAACCTTATCCTGAACATAAATTACTTTTTTAATACCTTTTTCCACGTATTTCTGAACAACTGGTAATTGAACAGCACTTTCTCTAACATTCTTTTCAGTTGCACCCCTGTTGCATTCAATAACTCCTCGGAATTTCCCATTTACCTGTACCGCCACTTTTACTGTATCGGTTATAGTTTTTGATTCATCAAATTCGGGCCATTTTTGAATATGCACGCTAGTTTTATTCCCCAACATTGACCAGAACTCTTCGGCTATATGTGGTGTTAATGGCGCAAGTATTAAAGCTAGAACGGTTAAACATTTTCTTATATGCGCATTAGAAAAATATGCCTTATTTTCCTGATACCAATTCACGTACTCCATAATATATGCAACAGCCGTATTAAATCTTAATTCTTCTATATCCTGTCCGACTTCTTTTATTGTCTTATGTATTAGTGATTCCTCATCATTCGCTTTAGTTTTTTGATTATCTTTAGGTGCTAAATCCTCTGAAAAGATTTTCCACAGCTTGTTTACAAATCTATACATACCCATCATTCCTGTATCCCGCCAATCTCCCCCCTGATCGAATGGGCCCAGGAATCTCAAATACAACCTAACCGCATCAGCCCCATATTTTGCAATAAACTCGTCGGGATTTATAACATTTCCTTTTGATTTACTCATTTTAGCACCATCTTTGGTGATTAAACCGTGGCCATAGAAGCTAGTAAAAGGCTCTTCAAAGTCTAAATAGCCCAAATCGTGTAACGCCATAGTTACAAATCTCGCGTATAGCAAATGTAAAACCGTATGCTCTTTTCCACCGATGTAACTGCTTACCGGACCCCATTTTTTCATTCTCGCAATTGATGTCTTTTTTGCGCTACCAGATATTTTAGGCTTGAACATTGATTTGGGATTATCAAAGTCCCCTCCAAAAGGAATCTCAGAGAAATCTGTAAATGGATACCTTAAAAAATACCAGCAAGAATCAACAAACGGGTCAGACACGTCAGTCTCCCTCCTTGCATCCGACTTACACCCAGGGCAAATCGTTTTAACAAAATCTGGTTGGGAAGCTAAAGGGCCTCGACCAGATCCATCAGGCTTTATTGCCTCAAACGAGTCAATCTCGGGTAGCTTAACTGGAAGATTTTCATCTGGATACCAGCCCTTCATCTCATTATCACCTTTAAGCCAACCCTTGCCTTCGTTGGCACACTTTTCACAGTAAATCATTGGAATTGGTGGCCCCCAATAACGTTGGCGGGAAACACACCAGTCACGGAGATTAAATGAGGTTACTCTTTTTCCCCATCCCTTCTCCTCAAAATAATCCATAGTCTTGTACATTGCTTCAAAAAAATCAACTCCATTTAAAAAGTCAGAATTTATCATCACCCCTTTTGCCCCCTTTTCTATTACTTTGTTTCTTGAATCTATCTCAGATACATCATTATCTTCCCCCACTACAACTCTCTTTATTGGAATGGAGTATTTCTTTGCAAAATCGAAATCCCGCAGATCGTGACCAGGGCAACCCTGTACCGCACCAGTTCCGACATTAGCTAATACAAAATCAGCTACCCATATTGGAATATATCCACCAGTTACCTGATTTAAAACATATGAGCCAGTAAATACGCCAGTCTTCTCTTTATTATCAGCCAATCTTTCCTCATTTGTTTTGAACTTTGCCTTTAATACATATTCATCGACAGCCATTTTGTATTCTGCCTTAACAATTTCTCCAAGTTCTTTGTACTCAGGAGATAAAACAATAAAAGTCGCTCCAAAATTAACAGGCGTTGTTGTAAAACAAACTATACTCTTATCACTATCTTTAACTTTGTATGTAATGTTTATTCCATCTCTCTTGTTTATCCAGTTCCTTTGACCAATCCTTACTTGATTATCCCAATCAATTTTATCAAGATTTTTATATAATCTGTCTGCATATTTTGTTATTCTAAAAAACCACTGTTCTAAATCTCTCTTTTCCACGACATCACCTGTACGTTCACATTTACTATCAATCACTTGCTCATCAGAGAGAACCGTCTTACAAGTAGGACAGAAATTGACTGTAGCCTTCTTCCTGTAGGCCAAGCCAGCCTTAAAAAGCTGAATAAAAAGCCATTGAGTCCACTTGTAATAATCTTCTTTATTAGTTTCTAGCTTATGATCCCAGTCAAACATATTGCCCATCATATGCATTTGCTCATAGAAATGCTTTTCTGTACGTTGGGAAACTGTTTTGATGTGCTCACCTATTTTTATTGCATAATTTTCGCTATGAATTCCGAACGCATCCAATCCCATTGGCTCAAAGACGTCAAAGCCCTTCATCCTTTTAAACCTCCCAAAACTATCAACTCCAGTAAACGTGGACATACCACCAATATGAAGTCCCTCTGCAGATGGATACGGGAACATCATAAGATTGTAGAAAGGATTTAGTGCACCATCCAAGTCGGTTCTGTATAAATTATTTTCGGCCCAGTGCTTTTGCCACTTAGCCTCTATTGATTGATGGTTGTACTTTTCCATTAGCGTAAATGAAATAATGAATCAAATTGAATGATTAATTATAATGCGAAAAACACAAATTAGCCAGAATACATAATTTTATTTTCCAAGTCGAATCAAGTTTTATATACTTTTACACACAAAAGCCCCAAATGTTACGATTGTAAAGTTTCACGGCTCTATCAATTCGAGGTTCCCCTCTAACAAATCCCGTAATGGACGATTACTACGACCCAATTCATCATAAGGAATAGGCCTAGCAGTAATACAACTCCCCCTACCCTCGATCAAATCCACATTCTCATGTTCACCATCGAGAGCTAATACATATAAACATCTATATCCTCGTTTCCTAGTTTTATCTCTCATCATCGCAAGAATTGGAGGAGTGGTTATCCAAAAACCATCACCAACTCTCGTAACGCCAGTATGCGGATATCTATTTAATAACAATACTTTCCTCCTTTTAAGGGCCTCATAATATAATTTTCCCCCACTAGCTACCAATGGGGATAGCACACGCATATTTATTGGTACCACATTATGAGACAGTTTTTGGGAAAGTGCGTCTTCAAAAAACTTTTCCGAATTGTGGCAAAAAGGTGGGTCTGTGGACCATCCAGATAGTCCCTCCCTCTCAATTCCATTAAAGGCATCAAAGACACCGGTACCATCTGGAGAAATGCGGGTTTGTGCTGGAGCTGAGGGGAATCACTAAGCCCAACAAAATGTAAACATTTTCTAGGGCTTAGTATCAATTCGGATAAGCTCAAACTTCAGTACTTTCGTTTTCGCTAACTCCTCATTGTCGAACCGTCGGTCCAATTAATCTTCCTGCTCCACCGCACTAATTAACTTTGTTAATTGGTGTGGTGGAGCTGAGGGGAATCGAACCCCTAACCTTCGCTATGCCATAGCGACGCTCTAGCCAATTGAGCTACAGCCCCACTCTTAACGAGCTTGCGAGTTCTAGAGTGGGGACGTCCTTTAGGGCAGCCCCAATCTTAGTGAGTTTACGAACTTAGTGGAAATTATACAATATTCTAACGTACTTTTACATACGCTTCGGCATTTACGCGATTACCATTAATCACAACCTCAAAGTGAAGATGAGTCCCAAAACTATTACCAGTATTACCCATGTAAAGTATTGGCTGGCCAGCCCTTACTTGATCACCAACTTTAACAGCAAAACGATTTTCCCCATGATAATATCTTGTCCAAATACCATTACCATGATCAATCACAACATGATATCCTTCTCCATAACTACCCCAACCCGCTCTTAAAATCCTGCCTGGTGCAGCTGCACTTATCCAACAGCCTCCACCTTTTGCCAAATCAGTACCTCTATGTGAAGCCGTATATCCTCGACTGTAGGAATATCCCGGACAGTTAATGAGAGGATTTATGAAAGTTCCAGCAGGAATATTGTACGATGTCCCTGGAAGTGGAGCACCACCAGCAAAAATAACTGGAGGTCTCGTTGGGATGATTACCTGCCCGCCTGGGATAAAAAGTTCCATACCCTCAGAAATAACAGGATTTTCCATGTCTAGGATTTTTGTATTTAAATCTATAATATCCTGAGCTTGACTCTTAGTACTCTTGGCAATTTTTTCGATAGTATCACCCTTTTTGACCTTGTAAAAAATACCATCGATTTCTGGGATCTTTAAAATCTGACCCACAGTTAATGGTGTATTGATATTTGCAATATTGTTTGCCCACATCAACGTCTTAACGTTAATCGTATAGTAAGATGAGATTGTTGAGAGTGTGTCGCCCGGCTGTATTTGATGCTTATAAACCGTATAGTCATATTGATCACCCTCAACTAAAACTAGGGTCTGCGCTGTACCAGATTGGGAAAATATATCATCTTGACTAAGAGTACTGTCATTTAGTCCCAAACTGCTAGCAGATGCACCAAACACGTTTAACTTGTTAGAAATACCAGAGATCAAAATTCCAGCAGATAGTAACGATATAAATAAATGAAAGGAAGTCCTGTAAAAAGAGCCTCTTCCCCAAAACATTCTGGAGACAATAAAGGACTTTATATTGGAAAAAATACCTGTAAAAACCTGAACTGCAGCTAATGAAAAGTAGAATGTTTGCCTACATCTGAACGCTAGATATATTCCAAAATCTTGTAAAAATGTTCTGATCAATTTCACGATATTATAGTATACCAAATTTACATGTCTTCGTGAAGTGTGGCTAGGAATTCGGCATTATTCTTAGTCTTCTTCATCCTTTCGATCAACATAACTGTAGCATCTTCTTCCCTTAAAACCTCTAACATTCTTCTCACCCTCCATGATTGATTTAAAACCTCAGGTGAAAGAAGTAAATCCTCATTTCTGGTCCCTGACGATTTTACATCAATTGCTGGGAACATCCTTCTCTGATAGAGTTTCCTATCTAGCTTTAATTCCATATTACCAGTTCCTTTAAATTCCTCAAAAATAACTTCGTCCATTCTACTGCCCGTTTCTACCAAAGCAGTGGCAAGAATAGTAAGACTTCCGCCAGTTTCAAAATTTCTAGCAGCGCCAAAGAATTTCTTTGGTGGGTAAATAGCGACTGGATCAAACCCTCCAGATAGTGTTCTACCTGATGGAGGAGCAGTAATATTGTAAGCTCTTGCAAGTCTAGTCAAACTATCCATTAAAATGACTACGTCTTTTCCAAGTTCAACAAGCCTTTTTGCGCGCTCAATAGCTAATTCCGCGACACGCGTATGAGTCTCTGGGGGCTCGTCAAAGTTTGCCGCAACAACCTCACCCTTTATGTGTTTTTCCATGTCAGTTACTTCTTCTGGTCTTTCACCGATCAACACTACAATTATATGTGCATCCGGGTGATTAATTGAAATTCCATTCGCAATTTCTTTTAATAGCCATGTTTTCCCAACTTTTGGAGGTGATACTATCATCCCTCTTTGTCCTTTTCCGATTGGACATAAGAGATCTATCATTCTCGTTGAAAGAATCTGAGAGTCGGTTTCTAATTTTAACTGTTTATTTGGGAAGATCGGAACTAGTTTTTGAAAGTTCGGTCTAGATAAAGCTCTATCCGGACTTAAATTATTTATCGCCTCTATTCTTAGTAAGCTCAAATATCTCTCGCCTTCTTTTGGAGCCCTAGCTTGACCAGAGATATAATCACCAGGCTTAAGATTAAAACGTTTAATTTGAGAGCCCGACACATAAACATCATTTGTACCCGGAACTAATTTTAATGACCTTAAAACCCCATGTGAGCCGTCATTAATTATTTCCAACACACCTTCGGCAAATATATTTCCGCCTTTTTCGGTTTGTTTTTCTAAAATCTTTACAATCAAATCGCTTTTAATATAGTTTCCACTATCTACGACACCAAATCCCGTGGCAATTTTCCTTAATTCAACAATAGACTTTTCGTCCAATTCTTTTAAGGAAAGTGATATTAAATTTTCTACAGGCTTCTGAATATTGGGAGATGATTTGAACTGCACTTTAGTCTCTACATTTGGGACGGGTTGTACAGAGTAGGATTCTGGTTTATCAACAGTTATAGCTGTTTCCACCTCTTTTTTTAGAACTAAATCGTCTGATTTTGCTTCCCCAACGGAAAACTTTATAGTTTTGCTTTCTTTCTTTATCATTGTAAAACGGAGAAAAATTTAAATAAACGAAGATTGTTTATGAAATAGAGTATATTTGTTTGGCTGATAATAGTCAAGTTCGATTTTTAAGTTTGGGATCGGCACTGCCCCAACCGACCCCAATTTTTATATCTAGATAACATCAGGTATAAACATTGAAACCGATTGCAATAACTTAAAAGACATTTCCGGGAGTCCAGTCTATTTTAATTCCAATAAGGGATTAAGATGTACGCGAACCAGGCTCCGGGAGATATTTTCTAAGTTAAATTTTAAAGAACTAATAATATTCTAGCCTATAATATGGCCGTTGTCAAGCTTATAGTTTAAGTTTGATGGATAGTGAATATATATGTTTTGAGTATCGACCCTGATACAACAACTACTTGGCTTTTATCAAATCCGAGATATATTTAATGCGAGGATATTTAATATGATAAGCAGAATAACCAAGTCTTTTTATTTCTTTCTCGATTCTCTCTTTTTGCTTGTTGAACCTAATTTGCCCTGTTAATGCAACTTCTCCAAAGGCGATGATGTCTCTTTTTAAAGGCTTTTCTAACAAGGATGAGATTATTGCATTAGCTATTGCCATATCCAACATAGGATCATAGGACTTTATCCCTCCAGCAATATTTAGAAAAACATCATATTCATTTATTCTGAACTTCGTATATTTTGATATAATCGCAGAAATCAGTTCCAATCTTGATTTAGTTATACCCTCAGTTACCCTTTTGGGGATTGAGAAATATGACTTAACAGTAAGCGCCTGCACCTCTACAATAATTATCCTATTGCCCTCATTGATAATTCCGGGGCATACACCGACTCTATCGTCATTTACTTCTCTTAGGAAATAGAGCGATGGATTCTTTACTTCCTGCATTCCATTTTCTCCCATCTCAAAAAGACCGACCTCTGTTGTTGGTCCAAACCTGTTCTTATAGCATCGTAAAACCCGAAAATCAAATCTCTCATCCCCCTCAAGTTGCATCACCACATCTACTAGATGCTCGAGTAACTTTGGTCCAGCAACATCGCCCTCTTTGGTTATTTGCCCGACAATAAAGGTTATTATGCCATTCGCTTTTGCATAGTTTACAAGCTTGCTAGCTACCGTTTTTATTTGCGAGACACCTCCTGGCAATCCCCTCGCTTCTTGTGAATATACCGTTTGTATAGAATCCACAACTAGGAACTTTGGCTTGATCTCATTAAGTTTGGCAATTATTGTCTCGAGATCGAAACAACTGATCAATTCCATATCGGTTTTTGAGTTTGGATAAATCCTGTTAAAACGCATTCCGATTTGCTCTATGGACTCTTCGGCACTAATATATACACCGTGCTGCTGTGATTCCAGAAGCTGCAAAAGAAGCGTAGACTTACCTATGCCAGGCTCCCCACTGATCAAAACAACTTCAGAAGGGACCATTCCTCCACCAAGAATTCTGTCCAGCTCTCCAAAACCAGTTGATATCCTAACCATGGATTCTTTTTTGATTGATGCAGTTTTGGCTATACGCAGAGATCTTAACTGAGTATTATTTATTTCGAGTTTAGGCTCAATCTCTTCAAGAGAATTCCATTTCCTGCAATTAGGACATTGACCGAGCCACCTGTTCGACTCGTAGGCACAGTTATTGCAGATAAAAAGTTTTTCTAATCTGGACATTTTTTACCTTTATGAATTATATCTTCTCAAAAACTATTTTACTCTTTATTTTATCAGCTCTGATATTAATTATTTCTTTCTTATCTTCATTGACCATATTGGTATTGATCAAATAATCAGCCAACGGATTTTCTATTAACTCCTGTAATTTTCGCTTGATGTTTCTTGCACCATATTCCTTATCAAAGCCCATTTTCGCTAAATAATGTACAACCGAAGTGGTAGGAAGTATTCGCACACCTTTCTTTTCTATCCTTATATTAAGGTCTGAGATCAAGATCTTAGCAATTTTATATGTATCATTTTCATCCAATCCCCTAAATATTACGATATCATCTATACGATTGATAAACTCTGGAGGCAAATTATCCTTTAAAGCTTCCATTAAATTCTCCTCCACCTGTATATAGGCATTTTCGATCTCTTCCTTTGATTTATCTTTTCCATTAACTCCAAACCCTAAAACCATATCACGCCCCACTTCCTCAGCACCAATGTTTGATGTCATTACTATTACTGTGTTTTTAAAATTTATGCCCCTACCCTTGCCATCCTGCAAATGACCTTCATCAAGTATCTGCAATAGTATTGCTAAAAGGTCGGGATGCGCCTTTTCTATCTCGTCAAAAAGCACTACTGAATATGGGTGACGTCTCACTTTTTCGGTCAACTGGCCACCTTCCTGGTAACCGATATAACCCGGAGGAGACCCGATAAGTTTTGCGACGCTGTGCTGTTCCATAAATTCACTCATATCTACTTGAATTAGGAATTTTTCTGAGCCAAAAAGTGTTCGTGCTATTTCTTTTGCTGTTTCGGTCTTCCCTACACCTGTTGGACCAAGAAACAAGAAAGAGGCCATAGGTTTTTTCCCATCAGAAAGACCTATCCTTGCGCGCTTTAGGGTTCCGGCGATTGCTCCGATAGCCTTTTCTTGGCCCACGATACGCTTGGAAAGTCTTGCGTCTAAAACTTGAATACTCTTTATATCATCCGATTTCATGCTCATTATAGGAACATTACTCCACCTAGAGATAACCTTTCTAATATCTTCAATATCTAAAATCGCCCTTTTATCAAACTTCTCTTTTGCTTTTTTACTATCTCTATCGATTAAACCTAGTATTTCGGATTCTCGGCGTCTTTCACTAACAGCTTGCTCGATGTCGCCTTTACGTAACGCTTTTTCTTTGTTTTCTATCGCGCCTTTCAACTCCTGCTGATAGTTGTTTTTTTTAGATATTTTGTTACCTATGAATACTTTTTTTGCGGCCGCGGCCTCATCAATAACGTCAATCACCTTGTCGGGCAAATATTTATTTGTAATGAATCGGCTCGATAGCTCAACTGCCGCGGCCAATACATCATCAGGGATTTTTACGCTATGATATTTCTCGAACTGTGGTCTTAGCATTTGCATAACTTTTATTGCATCATCAATGTCGATCTCTTCAACAAATATTGTTTGGAAACGTCTCGCAAGAGCATCATCGTCTTCTATAGTTTTTTGATACTCATCAAAAGTCGTCGCACCAATTACTTTAATATCTCCACTCGTAAGGTGGGGCTTTAAAATGTTTGCGACATCCATACTGTTATTCCCACCAGCGGAACCCGCACCAACAATCATGTGTATTTCATCAATAAAGACAATTACATCAGGATCTTGTGCAACCTCACCAATAATTCCCAAAAGCCTTTCCTCAATATCTCCTCGAATTTTACTACCAGCAATTAAAGCAGGGATATCGAGTTGTACGATTTTTTTGTTTTGAAATTCCTTGGGGACTTTACCTTTGACTATTCGTTGAACCAACCCTTCAACAACAGCAGTTTTCCCTACGCCAGCCTCACCAATCAGTAATGCATTATTTTTGGTTTTCCTGGACAAAATATTTATTATTCTATCAATCTCGTCGTCTCTCCCCCAAACTGTTAAATACTTATCTTCCTCAGCCAATTTATTCATATCCCGCGAAAAGAAAGAAAGCGTTGTTCCAACTGGGCCCTCTTCATCGATTATTTGACCATCACCAGGCTGGGAAAATACACCAGGGTGATAAACCCCAAAGTTCAATACAGCCTGTTTTATAAAATCATACGCCAAGCCATTTTCACTGAGATCGGCCACAAAATCGTATTCGGTGTGCTTAAGCACCGCAAGTAATAAATGCTCAGTCCCAACATAAACATGGCTCAGATCATGTGCTATTAAATACGCATTGGCAAGTGTTTTTTTTGCCTCATCTCCAAATATAACTTGTTCCCTAGAATTTGAGATTTCGGCCTTGTACTTTGAGATCATTTCTCTACTCGTTAGTAAGGTATCGACCCCAAGTCTTTCCAAAAGTTTTGTTGCCATACAGTCTGGCGAGTTGATGATCGCCAAGAACAAATCCTCTACATTAATTTTTTTACCGCCCCTCAACCGAGCATAATCAAAGGATTTAATAATAACCGCAGAAAGATTCCTGCTTATTTTCTCCAGTTTTTCTATGCTATCCGCAAATGTAGTTAGCTTCATTATTTATATAAATTTTTGTAACAATTCAAATATTCTTTCGGGTTGAGATACAAAACCCTGATGGCTAAAATTTTCGAGTAAAACCGTTTGTAATTTTTTATTGGTCTTTTTAACGAAATCGCTAGATTTGGTGTCGACCACAACATCATCCATTCCATTGATAATTAGTGAAGGAATATTAATATTTTGTAACACATTCGTCAAATCTAATTCTAACAAAAGTTTAGCATAATCCAATGCCGCAGAAGCATTCGCCTCCGATAAAGCTTCTGAGGAATAATTATACTCGAATGCACCATTTATTTCCTTAATTCCCTCATCGGTTTTACTCACCACCTTATCTACTAGATCGAATGCAAGTTTTGAATCTTTTATTGCTGTAATTATACTGACAAAAGGATTAATACTGGCAACTTTCGAGTAGTTTTCGAGGAGACCGTGCGCAGGTTGTTTAATAAACTCAGCAAGAACAGGCGTATTCATAACAATGAGTTTTTTTACGCTCTTATTATATATTGCCTCGTTGTAACAGATCACCCCTCCCAATGAATGCCCTAATAAAACTGGGGATTTATATCCAAAGTATTTGATTATCTCAGCAATATCCTCGATGATTCTTTGTAAAGAGAACGATCTATGCGTTTCACTTTTCCCGCACCCTGGGAGATCTATAGCAATAAAATTATAATCAACTTCCATCAACCTCAAAAGTGGGAGAAGCTCCTTGTAATTCGCGATAATCCCATGAATAATCACAAAATCTTGTTTTGATTTTTTGGCCCTATTCTCTACGACGTGATAATCATTTCCATTTATATTTAAAAGGTTGTGCGTAAGTACCATAATGTTTTAATCTAATAAGCAGTATCTTATTCTAGCACAAAAAAAGTCACGCTACATTTGGAACATTTAATAAATGTAGCGCGACAATTTTTTAGCCAGTAACTTTAAAACATCACTAGGTGCTTATTTATCATCATCCAAGATTTCGGCAAGTCTCGCCATTTCTGGGGAAACCTCGGTCTTTGGCTTTTTATCGACAGCTTTTTCTTCTGATTTTACAGGAGCTAAAACTCTCTTTAAGCTTAAACCTAAATGCCTGTCTTCTTTGGATATAGATATGATTTCGAGTTCATATTTTTGACCCATTTCGACTAGTTTGGATGTGTCCTTAACTAGTTTGTGTGAAAGTTCAGAGATATGAATAAGGCCGTTTAGACCTTCCTCGATTCGTACAAATGCACCGTAATCAACGATTTTGGTGATTTCGCCCATAACCCGTTGGCCGACTTTGTATTTTTTAACAATGTCATCCCATGGATCACTTTGTAATCGCTTGACTGAATAAGCAACTCGCTTTCCTCCATCTTCGATTCCAATAATTTGGACTTTTACCTTATCGCCAACCTTGTGGAAATCAGCAGGATTTGTGACTTTATCCCACGAAATTTCGGACAAATGGACTAGACCCTCTAGACCTTGAGCATTAACGAATAGACCGAATGGAGCAATACCTGTTACTACTCCCTCTAACTTATCGCCAACTTTAACATTACCCAAAGTTTCGGCTCGCTTTTCCATATCCTCTCTTGATGTAACCATTTTCTCGGAGAAAATAACCCTGTTCTTTTCTCTATCGATTTCGATTACTTTCACTTCAAGATCCTTACCGATTAACTCGGCAAGCTTAGTCTGAAGCTCTTTGTCGGCATCTTGCTTGCTTGAATATCCGCCCAATGGGTATATTCTTGCATTATCGAGCTGAGAAGTAGGAACGAATCCTCGTAATCCTCCGCCGATATTAACAATGACACCTCCTGTGTTTGCTTCAATAACTGTTACTGTAACAGCTAGGTCGCCTTCCTGTGATTTTGTAAGGTTGTACCACTTACGCGCTGTGCCTGTTCTTCGGACAGATAGCTCGATTTGACCGAGCTCATTCTCTCCTTTTATTACGTAAACGAGGATTTCATCGCCTTCCTTGTAATCAACTTTTTCGCCTTCGAGTTTCATCTCTCGGCCGCTGACTACACCTTCAGCTCTTCCTCCTACATCAACGAGAACTTGGCCTTTGCCTACTTGTACTACTGTACCTTTTACAATCTGGCCTCTTGTAAAAGTTGATGGAAAAGCAGTGATGCTCTCCATATACTGCGAAAAGTCGTTGCTGCCATTAATTGGTTTAATAGCCTTAACGTCTTTTTTGGCTTTATTGGCTTTTGTAATTGCCATAATGTGAAATTTGCTTTGCCGGTAGATTTTTCGCTCTAAAACTTTCGAATTGGTGCGAATCGGCATAAGCCCTTTCTAAGGAATGATTATAGCAGAAGTATTGGTATTTGGCGAACTTTCGAAAAGAACAGTAGACCGTTCTCCAGTAGCACGTGGAAGTGGTGTTTTGCCAGGGACTATATTGCCGTTAGCATCAAAAACGAATCCCTTATCTAGTGGTAAGCACTCGTTTCCAAGAGGGCCTACCTTTCCTATAATACGCGCTCTGCACAGCTGACATACTGGTGATAGAGGTAGGATAAACGCCTCCGGAAAAATAATAGATTTTCTTTGAGGGTCAAAACTAAATGTCTCACTCTGGTCAACCTGATCACAAGTATATGTAGCATCAGCACTCATCTTTGGGTTTCGTTTAATAATCCCTTGTATTATAACAAAAGAATTGTTGTTTTACTAGATTGAGGAAGCTGGCGATCCACCTGTAGAACTTGCCCCACCTAGGTTAACTACGGGAGGTTGAGTGGTGTTTAAAGTTCTTTTTTCTAAGGAATTCAGAAGAATATTACTTATATCCTCCCTAAATTTTAATGACATTAACGTGATTTTATTTTGCTCCTCTCCGAGAAATTTGATGAGATCTTCGATCTGGCTCTTAGTCATGTAGGATATCTTTTCTGCAATTATAATTAGATTGTAATTTTCAACTTTTTGGGTTAGCAATTCAAAAAACTTTTCAGTACTTTTTATTGATGGATCAAAAGCTAATTTAGAACTATCAAACTGCTCGTCGGTCAAAGCTTTAAAGGTCTTACTCATCAATTGCTTGAACGTTTCATCATTTGGGTTCTTTTCTGTATATTCCTTTACTGCTAACAGCGTAAGATCATTTACATCAGCATAATAGTTTTCAATTACTTCCTTTGCGCCAGAAGAATTTGGGTCAGTAACCTTATTGAGTCTTAACAATATTTCCTCAGATAAATACATTTCTATTTCATAATAAATACGATTTTATGTAACAGTTATTCCAGACACATTAAAGCCTGGTCCCATCGACCCTTTTAATATTTCGGCAGGAGTAGCCTTACTTCTTATCTCATCGGTTCGCTGTTGTAATTTTCCTGCTAACGTTGTTACGCTTTGGCCATATATTGCAGCCTGATCACCCATACTTTTAATGACATTTGCTACACTTACCACACCATCTTTTATTAGACCAACACTTTCTAACTCAGTATAGAATTGTCTATCGTTCTGCCTGATTGTTTCTAAATTTTGACCTGCTCCTATTCGCTGAGCATACTCACCAATAATATTTTGCACTGTATCAAAGTTAGTATTAAGCCTTTCTTGTGCACTTCTCCTTTGAATACGTGCAATTCTCGCACCCATATTGCCAGCTCCTATTCTATGAATTAGGTCCGCTTGCGACAAATATCCTGCACCTAATCCAACACCACCTGCTAACAACATTCCAAGTGTACCACCAAATCCACCACCTAAGATGGCATATCCTGCACCACCACTCGCAATCATAATTAAAGCAATAATTAATACAGGGGCAACAATGCGAAGTCGGTCAAGATTTGTTGCGAGGCCATCAATTTCAGCTTGATTCATACCTAATAAGCCTCCAATATTTTCTAACACCCCAACTCTTTGATCCCTAATGATATTTATTGCATCCAATTGTAGTTGAAGTGCCTCCTGATCTATTGCACTAATAAAACCACTCACACCCTCCTGTGTTAACAATGCCTGTATTTGGGCAATACCACCAGGTGCACCATTACGTGCAATCTGATCCTGAAGCTGTCCTTGTAAAAATAGCCTGTAGGCATCAAGATTCATATCGGGGAATTGGCCTTGTAGTCTTGCCCATGCTGGAGTTGCAACTGTGCCATATGCACCTAGAACAGCCAATTTTTCATTTAAATTTAAATTGTTGAAATTCGATGTTGAGTTTAATTGTGTCTCAAATTCCCCTCTTAATTCCTCAGGTATTTCATTAATTATTGCCCTATCTCTTTCATGAAGACGAGCATTTGGTACGGCAGCTCTTAAAGCAAGTAATCTAACTATCTCCTGCGTTCTGGTAGGCTCTGCCATCCCCTGTATGATTCTCATTTCAGCAGGATTTAAATCTTGAATCCCATTTAAATATGCGGCATCTGTCTCTAGACGATTTATTTCGTTTGCTCTTTGATCAGTTGGTAAATTAGCATACCATCTAACAATATTCATATTGGCACCAGGTATAGCAATAAGATCATGAAGATTATTATTCAACTCCAACCTCTGTTGTGGGGTTAACGCATTGTAATTCAGCAACTCTGCTAAACGCGTTTCGGGTGGAAATAATGATGTGAAATAACTCCACTCATTAGGATTTAATCCCATTAAAATTGCTTGTAACTGCCCCATTGCTTCGGGTGTCAAACCAGCCAGCCTTTGACCTTCTTGTTCGGCGAGGTAGCGTGTAGCTCTGGTATTATCAATCCCATTAAGCCAAAGCTGAATTCTTGGATCTAATGTACCAAATGTAGCAGCATGATTAATATTAAAATCAACTCCTCTTTCAAGTTGTAGGTTGCCAGCTGCGACTAATCTCCGGATTTCTACAGTTCTTTGAGCCTCAGTTGGCAGATGAAAAACTCTTGCCCTTTCTGTCTCATTTAACTGTTCAAACCAACCTCGCTCAGGAGCTGTCAAACCAGTTGCTCCCCCTCCTGCATACCAATCAAGGACTTCACGCTGTCGTGTTAAATCACCACCGAATCTCCTTACAAACTCCTCACCTCTCGCTCCTATTGTATTCGCAGTTCTATGAGTTAGAATATCTATCTCAACTGCACGATGACCTGCATCTAAACCTGCCAACCTTGTTAGTTCAGTAGTTCTTTCAGCTGGAGTTAATGCAATCAATCTTGCAATTTCTGGGTTTGGCAATTGCCTTAATAATGCTTGTATTCTACCCCTTTCAGCAGGATTTTGCGTATTCATATCCCTTAATCGAGTAATTTCTGCAGCTCTTTGTGCTGCTGGAAATGCTAGATTATCAAATAGTCTTGCTTCACCTCGATCAACCATATGGCCAGCGGCTTCAACTACTCCGGATCTTTCGATTTGACTTTGATTTCTTCCTGCACCAATATTGGTAAAATCTACACCTAACCTAGCGAGTTCAACATTCCTCAAAGCTACCGGCAACGAAAATATCATAGCTCTTTGAGTAGGCGATAAAGATCTAAGAAACGCTATGGATCTTCCTCTTTGTAAAGGTGGTAAAGTATTAAGATCATTCTTTATTCTATTTTGTTCATCGGGGGGATATAATCCAACCACTTCATTATATATTGCTGCCTTATATGAATCAATCGTTGTACCTGGAGTTAGTAACGCATTGATCTCCCTTTCTTTTTCGGCCTGAGGTAACCACGCAAATCTTTGCTCATCCTCAACAGTAGTCTGAGTCGCAAACTTTAACAGAATATCTTGTACTTTAGTTCGTAATTCGGGACTCATACCAGCTAGATAATTCTGAAATGCTGCCTGTTCTGGCTGAGGAACAAATCCATTCTCAGGTACTCTACCCACCGGTCGTGGACCAGCGACAAATGCCTCAAAGGGTGCATTTTGAAAACGGGTGTCTCGAAAATGATCAACGAATAAGAATTCTGCATCGTTTTTATCAACAATACCCCTAACAGCCTTCTCTTGTTCACCTAATAACACAAGGATGCTATCATACCTTGTAGCTGCGGGACCTACAGCATGAGCTAATCTATCACGTAAATTTGTAATTTGTTGTCGAGCATCTATGTTTTCTTGTGTTTGGCCGACTCTATCTAATTGTTGTTCTGGTGTAAGTGCTGGTAGAGCCATAATTATTAAATTTTATTTAAAATACTGGGATCTTTCCTTATTGCCTCAAGGGTTTCTGCAGAAAGGTGCTCTTTTTCAATAACATCGTCCAACACTATTATTACCTCTATCAATTGAGAATCTGTTAATTGACCTGTCCTTTGAAATTCACGAATAAAATTTACTAACACGCTATTTTTTAGCTTCTTTCCAGTAATAATCGATTTAAAAGATACTTTAATATCTTTTACATCACCATGTACAATTTTTAGGAGAGTTTTTGCAGATTTGCTAATATGTTGAGGGTATTGTTTGTCTTGTTTTACTTTTTTGTCGTCCATTATTAAAACTATATTAAATATGTATATTCTTAACTCCCCACGTACCCCATTCTTCTCTCAATTTTTTTCCTTAGATATTCGATCAAATCCATCATACCAGCCTTGCTTTCCACGTCAAGATCTAGGCGTTCAATTCCCTCTTTAAATTTAACTAATGATTCTAAGGCCATAAAAAAATCTGCTCCACTTTCGAGATTTTTCTCGCTATAGGTATCATTTAATGCTTTTCCAACGTTAGCTAGATTTTTAATTCTATCTCGTGTATCTCCGTCAGGCGTAACCATGATATTTATTAACAAAATTCTAAAATAATTATAGCATTTTTTAAATAAATGCCAAATCAAATAAAGGGCGTTGCGTTATGGCAACATAAAAGACCCTTGCGGGTCTTTTTTAAATAGTTCTGGTGGGCGACCTTAGCGGATTTCGCCATATGGCGAAATTTTATTTATGACAATTATCCTTGCACGCAGGTCGTTGAATATGTGCAGATATAAAAAGTCCTCCGGTTAGGAGGATCTTTTTAAAAGTTCTGGCGGGCGACCTATGTTGAATTTGCTTTAGCAAATATATTAAATGTCCTTGAGACCTATAAACAAAGGGCGTTGCAAAATGGCAACATAAAAGACCCTCTCGGGTCTTTTCTTTAATAGTTCTGGCAACGGACCTTAGTGGATTTCGCCAAATGGCGAAATATTATTAATGTCAATTATCCTTGCACGCAGGTCGTTGAATATGCACAGATATAAAAAGTCCTCCGGTTAGGAGGATCTTTTTAAATAGTTCTGGCAACGACCTATTTTCCCAGCACCTTTCGGTACAAGTATCGTCGGCGCTGCAGCGTTTCACTTCTCTGTTCGGAATGGGAAGAGGTGGTGCCACTGCGCTCTAATCACCAGACACACCAAAAAAAGCGATGCTTTATTTGGTGCGTCTGGTTTTTAAATCCTAGACGTGATTATTCAATTATATAACGCCACATAAACTTAGTAAAGTTTATGTGGCGCAATAAGGCAATCATAAATAAAACTTGTATTTTTTCAAATACTTCGTTTTATTTCGAGTTCCCTATATCATGCACTACAATAATTCATGGAGGTTCTTTATAAAAAATCAATAAGTTTACGACCGATTAGTATCTCCTTGGCTGAACATGTTGCCATGCTTACACCTAGAGCCTATCAACCCAGTAATCTGCTGGGGGTCTTAAAAGAATCCTAATCTTGGGATTAGCTTCACGCTTAGATGCTTTCAGCGTTTATCTAAATAGTAATGTAGCTACCCAGCGGTGCCCTTGGTAGGACAACTGGTGCACCAGAGATTACCTCACCTTGATCCTCTCGTACTGAAGGTCAGTTCCCTCAAGATTCTAACGCCCACACCGGATAGAGACCAACCTGACTCACGTCGGTTTGAACCCAGCTCGCGTGCCGCTTTAACGGGCGAACAGCCCGACCCTTGGAAGCTTCTCCACCTCCAGGATGCGACGAGCCGACATCGTACTTTTATCAACTATTACTAGTTGCGTGGACTATATCTTCATCCTGCATTGCTTGCAGGAGTTGGCGTCTTATACCAATTCTTCGTGGGAATTGATATTCGCTCGGTTATTATATACCGAGCAAGTCTCTACAGGGTCATAACTTAACATTGCTTTAACCGTTAAGCAAAACGGATCAAATAAATTGATTTTATTAAGTTAGACTTCCCGCGGTATCGTCCATAATTCTCTATCTATTCTTAGGCCAAGAATATTATGGAGTTCACCGTTATAAGCCAAATACTAAATTCTAATTACTTAAAATTGCACCCCAATGTTGTATTAACATAAGGTGCCGAACCTTGCCGTCGCTATGAACGCTTGGGCAAGACTAGCCTGTTATCCCCGGGGTAACTTTTATCCTTTAAACAAAAGCGCTTCCACACGCTACTTAAGGGTCACTATGCCCCACTTTCGTGACTGCTCGACCTGTCGGTCTCGCAGTAAAGCCGGCTTATACCATTGTGCTCTTCAGCTGATTTCCATCCAGCTTGAGCCGACCTTTGGAATCTTACGGTACTCTTTAGTAAGATACCGCCCCAGTCAAACTGCCCCCCTGGCACTGTTCTTAATACCTGATTAAGAGGTCCAAGTTAGAAATAAAATCACCGGTGGGAGGTGTTACATTGGCGACTCCACACAACCTGACGGTCATGCTTCAAAGTCTCCCTCCTACACTCTACACTAGAAATCTCATTTCAATGCCAAGCTGCAGTAAAGATCCCGGGGTCTTTTTGTCCTGGTGTGGGTAGGCAGCATCTTCACTGCCATTTCAATGTTCGCCGAGCACCCTGTCGAGACAGCGTCCAACTCGTTACGCCATTCATGCGCGACGCCTATTAAGCGCCGAGGAACTTCGCTACCTTAGGACCGTTCAATATATTACATCAACCCACTCGATTTACTTTCGAGATAGACTTTTGCGCCAAGCCATTTTAATAATGACGTGGCCTTAATGTTGCCATTAAGATTGGACTATATCATCACCGAACCAAATTAAATATTTAGTTCAGCGTTTGGCGTATAGTCTCTGAGGATTTTACTATGAATCGTTGTCGATAATTTTTAATATATCTTCAACTGTATGCTTTCTAATCCTCCCAACGATTACCTCGTCACGAAGATTAAAGATTTGAACTATTCCTTCTTTAGTTTTATGCATATCCATACTCATCATTTCTACAATTCTTTTAAATATTTTAAAAGAATGAAGTTTTTTTGTTCGTAATGGATATTTGTTAAAAAAAGGAATTATCTCATCATGCAAGGCAGAAATACTTGTTACTTCAAAGTAATACAAGCCATCTTTTCTTGGACGAATCGTTCCACAACCAAATTTGCTTTTTATCCATGCAAGAATTCTTAATTCCTTTTGGGAAATATTAAAACTTGCACTTATTTTTATACCATATTTAAAGTCATCATTGTTTTTAAAAGAAACATTAAAGCTTCCTTCTCCATCAACGAATCCCACAATATAGTGAGCATCTTGATCGTTTATCTTTTTAAGTTTATTCATAATAACCTTTCCTGCTGATTTTCCGCACTTTAACATTTTTACTACCTCAAAGCAACTAATACTATTGAGATGAGTAGTTAAAGGTCACCGGAGTTTCCAGCATTTGGCCAAATTTTACAACTACAACCGGTCAGTTTATAGTTACAGCCGCCATTGATCAGGACTTGAGTTGGGAGCTTCCCGTCGCTGCTTTAAAATCCCATTAGGATCTTAAAGCAGCGCGGTAACCCCCTCCCATAATCTTCTGACATTGGGCAGGCGTCAGCTCCTATACATCAGCTTGCGCTTTAGCAGGAACCTGTGTTTTTGTTAAACAGTCGATTGGACCATTTCTCTGCGACCCATCCGAAGATGGGTTCTCCTTTTCCCGAAGTTACGGAGATAATTTGCCGAATTCCTTGACAGGGACTAACTCGTACACCTTGGTATATTCTACCAAAACACCAGTGTCGGTTTGCGGTACGGTCGCCTATAAATCTCACTTAGAAGTTTTTCCTGCGAACCGAGTATCTAAAGTTGCCTCTGCCCGTGAGCTTTGGCTTCTCATCACAACTCGCATACATCCAAGACCGAAGTCCTAGAAACGTCCAGCCGGATTTTCCTAGCTGAACTAACTTGTTGCTTAAAAGCTGACCTATCAGCTTTTTAGAATCCCCGTTTCGTTCCCTCCGTAGTTGATAACGATTTATCGGCGGTTCTGGAATATTAACCAGATGTCCATCACC